>Ga0335069_10002006_pt1 | contig 31905 bp, 31 predicted proteins | sample Lox_Sample_11_FD_206714 | JGI IMG/M metagenome (GOLD analysis project Ga0335069, IMG submission 206714) | Soil microbial communities from Loxahatchee National Wildlife Refuge, Florida, United States - Lox_Sample_1.1 | ecosystem: Environmental > Terrestrial > Soil > Wetlands | place: USA...
TAGTGATCCGACCTATTTCTGAAAAACTGATGAACTGAAATACTGAGTAACGGAATGCTCAACTTTTCGCGATTCGAATGCCTCACCTTCGACTGCTATGGCACGTTGATCGACTGGGAGTCGGGCATACTGTCGGCGCTAAAGCCGGTGCTGGCCGAGCACAATCGAACGCTGAAGGACGAAGAGTTGCTCGAGTTGTACGGCAAGTTAGAGGCGCAGGCCGAGGCGGGCGAGTATCGTCCCTATCGGAAGGTGCTGCAGTTTGCCACACAGCGGATCGGGTCGCGGTTATCGTTTGCGTTACACGAGAACGAGATCGATGTATTGCCGGATTCGTTGCGACGGTGGCCGGCGTTTCCCGATACCGTGGAGGCGCTGCGACGGCTGAAGTCGCGCTACAAACTGGCAGTTATCTCGAACACCGATGACGACCTGTTCGCCGAAACGGCCAAGACGCTTGAGGTATCGTTCGATTTCCTAATCACTGCCGAGCAGGCGCGCAGCTACAAACCTTCGCATCGGAACTTCGAGCTGGCACTCGAACGGATCGGATTGCCGAAAGAAAAGGTTCTGCATTGCGCGCAAAGCCTGTTCCACGACATCGTTCCGGCTAATGCGCTCGGGATCGCGAATGTCTGGGTGGATCGACGGGAGGGAAGAAAGGGCGGGGGCGCAACCATTCCGGCGAACGCGACCCCCGATCTGACGGTTACTTCGATGAAGGAATTGGCCGACCTGGCACTGGCGAGATAATTGATGAAGCGCATGCTGATGGATCCTAAGCTAAAGGTGGTGACGAAACTGCCGTTGGGCGGCCTGTGGACGGACAGCGGTCCGGTGGAGGCGTTTCGCGGACGGAGCTTGTCGTCAGAAGACGTTCGCGAACTGTTGCGAAATGGACCGGTGCAGTTCGTGGTGGTTGAGGTTGGCGTGAAGCCGCGCTGGATTGGACTGGAGGATTGTTACCGGTTCTGGATGGATGAGGTGAAGCTTCATCTTATCGAACCGGGAACACGGGTGATCCTGGACGAGTTGCCAGAGTGCTATGGCTATTGGGGATCGGAATGGCTACGTGAGGAAGCCACACCGCCAATCGTGCTGTTGGAGATGTGTCACTGAGCTGACCTCGCGAACGTAGGGATATCTCGCCGCTTCGCGGCTCGACATGACAAAGACGCGAAGGTGGTATTCAGGGTGGGCAGGCTCTCAGAAATCACAATCAAAGATCCTTCTTCCGGCTGACATTCTCCTCCGGGATATTGATGTCTCGCGGTGTTTTGCCATCCAATTCCTAGAGTTAGTGAGAGCTGTCCTGAAGCTTCCTGTACTCCGCGATGATCTGTTGAGTCGCGTCTCCCAAGTCCGATAGCTTGTGCTTATGGTTTTGCAGTTCCTCTTGCGACGCGATTGCGGTAAGCACTCCCTCATCGGTTCGAAAATAGAAGATGACCTGCCCTTTTTCAGGTTGGGGGAAGGATGACGCCGGATGGGCGGCGCTGCGGTCCCGGTTAGCAATGGCTACCACCTTCTCTGCTGCTGCTCGAACGGCGTCATTGTCTTGCCCTCCGATGAAACCTCCGCCGGCGCTGAAGTAAACGCTCGCGCTACCATCGGCAAAAGCGATTACCGTTGCGGTTCCGTCGTTCACTCCCCAATCCATCACTGATCCCCAGACCCCATCTTTTTCTGCTGGTGCGGGGATGCCGAGTTCTTGCCGAGACGTATGGAGCGCCATATCTCGCATATCCGAGTACGGGTTCTGCTGAGGGAGTGATACTGGGGCCGAGGGTGCACTGCTCGAGGGTGCGCCTCTCTGGCCGCTCTTCCAATAAATGAGAGCCGCCAACAGCACGATGATCAGCAGCGCGAGATATTTCATCCGGAGCAAGATACCATGTGACACGTAGCGCTGTCGGAATGCCACACCACCCTGCACTTCATTTACACTGTTGCGCACGTGAGGAGGATGTATGTGGAGGATGGCTTTAGCAACAGTCTTGTTGTCCGTGTGCGCGTGCGCGCAGAATCCAGTATCAGATGCGTTACGCGACGATTTGCCGCGAATGCAGAAGAACACCATCGGCGCGGCCGAAGAGATGCCGGCTGATAAATATGGATACAAACCGACCGAGGCGCAGGTTCCGTTCGGGCACTGGGTATCGCACGCGACGGGCGCGAATTACATCATCTGCTCGAAACTGACCGGTGCAACCGCGCCCGACACCGGCGTCAAGGAAACGGATCCCAAAGAAAAGCTGGTGGATGCGCTGAAGAAGTCGTTTGACTATTGCACGGCGCAGCTTCCGAAACTGCAGGACAGCCAGTTGGGGGAACAGATTGACTGGTTTGGTGGCCGCAAGATGACGAAAGCAGCCGGAGTGCTGGCGCTCAGCGCCGACTGGGCCGATCACTATTCGCAGATGTCGAGCTATTTGCGGTTGAACGGGCTGCTGCCGCCGACGGCGAAGAAGAAGTAGAAGCTGTCAGCAGTCAGTAATCAGTTTTCAGCAAAAGAAAGAGGGGCAGCCGATGGGCTGCCCCCAGCGTTCATTAGGCTGATTCGATCTGCTACTGAATCAGCGTGCCTTCGGCTGGTTCCTCTTCTTCCGGAATTGCGACGGCGGCAGCGACGCGGTCCCCGGCTTCGAGGTTGAGCAGGCGTACGCCCTGGGTGGAGCGTCCAGCCGCGCGGATCTGCTCGGTATCGGTGCGCAGAATCTTGCCGAACTGACTGATCACCATGACTTCCGACTTCTCGGTCACCAGCATGATTGACACGACCTTGCCGTTGCGCTCGGTGGTCTTGACGTTGATAACGCCTTTGCCTCCGCGAGACTGCAGGCGGTACTCGTCAACGTCGGTGCGCTTGCCGTAGGCGTTCTCGGTAACGGAAAGGATACGGAAGATTTCGTTGCCATCGCCATTCTTCTTCTTGGTCGGCTTGGGCGTAACGGCCATGCCGACAATGTAGTCTTTCGCGCCCAAGTCCATACCGCGGACGCCGTAAGCAGGGCGGCCCATCGGGCGGACATCCTCTTCATCGAAGCGGATCGCCAGCCCATCGTGCGTCGCCAGGAAGATGATCTGGTTGCCGTCGGTCAGGTAGGCGGCGACGAGCTCGTCGTCCTTATCGATGCCGATGGCGATGATGCCACGCGACATCACGTTGGAGAAATCTTTCACCGGCGTCTTCTTCACGGTGCCCTTGCGGGTGGCGAAGAAGACGAACTCGTTTTCGGCTTCGAGGTTACGGACGGGCAGGAAAGCTTTCACCGACTCGCCCGGTTGCAGTGCGACCAGGTTGCCGACGTGCTTACCTTTGCCGGCGGCGCCGACGTCGGGGATTTCGTACACCTTCAGCCAGTACACGCGTCCGGTGTTGGTGAACACCAGCAGGTAGTCGTGCGTGGACGGAATGTACATGTGCTCGACGAAATCTTCTTCGCGCGTGCTCATGCCCTTGCGGCCCGTGCCTCCGCGGCGCTGCGAGCGGTAGGTCGTGATCGCGGTTCGCTTGAGATAGCCGTTATGGCTGATGGTAACCGCGACCTGCTCGTCGACGATGAGGTCTTCGAGCTGAATCTCGGTCGATTCGTCAACGATCTGGGTGCGGCGCTCGTCGCCGTACTCTTTCTTGACCTCTTCCAGTTCCTTAACGATCACTTTACGCAGCTTCGCCTCGGAGCCGAGGATCGACTCGTATTCGGCAATCTCTTCCTTGATCGCGGTCAATTCTTTGATGATTTCGTCGATCGAAAGCCGCGTCAGGCGGTGCAATTGCAGTTCGAGGATGGCGTCGGCCTGGATCGCCGTGAACGGCTTCTCGGGATCGCTCTTGGGAGCACGGCCCGTGGTGTTGATGTCGATCTTCTTGCCGGCGAAGTAGTTGATCAAGTTCTCGCGGGCGTTGGCGCGATCGGCACTGCCGCGGATGATGGCAATGACGCTGTCGAGATGATCGAGCGCCGTCTTGTAGCCTTCCAAGATGTGCTCGCGGTCGCGTGCCTTCTGCAACAGGAACGCCGTGCGCCGGCGCACCACATCGATGCGGTGATTGATGAAGTGCTGGAGCGCCTCGACCAATCCCATTTCCTTGGGCTGGTTATTGGCGACTGCCAGGAAAATCATCGAGAAGTTTTCCTGCATCGAGGTGTGCTTGTAGAGCTGGTTGAGCACGATCTGTGCTTCGGCTCCGCGCTTCAGTTCCACCACGATGCGCATGCCTTCGCGGTCGCTCGATTCGTCGCGGATGTCGCCGACGTCATCGATCACTTTGTCGTTAACCAGCTCGGCCATCCGCTTGATGAGCGTGGCCTTGTTCACCTGGTAGGGGATCTCGGTGATGATGATCGCCTGGCGTCCGCCGGAGATGTTCTCGATCGCGGCTTTGGCGCGCATCTGGAAACGCCCGCGTCCGGTCTTGTAGGCGTCGACAATGCCGGTCTTGCCGTGAATGAAGCCGCCCGTGGGGAAGTCCGGCCCTTGCACGAATTTCAGCAATTCGGCGAGGCCAGCCTTGGGATTGTTCACCAGGGTGATAGCGGCATCGACAACTTCAGTCAGATTGTGCGGCGGAATCTTGGTCGCCATGCCGACGGCGATTCCGTCGGAACCGTTGATCAGCAGGTTGGGAATCCGCGTGGGAAGGACGTCGGGCTCCATCTCGCTGGCATCGTAGTTCGGACGGAAGTCGACGGTGTCCTTATCGAGATCGGCGAGTAACGGAGTCGATACACGCGCCAGGCGAGCTTCGGTATAACGGTCGGCTGCCGGCGGGTCCCCGTCAACGGAGCCGAAGTTGCCCTGGCCGAACACCAGCGGGTAGCGCATGTTCCAGTCCTGCGCCAGGCGGACCAGGGCGTCGTACACGGCGAGGTTGCCGTGCGGATGGTACTTGCCCATCACGTCTCCGACGATGCGGGCGCACTTGCGCGTAGGACGGTTGGGCTGCAGGCCCATCTGGTCCATGGTGTAAAGGATGCGGCGATGGACGGGCTTGAGGCCGTCACGGATGTCGGGCAGCGCGCGCCCGATGATGACCGACATCGAGTATTCGAGATACGACTTGCGCATCTCCTCTTCAATGTTGATGGGCTGAATGTTCGCCGCACCGGGACCAAAGCCTCCGGAGCCGTCGCCGCCAAGCGGGAGTTGGGAATTCGGATTCTGTTCGTCAGGCATTTTTGTCATTCCGAGCGAAGCGAGGAATCCCTACAGGGCTACTTGCTTCGCCTTGTTATTACGAGGGCCGCTAAGGCCGAGCGATCTGCTTTTCAGGCTTTCTTCCACGCACACAAAAAGGGTTCGCGGTATCTGTTTGGGAGCCGCTCGGATTCTACGTAACCGCTTGCATTTACAGGAGGTTAGGCACCGGAAGAGCCACTAAGAATTATAGCATGGGAGGACTGGAAATCCCTCGGCGACCACGGGCCTAAGTCGCTGGTTCACAGCGACTTAGAGGCACGCTTTTTCACAGTTCCGTCTGGAGCAGAGTTCTACGCGTACCGCAGCCACTTCACGATCTCCGGCAGCGTTGGCCGCTTGCCGTACATCAGGATTCCGACCCGATAGATGCGCGAGCTCACGATGATGATGAAGTACGTGGTCACCAGCAGCAGCGCGATGGAGATCGCGATCTGCCACCAGGGCGGCGTCTGCGCGACGACCCGGACGTACATCAGGATTGGCGAGAAGAACGGCACCATCGAGAGCCAGAGCGCCATGGCGCTGTTCGGCGAAATGATGACCTTCGAGAGCAGGATGATGGGGATGATTAGCGGCATCGTAACAAACCATTGCCACTGCTGGGCTTCCTGCTCGGAATTCACCGCTGCACCCAGCGCCGCGTACATGCTGCTGTAGAGCATGAATCCTAGGACGAAGAAGATCGGCAGGAAGATGACCAGCAGGGGCTGGCCACTCAACATGTCGCGGACCTCGGGCGTAGAAAGGGCTCCCGGCGAGCCGAGAAGCAGGATGAACGCCGCCCAGATCGCTACCTGCGTCAGGCCAACCGCGCCTACGCCGAGCAGCTTGCCGGCCATCAATTCTTTCGCCTTTATCGACGACAGCAGCACTTCCATCACGCGCGACGATTTTTCTTCCAGCACCGAGCGCATCACCGACATGCCATACATGATGAGCGTGATGTAGATCATCATCGCGACGAGGAAGCAGGCGAAGAACTGCGCCATGTCGTTCTTTTCGGTTTTCTTTCCCGAGAGAGAGACGATGTCAACTTTCACCGGCTCGAGGAGTGGATCGAGTTCGCCCTTCTGGACCCCGTGCTGTAGCAGGCGGGCCCGTGTAACTCCCTGGTTCGCCGCGTCACGGATTTGCTGGTTGAGGATCATGTCGCCCGTGGAGAGGGTCGCGTAGTCCACCTTGCCATTGAGTATCGCCTGGTTGGTGAGCCAGAGATAGCCGTCGATTTTCTTGCTGCGTACCTCGGAGTCGAGCTCTTCCTTATCCGCGATATCGTCGGTGACCTTGGTCTGGACCTGATATTTGCGGTCGGAGTCGGACGATTGCAGTTGGTTCGCGACGGCATCGGCGACGGTCTGGTCGGAGGCCGCGACTACGATGCGCTCCGCGCCGCCGGTCTTCATCGACATAAGTTTGGAGGGCAGTACAGTGATCGCAAATACAAATGCTGGCAGCAGAACCGTGCTGATGAGGAACGACTTGGCGCGCACGCGCTCCAGGTATTCGCGACGGATGACCAACCAGGTGTTACGCATGCTGTTCGGCTCCTTTCGGCGTGCCGTTTGATTTGCCATTCTGACGGACCGTGTCGATGAAGATCTTTTCCAGCGATGGCTCGGCGAGTTCGAAGCGATTGATGCGGGCGCGGCCGGCAACCGCAAGTAGAAGCTGTTGCGGGTCGGCGCCGGGCTTCAGCTCCACTTCGACGTAGTTGCCGAAGTTGTGCACCGACTGCACGGGTGGGAGCGACGGCAGGAAATCGCCGTCTCCCTCGTACTCGATCTGTACGTGGTTGCGTCCGAAGCGCGATTTCACGGCGCGCAGCTCGCCTTGCAGGACGGCGCGGCCGTGATCGATGAGGCAAATGGAGTCGCAGAGCTTCTCGACTTGGTCCATGCGGTGGGTGGAGAACAGAATCGTCTTGCCGGCCTTGCGCTGCTCGATGAGAACATCTTTCAGGATGTCGGCGTTGGCGGGATCGAGGCCGGCAAACGGTTCGTCGAGGATGACGAACTCGGGATCATGCAGGATTCCGGCGATGAACTGAACCTTCTGTTGCATGCCCTTGGAGAGCTCTTCGACCTTTTTGTCCATCCACGCTGCCAGTTCGAGCCGCTCGAACCACCACCTGGCGCGTTCGCGCGCGTCGGATTCTGCCAGGCCCTTGAGCTGCGCCAGAAAAACGACCTGGTCCAGCAGCTTCATCTTCTTGTAAAGTCCGCGTTCTTCGGGCAGATAGCCGATGCGGTCGAGATGTTCACGGCGGAAGGGTTCGCCGAAAATGACCACCTCGCCTGAGTCGGGCAGCGTGATGCCGATCATCATGCGCAGCGAACTGGTCTTGCCGGCGCCGTTGGGGCCCAGCAGTCCGAAAACACTGCCTTTTTCAATCACCAGGGAGAGGTCATCGACGGCCACAAACTTGTCGTAGCTCTTCGAGACTTTGCGAAGTTCTAGGGTGTTGGACATGCGACGCTCCGCTTGGCTGGCTATTATAGGTAGCACTCCGTTACGCGGCAGTGAATTAGGCGGGCACTCGGAAATTACCGGCGAAACGCAGTCGCGCGCCGGTATATCTATTTCTTGTCGCTCGACGACGGCTTCGTTTCCGTCTTTGTTTCTGACTTCGTCTCGGACTTCGATTCGGTCTTGGAATCCGAAGATGACGAGACGTCCGATCCGCCCTTGCCGCCCGGTGACCCGGATTTCTTGGCGTAATCGGTGACGTACCAGCCCGCACCCTTGAACTGAATGGCGGGGGCCGACAGGAGTTGTTCCACCTTTCCGCCGCACTTGGGGCATTCGGTCGCCGGCGGATCGGAGAACTTCTGGATCTTCTCAAACGTGTGCTTGCACTTGGTGCATTGATACTCGTACAGCGGCAAAGGACTTTCGCTCCAGGAATACAGTGTTCTGCTTCGATTCTAGGGGGAGGCGGAGAGAAGCGTCAATTTTGGCGTAATTCCTATCGCTCACCAAACCGGCAATTTTTGAGCGATAGAACCACTTCTATCGCTCACGGCTGCGATAGTCCCCAAAAACAAACAGCGCGCCCATTGCCGGCGCGCTGCGAATATCTTGTTCCGATCTGCTAGTCCAAGTCGTCCAGGTTGCTGATCTCCGGAAACCGCAGCTTCGATTTCGCTAAGGTCTTCGACAGCAATTCTTCCACCTCGGGCTCATTGCAGTTTTTCGCCATGGCCAGTTCGCTGACCAGTAAGTAACGGGCGCGTTCCAGCATCTTCTTCTCGCGGAACGAGAGCGGCTTCGACTGGGCGAGCAACAGCAGGCCTTTCAGCACCACCGCAACTTCCATCAGTGAACCTGTCCGCATCTTGTCGGAGTTTTCCTTGAAGCGGTATTTCCAGTCGGCGTTGTTCAGGCATTCGCCGTCGGTGAGGAAATCGAGGATCTTCAGAACCTCCCCGTTTCTGACCACCCGGCGCAGGCCGACCGTCCCCACGCTGTGGAACGGAACCTCGACTTTCAAGCTGCTGGACTTGATTTTCAGCAGGTAAAAGCGCTGGATGGTGCTGCCCAGGGTGCGGCTGCTGATCTGCTCGATCACACCAACGCCATGATTAGGGTAAACAACCTTATCGCCTATCTGGAAACTGCTGACCGAAGAATTGATCATGAGGGGCACCCGCGTGCTTGCAGGCTCAATCTGAGGGAGAACACAACCCATAGTACAACTAACGTAACTGATGTGTCAACGCCGAGGCGGCGAAAATGGCCGAAAAACGGCCAAAACTAACATCCGCGTCACGCATCGATGACAATGGCAGCATCGTATTGCGAGGCAATTCTATCGTAAGTACTTGGTCATTCACCACTTAGGCATCGCTTGGCAGACGCATGCCCGGCAGCTTTCCGGGTGGGAGGGTTATAATAGGGCGCTGGTGGTGAGGTCGGTCCTTACACCGCCGTTGGAACCCGCCGGCTGATCGTCCGAAGTGAATGATCAAATCGCGCCGACTTACTCCCGCTCCGGCGTGCGGGCGGCGACAAGTATTGTTCCGAAAGAATTCAACGTCCGATGCCAGAGCATATTCGTAAGAAACTGGAAGACGAAATCCGCACGCTCGAACACGAGCTGAACCACGAACTCCCCAAGGAATTAAAGAAGGCCGTGGCTCTCGGCGACCTCAGCGAGAACGCCGAATATCACATGGCCAAGCAGCGGCAGGAGTTCGTCCGCGCACGCTTGGGGCAGTTGAAGAAGCGAATGGCTGAGCTCTCGCTCGTCAACATGGCCAACATCCCTAAAGACAAGGCCGCTCTGGGCTCGACCATCAAGGTTTACGATTCCACCAAGGACGAAGAGATCGAATACAAGCTCGTCACCAGCGAAGAGTCGGACGTCAGCAAGGGTCTGATCTCGACCACCTCGCCGATCGGCCGCGCGCTGCTGGGCAAGAAGGTCGGCGAGAACACCACCGTGGTTACGCCGAACGGTAAACGTGAACTCGAGATTTTGAAACTTACCACCATTCACGACGAAGCCGAGGCACAAGCTTAAGCACCATGACCTGGACCAGCGTAGTTGGGCGCACTTGTAAGGTGATCCTGCACGGAATCGTGCACGGGCTCGCCCTCACCAAGATCTCGCCCAACGTGCTGACGTTCTTGGGACTGCTCATCAACATTGGAGCAGCGGTCCTCTTTGGTTACGCGAATGCCGACAATCAGGCTGCCATGTTCCGCTGGGCCGCCGCTGTCATCATTGGCGCCGGAATCTTCGACATGGTGGATGGCCGCGTCGCTCGCGCTACCGGACAGGTGACTTCCTTCGGCGGATTTTTCGATTCCGTGATCGACCGCTATAGCGACGTCGCACTCTACTTCGGATTGCTTGTCTACTACGCCCGCGCCAACCGCTTCTTCTATGTGGTGCTGACCGCGCTGGTGATGTGCACCTCGCTGATGATCAGCTATACGCGGGCACGCTCGGAGAACATGATCAAGCAGTGCAAGGTCGGATTTATGGAGCGGCCGGAGCGGATTGTGCTGGTGATCATCGGCGCGCTGTTCAACCGGATGGCCGCGATCCTGTGGGTGATTGCGGTGATCGGCAACATTACGGTCATCCACCGCATTCGTTACACCTACCAGGAAACACGCGAGCGCGACCTTGAAGCGCAACGCACGCAGATGCCGCAGCCGATCGAGTTGGCACACCCCTAGAGAAATTGGTAAATGGGTAAATTAGTAAGTTGGTGATTTGAAAAGCCCTGAGTCGCCGTAAGTTTGCGCGCATCCGAGACTATAGGTTTCAATTTACTCATTCACTAACTTACCAATTTACTAACTGTGGTTATCTCCGTCGTCCAACTCGGGACTGTCGATTACGCGCTCGGTCTGCGCTTGCAGGCGGAGCTGGTTGCAGCGCGCAAAGAAAATCGCATTCCCGATACGCTCCTGTTGCTGGAACATAAGCCCGTCGTCACGCTGGGGCGGAACGCGAAAGCGAACAATGTTCTGCTCTCACGCGAAGTCCTCGAACAAAAAGGCGTCGAGCTGTTCGAGACCGATCGCGGCGGAGACGTCACGTTTCACGGGCCCGGCCAGTTGGTGGGGTATCCGATCTTCGATCTCCGCGGATTTCCGTCGAGTGGGAAGTCGTCGCTGAAATACCTCGGAGCAGTTGACTACGTCCGGCGGCTGGAAGAAGTGCTGATTCGAAGCTGCCTGGAGTACGGCGTTCCTACAAAACGCATTCAGGGACTAACTGGGGTGTGGACGGACTGGGGTTCATCAGATGATCAGATGATCAGATCATCTGATGGCCAGATCACCAGTTCGCCGGACAGCAAGATTGCCGCCATCGGTGTCCATATCTCCCGCTCCGTCACCTCGCACGGCTTCGCGCTGAACGTGAACACCGATCTGGACTCCTTCAAGCTCATCGTCCCCTGTGGCATCTCCGACAAGCCGGTTACGTCTCTCGCACAGGAACTTGACCGCGAGGTTGATCTGAATGAAGTGGCGCAATGCATCTCGCGCAACTTCGGCCGCGTCTTCGATCGCCAGATGCTGGCGGTAAATACTGTGGATGAGTTGCTGGGAAGGACGGTTGACACTCCGGCCAAGGCACCTGACGATCTCCGCACGATCGCAGGCGAGGATACTGCGTTCGGTTAAACACCTTCGTGCTCCTTCGTGCCCTTTGTGGTTCTCGAGGTTTAGAATCGCCTGAGCCCATGTCGTCTAAGAAGCCCCGCAAGCCCTCCAGTGAACGCAAGTACCGGATCGAAGATCGTCGCCTCGAATGCTTCGACTGCGAGATCGAGACCGTCACCAACGGTGACACAGTCGAGTACAAAGTTCACGGCGACCTTTCGGCGCCTGTCCCGCCCATCGTCGATTCCAAGTACCTGAAGAAAGAGCAGTGCACCGAGATCTATCGCTGGATGCTGCTCAACCGCCGCATGGAAACTGCCCTCGAGAACCTCTACAAGCAGGGCAAAGTCGTGGGCGGCGTTTACTTCGGACTGGGCCAGGAAGCCTGCTCCTGCGCCTCCGCCTACGCGCTGAAGAAAGACGAATGGCTAGGGCCTATGATCCGCAACCAAGGGGCGCTGCTGGTCCGCGGATTCTCCCCAACAGACATCATGATGCAATACATGGCCAAGGCCGGGTCGCCGACGCGCGGTCGCGACGCCAGTTCCCACTTCGGCGACATCAAAGAGAGGAACGTCGTCGCGCCGATCTCGACCTTGGGCGATCTGATTCCCGTTCTTGCGGGAGTCGCTCTCGGTGCTCGCCTGCAAGGCCGCGAGCTCGCCGTCATGACCTACATCGGCGATGGCGGCCAGTCGACCGGCGTCACCTACGAAGGCCTCAACTTCGCTGCCGTCGAAAAGCTCGGTCTGGTGCTGATCGTCGAGAACAACATCTGGGCCTACTCCACGCCGAACGATCGTCAGTTTCTCGTGAAAGACCTCGCCGAGCGTGCCATAGCGTACGGCATCCCCGGCGTGATCGTCGATGGCACCGATGCCTGCCAGGTTTACGACGCCACGCACGAAGCCTGCGAGCGGGCCCGCCGGGGCGAAGGTCCGACGCTGATCGAAGCCAAGATGATGCGCATGAAGGGGCACGCCATCCACGACGCCGCCCAGTACGTCCCGAAAGACCTGTTCGACTACTGGTCGCGGCGCGATCCCATCGCGCGCTTCGAGAACTACCTCATCAAGGTGAAGAAGTGGCTGACAGCGAAGGCCAACGAAGAGTTGATTGCCGATGTCGAAGCCCAGCTCGAGCGCGATCGCAACATCGCCGTGAACTCGCCCATGCCGACACCCGAATCAGGCGCGGGTGGTGTGTACTGCGAAGAGTCTTGCCACGAGATCAAGCCGAAGTACGCAATGCCGAAGCACACACAAAAGCTATCCGGAGCCAAGCCGAAACCAGGCGAAGCAGCCGTCCATCTGAAATGATCGGCTGAGCGTACATCCTTCGTAACTCTCGCGCGACGAATCCGCGACGGTATCATCTGCTTGATGCGGTTCCAGGGAACCATTCGCTTCTGTCTGGCGGTTTTCGCGCTAAGCGCCGTGGCCTGCGGAGTTTTTGCTGTCGTCCACAACGCCCATCGCGCCAGAATCTTCCACCAGCTCGATTACGAAGAAGGCAACATCCTCAACACCGCGGTTCGTATCAATCATGGCTTGACGCCATATCCCGATCCGCACGAATGGCCCGTTGTCATCAATCCTTATGGGCCGCTTCCTTATTATCTCGTCGCTGGAGTCGCTCACTTCTCCGGGCCGAGTTTCACGCCCCCGCGTTACCTGATCATAACGGCAGCGGTACTCTGCGCATTGTTGATCGGGCTGTTGATTTACCACTTCGCGCGCTCGCTGTTGCTAAGTGCAGGTTTCGCCGGCGTTTTCCTCTCGCATCAACTCACGCAAGCCTGGATGCCGGTACTGCGCGTCGACTTCATCGTCCTGGCAATTGTGCTTCTCGCCTTGTACCTCTTCGTTCATTTCCCGAAGCGCTGGTCCGTGGCGCTCGCCTTGCTTGCGCTGGCGGTATTTTCCAAGTTCAGCTTCTTGGCGGCACCCTGCACGTGTTTCTGCTGGCTGCTGCTGCAGCGAAAATGGAAGCAGTCCATCCAGTTCGCGATCGGCGGATGCGCCTTGCTGGCGCTCTTCTTCGGAACCGCAATCCTGGTCTCGCGCGGCTTTGCCTACGATGTCTTCATGACCCATGGCGGCCCGATGCTTTGGTCGAACCTGGGTAGCAATTACTACCTCGCCGTCAGAAGCGACCCTCTTATCGCCGGGCTCGCGTTCGTAGCCCTGGTTTGGGCCTTGGCAACGAAGCGGTTCGAGTTCCCGGTTTTGTATGCGATCTTTGCGCTGCTCGAAAGCCTCACGGCGGCCAAGGTCGGATCGAACATGAATCACCTCGTCGAATTGTTAGCCGCATTTTGCATTCTTTCAGGATGGTTCGTTGGACAGATGCTCGAGCGCAGGAGCGCATTATCGCTGGCTGCAGCGGCTGTAACTTCCGCGTTAGGTGTGTACGCCCTGCTCTATCTGCCGAATGCTCCCATCGCGGCGCCCATTCCCGGATGCATTCCGGCTTACGAGTGGGCGGCCCAGGTAAACAGCGATCGCATTCTCTCCGACAACGTCGGCCTGCTGGTGGTGAGCAAGAAAACGGTCTGGGTGTCGAATCCGTTTGCGTATTTGTTGCTTTCCAATTCCGGCAAGGCCCCGGATACACCGCTCCAGGAACGAATCCGCAACAAGTGGTTCGACTACATCGTGCTTGGAGACCTGCCCCAGAACCCGTCTACGCGATGGTCACCGGCGGTCCGCAACCTGATTATGCAGAACTACGTGCTGATCGCGCGATCCTCTTGCCGCGAAGCATTCTGGGTGTATGCGCCAGCGCCCGCCAATGCCGGCATAAACGCCACAGCAACCCAAGAGCAACCGGTTCGATGAAATTCACAAAGGCGTTTGCCCCCGGATGTAAAACTGCCAATCAACCCCTATCATGGAATCCATGTGGGGATTCTCGGGTCGCTTCATTCTCCTGCTTTGCTTGATCGGCACCGCGACGCTCGCGTCCGCCCACACTCTCGAAGTTCACGTCGGCAACGCCACCTTTACCGTCAACGTTCCCGATCAGGAACTCAAAGCCACAGACGCCGATCTCACCACTTACGTCCATCATGGGGCCACTGCCGTCATCACCTACTTCGGCCGTTTCCCCATGGACCACGTGAACATCAACATCCGCGCCGTCGGAGGCGATAGCGTTCGGTTCGGCCGAACGACTCCGGTGAACGGCGGCACAATCACCATGCTGATCGGGCGCGATGCCACGGCTGCGGTGCTGAACGACGACTGGACCCTCACGCACGAGATGACTCATCTTGCGTTTCCTGCCACCAAAGAAGACAACCGCGAGTGGCTCGGGGAAGGCATGGCGACCTACGTCGAGCCGGTGGCCCGCGCACAGGCCGGATTTCTCACGCCCGAGTATGTCTGGAACGAGTTCTATGACGAGATGCCGAAGGGCGAGCCGCAGGCCGGCGACGAGGGGCTCGACAACACGGATACCTGGGGACGCACCTACTGGGGAGGCGCCCTCTTCTGCCTGGTGGCCGATGTCGAGATACGCCGCGCGACCGGCAACAAGAAGGGACTCGAAGACGCGTTTCGCGCCATCATGAACGACAAGGGCACAATCGAGTACGAATGGCCAATCAAGATAATCTTCGAGGAAGGCGACCGCGCAACCGGGACCCGCGTGCTCGAAGATCTTTATGCTGCGTGGAAAGACAAGCCGGTCGCAGTCGATCTCGACAAGTTGTGGAGCGAGTTGGGCGTGCGCAAGAGCGGCGATTCCGTCGTATTTGACAGCAAGGCTCCGCTGGCTGCGGTCCGAGCGGCCATTACTTCGAAACGAGTCCAGAAGTAAGCGCGCGATGTAGAATCCTCCCACGTATGGGCGAAGTCGAAAAAGACCAGCCGATGAGCGGAGCGCGATTTGCGCGCCTGCTGCTTTCGATCGTGGTGCTCACCGCTGCGGTGGCGATTCTGCTGCTCAAGTTACCCAAGAGCAATCCCGTTGCAAACGCCGCCGCCGCACCGGCTCCCGAGGGCAGTTGGCGCTTCATCGTCTCTGGCGACTCGCGCAATTGTGGCGACGTGGTCATGCCCGCGATGGCCGCGCAGTCGGCTGCGTTGTCACCTTCGTTCTATTGGCACCTCGGCGATATGCGGCTGATGAGCGGCGTCGACCAGGACATGCAGAATGAATTCGCGCAGCGCGGGCAGACGCTCTCGTGCCAGCAGTACCGTCGCCTTGCGTGGCCCGACTTCATCGACCACCAACTCTCACCCTTCGAGGGTAACGGCACTACAGTCTACGTGGGACCAGGCAACCACGAGATGGTGCCTCCGAAGACTTCGCAGGCATTTACCGACACGTTTGCGGACTGGCTCTCGGCGCCGGCCCTGGTTGCGCAGCGCAAGGCCGACGGCGATCCCGACCCTGCGACTCCGCGCACCTACTATCACTGGATCCAGGGCGGAGTCGATTTCATCTTCCTCGACAATTCACGGGGCGACGTCTTCTTCCCGCAGGAGATGGATTGGTTCCGCAAAACGCTGGCGGGAGCCAAGCTGAACCCCGAAGTGCGAAGCGTCGTCGTGGGTATGCATGCGGCGTTGCCCGACAGTTACGCCAACGATCACTCGATGTGCGACATCAAGACGTCGCCGGAGTACAAGCAAAGCTGCGACACCGGCCGCGATGTGTATCAGCAACTTCTGGATTTCCAGAAAACGAAACCGGTGTACGTCCTGGCCAGTCATCAGCATTTCTATATGCCGGATGTGTTCGCCGATCTGCCGCCCGACAAGCAGTTACATGGATGGATCGTGGGCAGTGCCGGAGCGCAACGCTACAAGTTACCCGATCCCCATCCTGCTGGCTCAATGAGCCCCGTTTACGGTTACCTTGTCGGAACCGTGGCGCCTGACGGCAAGATCACGTTCGAGTTCAAGGAAGTGAAGGAAGGCGAAGTCCCCGCGTATGTCCGCTCGCGGTACGCACCAGATTTCGTGCCGTGGTGCTTCGCCCACAATGCCGTCTTTGACAGCAACAAGATCGCCACTCCCAACTGCATGCAAACCAAATGAAACCGCGCAGACGGAAAGCACCGCCGAGATCGCATCGACCGCAGAGCGACGGTCGCGAAGTGAGAATCCTCTACGAGGATGACGCCGTCATCGCGATCGACAAGCCCGCCGGACTCGCCGCGGTGCCGGTGGTCAAAGGGACCAAGGCTCCGTCGGCATTGGCTTTGCTTGCTGCCGAGTTGAAGCAACGCGGGCAGCGGGCGTTCGTCGTTCATCGCATCGACCGGTTCACGTCGGGCATTCTCTTGTTCGCGAAGACAGAACGCGATCGCGACAAACTCGTTCGCCAGTTTCTGGAACACAAGCCTGTCCGCGAATATCTCGCCGTCGTGCGCGGCGAAGTCAAACCCGAACAGCCCACCCTCGTGCATTACTTCCGCAAGCAGGGCATGTTCCAGAAACTCAGTACGGCACGCGACGCGAATGCTGCTCGTGCCGAACTGCATTACACAACCGAGCAAAAGCTGCGTGGCGCAACATTGCTTCGCGTGCGGCTCGTAACCGGCCTCCAGAACCAGATTCGTGTCCAATTCTGGGTGATGGGGCATCCCGTGGTTGGCGATCGCAAGTACCATCCCGAAGAAGCGGACGAGAAGAGAATCAGCCGCGTCGCCCTTCATGCCGGGCATCTGGAGTTCACGCATCCTCGAACAGGCAAGACGATCTCCCTCGATAGCAAGGTGCCGCAGGACTTCCAGTCGCTTGTGAAGGCGTTGACGATCCATACGCGGTAATCCGCCGGAAGGTCTAAACTGTGGCGGTGTTCTCTCCTTCGACAAATCGAGCCCTGCTGAAGTCCTTTGCCATCTTTCTCTTGTTCACATTCGTTCTCAGCCTGGCTCCCGCGAAAGCTCACGCCCAGTCCTCGGAGAAGAGCGCCGATAAGCTGACCCGCACCGTAACTGAGTACACGCTTCCGCCCGACAAACTCGCAAAATCCACCGCGCTGCGTAAGACACGCATGATCGCCTTCGTCGTGAGCAGCATCTACGGATTCGCACTGTTGCTACTGTTTCTCTATGCGCGCTGGACGGTCACCTTTCGCGACCTGGCCGAGCGTGTATCCCGGCGGTTGTTCGTCCAAGCCTGGATCTTCGTCCCGCTATTCGTGATCACGCTGAGCATTCTCGATTTGCCTCCCGAAATCTATGGCCATCATCTCTCGCGAGCTTACGGGCTTTCCGTGCAGGGATGGCCCTCGTGGTTCGCCGATTGGGGCAAAGCCCTCGGTCTTGAGGTGGTCTTTGGAACACTCATTCTCTGGCTGATGTACCTGATCATCCGCAAGAGCCCGCGCCGCTGCTGGTTCTACTTCTGGCTGGCGACGCTGCCGATTACGGCCTTCCTGGTGTTTATTTCGCCCGTCCTGCTGGAACCGATGTTCAACAAGTTCGTTCCGCTGGAGAGCACCAACCCCGCGCTCGTCACCAAGATCGAAGAAGTCGTTCACCGCGCCGGGATGAACGTTCCGCGCGACCGCATCTTCGAAATGAAAGCGAGCGAGAAGACCAACGAGCTTAACGCTTACGTGACGGGTTATGGCGCGACGAGACGTGTCGTCGTCTGGGACACCACCGAACAGAAGATGACTACGCCCCAGACGCTCTTCGTCTTCGGACACGAGATGGGGCACTACGTGTTGGGCCATGTCTGGAAGGGAATGATCTTCGCCGCCGGTCTCATGTTCGCGCTCTTCTACTTCGGATATCGCTTCAGCCTCTGGCTGATCCGCGGCAACGGCGAACGCTGGAGCATCCTGAACCTGGGCGACTGGGCCTCGTTGCCGGCGCTGATTCTGGTCATCTCGGTGCTCTCGTTCTTCTCGGAACCAATCGACAACGGTTTCAGCCGAGTGCTCGAGCATCATGCAGACATCTACGGCCTCGAAGTGATTCACGGCATCGTGCCCGACCCAAACCAGGCTGCGGCACAAGCCTTCCAGGTACTGGGCGAGGTCTCGCTGGACTATCCGTATCCCAATCATTTCTTAGTGTGGTGGTTCGACAGCCATCCGTCGATTCCGGATCGAGTACGCTTCGCCGTGAGCTACGATCCCTGGGCGAAGGGCGGATCGCCGCAATTCGTAAAATGAGCACAGACAAGAATGTCAGTCCCACACTTGCGGCTCTTGAACGGCCCGTGTATCCTGCCGCACCGAGAAGATTTCAACTCCGAGGTGAATCATGAGGCATCGGGCTCTCGCAATCGTAACCATCGCGGTAGTGCTGGCATCGTCCTTGCTGTGGGCCCAGAAGTCTGGCGTGCAAGTGCAACCGGAAGACAAAATGACGAAGCTGCTCCCGGCGACGGTCTTTCTCGACGGCGAGAACGTTCCCACCCAGCAGCGCAATGCCGTGCTGATCGTGGCCGATGGAAAGAAGGCGGTAATCACGCTGCTTGATACCAGCGGATACAGCGCGGCCTACCAGGCGAAATACATTGGGGCAATCCTCACGCAGGGCGCGCTGAAAGTCGGCACAAAGACGCTCGCTCCCGGTGCTTACGGATTCGGCGAGACCAAGACTGGCGAGCACGATGCCGCGAAAGTTACCCTGCACGTTTACGATCTCGGCGGCAAAGAGATCGGCCAGGTCGCGACCGAGCGCCAGGCAGACATGAAGGGTGTTCGTCCAATCCAGGTGATCGCAGAGAAAGACGGTTCGGCCCAGCTCTATCTTGGGCCAAACCACGTTCCGATCGCAGCGGGGAAATAGAAGGCCGAATTTCGTGGATGCGCCCGGCGGTTCTACTGCTGGGCGCTTCGCGTATATGGGTTATACGTTGTGTTCACATCGAACATGGCATCCGGCATCTCGGTGTTGTATTTCACGCCGGTGAGAAATCGCTCAGAGCTGGTGTCGCCGTTGTGTGAGCGCATGACGATGTACGGCGTCCAGACGCCCTGCACCAATTTCCAGTTGTCGTAAACTTCCCCTTCCACGTTCTTCAGGTTGTCCACCGGGTCGCGCCACTCGAACGTCTTCTTTACAGGTAGGTGTTTGTTGCGGTCGATGTAGATGGTGACTGCGTCATTTGTAGCCGTGAACAAGGTCACCGACTCGCACGGCTTCTGTTCAGCCACCGCAGGTCCGTTGTAGAAGAGGGCGGTCGTCGGATCGGGTAACCATTTTCGCAGTACCAGGTCGAGCGCGTGGTCGCGCAGCCGAATGTAAGCGCGAACCTGGTCCGCTTCCATCAGGGCGACACCCTTATAGGTCTTCTCGAATCCCTTGTCACCGTTATAGATGTCGACGACGTCGCGCTGCTTGGTCAACTCCACGCGCGACTTGTCGGGATACTTGTAGAAACTCCAGAACTCGATGCCTCCGCCCTCCGGGTTGCCGAGGTGATAAGCGTATCCGCGCCCCTGCGTCTCGATGGTGCTGATATTGAGGTAGGCCGGACCGCCCAGCGTCTGGATCATCTGCTCGAGCAGCGCGCGCGCTTTGCGGGAATTGGCGGTTTCGGGAGCGATGCGCGCGGGAGGAGCGACGGTGGATTGCGGAGGTGGCGCGTCGGCCTGCCCGAATGCAGCCGTGCCGATGAGGATTAGCAAAATCGTAAGCAGCGTTCTCATGTTGCCCGCCGGAATTCGCACTTCTAGCCTACCAGCACCGCGCCCCCGTTGACGTTGAAGATTTCGCCGGTAATGAAGCCGGCATACCGGGTACAAAGAAAGAGTATCGGTCCGGCGATCTCTTCCGTCTCCCCGACGCGGCGCAGCGGAATGGTATTGCGAATCTTCTCGCCGGTTTTGGGATCATCGAGTGCCGGCTGCGACATGTCCGTACGTACCCAGCCCGGCGCGACCGCATTCACATAAATGCGATCGTCGGCCAGCTCCGCTGCGAGGCTCTTCACCAGGCTGATAATGGCGCCCTTTGTCGCGGAATAATCGCAGTGGTAAGCCTCGCCGCGCTGCCCCGAGGTCGAGCTGATAATCACGATGTGGCCACCCTGACCTTGCCGCTTCATTTGCGCCACCGTGTGCTTGAGCAAGCCGAACACGCTGTTCAAGTTGACGTCGATCGTCCGGAGCCAGTGTTCGTCGGTCATCTCATCTACTCCGATGTCTTCCACCGGCCAGATACCGTGGTTCAGGATCGCGGCGTCAACCCGCCCAAACCGCGCGACACATGCCTCAACCAGATCTTTTGCCGCTGCCACCGAGCTCAGGTCGGCCTGCGCGGCGTAACAGCGATCCGCGCCAATCTCCGCAACTAGCCTCTCCGCAGCATCGCCTGCCTTCTGGTAGTTGAACACCACTTTGGCTCCGGCAGTTGCGAACAACCGTACCGTGGCCGCACCGATCCCGCGCGAACCGCCGGTAATCAGCGCTACCTTCCCCTCAAGTGACAGGTTCACTCCGTTCATATCCCGTTAACGTTAGCAGAGCCGGACATCTTGCGTCAGCAGCGGTCCATCGAAACGTTCAACCTGGCAACGGCAATTTTCACCGAGACACATTACCTTAGTAAATTGCCTGTAATATCGCCCGCCGATACTCTCATCTGGTATGGCAACCGCACCTCTTCAATTCCCCAAACGCCATGTTGCGGACGATCGCCGTGGTGAACCCCGTTTTGGAGCCGAAGGTGAAGTTACCCTGGTGGTCCTGAACGGTCCCAACGAATACCAAATGCCTGCCAAATTACTCGATTTCAGCCTGCACGGCCTGCGCCTGGCGCTTCCGCGTGAGTTGAAAAAGGGACAGGAAGTGCGCGTCATGTTTTCGTGGGGCGAAGCCACCACGCAAGTGATGTGGACTGCGCGGCTGGCCAAAGGTTTCGAAAGCGGCCTGCAACTCTTCTAATCACTTCGATTACCGAATCGGTCAACTTGCCGAATCCGGCGTCGCCGGGCGACACTGCTCGTGATGCCGCTGGTAGAAGTCCGTCATCTCACCAAGATCTATCGCGAAGGCGCGCAAGCGGTGCGCGCCGTGGATGACGTCTCCCTTGAAATCCATGAAGGTGAAACTCTCGGACTGGTCGGCGAATCCGGTTCGGGCAAGAGCACGCTCGGCCGCTTGCTCCTTCGCCTGATCGAGCCGACCTCCGGATCGGTTTCCTTTGACGGTACCGATGTGCTCGCGGCTTCGCCCTCTGAAATGCGTAGCCTGCGGCGCGAGATGCAGATCATCTTCCAGGACCCGTTCGGATCGCTCGATCCGCGCCTTCGGGTCGAACAGATCATCGCCGAGCCGCTGTTGGTTCACGAGAAGGTGTCGCGGGAACTGCGGCGCCAGCGTGTGGGGGAATTGCTGAAAGCGGTGGGACTTGACGGCTCTGCTCTTAACCGTTATTCGCATGAATTCAGCGGAGGCCAGCGCCAGCGCATCGGTATCGCCCGCGCCCTCGCCCTGCGCCCGAGGTTCATCGTCGCCGACGAACCGGTTTCCGCGCTCGATGTCAGTGTCGGCGCGCAAATCGTCAACCTGCTCGCCCAATTGCAGCGCGAATTCGGGCTAACGTATCTGTTCATCTCGCACTCGATGCCAGTCGTGCGCTACCTCGCGACGCGCATCGCCGTCATGCGAACCGGCAAGTTGGTCGAAATCGGCGAGACGGAACAGATCACCACTGCCCCGCAACAGCCGTATACGCAGGCGTTGCTCGAGGCCACTCCCGAGATCAGCTAAATTACTTCGGCTCCACCTTGGGCCGTTCCATTTCGAACCTCTCCGTCGTTCGCGAATACTGGTTCCCGCCCATGCGTCCGATCAAATCCAGCGCGTCGCGATCGAAGTGCCCGTCCCGAAGCACGGTGTCGCCGAGGTGAATCAGCACGATCTCGCCAATAACCAGGCTGCTCGACGGCCACTCGGAGCCGAAATCGATAATGCGCTCCAACTTGCACTCGAAGTTCACCGGAGACTCCAGCACCCGCGGCGGCTTCACCTTCTCCGACGCAGCAGGCGTCAGCTTCGCGACCTCAAACTCATTGACCTCGTGACCGTACTCGCCGCTGGTCAGATTCATCTGTTCCGCTAAATCAAACGTTACAACGTTGACCACGAACTCGCCGGTTTCGCGGATATTGCTCAGCGTGTCTTTGGCGTGCGAACCCGATTCCAGCCGCCGCAGTCCGGGCGAGAAGCCCAGCAGCGGAGGCTTCGCGGAAATCGCGTTGAAAAACGAGAACGGAGCGACATTCGGCTGCCCGTCACGATCGATAGTTGAAACCCATGCGATCGGTCGCGGCGCCACGGCACCAATCAGGATCTGGTAAAACTCGCGATGCGAAAGCTCTCCGGGAACGACGTTCATGCCAGCAGTGTACCGAACCCCGCCCAGACAAGTGCATGTACTCACAAGTACGAGTTGACGCCCCTCCTTTCGGCAATTACCCTGCATCGCTGTAGAACGGAGGTCCCCCATGAAAGGCTTCAAAGCATTCTTGCTCCGTGGCAACGTAGTTGATCTGGCTGTTGGCGTCGTCATCGGTGCTGCTTTCGGCGCCGTGGTCACCGCTTTCGTCAAGGACCTGCTCACCCCACTCATCGCCGCCATCGTCCAGAAGCCCGATTTCTCCGCCATGACCTTCACCGTCAATGGCAGCAAGTTCCTTTACGGTGACTTCGTCAATGCGCTGATTTCGTTTCTGCTGATCGCCGCCGCCGTTTACTACTTTGTTGTGCTGCCGGTTAACGCGCTCGTTGCGCGCATGCGCAAGGCTCCCGTGCCCGCTGATCCCACGACGAAAAAGTGCCCCGAGTGCCTCAGCGAGATCCCCATTGATGCGCGGCGCTGCGCGTTCTGCACGTCGCCGATTGGCTAGAAATATGTGGCAGCGGGCGCCCTCGCCCGCTGGGGCGGAGCGAAGCTTCGCGATCTGCTAAAAGTGAAATTTGCGGGCCCTCTAAGCCTCTCATTCCGAAGGTCTTAGGCCTTCATCGCACCCTCTGAATCCAGCGCTCCTTGTGGTAAAATGAAAACAGCTTTGGCGAGCATAAGTCTCTTAAATTTCAACCACTTGAAGTGAATCGAGAGATGGCGCCACGAAGTGCGGCGCGCGCCAAAATTCCGCCCGGTTTCAGAAACAATCCTCCGCCACAGCGCGAGGAAAAATTGAGGTTCGATGGCCCCCAAAGACGTGCGTAACGGATCGACGGCAATCGCCGAAGCGAAAGAGACCAAAATCGAAAACGAAACCAAAAAGAGTGCCGGCAAGAATGGCAATGGCACCAATGGTGACAACGGCAACTACACCGCCGACTCCATCAAGGTCCTCGGCGGCATGGAAGCCGTCCGCAAGCGTCCCGCCATGTACATCGGTTCGACCGGCGAGATGGGTCTGCACCACCTGGTGTACGAAGTCGTCGACAACTCTGTCGACGAAGCGCTCGCTGGATACGCCTCGAAGATCGACGTCATCATCCACATCGATAACTCCATCACCGTCATCGACGACGGTCGCGGCATTCCCGTGGACGAAATGGAAGTCGATGGCGAGAAATTGCCGGCAGCCCAGGTCGTGATGACCGTCCTGCACGCCGGCGGCAAATTCGACAGCTCGACCTACAAAGTTTCCGGCGGACTGCACGGCGTCGGCGTGAGCTGTGTCAACGCGCTCTCCTACGAACTGAATCTCGAAATCTGGCGCGACGGCAACACCTACGAGCAGTCGTATTCCTGCGGCGAGCCGACAACGAAGCTGAAGAAGACCGGCAGCGCCGGCCGCAAGCGCGGAACCAAGGTCCGCTTCGTTCCCGACAAGACTATCTTTACCGTTACGGAATACAACTACGACACGCTGGCCCAGCGGCTGCGCGAACTCGCGTTCCTCAACAAGGGCTTGGTCATCACGCTCACTGACGAGCGCACTACCGACGCCAAGACCGGCGAGTCAAAGCGTTCGGAATTCAAGTACACGGGCGGCATCGCCGAGTTCATCAAGCACCTGAACCGCGGCAAGAACGTGCTGCACGATAAGCCTATCTACATGGAAGCCGAAAAAGACGGCGTGCAGATGGAAATCGCCCTGCAGTACAACGATGGCTACTCCGACAACGTGTTCAGCTTCGCCAACAACATCAACACCGTCGATGGCGGCTCGCACCTCCAGGGCTTCCGCACCTCGCTCACCCGCACGATTAACTACTTCGGTAAGCAGCTAGGCTTGTTCAAGAGCGACTCCGAAACGCTCACCGGCGACGACGTTCGCGAAGGACTTGTCGCGGTCGTCAGCGTGAAGCTGTCGCAGCCGCAGTTCGAAGGGCAGACCAAGGGCAAGCTCAATTCCGATATCGCCGGCACCGTGCAGGCATTCGTCAACGAGCGCCTGGGGGCTTATTTCGAGCAGAACCCCACCGCCGCGCGCAAAATCATCAACAAGGCCATCGACGCCGCTCGCGCCCGCGAAGCCGCCCGCAAGGCCCGGGACCTCACTCGCCGCAAGGGTGCACTCGATGGCGGAGGCCTTCCCGGCAAGCTTGCCGACTGTTCCGAACGCGATCCCGGCCGCTGCGAACTGTTCCTCGTCGAGGGTGAGTCCGCCGGCGGAACCGCCAAGCAGGGACGCGACCGCAAGTTCCAGGCCATCCTGCCGCTAAAGGGCAAGATCCTCAACGTCGAGAAAGCGCGCTACGACAAGATGCTCGGGCACGAAGAAATTCGCGCCATGATCACCGCGCTCGGCACCGGAATCGGCAAAGACGACTTCGACCCCGCGAAGCTGCGCTACGGCAAAATCATCCTCATGACCGATGCCGACGTCGACGGCTCGCACATCCGCACGCTGCTGCTCACGTTCTTCTTCCGCCACATGGGCGAGTTGATCAAGCGCAGCAACGTCTACATCGCGCAGCCGCCGCTCTACCAAATCCGCAAGGGCCGCTCGCAGCAGTACATCAAAGACGACAAGGAATTCGTCAAGGTGATGGTGAAGCGCGCTGCCGACAGCATGACCGTTCGCTATGGCGAAGGCGCGGCAAAGATAGAAGGTGGAACGCTCTCGAAGTTCATGACCACGCTCGACGAGTTCATGCGGTATTACGAGAAGGTTGAAAAGCGCGTGCGTAACGAGAAAGTTGCCGATGTGCTGCCGCGGCTCGACCTCTCCAAGCGCGCCGACTTCGAGGGCGAAAAGAAATCCACGCCTGCGAAGCTCGCCAAGCTCGAGAAAGAACTGAACAATCTCGCCAAGGCCGAGCAGTTCAAGAATATCGCCTCACGATACGACGAAGAGCACAACTTGTGGGAAGCGACCTTTGTCAACGCACAGGGCGCCGAGCACCTCATCAACTGGGAACTCGCGTCCTCGCCCGAGTATCGCCAGATGATGTCGAAGTACAAGCAGATCGAGCAGTACATGGAGCCGCCGTTCGTCATCGAGTGGAAGAGTAAGGAAGCGGCCAAATCCGAGAAAGACGAAGAAACCGCCGACGCAGAAGCTCCCGAGCCGGGCACTGCCGAAAAGAAAGCTGCGAAATCCTCTACTCGCCGCAAGCAAGACGAGCCGGTCGAGAAAACGACGGCCAAGGAACTCTTCGACTTCGTGCTCAACGAAGGCAAGAAAGAGTACACGGTGCAGCGCTACAAAGGACTGGGCGAAATGTCCGCTGGTCAGCTCTGGGAAACCACCATGGACCCCGAACGCCGCACGCTGCTGGCCGTCAAAGCCGAGGACATCGAAGCCTGCGAGAGCATTTTCTCTACGCTGATGGGCGAAGACGTCGAAGCCCGCCGCAAGTTCATCGAAGAAAACGCGCTCGACGTGAAGAACCTCGACATCTAACGTTCAGGTCAATTGCAAGAGATGATGGCCGGTCGCTCTCGACCGGCTGTTCTTTTTGCGAAACAAGTGGGAAACAGGTCCGGCGTGGAGGGAAAGAGACGCGCGAAAAGGGCGCTGCGACCGGTCCAGCAATCCTTCCCGCGCGCATGCAGGAACTGCCTATTCGGCGCCTGCCGTAGATGTTGCTGCTTCCGCTGCGGCCATCGAAGCCTTCTTGCTCTGTAGGGGCGAGAATTCAACGGCCAAGTCGTTGGTCGCAAAGCATGCCGACGTTAATTCGAGCTTGCCTTGCGAGCGGCTCAGCTTCACCGAGCTCTCTCCGCACGAACGGTCGGAGTCGATGGTGGCAGGAACTGTCATCACCGAAGGGCTGTCTTTTGCCTCCCCCGACACGCTCACCACTCGCATGCCGCTGCCAAAGAACAGCATCATGCGGTACGTGCCGGCGGGCAGATCGACCGATCCGATCTGTGTCGCCTCGGGAAGGGTGAACTTGATGGTCTGCTCCTGCGCGGAAGCCGTCAGGCACGCCGCAGCGAGCAACAAGGTGAACGCAAGGGTTTTCAACGCAAACTTCATTGAGGTGAACTTCATTGTGTGTCCTCCAATCGAAAGCAAATCGTTTTGTGCGCGCGGGGACACGAAGCGTGGAGCGGATTCGTGCAATCCCGCAAGGGTTGCGTTCCCGTTTTCGCGGTGCTGGACGTAACAGCTCGGCCAGGAGACTTTCAGCAACCTCGAACAAAACAGTGGAACCGTTGTTGCCGGCCCGATTGCAGGTTCGCAATCATCGCGGCGTTGCGGTCAACAGATCAGCCTTGATGGGAAGAGAGCAGCAACTGCCTTGGCCGCTCACTGACAAAAGCATAGGAGCACAGCGCGTTTTCGGCAAATCAGAAATTCTGATGGCAGACATAAAACCAGCTAGCGTGACCTTCGTAACTCGCCCGGAAGAGAAGTGCCCCATCCCGGGGCATTCGGACCGCGCCCGTGCCTAACGCAACGGTTACAAATCGATTTGTGCGCCTGCGCTTTCACCGGCGTGCAAAAGAACAAGGCACAGACAATATTGTCTGTGCCCTATCCGTCTAAACCGAGGTCACTTCGTTGCCGGCTGTTCTTCCCCGACCCGGTGCGAAACCTGGAACTGGATCTCGCGCTTGCCTAGGTCGGCGCCGATCACCACGTGATCGCCAGTCATGATTTCGCCATCGAGGATCTTCATCGCCAGCGGGTCCTGAATCAGGCGCTGGATGGCCCGTTTCAGCGGACGCGCTCCGAACGCCACATCGTACCCTTCGGCGAAGACCAGTTCTTTCGCCTTGTCCGTCAGCTCGATCGAGATTTTGCGGTCGGCCAGCAGGCGGCGCAAGTCTTCGAGGCGCAGGTCGACGATCTTGATCAGCTCCTTCCGTTCGAGCGGGTTGAAGATAATGATGTCGTCCACGCGGTTCAGGAACTCGGGCTTGAAGAACTGGTGCACCACTTCCATTACCTGCTTGCGCTGTTCGTCGCGGCGATGGGTGCTCTGCGGCTCGCCAGTCCATGTACCGTTCTCGTTAAACTCGACCTCCGGCTTCAGGAACTGCGAGCCCAGGTTCGAGGTCATGATGATCACCGTGTTCTGGAAGTTCACGGTGCGGCCCTGGCCGTCGGTGAGACGACCGTCGTCGAGAATCTGCAATAGGATGTTGAACACATCCGGATGCGCCTTCTCGATTTCGTCGAGCAGAACGACCGAATAAGGACGGCGGCGTACCGCTTCCGTTAGCTGGCCGCCCTCTTCATATCCGACGTACCCCGGAGGCGCGCCGATCAGCCGTGACACGGAGTATTTCTCCATGTACTCCGACATGTCGATGCGAACCATGTTGTGCTCGTCGTCAAAAAGGAACTCAGCGAGTGCGCGGGCAGTCTCGGTTTTGCCGACGCCAGTCGGGCCGAGGAAGATGAATGATCCGATCGGCCGCCGTGGATCGCTCAACCCCGCACGCGAGCGGCGAATGGCGTTTGCCAATCGTTCGAGTGCTTCGTCCTGGCCTATGACGCGCTCGCGCAGCCGTTCTTCCATGTGAACCAGCTTCTGTACTTCGCCTTCGAGCATCTTCGAGACGGGAATGCCGGTCCAGCGCGAGATGATGCGGGCGATGTCTTCCTCGTCTACTTCTTCTTTGAGTAGCCGCGAGCCGGAGGCGTTCAGTTGCGCGGTGAGCTTGTCGAGCTCGGCCTGCATCTTGGGGATGTCGCCGTACTGGATTTGCGAAGCACGGTTGTAATCGCCGGAGCGCGTGGCCTTTTCCGCTTCAGTCTTGGCCGCGTCGATCTTCTCTTTCAGCTCGCGGATGCGGGTGATGATCGACTTCTCCTGCTCCCAGCGAGCGCGCAGGGCGTTGATCTGCTCGTTGAGCTCGGCGACTTCCTTCTCGACCACGGCGAGACGCTCGCGCGAGTTCGGATCCTTCTCCTTCGTCAGTGCCTGGCGCTCGATTTCGAGCTGGGTACGGCGCCGCTGGAGTTGGTCGATCTCGGTCGGAACCGAGCCGATCTGCGTCGCGAGCGAAGCCGCCGCTTCGTCGACGAGGTCTATGGCTTTGTCGGGCAGGAAGCGGTCGCTGATGTAGCGGTGCGACAGCGTCGCCGCCGCAACCAGCGCCGAGTCCTTAATGCGTACGCCGTGATGAACTTCGTACTTCTCTTTCAGTCCGCGGAGAATCGCGATCGTGTCTTCCACGCTCGGCTCGCCAACATAAACCGGCTGGAAGCGGCGTTCGAGCGCCGCGTCCTTCTCGATGTACTTGCGGTACTCGTTAAGCGTCGTTGCGCCGATGGCGCGCAGTTCTCCGCGAGCGAGCGCTGGCTTCAGCATGTTGCTGGCGTCCATGGAGCCTTCGGCAGCTCCGGCGCCAACCAGCGTGTGCAACTCGTCGATGAACAGGATCACCTGCCCGTTCGACTCCTCGACTTCCTTCAGCAGAGCCTTCAGGCGCTCTTCGAATTCGCCGCGGTACTTCGCTCCAGCGACCATGGCGGCGAGATCGAGTCCGGCAACGCGCTTGTTGCGCAGGACTTCAGGGACGTCTCCGGCGACGATGCGCTGGGCGAGTCCTTCGACAATGGCGGTCTTGCCGACGCCGGGTTCGCCGATCAGAACAGGATTGTTCTTGGTGCGGCGCGCCAGCACCTGGATGACACGGCGAATCTCTTCGTCGCGTCCGATAACGGGATCGAGCTTGCCGCGACGGGCGAGGTCCGTCAGGTCGCGAGCATAACGCTCCAGTGCCTGGAACTTGCCCTCAGGATTCTGGTCCGTAACGCGCTGGTTACCGCGAACGGTCGTCAGCGCACGCAGGATTGCGTCGTAGGTGGCGCCTGAGCGGACCAGGATCTGCTGCACGTCTCCGCCACTCTTGGCGGCAGCGAGCAGCAGGTGCTCGGTCGAGACGTAGTCGTCTTTGAAGTTGTCGGCTTCCTTGAAAGCCTGGTCGATCAGTTTGGCCGCCGTGTTCGAAAGCTGCGGCTGCGCCGACGATCCCGACACCTTGGGCAGGCGCTCGATGAGCTGATTGAATTGCAGCAATACCTGCTGCGGCGGTGCGCCCACTTTCTCGAGCACGGGCACAACAATGCCTTCCTGGTCCTCGAGCAGGGCGGTAATGAGGTGCGCGGGCAGCACTTCAGGGTTGCCGTTCTCCGACGCGAGTTCGACGGCGCGCTGAATTGCCTGCTGCGCTTTGACAGTAAGTTTTTCCCAACGAATAGCCATTTTTGTCATTCCGACTCTGAGCGGAGCGAAGGGGAGGAATCCCTACCTTGTCCACTCCATTGATATCCCAAAACAAAAAGCGGAAGCAGCCATCGCCGCTCCCGCTCCTTCCGTTGCGTACGATTTTACGCCGCCTGTCCTTTGGATTCGATGCTCTTGCCCAGCGATCCAACATTCACCTTGATCTGCTTCGGCTTGGCTTCGGCGCGCTTCGCCAGCGTGACGGTCAGGATGCCATTGGCGTAATCGGCCGTGACCTGCTCCGGGTTCACCGTGTTCGGCAGGCCGAAGCTGCGCTGGAAGCTGCCATAACGGCGCTCCACGCGATGATAGTTCTCTTCCTTGGTTTCCTTCTCGAATTTCCGCTCGCCACGAATGGTGATGGTCTGGTTCTCAATGCGGATGTCGAGGTCCTTCTGGTCGATCCCCGGAACTTCGACTTTCAGAACGATGTTGTGCTCGTCCTCGAAGATGTCGACAGGGGGCACGAACGATGTGGTGTTGAAGCCCTCTTCGCCTTTAGCCGCCGATTCGGCAAACAGACGGTTTACGCGGTCCTGAAGTTGAACCAGGTCGCGGAAGGGATCGAAGCGAGTGATAAACGAAGACATGGTGCTAAATCCTCCTCAAACAGTTGGTTTTCGCCTAACCACTCAGGTTAGATGCTAAGCTAAATGCAATAGAAGCATAAAATATGAGCGTGTTATTGTCAATACTAAATAAAGCCATTATTTTCAACTGTTTATCGTTCTCTTGATTGTTGTTGTATTTCGATCCCGGCTAAGTAACTTGTTTTGTATTAACTAGAGGTAAGGGCAATAACTACCTTGACACACAAATAACTTCAATGTTAAAACAAGAATCAGCCGTGACAGGGCTAAAGGATGACGTTCACCGTACCGGAAAAACGGTCGCGGAAAACATTAATCGTATCGTCGCTGAGATAGAGGCGAGGAGGCCAAAGGATTGGCAGGCCATGGTCGTTGGGCCAGAATTGGGTTGTCGCTTCGGACCATTTTTGGGTGGGTGCGAGCCTTGGCAGTCGTCTGCCGACAAGGTGCAATTTGTTGGCTCTCGGGCAGGCGACCTGAAAGACCAAGAAGCCTGCCATGAAGGTGAATACGTAGAATTCGAAATCGTCCCGGTCTTGTGGTCTAGCGAAGTATCCAGCGTAGACGCCGTTGCTAGCGTGTTTTCCTCGAAATGCCGATAACCACATCTGTGTTCCCCGTGGGATTTCAAGATAATCCCTAAAGCGGTGGCGTATATACGGCAAGAAGTATGGCTCTTGGCTGTGTAAGTTCATGTGGTTTGATATGACCACGCACTTGAATGCATATGCTGTCAAAGCTGCAATCCCTCTTGGCAAAAGCGTAAGCGGTGCGCCGTCCACGATCACGTTCGATAAGGTCTGTCGCGCCTCGCTCTCAATATCGCTCATCCAGGTGCTGTTACACTCCCTGCAAACAACTTTTGTCTTTTGGTCTAGCGTAGAAGAATGCCAAGGATGATATTTCCCAGTGCTTGTGTCGAGTCGTCTAAGCGTAAATCCCTTGTGTGGGATTAGTTCACAAATCCAGTCACTCCATAAGTGTTCACCGCTATTTGCTGGATTCTCGCAGAACGCACATTTCTTCATAAGTGGGGTATTATTGGCGCATGAAGTCTAAACCTGAGACGAGCGCAGAGTTTAAGAATTTCGACAGCGCGATGCGCCAGATACTCACCGTTTCCAAAACGGAACTGCAACGGCGAGAGGTTGAGTACAAAGCGTCACGCGAGGGTAAACCGAAACCCGGCCCCAAACCAAGGGTGAAATAAAATGACGGTTGAAACCAACCAATTCGTAACACTAGACGAAGTTGAGTCTTTACGGTTTGAGTGTCATGCCTGTCGTGCTACTTTGACGATACCGCTCAACAACAAACAGACTCCGCCAATGCAGTGCGGCGGTTGCGGACAACAGTGGTTTCAAGGAGTGTACGACGAACGCTTCCAAAATCTGAGCACGTTTGTTCAAAGAATGCG
>Ga0335069_10002008_pt1 | contig 31894 bp, 39 predicted proteins | sample Lox_Sample_11_FD_206714 | JGI IMG/M metagenome (GOLD analysis project Ga0335069, IMG submission 206714) | Soil microbial communities from Loxahatchee National Wildlife Refuge, Florida, United States - Lox_Sample_1.1 | ecosystem: Environmental > Terrestrial > Soil > Wetlands | place: USA...
GCGCTTACGAAAACATCGGCCCCGCCGTTCTCCGTATTCCAAACATTCAAGTTGGATCACTTGATTTGAGTGACTTGAAATTTGCGCCTGATTCCTACGAACTGCCCGCCCATGCCGCTATAGCCACAGGCGATATGCTCATCATCCGAACCAACGGAAGCAAATCGCTTATTGGTAAAACCGCCCTACCTGTAACAAGTTGCCTATACTCAAAAAGGGAATCATCATTCCCGGAATGGGAACGCAGAATCGCTATTCCACCGAAGGTCTGGCCGAAGCCGAATTCGAACCCGGTTCGCGCGGTCGCGTGTTGCGCAATCTGCTTGGCATTCGATCCGTACGGGAGATAGCACGCATCGAGTCAGATGCTTTGCTGTCGGCAACGGGCCGCCTGATCCACGATACGAGCCCGGATCAGCGATTCACAGCTGATGATATTTGCGCCATACACCACCTTTGGCTGGGGAAAATTTATCCATGGGCGGGACAATACCGGCAGGTCAATATGGCCAAAGGTGATTTCATGTTCGCGGCATCCGAACAGGTGTCGCGATTGATGCGCGAATTCGAATGCGGCCCTCTTAGGGAATTCACGCCATGCCGATTCTCAGAAATCGAACAGCAGGCTCATGCGATAGCAGTCGTACATGCGGAGCTAGTATTGGTACATCCGTTCCGCGAGGGCAACGGACGTTGCGCCCGCTTGCTGGCGGTACTGATGGGCTTGCAAGCAGGATTGCCGATACTGGATTTCTCCGGCGTGTACGGCGCGGAGAGGCGGCGCTATATTGCGGCAGTTCAGGCCGGACTGGATCGGAACTATGGACCGATGACCACGATATTCCGGCGCATCATTGACCGCACGCTGCGGGCAAAGGAAACTAGCCGCGGGTGATGCGGGTTTTACGGGTAGCAGCGGTTTTTGAGCGGGATACGAACCTACCGTCGGCGGAAGAGCGGAACGGTGCGTGGATGCCTTCAATGGCAGACGAACTGGCCACGGAGCGCAATATAGCGCGTTCGCGCTCGATGGGATCACGCAGGTAGGGATTGACTGCTGTAAGCTTCTTACTCACACCTGAATTATACACTTTAGTGTAAGAATATTCCCCTAAAAATGAATTCTGCGACCATCGTCCAGAAGCTCTGGAACTACTGCAACGTGCTGCGCATGCACTAGCGTCGTATCGCCGCCGCCGATCATCACCGCCCTCTTTTGCCGATCATGATGAAGTTACGAGGTTTGGAACTACGACATCGCCTTACGGATTCCCCTGAAAGTCGGGCTGGCTCTCCGTTCTCATTATTGCTACAATTGTAGCTTTTTTGAGAACATTCAAACCGGGATGAACACGGCCAACCCCGTCGAGTTGCTGTTCGGCACCTATCGCCGGCAAATTTTGGCGCTGCTGTTGCTGCGCGACGAGGGATTTCACGTGCGCGAAATCGCGCGATTGACGCGCGTTCCCGCCGGATCGCTGCATCGCGAACTGAGGGCATTGGCGGATGCCGGTCTCCTGCTGCGCGAAACCGCCGGCAACCAAGTGCGCTACCAGGCAAACCGGCGCAGCCTGATCTACCCCGAGCTCGCCGAGATTTTTCGCAAGACCGTCGGTTTGGCCGACGTGGTGCGCGACGCGCTGGCGCCGTTCGCCAACAAGATTGCTATCGCCTTCATATTCGGTTCGGTCGCGCGAGGCAAAGAGACCGCCAGCAGCGATATCGATGTCATAATCCTCGGCAAGCTGCCGTTCGCGCGCGTCGTCGGCGCGCTGGCGCCTCTACGCGACCGTCTGGGCCGGGAAATCAATCCCGTGGTAATGTCGAAAGCGGAGTTTCAGAACAAATACCGGGAGGAAGACCGTTTCGTGCGCCGCATCGCGCGGGAACCGAAACTGTTCTTGATCGGAACTGCCGATGACTTTGGAAAACTTGTTAAAGATCGGACGGCTTAAGCCGCACGATGCCGATGCCCGGGAAATCGGGCAATTGCTGAGCGCGGCGCACCGCAATCTCGATGACGCGCATATCATGGAAATCAGCGCGGAAAACCGCTACGACGCCGCGTACAAGGCAGTCATGCAGGCCGCATTGGCGGCGCTCATGGCACACGGCTATCGGCCCGACACCAACCAGCCCGGCCATCATGCGACGGTGATTCAATCCCTGCCGAAAACCATCGGCTCAAAAGGAGAACGGGTAGCTGTACTCGACACGCTGCGACACAAGCGCAATCTTTCCGACTACACCGGCAAGGACATCGACCCCGCATCGGTCGAAGTCTGCATCAAGGAGGCCGCAACCCTGCTGAAGGAAGTCGAGGCGTGGATCGCGCAACATCGTCCCGATCTGGTGCCGAAAAATAAGGAGCGCGGAAAATGAATTCCGCGACCATCGTCCAGAAGCTCTGGAACTACTGCAACGTGCTGCGCGACGACGGGATGTCGTACGGCGATTACGTCGAACAGCTCACTTACCTGCTGTTTCTCAAGATGGCCGACGAGCGCACGCAGGCGCCGTACAACCATAAAAGTCCAGTGCCGGAGAAATACGGCTGGCAAAGCCTGATCAAGAAGGACGGCGATGAATTGTTCGAGCATTACCGCCACGTGCTGGAAGCGCTGGGCAACGAAAAGGGCCTGCTCGGGCTGATCTTCGGCAAGTCGCAGAACAAGTTTCAGGACCCGGCCAAGCTGCGGCGGCTGGTGGTGGACCTGATCGACAAGGAAAACTGGGTGTCGATGAGCGCCGACGTGAAAGGCGATGCCTACGAGGGCCTGCTGGAGAAGAACGCGCAGGACACCAAGTCCGGCGCCGGGCAGTACTTCACGCCGCGCGCGCTGATCCGCGCGATGGTGGATGTGATGGCGCCGAAGCCGGGCGAGACGGTCTGCGACCCGGCGTGCGGCACCGGCGGCTTTCTGCTCGCGGCGCACGATTATGTAGCGCAGCAGCCGCACCTGACCAAGCCGCAGCTCAGGAAGCTCAAGCAGGAAACGTTCAAGGGTTGGGAGCTGGTGCAGGCGACGGCGCGGTTGTGCGCGATGAATCTGCTGCTGCACGGCATCGGCAGTCAGGACGACGAACCGATCGTGGTCGCCGATTCGCTCGCCGCCGATCCCGGCGACCGCTTCGAGCTGGTGCTGACTAATCCGCCGTTCGGCAAGAAGAGCAGCACGACCATCGTCGGCGAGGAAGGCAAGGTCAGCAAGGAGCGCGACATCGTCGAACGGCCCGATTTCTGGACGACGACTTCAAACAAGCAACTGAATTTCGTCCAGCATGTGAAGACGCTGCTCAAGCAGAATGGCCGCGCCGCCGTGGTGGTGCCGGACAACGTGCTGTTCGAAGGCGGCGCCGGCGAAACGATACGCCGCAAACTGCTGCACGAGTGCGACGTGCACACACTGCTGCGGCTGCCGACCGGTCTGTTCTACGCGCAAGGCGTCAAGGCGAACGTGCTGTTCTTCGACAAGAAGCCGGCGTCGGAAACACCGTGGACGAAGCAGTTATGGATTTACGATCTGCGCACCAACCAGCATTTCACGCTGAAGACCGATCCGCTCAAACGCGAAGATCTCGACGAGTTCGTGCAGTGCTACCACGCGGCGAACCGCCACGAGCGCAAGCCGACGTGGTTTGATGAATCGCTCCCTCACCTCAACCCTCTCCCGGCGGGAGAGGGAACGGCCCTCACCCCAGCCCTCTCCCACGAAGAGAGGGGGTTAAAGGGTCGCTGGCGTGTTTACGGCTACGACGAACTGATCGCGCGCGACAAGGCAAGCCTCGACATTTTCTGGCTCAAGGACGAGAGCCTGGCCGACGCCGACAATCTGCCGCCGCCGGATGTGATTGCGCAGGAAATCGTCGAAGACCTCGAAGCCGCCCTCGCGCAGTTCCGCGAGATTGCAGAAGATTTAAATGGAGCCTCGAAATGAGGCGCCACGGATTATTTGACGACTTTGTTGGAATTGCCGCGAAGCTGCCGTGGTGGGCCGGAATCGCGCTGGTGATAGTTTCCTATTTCGCTCTTAATCACTTCGCCAACACGGAAATCCCTCATTCGACCGGCCTCAAGGAAGTCGGCGATGCGGCAGTAGCGCAAATCTGGAAGACGCTCGCCACAATCGGGCAGTACGTTCTACCCGCAGCATTTGTTATCGGCTCATTAGTCTCTGTCACGGGGACCAAGCGCAAGAACGGAAAATGAGCCAAGATACTCCAATGGGGGAAAATCATCGAGGACGACACCATGACAACCCAATTCGTAAAACACATTTCCCTCGCGCTGCTGATCGCGGGCACCATGATCGCACCGCCCACGCTGGCGGCAGGCAGCGCCGCCGGTAGCGGCGCGCGCATCAGTAACGGCAATGCCGGCGACGTGACGATCACCAACGGCAACGCGGGCAACGTCACCATCACCAATGGCAACGCCGGCAATGCGACGATCACCAACAACGTGGGCGGCGCGCTCAACGGCGGCACGGCGGCCGACAAGCACCCCAACGGGGACGGCGCCTATTACTATCGCCGGCGCCACGACAAAAACGACGACGACCGCGACCGCGCGCGATGATCATCCGCATCATCAAGGCGGTAAAGTACGGCGACGGCGACGCGCCGGTGGCGGTGATCTGGCAGCACGCCGACGCCGCGGCCAACGAGTGGGTCGGCGATGAGCTGGAAGCCGACATCGAAGAAGTGGCCGCCGCGCTCGACCAGGGGCAGACCGTTTATCTGGAGTGGTTCGCCGACGGCCGCTCGGTACAGGGGCCGCAGGTGCGCAAGATCACGCACGCGAGCGGGGCCGCGAGCATCGAGAGCGTGGAGCCCGACCGTCCGCTCAACCAGTTGCCGTATTTCGATTGATCTTTACCTTGCAGCAGGCAAATAGCTATTAAACATATTACAGATTGCTTCGGTGGTTCCATCCGACTCACTGATGAGCGGCTGGCGCATATTCTTGAGCATCCCGAAATGCGGGATATGGCGGCGGAGATCGAGCGGATATTGCACCAGCCACAGTTGGTGCGCCGTTCGCGCTCGGAAACGGCGGTGCGGTTGTTTTATGCGTTTTACGCACAGACGATCGTGGGTGGTAAATGGCTGTGCGTCGTGGTTAAATATGCGGAGAATGATGCGTTTGTCGTCACCGCTTACCTGACGGACAAACCTAAAGCAGGAGAAGACTTATGGCCAATAAAGTAAAAGTGTGGTTCGACGCAGAAGCGGATTTCCTTGAAGTCCGCTTCTCGGATGCCGCTGGTTACGAGAAGGAAACTGGCCACGACGCGGTGATGGAGCGAGTGGACGCGCGCGGCAACGTCATCGGTTTCAGCGTTCTCGGCGTAAGCCGGTTCCGGAAGGACAAACCGCTGGAAGCGGATTTAACCGCCGTTTAAAATCCCGCGCACAACCACCCTTGGAGCGAATCTTAATTTGATGAATTACCGCATCGCCCTGCATAAATCGAAGGAAGGCTACAGCGTTTCGGTTCCGGGCCTGCCCGGCTGCTGGTCGCAAGGCACGACGGAACAGGAAGCCATGGAAAACATCCGTGACGCGATTCGTGAATACCTATCCGTCGTCGAAGAGCAACTCCGCAGCGAGGACATTCGTGAAATCGAGATCGCGCATTAGTCTTGCCTGAAATCCCCGGCGTCAATCATCTCGATGCAGTGCGCGCGCCGGAGAAAGCGGGCTTTCGGATCGCGCGGCAGGGCAACCATATCGTCATGAGAATGGTCAACGTATCCTGACCATTCCCCGCCACAATCCGGTCAATGCGTTTACCTTGGGCGGGATCGTTCGCGATGCCGGTCTCACCGTCGAAGAATTCCGCGCATTACCCTGGTTACGGAAGCCGTATTGGGAATTTTACGCGACTGATTTCCTGTGTGAAGGTTGCGCCTTCCCTTCCCCGATTGCGGGGCATAGAATGGGCACGCGCTACCTGCTGTTCCCAGCATCCGTTGTTTCGCGCCTCAGGAGGACATCATGAATCGACATGTGGTCCGCATCGCCATCATTGCCGTTGCCCTGCTCGCTTCGCCCGCGCACGCCGCCTCGCAACAGACGGTGCTCAAGCTGGGCGGCAACTGGTGCGAGTTTTATCCCGAAGACGTCAGCAAAGCACTGATGGGCGTCAAGGGCGTCAGCGCCGTGGACATGAAGAGCCGCAAGGGATTCGCCGTCGTCACGCAGGACGGCAGCGCCAAGCCGGACGCGCTGGTCGCCGCGGTGAACGGCGTCAAGAGCACCGACTGGTTCTGCACCGGCGAAGTGTCGAAATAAACTGCGCGGCATCAGCGCGGCGCAGAATTGCGCCGCAACCAGTCGGCAAGGCCCATCTTGTCCACGGCGTCGCCGGCAAGGGCGTAAACGATGACCGCGGCGTCCGCCGGCGCGGCGGTCAGCCGATAGCCGTTGAGCGAGAGGAACATGGTGGCGGCAAGAAAAGCGGTGCGCTTGTTGGCGTCGACGAAGGGCCGGTTGCGCGCGATGCCGACACCGTAGCTCGCGGCGAGTTCGGCGCAATCGGGATCGTCGTATCCCGCCATGCTCTGCGGGCTGGCCAGCGCCGAATCGAGCAGCGGCTCGTTGCGCATCCCGGCACGACCGCCGTGTTCGGCCAGGCTTTGCGCGTGCAGCAGGAGCAGCGCGCGCTTGTCGATCCAGCGCCAGTTCATTCCGCCAGCTCGAGAAAGATTTCGCGGTACTGGAGCATGATTTCGTGGCCGGCGCGCAGTTGGTCGTCAAGCTCGGCGTCGTACGGCGTGATCGTATAGCCGTCGGGGATTTCGGTCAGAAACACCGCGTCGCCCTTGTCCAGTTTCAAGTGGGCGAGCATTTCCTCGGGCAGGATCAGCCCGATCGAACCGCCGATGTGGGTCAGGTGGAGTTTGTGCATGGGATTTCAGGCAATGAGGACGGCAGAATAACGCGGCTTCGATGACAAATGTTTTACCGCCGCCCGTCCGCCGGGTTGCCCGCGCCTTACCCCGCCAGCCCTTCCCGCTTCAATGTCTCCTTTACTTTGGGCCGCGCGCCGACTCGCGCGAAGTAGTCCTTGAGCGCCGGCCATTTGCCGAGGTCGATGCCGGCGTGCCTGGTCCAGCTCAGCATCGTGAACAGATAGGCGTCGGCGACGGTGAAGGCGTCTCCAAGCAGATACGGCTTGCCTGCGAGCTGCGCCTCGATGTAGTCGAAACGCCGGCCGATCAGCGCGCGCAGCCTTTCCTTTTCCGCTTCGCCGGCGCCGTGGAACAGCGGGCCGAACTGCTTGTGAAGTTCGGTGCTGATGAAGTTCAGCCATTCGATCAGCCGGTAGCGCTCGATGCTGCCGGCCGGCGGCGCAAGCTTCGCTTCCGGCTTGCGGTCGGCCAGATACTGGACGATCGCGGGGCCTTCGGTCAGCACCTGCCCGTCGTCGAGCTCGAGCGCCGGTACGTAGCCCTTGGGGTTGATCTGGTAGAAATCGGCGCCGTCCGCGGTCTGGTGTTTGCCGAGGCTGACCTTCTCCAGCTGATACTCCAGCCCGGCTTCGTTCAGCACGATATGCGGCGACAGCGAGCAGGCGCCCGGCGAGTAATACAGTTTCATCACGACTCCTTCGATCTGGAAGTTGAACGGATAGCCGTCGTCAATGGCGGCAGCTTGCCCCCGCTGCTGATGGGGCTATTAGCTGCCTCTGCAATTATTGACTTGACAACTATTGCTTAGGCAATTATTATCGCGGTAAATCATTTTCAACGCAAGCCGCGATGAGCCAAATCTACGACCCCAAAAATTTCCACCCGCCGTCGAGCGTGGGCGCGCTGATCAGCCGCGTGCGTAACGTGCTGTTCGACCGCCTCGACCACGCGCTCGAGCCGTTCGAGCTGACCACGCCTCAGTACGTGGTGATCGTGCTGCTCGCCAACGGCATCGCCTCCAAGGCGTCCGACATCTGCCGCACCGTCGCGCACGACCCCGGCGCGATGACGCGCGTGATCGACCGTCTCGAAGAGCGCAAGCTGGTGCGCCGCGTGCCCGACCCCGCCGACCGCCGCGCGCTCAAGCTCGAACTGACGCCGGAAGGCCGCGCGCTGTATCCGAAGGTGATCGCGGTCGCAGTCGGCATGATCAACGATCTGCTCGAAGGTTTCACCAAGGCCGAGGTGCGGCAGATGGAAGATTTCATGAAGCGCATTCTGGAAAACGCAGGCGAAACGGTGTACCTGAAAACGGAGAAAGCATGACTACCGCGCAAAAAACCACGCTGCTGCGACGCCTGAAACAGGGCGCGTTCTGGCTGACGGCCCTGCTGCTGCCGGGCGGATCGCTGCTCGCGCTGGTGCCGTGGCTGCGCCACCGCTGGCACAAGGACAAGAACGCGCCGTGCGAAGGCTGCTGATATTGACGGCGACCACGGCGGCGCTGGCGCTGGCCGGCTGCACTTCGATGCGCGGCCTGCTGTTCACGACCGCGCAGGTCGGCGACGCCAACGCGCTGGAAGCTTCGCGCACGCTGGCGGCGGAGGCGCGCAACGGCGCGGTGTCGCCATGGCCGAAGAACGACTGGTGGAAGCAGTTCGGCGATCCGCAACTCGACGCGCTGATCGACGAAGGGCTTGCGCACAGCCCGAACCTGAAGGTCGCGCAGGCGCGCATCGCGAAAGCCGGCGCACTCGCCGCCGATGCACGCAGCAAGCTCGCTCCCGGCATCGACGCCGATCTCGACGTCAGCCGCCAGCGCTTTTCGGAAAATTACATTTATCCGCCGCCGTACGGCGGCAGTTGGTACACGCAGAGCCAGCTGCAGCTCAACCTCAACTACGATTTCGATTTCTGGGGCAGAAACCGCGCAGCCTACGACAGCGAGCTGGGCAAGTTCAAGGCGGCCGAGGTCGATGCGTTCGCGACGCGCCTGATGCTGTCGACCGGCATCGCCCACGCCTACATCCAGTTGCAGCACGGCTACGACCAGCTCGACGTCGCGCAGGCGCTGCTCAAGCAGCGCAGCGAGTCGCTTGAATTGACGCGCCAGCGGGTCGACGTCGGCATCGACTCGCAGGTCGATTTCAAACAGGCCGAGGCGATGATTCCGGCCAGCAGGCAGCAGATCGCGCAGATCGAGGAGTCGATTGCGCTGACGCGCAATCAGCTGGCGGCGCTGATCGGCCGCGGCCCCGATCGCGGACTCGATATCGAGCGCCCGCATGCGCAGCGGCCGCCGTCCGCCGCGCTGCCCTCGAACGTGCCGGCGGAACTGATCGGTCGGCGGCCGGATGTGGTGGCGCAGCGCTGGCGCGTCGAGTCCGCGGCGAAGGACATCGACGTCGCGAAGGCGCAGTTCTATCCGAACGTGAATCTCGCGGCGTTCATCGGCTTCCAGAGCCTCGGCCTGTCCGACCTGCTCAATTACGCGAGCCGCACGATGGGGATCGGCCCGGCGATTTCGCTGCCGATCTACGCCGGCGGCGAACTGCGCGCCAACCTCGCCGGCAAGGACGCCGACTACGACATCGCCGTCGAGCAGTACAACCAGACGCTGGTCGATGCGCTGCACGACGTCGTCGATCAGCTGGCGTCGCTGCGCTCGACGGATGCGCAGCGCGCCGAGATCGACCGCGGCATCGCGACCGCGGTCGAGGCCTACGATCTCGCGCAGTCGCGCTACCGGGCCGGCATCGACAATTACCTGCAGGTGCTGGCGGCGCAGGGCGCGCTGCTGGCGGAGAAGAATCTTGACGCCGATCTGCACGCACGCGAACTCGATCTCGCGGTCGAGTTGGTGCGCGCGCTGGGCGGCGGTTTCGACAACACGGCGATCGCGGCGGCCCCGGACAGCGGGCCCTGATAGCGGACGCCGCGCCGCGGATTCCACAAGGAAACCCTGACATGGATGCACCCGACAAATCCCCCGCTGCCGCGCCCAACGGCAACAACGGCAAGCGCAAACGGCTGCTGATGATCGTACTCGGTTCGTTCGCGCTGATCGGGCTGCTGTGGGCGGCCTACTGGCTGCTGATCGGTCGCTTTCACGAATCGACGGACGACGCCTACGTCGGCGGCAACGTGGTGCAGATCACGCCGCAGATTGCCGGTACCGTGATCGCGATCGGCGCCGACGACACCAATTTCGTGAAGGCCGGCCAGACGCTGGTGGTGTTCGACAAGGCCGATACCGGCATCGCGCTCGAGGACGCTGAATCGAAACTCGCGAAGACGGTGCGCGAGGTGCGCAACCTGAAGGCGACCGCGGAACAACTGGCGGCGACGGTCGAACTGCGGCGCGCCGATCTGGCGAAGGCCGATGACGATCTCGCGCGGCGCGAGAAGATCGTCGGCTCGGGCGCGGTATCGGCGGAGGACGTGCAGCACGCGCGCGATGCGCAGAAGACCGCGCAGGCCGACCTGACCGCCGCCGAACAGCAGTTCGCCGCGACGCGCGCGCTGGTCGACAACACGACGCTGGCGAATCACCCCGACGTGCGCAACGCGGCGGCGCAGGTGCGCAGCGCCTATCTGGATTACGCGCGCACCGAACTGCCGGCGCCGGTGGCGGGTTTCGTCGCCAAACGCAGCGTGCAGGTCGGCCAGCACGTGACGCCGGGTACGATGCTGATGGCGGTGGTGCCGCTCGATCAGGTGTGGGTGGACGCCAATTTCAAGGAAGGCCAGCTCGCGCAGGTGCGCGTCGGCCAGCCGGCAACGCTGACCGCCGACCTCTATGGCGGCCGCGTCGAGTATCACGGCACGGTGGCCGGCTTCGGCGCCGGCACCGGCAGCGCGTTCGCGCTGCTGCCGGCGCAGAACGCGACCGGCAACTGGATCAAGATCGTGCAGCGGCTGCCGGTGCGCGTCAAACTCGATCCGAAGGAGATCGCCGAGCATCCGCTGCAGATCGGGCTGTCGATGCAGGTCGACATCGACACCCACGACCGCGGCGGCCCGCGGCTGGCGCAGACCGCGAACGCGCAGTCGTACCAGACCGATGCGTTCAAGTCGGCCGACGCGCTCGCCGCCGAACGCATCGCCGCGATCATCGCCGCCAACAGCAGCGGCGCGAAGCCGGGATCGGCGGACAGCAAGTAGCGCAGCGCGATGGCGGCCGAACAAAAATACCTGAGCGGCGGGCTGCTGGTCCTGTTCACGGCCGCGATCGCGACCGCGAACATGATGGAGGTGCTCGACATCACGATCGCCAACGTGTCGATCCCGACCATCGCCGGCGAACTCGGCGTATCGCCGAATCAGGGCACCTGGATCATCACTTCGTACGCGGTCGCCAATGCGATCACGGTGCCGCTGACCGGCTGGATGGCGACGCGTTTCGGCCAGGCGCGCGTGTTCATCACCGCGCTCAGTCTGTTCACGGCGGCGTCGCTGCTGTGCGGGCTGGCGACGTCGTTCGAGGAGCTGCTGACGTTCCGCGTGATCCAGGGCAGCGTCGCCGGCCTGATGGTGCCGCTGTCGCAGGCGCTGCTGATCAATAATTTTCCGCCGGAACGGCGCACGATGGCGCTCGCAATCTGGGGCATGACGATCATGGTGGCGCCGATCGCCGGCCCGATCCTCGGCGGCTGGATCACCGACAATTTCCACTGGTCGTGGATCTTCCTGATCAACGTGCCGGTCGGCGCCGCCGCCGGCCTCGTCGCATGGCGGCTGCTCAGGCAACGCGAAACGCCGACCCGGAAGGTGCCGGTCGACGGCGTCGGCGCGGCGCTGCTGGTGCTGTGGGTCGGCGCGCTGCAGATCATGCTCGACAAGGGCAATGAACTCGACTGGTTCGATTCGCCGCTGATCATGACGCTCGGCATCGTTGCCGCGATCGGCTTCATCGTGTTCATGATCTGGGAGCTGCTCGAAGAGCATCCGATCGTTGACCTGAGCCTGCTCTGGCAGTACCGCAATTTCCGGATGGGCGCGCTCGCGCTGTGCCTCGGCTACAGCGTGTTCTTTTCGAGCCTGATCATCCTGCCGCTGTGGTTGCAGACGCAGGTCAATTACACCTCGCAATGGGCGGGCTTCGTGCTGGCGCCGGCCGGCGTGCTCGCGCTGATCATGTCGCCGATCGTCGGCCGCGCGATGCAGGGCCGCGACCTGCGCTGGTTCGCGACGGTCGCGTTCATCGTGTTCGCCGCCACCAGTTTCTGGCGCGCGCAGTTCACGACCGGCGCGGATTTCGCGACGCTGGTGCTGCCGCAGATATTGCAGGGTATCGGCATCGCCACCTTCTTCGCGCCGCTGATCACGATCAACATGAGCGGCATCCCGCCGGCGCGCATCGCCAACGCGTCCGGGTTGCAGAACTTTCTGCGCATGATGGCCGGCAGCTTCGGCACCTCGCTCGCGGTCACGCTGTGGGACCATCGCGCGACGCTGCATCGCAGTCAGCTGACCGACCATCTGAACGGCGCGTCGCAGCCGATGCAGGATTATGTCCGGCAGTTGCAGGACCTAGGAGCGTCGCCCGATCTCGCTTACGCCCAGATCGACCGCGTGCTGACCGCGGAATCGTACACGCTCGCCACCAACGACCTGTTCTGGCTCGGCGGCTGCCTGCTGCTGGCGCTGATATTCGTGATCTGGCAGACGCGACCGCCGTTCACCGCCGCGCCGGGCGGCCATTGAGTCTCCGCGCCGGCGGTGATTTTCCGGGCGGGCTGTGGCCTAATACGGCTTTGCCCCCGCACCGTCCATGACCGTTCGCCGCAATTACCGCTATTACGATTTCGTGATGGCGGGATTCGTCGCGGCGCTGATCTGCTCGAACCTGGTCGGTCCGGCAAAGATCGCGCAGGTCGATCTGCCGTTGTTCGGCACTCTGGCGTTCGGCACCGGCGCGCTGTTCTTTCCGATCTCGTACATCTTCGACGACGTGCTGACCGAAGTCTACGGCTACGCGCGGTCGCGGCGCGTGATCTGGGCCGGCTTCGCGACGCTGGCGTTCGCGTCGCTGATGGCATGGATCGTCGTCCGACTGCCGCCGGCGCCGTTCTGGCAGAACCAGCACGTCTATGAAGTTGCGTTCGGCTCGACCTGGCGCATCTCGTCGGCGTCGCTGGTGGCGTTTCTGTGCGGGGAGTTCGTCAACTCCTACGTGCTGGCGAAAATGAAGATCATGACCGCCGGGCGCTGGCTGTGGACGCGCACCATCGGCTCGACGATTTTCGGCGAGGCGGTCGATTCACTGCTGTATTACCCGCTTGCGTTCTACGGCAGCGGCATCATCCCGGACGAGAAACTGCCGACGATCATGCTTGCGCAGTTCACGATCAAGGTCGGCGTCGAAGTGGTGTTCACGCCGGCGACCTACAAGATCGTCGGCTGGCTGAAGCGCGTGGAGCACGAGGATTATTACGACCGCGACACGGATTTCAATCCGTTCACGCTGAAAACCTGACCGCGGGGCGACCCTGGAAACAAAGAGGGCGGCCTAGCAGCAGGCCGCCCGAACTCCTTTTTCCCCTCCCCTTAAATCTGTCCCGCAAAAAACAAACATGGCGGGTGTCAAGGTTGCGGCGACTATATTGACTGGCACCAGACTGGTCAATCACTTTTCGTTGTGCAATGCAGCGGTTTCGGGCTAAACGCAACATTTCAATGATGGCACTCCGCGATCCCTTTGAATCCGCGTGAGTACTGCAAGGATGTCTACTGATTCACTCGGGTATGACCAGGCGCAGGGAAAACGATCGATGCGCCAGGATCGGTCGCCGCGAGCGGCGCTTGCTCAGGGTGCGGGAGGTGGCGGTGGGGGCGGCGGCGGTGTGCGGGAAACATTCTGGCGCGGAGCTGTAAACATTCCGCTCACCGGCACTTTATGGCCTTTCGCGTACATGCACTGTTCGTAGCCGTAATCGTAGCGCTGCTGCAGAGTATAGGATGAAACATCGGCAGCGCCGGCGCCGGCCATCGCGCCGACCAGCAATCCGGTGCCGGCGCCCACTGCAGCGCCGTTGCCGCCATTGATCGCGGCGCCGGCTGCCGCGCCTATTGCAGTGCCGACCGCAGCGCTTTTGACGCCGCTGTCGGCAGCAGCCTGATTCGGGGAAACGCCGCCGATCTGCATGCTCGCATATTGCCGGCATTCGTAGTCATCGGCGCGGAATTGATCGAAAGTCTTGCCGGTGCCCGGCAGCACCAGAACGCTCGGTCCGCTCGGCATGCTGGTGCAGCCGGCCACCAGCACCGCCAGCAGCGGCGAACAGCGAAATGACACGGACATCATGCGCGGGCCTCCCCGATCACGACGGCGGCGGCGGTTGCGGCGACACGCGCTGCCATCCGCCGGCGCATTGTCTGACATACGGATAATAAGCCTTCGCGGCGGCACAGTAGTACCAGTAACCATCGACCTCGCCGGGCGGCGTCGAGGACGAAGACTGCGGCTGTGGCTGCGGCTGCTCGATGTAAACCGGCGGCGATGACGGAACGGTGACCACCGGCGGGTAATAATAAGGCGGCGGATAGTAATAATAGGGCGCGGGATAATACGGCCAGAACACCGGCGGCGCGCCGAAATAGAATCCGAAGCGGACATGGTCGCGCGCATGCGCGAGCACCGGCTGAGCGGCCATGACTCCGAACAGGGCCGCGATCAAGGTTATCTTCATCAGCTTCATGATCGCATCCTCCAGAAAACGAATCGCGTGAGCGGGGAAACGTCACACGTCGTACGATCTCGTACCATTCCACAATGCGCTTCTTGATTAGAGAACAAAACGCAGGGTTTTGCTCCCGGCATTACAAAATTTTACAACTGCGCTGCGCCATCCGCAGCGCATCGGCGATTGCGGTATCCGCCGCTTCAGGCCGGACGCATTCTGTCCGCTGCGCGGAAATATTTTCTGGCATAGACGAGCAGCTGCCCATCGGAGGGATGATCGACGGTTTCGATGCCGACGATTTTCGGAGCCATGTCGTGATGGTGCTGGGCGATATGACGGGACAATTCTTCCTTGGCGCTGGCCGGACCGACGATCAGGATTTCCTGCGCGCCTTTTAAAGCCGCAACCACCTTTTCATAGAAGGCATGATCCTCGGCGGCCCGTCCGGAACCGATTACGCCGCGCTTGTGATGCAGATGGGGATGGGCCTGTCCATGGATCAGGGATTTTTCAAAATCATCCAGCGTGATGTGCATGACGCGCGCTTCGGAATGGTCGATCCAGACGACTGCATGATACTGAGACATGAAACACGGCTCCTGTCGGGGTTTGAAAAGCGTAATTCTACGGCGAACCGCCGTTCCGATGTGCCCGCGGCTCACTTCGCGCGGGACGCGCGCCGCGGCGAACGATGGAGCTGCCGGCGCAGCAATGGCCGCAACCTGGCCAGCGAACGCGTATTGATCACGTCGTCCGCCTCCAGCCAGCCGCGGCGCGCCTGGCCGATGCCGTAGCGCAGGTTGGCAAAGTCGAAGGCGCTGTGCGCATCGGAATCGATCGCGACCGGCACGCCCTCTTCCTTCGCCATCCGGCAGTGCGTGTCGATCAGATCCAGCCGGTCCGGCTGGGAGTCCAGCTCCAGGAAGCAGCCGCGGTGTTTTGCCTCGCGCATGATGCGCAGCATGTCCACGTCGTATGCGTTGCGCTCGCCGATCAGGCGGCCGGTCGGATGCGCGAGCATCGTCACGTACGGATTCGCCAGCGCGCGCACGATGCGCTCGGTCTGCCGCTCGCGCGGCAAATCGAAGCTGCTGTGCACGGCGGCGATCACGACGTCAAGCTGCGCCAGCGCTGAATCCGGAAGATCGAGTTCGCCGTCCGCAAGTATGTCCACCTCGATGCCCTTGAGCAGCGTGATCCCGGAAAGCTCCGTGTTCAGACGGTCGATCTCGTCGCATTGCCTGGTGAGCCGGCGCGGGTCGAGCCCGTGCGCCATCGCCAGGCGGCGCGAATGCTCGGTGATCGCCAGATACTCGAGGCCGGCGGCGAGCGCGGCGAGCGCCATCGCGCGCAGGCTGTCGCGGCCGTCGCTGGCGGTGGTATGCGAGTGCAGGTCGCCCCGGAGATCGCCGCGCTCCACCAGCTGCGGTAGACGTCTGGCGCGCGCCGCTTCGAATTCGCCTTCGTTTTCCCGCAATTCAGGAGCGATGTACGGCAGGCCGAGCGCCGCGTACACCGATTGCTCCGTCCTGCCGGCTATCGTCTTTGCGCCGCGAAACACGCCGTACTCATTGAGCTTGAGGCCGCGCTCCTGCGCCATCCGCCGCAGCACGATGCTGTGCGCCTTCGAGCCGGTGAAATAGACCAGCGCGGCGCCATAACTCGCGGCGGGAACCACGCGCAGGTCCACCTGCAGACCGCAGCGCAGCACCACGCTGGCGCGCGTTGCGCCGCCGGCGAGCGTGGTCTTCACTTCCTCGTATTCGAGGAAACTCCGCATCACCGGCGCGGCATCAGCCGCGACGACCAGTATGTCGAGGTCGCCGACGGTTTCCCGCATGCGCCTGAAACTTCCCGCCACCACCGCCCGGCTGACGCCGCGAATGCGGCGCAGATAAGCGATCAGGCTTTCCGCGTACTGGGCGGCGACCGCGAGTTTGAAGCGACCGGCATCGCCACCGCGTGTCTCGACCGCCGTCAGGATATTCTGCTGCGTCCGGTCGCCGAAGCCGGGCAGCTGCGCGATGCGATTGTCGCGCGCGGCGCGCAGCAACTGCGGGCGCGTACGGACGCCGAGATCGTGGTACAGCGCGCGCACCCGCTTGGGACCGAGGCCGGGTATCGCAAGCAGTTCGGTGATCGACGGCGGCACCTCTCCGCGCAGGCGCCGCAGCAGCGCGCAATCACCGGTCGCGACGATCTCGTGAATCTTGGCATCGAGATCCGCGCCGATACCGGGCAGTTTCGGCAGCTTGCCGCCGGAGCGGCCCAGCAATGCGGCGATGTCCTGCGGAAAATCCTTCAGGATGCGCGCGGCGTTGCGGTAGGCCCGCACGCGGAACGGATTCGCGTCTTCGATTTCGAGCAGGTCCGCGATTTCCGCGAACACCGCTGCGATATCGGCATTGTGTACAGGCATCGAAAAATGAACGCCGGCAAAACCCTCGAGCCTCCAAGCATACCGCTAATGCAGGTTTACGGAATACACCGCGGATTAACTGATGCAGTACGCGATATCGAGAGGACAGCTTCCTGACTCCGTCCTCATCGCGTTGCGGGGAGCACGCCTTCAATGCCCGCGGGTGCTGCGCCCGTCCGGGCGCAAGATCGGAAAAAGAAGGGGCAGCGATTGCCGCCCCGTTTTGCAGTTATTGATTCTGGTTGCTCCGGATATCCTGCCGGCGTTGCTGATTGGCAGCGTTTTCCTGCTGGTTCAAAGTGGCCTGCTCCTGCTTCGTGATGTGGCCGCCGTTTTGCGACGCCATGTCGCGCTCTTCCTGCCGGATCTGATGATCTTCCTGATGCAATTGCTGGCCCTGCGCCGCCGTCAGCTTGCCGCTTTTCACTTCCCGGGCGGTTTTGGCGTTTTCATGATTCAGGCGCTTGTTCACTTCGGCGCGGCGCGGATGGGTTTTGTCGAATTCGGATGCCGCCGTGGCGCTGAGCGCGGTGCCCACCAGAAACGAAAAAGCCACGGCCGTTACTACTGATTTTTTCAGATGCTCGATCTTGAACATGTCAGCCTCCTGTGGTTTCGGGTTGATAATGAATCCAATGACGAATGGATCAATTCCATTAACGTCAAAACAGGCGCGGGGAATACCGGATCGGCCGTCTCCTTTTGTAACAAGATGAAAGCGCCGGTACGGCCGGCTATCGCTTCGGCCACTTTTGTGATGAATTTAACGGCGCCGCAAGCCGTCAATTGACCGTTTCACGAATCAGTCGCAAACCTCATTGGTGGGAGATTGCCGCCGGGACTATTTGAAATTGCAGGTAGCTGCAACCGTCCGGACAGGATTTGGAGGCTACCACGTACTCCCAGGTGTCATTCCAGAAAGAATAGTGGTATTGGGCGACCTTGCCCTCTTCAACCCGCAGCTGAATATATACGGCGTCGCCGACATTGTAGACACGCGGACGATCAGTGCACCCGCACAAGAGCACCCCGAAAAAAATCAAGACGATGATTCTCCTCACTCTCTTTTTCCTTTCAAATTTGGCTGTTACCCGGGACCCGACAATCATCCGCTGCCGCATCAAGTGCCGGTGCCGTATTTTAAGGTAGAAATGTCAACTTTCAACCAATAAAGGAGGAGCATTGCAGAGGCTGCCTGAAGGCGATAAGCAACATCCGGAAATACCGGACTCGATGTTGCGTCAGAACAATTACGGAAACTGGAGAGAGTACAGGGTCAAAACCACGACCTGCCGCTCAAGGCCGCGAATTTGAAACCGGCTTTTTCCTTATAACGGAGAAAACAGCCGGGCATGCCGTTTCAGCCCGGCCTCATATTGCGCTTTTATCAGCTCTCCGCGGTCAAGCCATCACCACTGACACGAACATGGTCGCCCGGGCGCCACGACGCCAAGGGCGTATGAAACACCCTGGTCGAACCGTCATTCATCCGTACCGTTATTCTGTAGCGCTTGTATTTCTTCATGTCTTTTTCGACTTCATTTCCGGCATACGCGCCGCCGCCTGCGCCCGCAAGAATAGCGAGGACATGGCCGGTGCCGGCGCCAATCGTATTGCCGATCAGCCCGCCGACCGCGCCGCCGGTGATCGCGCCAACGCCGGAGGAAGAACCCTTGACTTGGTACGGCGTAACTGTTTCGATGACACCGCAACTGGCGCAAACCCGCGACTGCGAGAGCAAGGCGCTGTCCGAACGAGCCTCCGGCAACAAACCCGTCAGCGCAGCAATGCCGAGGCCGCTCAGCACAATTACCGAAACCGCCGCCATTACCAATAACGGGTAAAGCACATTTTTACGTTGAATGATAGTTTGCATATCGACCTCCGATTTTCCGGATACTTCCACTGCCCGTCGGTTATCCGGGCATCAACAGATTTTTTACATTCGAACCGAAATCAACCAGCCGGCCGCAGGCGGTCAGTGCCTGCGCAAACTCGGTTCGCGAAATCCTGTCATCATGGTCGACGTCAATCTGATCAAATACCTCACGTAAGTCGCTTTCTCCAGCGATTTCGTCACGACTGATATATCCGTCGTGATTGACATCGAAACGCCTGAACAGCTGGTCCCTTATCGAGTCAACATCCAGCTCGAACAGCCAGTAAAGCATGCCCAGCATCATGGCCCCGATTGCGATCAGATAAATCCATTCGATACCGGAGACTTTCGACATGACGTGCATCGCGTCAGGCAGTAATACGATAGCCGTCGCCAGGACGATAAAAGGCGCATAAATAGACAAAATTGCAACGATCGAATAAATCTTCTTCATGATCACACTCCTTTCAGGATATTGGCCGGGCTGACATCACCCGGTATGAATGCATGCGGTATGCCAGGAAGCATTCATTTTAGAAATCAGCCTCTTGGATAAGACCCTTGATCGAGCGAACGTCGTCTTCAGACGACAGAAATGCCGCGCCTGATGGCATGTCCATGAAAAGAAACCTGAAACTTTGTCGCCGTGCGACGACTGCTTACTTCAATCGGTGACGGGTTTGACGGGCTTGAAGTGCGCGGGGTCCAACTTGTGGCGACCAAGCAATTTATAGAACTCGGTACGATTGCGCTTGGCAAGTTTGGCGGCCTGGGTCACATTGCCGGCGGTAATCTTCAGCAATTGCATAAGATATTCACGCTCGAAACGCTTGCGAGCGCCTTCAAACGAATCCATCGCGCGCTGCGCATCCTGCAATGCCTGTTCGACCATCGTTAACGACACCAATGTCGTAGTCGACAGCGCAACTACCTGCTCGATCACGTTGTACAGCTGACGCACATTGCCCGGCCAGGACGCCGCGATTAATAATTCCAGGGCCTCCGGTGCAAAGCCAAGAACGTCCTTTTGATATTGCGCCGCGACGCGGGTCAGAAAATGCCGCGCCAGCAATGGAATGTCCTCGCGCCGGTCAGCCAGCCGCGGCAAGGCCAGTTCGACCACATTCAGCCGATAGTAAAGATCCTCGCGGAATCTTCCTGATTTCATCTCTGATTCCAGGTCGCGATGCGTCGCCGAGACCACCCGCACGTCAATGTCATGCGATTGAGTCGTGCCAAGCGGCCGAATCTGCCTTTCCTGCAGAACACGCAATATTTTCACCTGCAATGCCTGCGGCATATCGCCAATCTCGTCGAAAAACAAAGTACCGCCATGGGCGGCGAGGAACAACCCTTTGGAATCACGCACCGCACCGGTAAAGGCACCCTTGATGTACCCGAACAACTCCGATTCGAGCAGTTGCTCCGGAATCGCACCGCAGTTGATCGCGATAAATGGTTTCGCCGCACGCGAGCTTGCATTATGAATTGCACGAGCCAGTAATTCCTTTCCACTGCCGCTTTCCCCGGTAATCAACACCGCAGCATCCCCGGCGGCAACCAGATGCGCTTTGGCCAACACCCCTTCCATCAACGCGCTGCAAGTGATGATTTCGCGCCGCCATGCCTCTCGTGCCGCCGTCGGGGTCGGCACACTGATGGCAAGCGCACGTTCAATCTCGGCAAGCAGTGCCCTAGGGTCAACCGGCTTGGTCAGATACCCGAACACTCCGCGCTGGGTCGCCGAAACCGCGTCCGGAATGGTGCCGTGCGCGGTCAGCATGATCACCGGCAGACCCGGACTCTGTTTGCGAATCTCCTCAAATAAAGCCACGCCATCCATGCCATCCATGCGCACATCGGTAATGACGACCTGCGGACGCATGGTTGCCAGCGCAACAAGCGCCCGCTCGCCGTTGGCGGCAGTCGCCACTTCATAACCTGCGGCCTTGAGGCGCACGCTCAGCAGCTTGAGCAAATCGGTATCATCGTCAACGGCAAGGATGCGCGGGTGCGTGTTCATTTAGCCCCCTCCCCGTGCCCGCTCATGTCTTTTTCCAGCGATTTCAGGGCATCGAGTTTTCGCCGCATTTCATTGCTCCGGCGCTGGTCGCTGAACTGCGCTTGCAGAAGAAAAACAACCGAATGAAGCGGCGCATCCGGATTCTTCATGATCGGTTCCAGCAATTCCAGAGCCTGGGGCAGATCGCTGATGGCGGTGCCCGGCACGGCCAGCAATATCGCGCAACGCACCCGGTCAAAATCCGAGGATGAACCGGCAAAAGATCGGCGTACCGTATCGTATTCGACGGCAAACCGGTCCGCCGACAAACGGTGCGCCCATTCGTAGTATATGACGAGACTCTCGCTATCGTTGGCAAGCAACGGGCGTCGCCACGATTCCTGTTGCGGCGATACACCCGAATGAGTCGTGCCGCAACCGGGCAGCGATCCGATCAGCATCAGTATCAACCAGGCAATGCGCCTCATACAATGGCCTCGGCAACGAGTGTTACACGAAAATGCGCGCCACGATCGGAGTCCATCAATTCGATATTTCCGCCATGCGCAATTGCGTACTCGCGCACAATCGACAGGCCGACTCCTGAGCCCTTGACGCCACCCGATGACGAAGCGCGCCCCTGATAGAACGGTTCATAAATGCGATCGCGATCTTCAATGGAAATTCCCGGCCCTTGATCAATCATGTCGATAACGATATGACCATCCCGTCGATTCACGACCAGAATGATGCGCCCCGCATCGGGTGAATATTTGATCGCATTCGATAATAAATTATCCATAATCGCCATTATTTTCTCGGCATCGGCGCGCACCGCGATGTCCGGCACATGCGCATCGAGTACGAGTCGCCTGGCTTGCAGGGCAGGTCTATGGTTTTCCAGTACCTGCTGTGCCAATTTGCGAATTTCAACCGTCGTGTAGTTCAATACCGTGCGCCTGAATTGCGCGGCATCATAATCGAGCAATTCTTCGATCAGACGCTGGAGTTCCAGGCTGTTGCGGTGTAATATTTCGGCAATTTCCTGCTGCTCCGGCCTCAGTTTCCCCAGCACTTCCTCGCTGAGCAAAGCGCTGCCTTCACGTAACGCCGTCAGCGGAGTTTTGAGAGCGTGCGATATTTCTCTCAGAAAATGGTTCTTCTCGCGCTCAATATCGATCAACTGACCGCGCATCCATTCGAGGCGCCGCCCGAGATCTCTCAGATCAGGAGGCCCTTCATTAACCGTTATCGGTTCGGAAAACTGCCCGGCGCCAAGGCGGCGGATCGCCGCATCCAGATCACGAATAGGCCGGCTGGCCAATACCCCGAACCCGATTGCAGTGAATACAATGACCGGCAACAATGCGAACAATTGCCAGAACATCACCTGCTGCGCTTGCACCGCCGTCTTTCGCAGGAGTTCGACCTCATGATCGATGCGCTGATCGCTGGCGGCCGCCATGGTTTGTGCAAGCCCGTTGAGATCCCCGAATCGATGCACCGAATTGCGCAGATCACCCGGCCGGAGGGCGTGGTCCGTCATCGCCGCAAACACTTCCGCCTCGCCATTCATGATCCTTTGAAGATTGGCGCGTTGCTGATCCTCAATATCAAGCCCGGAAAAATCAGCCGCGACCGCGTACAAACTCTCGTGATTCCTGGTATAGGCGTCGAGCAGCACGGGGTCGGGCAAAATCAGAAACTGGCGTGCATTGCGCTCCAGCGCGGCTATCGTATCCAGCAGCCGCCTGCTGGCCTGGGTGACGCGCACCGCCTGATAAACGGCGTGCTCACTGCGATCCGCCAATCGGGTAATGGAAATCGCATTGCTAACCAGCCCGATCAGGGGCGGCAATGCAACCAGCACGAAACCGATCACAAGCAGGCGGCCGAACGAGCGCGGATAGCTTGGCAACATTCTCATGCCTGCGCCGATATTAATGTATGCCGCCCCGCCCACTCTTCGCTTTGACAGCGCGCCACATCATTCAACGAACCGAACTTACGATGTGCCTCGCGCAACCATGCCGCGTCACCGCGCCGCATGCTGGCGTCCGCATGCAAGACATCGAGCGCTTTTCTGGTATTCAACCGGGCAGAATACGGGGACAGCAGTTCGAGCGTACCCAGTATGTCCCGTTGCAGAGATATTTGCCGTCGGGCATGGACGTCGGCGTAATTCGCATCGAACCCATAGCGACACGCCTGAAATCGGTTGTACTTGTAAACAAGATACATATCCTCGGACACCTGGAGAGGCCGTTTGACCAGCGCATAGTACGCCAGGGTCTGGGCGTACGCGGCGAGCAATGCTGCGCGTTCCACCGTAAGGGGGGTATCGAGTACGCGTATCTCAACCGTGCCGTAATCAGGCTTGGGCCGGACGTCCCAGTAGAAATCCTTCATGCTCTCGACAATGTGAAACCCACGCATCTTCTCGAAATAAGCGACAAAATTGTCCCACTTTTGCAAGAACGGCATGCTCCCAGACAGGGGAAATGCGCTTACTGTATTGAGCCGCGACGACTGAAAACCGGTGTCCGTGCCCTGCTGAAACGGCGACGAGGCGGACAACGCGATGAAATGGGGCACATATCGGGAAAGTATATGCGTCAGATAAAGCGCTGCATCTCCATCCGGGCAACCGATATGGATGTGCTGCCCAAACACCGTGAACTGCTTGGCAAGATAACCATAGACCTCCAGAAGATGCCTGAAACGCTCGGTGGGATAAATACGGCGCTCGCTCCAGTCGTGAAAGGGATGTGAACCTCCGCCGGCGATGCGTAAATTAAGTTGCGCTGCGGCGCGCACCACCGTATCCCGGATCTGCCTCAACTCGACAAGAAGCGCCTCATAATTCGAATGCACGGAAGAATTGAGCTCGATCATGCTTTCGGTTATTTCGGGTTTGATCGCACCGGGATGTCCGATCTTTTCCAGCAACGCCAGCAGATCGACCGCGTCGCGCGACAGGTTGTAGTCGTGCGAATTCAGAATCTGAAGTTCGAGTTCGACGCCCATCGATAAATCCCGGGACGGCCTGAAATCGAGTTCGTGATTCACGTTGCCGTCCGCGCTTCCTTGGCGCTGCGCAGCGCAAACTGCACCGCCAACGGACCGATGAGTTCGAGAATCAGCGCGGCAGCCAATACGATCGCACTGAGTTTTTCGTTGAACGCCGGATAGAACTTCCCGGCGCTGTATGTCATGGCAAGCGCAACACCGGACATCGGCAGCAACGCAATACTGAGCAGGCCGCCGCTGCCAGCACGTATCCCGCTCAAATGGGCAAAACACATTACACCAATCGACTTGCCGACAAAACGCGCGGCGATATAACCTGCTGCGACTCCAAAGCCGGTGATCAGGTTGTCGATTCTCAGCATGGCACCGGTCGCAACGAACAGCACGATGAAGAAAGCCTGGCCAAAGGAGCCGAGATCAACCGACATCAACGCGTGGTCCTGGTCCATATTTCTGACCAGCACTCCGAAGGTCAGAAGCGTCATTAACACCGACAACTTGAGCGCCTCGGCGGCGCCGACAAGAAATATGATCATTGCCAGCAGCAATGTCAGGTGCAGCTCCACTTGTTTACCGAGCCAGCGTGCCAGCATGAGTACCAGCACGCTTGCCAGGAAACCGGCGTAAAAAGAGCCAACCAGAATATAAAACGGATGCAGCAGCGCAATGAGCCAACTGGCGTGGTACTCATGGTGTATCCACGACAGCAGCATCGTGGTCAGAACGAATGCGGTCACGCTGTTGATTGCGACCAGATTCAGCGCGCGCTCGGTGATCTGGCCTTCAGCTTTCAGCTCACGTGCGACCAGCATCACGATTGCAGGGGATGAAGACACGCCGATCGCGGCCGCGACTGTCGCATAGAGCGGTTCGATGCCGAACCACAATAATACGGTAAACATGGAACCGAACGACAACAGACATTCGGCCAGTGCCAGCACCGCCAGCCAGCGGTCATGTCGAAGCCAATTCAGATCGAGTCGTCTCCCGAGCTCAAACAGCACCAGCCCCAGCCCGATGTCAAAAAACACACGCATATAGTCGAACATTCTGGTGTCGAGCAGATTCAGTCCGCTGGCACCGAGCGTGAGGCCGATAAGCACGTATCCCGTGATGCGCGGCAGATTCAGTACGCGCCGGACGAGTTCGCCCGCAAGAGCGCCGGCAAGCAGCAAAATGCCGAACAGAGCAAATGGATTATCCGGAATCGGGAATTGCGGCAGAAACTCCACGTTCGCCATGGCAGTCATCCTCCCGGGGCTTTCGTCCGACGCTCAATTAAATATGGATGATTTATCTTCACCCACGCCCGGACGGAGTTGTGAACAATTCACCGGGCAATAAACAAGATCGCCCGTGTTTTATGAGTGGTGCCGCCCCTATCAAAGTTCCCATGATGCATTTGTCATTTTGAAGCGCATCGTTCCGCTGTCGGGAGCCGCCGACAACATAACCCCTTGATATTATGACGATCTTCATGGAATCGTCTGACGGCGTCGCCATATAGCGACAATCCGGGCCGTGGAAAAATTTCACAGTCAAATTACAAGCTCATAAATTCATTAGTCAAATTGATGATGGCACGCAGATTGCGCATATCCGGATAAATATATTGAAGGAATCGATCATGAGATTGATCAGAAAAAGTGCGCAAGCTGTAAAGATCGCCGGAGGCGGCGCCGGTGCGGTTGCCGGCAGCCGGATCGACTGCGATCAGATCCCGCCAGTCACTGAGGATAACCTCTGATGAAGAACATCTCGGTTGTCCTGACAATTTTTGCGCTATTAATGCCATCTCTGCCGGTTCCGGCCGCCGATCTTCCGGATGTGATTGTTAAATCGACAGTTGATGAAGTAATGGACGTGATCAGGAAAAACAAGGATAAGCAGATGTTGCGCGACCTGGCCGAACACAAGGTGGTGCCGCATTTTGACTTCAGGCGAATGACGCAAAAGGCGGTCGGTAATGCGTGGCAGCGCGCAACCCCCGCACAGCAGGAGGCGCTCCAAAACGGCTTTCGTACCCTATTGGTTAATACTTATGTTAACGCGCTCAACATATCGGCAACCGGCTCGGAAACCGTCGATGTCAAGCCGTTGCGAGTGGCATCTGGCCAGAACGAAGTCACCGTCAAGACGACAGTAACCACTCCCGGCAAGCAACCGGTCCCGATCGACTACAACATGGACCGCGAACAGGACGGCTGGAAGGTCATCGATGTTGTGGTCGACAATGTGAGCCTGGTCATCAATTATCGAGGCACATTTTCCGAGGAGATCAACCGGTCCGGAATCGATGGCCTCATCCGGCTGCTGGATCAGAAAAACCGGACGCTCGCCAGCAGTTAAGGCATGCGGCACATCCGGCATATGATTTGAAAGGATCGGCAAACATGACAATACGAGTGGAGGGCGGCACCTGCGCATTAGTACGCTCATCGCCGACGGTTCCCGGTCCGGCGTCAGAGCACAGCAATTATGATCGGACCCCTCATATTACATACGTCGATCAGGCGATCATGCGCGCTTATTTTCAGCGCCATGACAGCGCCTTGCCAGGCGCGGAAATTCCCAATCAAACATCATCGAAGGCAAACGGGAAAATGCGCCTATTACCCGACGCGCTCGAACGCAAACTGAGCGTCCTGCCCGCCAATTACCTGCGTGCGCTGTCGGGCGACAGTGTGCTTCTGGTTGAAACCGTGACACATACGGTTATTGACCGTATGCGCAATGTCCGATCGAAATCGGAATGGGGTACGATGCAACATCGGGCTGGGTATGAGAGCGCAAATTCAGCCGCCTGATGATGAGCGAGGACCTTCGATTTCGCACCGGACAGCCGATCGATGGGTGGAGCACGACCACCGTTATCGCCAGGAACGGGGCCATTGGGAATAAGCCGATCAGTGAAAACCCCGGGTTCTAAATATCGGGAATGGCGGAGACCCGCAAAAACCTTTCCTGCGGAAAAGGCTCATGATTGATCCGTCCGACATTCTGAACGCCAAACTCCTGATCGTAGACGATCAGGAGTTTGGCGCCCGTTTTCTCAAAGCAATCCTGGCGCGGGCCGGTCATACCGATATTACCTACACGACGGACCCTCACGAGGTGTGCGATCTGCATCGCACCAACCACTATAAGGCAATTCTGCTCGATTTGAGAATGCCGGGAATGGACGGCTTCCAAGTGATGAAAGACCTGAAAGCGATCGAATCGGACAGTTACATTCCGGTGCTTGCCATTACTGCAGAACCGGCTTACAAGCTGGCCGCGCTCAAAGCCGGCGCAAAGGATTTCATTACTAAACCGTACGATCCGCAGGAGGTCGTAACGCGGGTCCGCAACATGCTGGAAATCCGCCTGCTGCATGAAGATGCCCGCAACGCTGCCATCACCAACGAGACTCTGGCACAGCAGGACCCGCTCACGGGGCTTGCCAACAGGCGGCTTCTGGCCAAGCGAATCTCAGCCGCGTTGGCAAATGCCCGACGCAACAACAATGCCATGGCTGTGGTGTATCTGGACCCGGACGGATTTAAAAACGTCAACGACACTTCAGGACACGACGTTGGCGACGCTCTGCTGAAACTCGTCGCACAACGCCTGGAATCCGTTGTGCGTCAGGAGGACACGGTAGCGCGCGTGGGAGGAGACCTTTTCCTCCGCGCGTCTTCCTTAGTCCGTAATCTTTTGGCATGTTCGTAAATCGAGAAGAGCCACAAATATTACCTCCTCGACCTATGGCAACAAGCTGGCTGGGACGGCAAAGGCCCCGTCTGGCGACTCGAAGTCCAGTTCAAGCGCGAGGTCTTGTCCGAATTGGGCCTTGGGGATTTCCATAGCGTGATGGCGAATCTCAACGGGTTATGGAGCTATGCACTTACCGATTGGTTGAAGCTCACAATTCCCAATCCTAGCGATCACACCCGCAGCCGCTGGCCTGTCCACCCGTTGTGGGTCGCTTTGGCTTCCATCGATTGGGAAACGACTGGCGGTCCGCTATTGCGGGAATACCCCCAAAATGACGCGCCCAGATTTGAACGGATTTGGGCGCTCTGCTTTCGCGCCGCCGTCTCATTCATGGCAAAAACCGGCTGCAATGAACTTCATACGGCGCTCAATGAGGTTTCCGAACAAACCATTGGTCACATCGACAAGATCGCCTACATCCTCGGCGTCGATTTTGACAAGTATGTGCGCGAGAAAGTCGAATTGAAACGGCGCGAATACGGGACTGCCCATAACGGGAAGCCCGAAGTTGAACCGAAATCGCAAGCGGACATTGATCGGGACGCGGCTCGCTATCGACGGGCATCCGATGGTGGAACAGATGATTAATAAATCTGATTCGGGACTTGGGCGTCCTGTGGCGCGCTGCCTCACCAAAGAACAGGCGGCCGATTATCTCGGCATTGGCGTTACCTTGCTGGAAACCCTCGGTGTACCCTGCCTCAAGCTCGGTCGGCGGAGTGTCTATGACACAGTTGACTTGGATGCGTGGCTTGCCGAATATAAGGGCCGAGGGCGGGCCGGAAAGGAGGTTGCTCCATGGCCCGTGAAACCGGAATCCACCGGAGAAAGGATTCGCGCTTCTGGTGGATCGATGTCGTCTTACCCAACGGTCAGCGAATACGAAAGAGCACTGGGACTAAAAACCCGAACGAAGCGTTAGCCCTGCTTGCCAAGATCAAGGTCGAGTCATTCAGGGACGCCAATTTCGGGATTAAGGCCAAGCGCACTTGGCAAGAGGCCGTTGTCCGGTATCTCGTTATCAAGTCGAATCTGCGTCGGGTCGATGAGGTCAAACGAAGTTTCAAGCGGCTGCACCCGTATCTTGGCCATTTGACGCTGGACAGGATCAACGGGGATGTGATCTGGGGTCTTATCGAGCGCGAAGTCAAACGCGGAATGAGTCCCTCGACGGTCAATCGGCAGCTTGCGCTTGTTCGCGCCCTGCTCCGCATGGCGCGAGATGAGTGGCAATGGCTCTCGACGATCCCGAAGATTCGAATGCTCGAAGGCGAGGTTGCGCGTGATCGCTGGATCACCAAGGAAGAGGCGCAGCGGTTGATTGATGCTTGCCCTCCTCATTTGGCGGCTCTGGTCAGATTTGCGCTGGCAACTGGCTGCCGGGCCAGCGAGATTGCCGGATTGGAATGGAACCGTGTCGATCTGCAACGCAAGACGGCATGGCTCAACCATACCAAGAATGGAACGCCGCGAGGCGTACCCCTCAATCGTGATGCGGTCGCGGTGCTGGAAGAACAACGCGGCAAGCATGAGCGGTTCTGCTTTGTATTTCGGGGTCAGCCGATACGCTGGCAGTTGTCGAACAGCGGATGGGAAACCGCGATCAAGAAAGCTGGCATCGAGGATCTTCGTTTTCACGATCTCCGGCACACTTGGGCATCGTGGCATCGTCAGGCGGGCACTACCTGCGATGAGCTCAAAGACTTGGGCGGATGGAAAACTCGGTCGATGGTGGATCGTTATGCGAAGTTTGCGACGGAGAATTTGGCTACCGCGGCGGCACGAATCGAAAATCGTGCACCGAATGTGATCAAATTCCCCACGTTTTCCCCACGTTCGGAAAACGCGCAAAATCGAAAACGGTCTTAACTGCTTGATTGATCTGGTGGGGCGTGCAGGGGTCGAACCTGCGACCTACTGATTAAGAGTCAGCTGCTCTACCAACTGAGCTAACGCCCCGTATGCGGCCGGCGGCGACGTTCTCCGCCGGAAACGGAAGGCGCGCATTCTAGCATTCTGCCGCTGCAGTGTCACAGGCTGCTCCGCGCAATCCGTTCTCAGAACAGCGGCGGATAGGATTCTGCGAATCCGCCGGCCGGCGGTTCGCCGCTGTCGGGAATCCGCGCCAGATCGGCCAGCCAGACCGTGGCTTCACTGTCGCTCGGCGCGCGGTAATCGCCGCGCGGCGACAGCGAACCGCCCGAACCTACCTTCGGCGCGTTCGCGATGCAGCTGCGTTTGTACTGGCTGGACTTGAAAAAGCGCTCGACGAACACCGCGAGCCAGCGCTTGATTTCCGCCAATGTGTACTGCCGGCGCGAGTCTTCCGGAACGTCGGGCCAACCGCCGAGGGTGCGGTCGCGCCACGCGCCCCACGCGAGAAATGCGATCTTGGCTGGCGTGTAGCCGAAGCGCAGCGCGTAATAGAGGAAGAAATCCTGCAATTCGTACGGGCCGATCACCGCTTCCGAGCGCTGCGCGGGCTGCCCGTTCTCCTCGCCCGGCACCAGTTCCGGGCTGATCGTAGTTTCGAGCACCGCAATCAGGTCGGCGCTCGGTTCGGCGCCGAGCTGGTGCGTTTCCGCGATCCAGCGGATCAGGTATTGCAGCAGCGTCTTCGGCACGCCGGCGTTGACGTGATAGTGCGCCATGTGATCGCCGACGCCATAGGTGCACCAGCCCAGCGCGAGTTCGCTGAGATCGCTGGTGCCGACCACCGGCGCATCATGCTGATTGCCGAGGCGGAACAGGTGGCTGGTGCGCTCGCCGGCCTGCACATTCTCGAATGTGAGATCGTATACCGGCTTGCCCGCCGCGTACGGATGGCCGATGTCGGCGAGCATCTTGATGCACGCCGGCCGGATGTCGATCTCGTGCGCGCTGGCGCCGAGCGCCGTCATCAGCCGCCGCGCCTGTTCCAGCGTGCGCGCGCTGGTCGCAAAGCCGGGCATCGTATAGGCAAGGATGTTGGCGCGCGGCAACTCAAGCACGTCCATCGCCCGCGCGCATACCAGCAGCGCGTGAGTGGAATCGAGTCCTCCGGAGACGCCGAGCACGATTTTATCGGCGTTGATCGAAGATAATCTCTTGACCAGTCCCTGCACCTGGATTTCGAAAACCTCGCGGCAACGCTCGTCACGCCGCGCCGCATCGCTCGGCACGTAGGGAAAGCGCTCGTAGCGGCGCGCCGGCGGCAGTATCCCGTCGATGGGCAGCGCGGCCGAAAAATGCACGGTATGGAACTCGCGCAGCGCGACACGGTGGGCGTCGATCGCCTGACCGAAACTGTTCTGGCGCATCCGGTCCTGCGTCAGATGATCGAGATCAATGTCGCCGTACGCGAGCTGCGACCGGTAGCGGAAATGTTCGGTCTCCCCGATCAACGCTCCGTTCTCGTAAATCATGCCGTGGCCGTCCCACGCCAGATCAGTCGTCGATTCGCCGTAGCCGGCGGCGCAATAAACGTAGGCCGCAAGGCAGCGCGCCGACTGGTTCGCGACGAGCTGGCGGCGGTAATCGTCCTTGGTGACGGTGATGTTGGACGCGGAGAGGTTGATCAGCACGCTGGCGCCGGCGAGCGCGGCAAACGACGACGGCGGGATCGGCACCCACAGGTCTTCGCAGATCTCGACATGAAACGTCAGCAGCGGCTGGTCGTCCGTCTGGAACAGCAGACGCGGGCCGAACGGCACATCGCGCTGACCGCAGCATTCGATCTTCTCGCGCAGCGCATTGCGGCCGCTGGTGAACTGGCGCGCTTCGTAGAACTCGCGGTAGTTCGGCAGATAGGTCTTGGGCACCACGCCGAGAATCGCGCCGCGATGGATGACCGCCGCGCAGTTGTAAAGCAGGCCGTCGATCCGCAGCGGCAGACCGACCGCCGCCACCGCCGGCACCTCGCGCGACGCGGCCAGCACCTCGGACAGCGCTTCGATGCAGCCGTCGAGCAGCGCCTGCTGCTGGAACAGGTCCTCGCACGAATATGCGGACAGCCCGAGCTCCGGAAACACGACAATCAGCGCCTTGCGCTCGGCCGCCTGCCGCAGCAGAGAGATGGTCTGCGCCGCATTGAATTGCGGGTCGGCCACTTTCACTTCCGGTACCGCCACCGCGACGCGGACGAAGTTGTGTCGGTACAGGTTGAAAAAGTTCGCGGGCATAAGCGGGGCCGGATTAATGGGTCTGAAAGCCGGGATTTTAATACCA
>Ga0335069_10002009_pt1 | contig 31887 bp, 28 predicted proteins | sample Lox_Sample_11_FD_206714 | JGI IMG/M metagenome (GOLD analysis project Ga0335069, IMG submission 206714) | Soil microbial communities from Loxahatchee National Wildlife Refuge, Florida, United States - Lox_Sample_1.1 | ecosystem: Environmental > Terrestrial > Soil > Wetlands | place: USA...
GTCAACCGCCGCCGCCGAGGAAAGCGCCTCTCATGCGAACCCAGGTTGCCATCATCGGCGCCGGCCCGGCCGGTCTTTTGCTCGGCCAGCTTCTGCACCGGCACGGCATCGACAACATCATCCTGGAACGGCAGACCGCCGACTACGTGCTGGGCCGTATCCGTGCCGGCGTCATCGAGCAAGGCACGATGGGGCTTCTCGACGAGGCCGGTGTTGGCAAGCGCATGCATGCCGACGGCCTGGTGCATGACGGCGTGCATATGTGCGTCGACGGCAAGCGGCATCATCTGTCGTTCAAGGACATGACCGGCAAATCGGTGATGGTCTACGGCCAGACCGAGATCACCCGGGACCTGATGGACGGCCGCGCCGCGGCTGGGGCCCGCACCATCTATTCCGCTCACGACGTCGCGCTGCACGACATTTCCAGCAACGCGCCGCGCGTGACCTACAATGCCGACGGCAAGGCCGGCGAAATCACCTGCGATTTCATCGCCGGCTGCGACGGCTTCCACGGCGTCAGCCGCCAGAGCGTGCCGCCGCAATCGCTGTCGACATTCGAGCGTGTTTATCCATTCGGCTGGCTCGGTGTCCTTTCCGAGACGCCACCGGTCGCGGACGAACTGATCTATGTCCGTCATCCGCGCGGCTTTGCCCTTTGCTCGATGCGCTCGCATACCCGCAGCCGCTATTACATCCAGTGCAGCCTCGATGACCGTGTCGAGGCCTGGCCGGACGAGCGCTTCTGGGGCGAGCTGCGGCCACGGCTCGACGAGGCGGCGCGCGCCAGTCTCGTCACCGGCCCGTCGATCGAAAAGAGCATTGCGCCGCTGCGCAGCTTCGTCGCCGAGCCGATGCGGTTCGGCCGGCTGTTCCTGGCCGGCGACGCCGCCCATATCGTGCCGCCAACCGGCGCCAAGGGCCTCAATCTAGCGGCGAGCGACGTGCAATATCTGTGGCGCGCACTCCTCGAACATTACCGGGACAAGTCGGATTCAGGCCTCGATCGCTATTCCGAACGCGCTTTGGCGCGGGTGTGGAAGGCCGAGCGCTTCTCCTGGTGGATGACGACGACCTTGCACCGGATTTCCGATAATCCGTTCGATCACAAGCTGCAGCTGGCCGAGCTCGATTATCTGTTCCGCTCGAAAGCGGCGCAGACCGCTTTCGCGGAGAACTATGTCGGGTTGCCCTACTAGTTAGCGCGACGATTAGGCCTCGGAGTTGTCTCCGACGCGGTCACCGGTCCGCCGGATCAGCATCGTCATTTTTAGATCAGGATGATTGGCGACCTCGAACGTCACCTGTTCGTAGCGGAGAAAACCGTCGCGCGGGTGATTGAAGGTCCGTTCGCCACCCTCGCGGCCCAAGACGCCGTGCTGATCCCAGAATTGGGCGAACTTTTCGCTGTCCCGGCGCAGCGCCGTAACAAACTCTTGCAATTTCGGATCATGCAAATGCCCGCTTGAGGCGGCACGGAATTCAGCTGCAAGACGCCGGGCCCGCACTTCCCAATCGCAGATCAGCGTGCGCGCCGCGGGATGCGTAAAGGTGAAGCGCAAGAGATTATGCTCGCCCGGCGCATCGAGCCATCCGGTGAACAATTGCGCGGCCTGCGCATTCCAGCAGCGCGCATTCCAATAACGATCCAGGATATAGGCTGGCGCCGCGATCGCTTCGACACCGGCCGCGAGCGCGGCGGAGACATTTCCGGTTTCCGCCTTGCCCTGTTCTGGATCGCGTTTGCCGGCCAGGTCAAACAGATAGGCGCGCTCGGCGCGGTCGAGCCGAAGCGCGACCGACAGCCGAGCGAGCGCGCTTGCCGAGATCGAAACGTCGCGTCCCTGCTCGATCCACGTGAACCACGTTGTGCTGAGTCCGCAAAGCTGCGCGACCTCCTCACGCCGCAGGCCTGGGGTTCGGCGGCGCTTGCCGATCGGCAGCCCGATCGCGGCGGGTGTCACCCTTTCGCGCTGCGCCCGGACAAATTCGCCGAAGGCGCGCCGTTGTTCGGAAGATCGTTCAGCGACCATGATGGTAGTGAAATTTATACCAGCATAAGTGGCCGTCTTACACCAGTATTCCAACGCGGTAACCTGGTCGCGTTCTCCCCTCAGACACGAGCCTCGAGGCCGCACCAATGGCACCAAGCAACACACGCGAAGCCAAAACCAAGTCGCGCGAAACCAAGTCCCATGAAGCGCTGGTCGGCAGCCAATTCGGCGCTCGCGCCGCCGCTTATCTGGGCAGCGCCGTGCATGCGCAGGGCGCGGATTTGCAGGCCCTCGCCGATCTGGTGCGGGGGCAAAGCGAAGCCCGCGTGCTTGATCTCGGCTGCGGCGCAGGCCATGTCAGCTTCTACGTGGCGCCAGAAGTGGGTGAGATCGTCGCTTACGATCTTTCGCCCGAGATGCTCGAGGTCGTAGCGCACAGCGCAAGCGAGCGCGGGCTGAACAATATCAGGACGCGTCAAGGCGTCGCCGAGAAGCTGCCTTTCGCGGACGGCAGCTTCGATTATGTCTTCAGCCGGTACAGCGCCCATCACTGGCATGACCTCGATGCCGCATTGCGCGAAGTCGCGCGCGTCCTCAAGCGCGGCGGGACGGTCGCTATCGTCGACAGCCTGTCGCCGGGAGCGCCGCAATTGGATACCTATCTGCAGGCGGTGGAGGTGTTGCGCGATCCCTCCCACATACGCAGTTACTCCCGGATGGAATGGGACGCGGCACTCGCGCGCAGCGGTCTCATGCCGGGTGCTTCTCATCATTTCCGCTTGCGCATGAAATTTGCCGTCTGGACCGAACGCATGCGGACGCCGAAGGTGCAATCTGACGCTATCCGCGCGCTGCAACTGGCAATGTCCGAAACCGTCACCCGGTATTTCGACATCGACGCCGAAGGCAGCTTTGACCTCGACATCGCCTTCATCCAGGCGTCCGCGATGATGAGAAGCAGCTAAAGCCTGATCCCGAAAGGCGGGCCCGAACTGGATCAAGGTCTGAGGAGCAAGCCATGCTGGAACTTCGCCCGAGCTGCGAATGCTGCGACAAGGATCTGCCGCCGGCGGCGGCCGACGCCATGATCTGCACGTTCGAATGCACCTTCTGCCGCGATTGCGTCGAGACTAGGCTCGGCGGCGTGTGTCCCAATTGCAGCGGCAATTTCGCGCCGCGCCCGATCCGGCCGCCGGCGGCGCTGGCAAGAAATCCAGCATCGACGCGACGCGTGTTCAATCCGCAAGGTTGTGCGCAAGTTTAATTGCGTAAGCCTGGTCGCGGCTGGTCTTATTTCGCCGCGTAGCGCCGCGTGCCGAGGAGGCCGCGCGGGAAGAACAGCACCACCAGGATAAAAATGACGCCGATGAATGACATCCAGTTCACCGTCATCGACGAGATATAATCCTGCAGCACCACGAACACCGCGGCGCCGAGCAGCGGTCCCCAGAACGTGCGCATGCCGCCGATCACCGTCATCACCACGAAATAGCCCGACAGCGAATAGTGCAGCGCCAGCGGATCCGCGAAATTGTTGAGCAGCGCATAGAGCGTGCCGGCGAGCGCGGTGAAGAAGCAGGAGATCGAGAACGACAGCCAGATATGCCGCTCCACTGGAATGCCGAGGAAGCGCGCGCGGCGCTCGTTCTCACGGATCGCCAGCAAAGTGCGGCCGAACGGCGAGCGCAGCAGAAAACCCATCAGGGCCACCGCCGCGGCGAAGACCGCAAGCAGGAAAAAATAGAACACGGTGGGCTTGTTTCCGATATCGAGCGTGAGCGCACCCCAGCCGATCGCCTCGCGATGAAAATCGCGCAGGCCGTCGAAGCCTCCGGTAAAGCTGTTCCAGCTATAGGCGAGATAGTACCAGAGCTGCCCGAAGGCGATCGTGCACATGGCGAAATAGACGCCGCGCCGGCGCACGATCAAAAGCCCGAACAAGGTGCCGGCAAGCCCGCCGAACAGCGTACCAGCGAGCATGGCGAGCGGCGTCGAATGCACGAGATAGCGCAGCGTCAGACCGGCGCCGTAAGCGCCGAGCCCGAAATAGGCGGCGTGGCCGAAGCTCAATACCCCGGTGAAGCCGAGCAGCATATTGAGGCCCATGGCGGCGAGGCCGAAGACCAGGACGCGGCCGGCGAGCGCGGTATAGCCGCCGAGCAGCGGCAGCCAGAACGGCACCGTCGCCAACGCCGCCCAGATGGCAATCAGCAGAACGATGCGCTGGCGTCCGGCAAGACCGGCCACGGCGGCCGACGTCTTTTCCGCCGGCTTACCAGCGACGACCGCAGTGGTCATGACATCATGCCCTCTTCGCCGACCAGTCCGCGCGGCCGCAACAGCAGCACGGCCATCAGGATCGCGTAGATCACCGCTTCGCTCGCCGCCGGATATACGACGGTCGTCAGCGCCGCCGCCATGCCGATCAGCAGGCCGCCGAACAGCGTGCCGATCAGGCTGCCGACGCCGCCGACGATGATGGCGATGAAGCTCGGCATCAGCAGATCGTCGCCCATATTGGGATTAAGCCCGATCTGGCCGGCCGCCAGCACGCCGCTCAAGCCGGCGAGCATGCAGCCGACGGCGAAATTGAAGGTGCGCAGATTGCGGACATTGATGCCAAGAACCGACACGGTTTCGAGGTCGAAGGTGCCGGCACGGATCCGAAGCCCGACGCGGGTGTAGCGCAGGAAGGCGAACAGCCCGACTACGGAGACGATGACGATCGCCACCATGAAGACGCGGTACCAGGTGATGAAGAAGAGCTCTTGCGTGATCGGCTGCGACAGAATGTCGGGCAGGCCGAGCGGCAAACCGTTCGGCCCCCAGATGTAGCGGGCCATATCCTGCATCACGAAAGCCAGCCCGAATGTCAGCAAGAGGCTATAGACCGGGTCGCGACCGTAGATACGCCGCACCATCAGCCGCTCGACCGCAAGCCCGATCAGGGCGGTGAGCACCGGCGACACCAGCAGCGCGCCCCAATAACCGAGCACCGGCGACAGCGTGAAGGCGAGATAGCCGCCGAGCGCCAGGAAATTGCCGTGCGCGAAATTAATGACATTGCTGAGATTGAGAATGAGCGACAGGCCGAGCGCCATCAGCACGTAAAACGTGCCGATGATCAGCCCGTTGGTGACATTGTACAGAATGACCTGCGCCATTCGCCGCCCTTCCCTTTCCAGGCCGCGCGGCGGATCAGGTCGGTCGTGACATCACGCAGCCGGTATCGGCCACCGTGCCCGCGGCCTGTTCACCGGGCACGAGCTTCGCCACGGTGAACACGTCATTGGGATCGCCTTTGGGCGGGTGCATCTCGCCGACAAAGATATTCGGCATCAACTCGTGATCGCCGGCGCGGTAGCGCACCTTGCCGGGCTGCAACGCGACATCCGGCGGCAATTCCATGTCCTCCATCGCCGCCGCCAATTTCGGCCCTTCGAGCGATTTCGCACGCTCGGCGCCGAGCCGCACCGAATGCATCGAGACATAGCCGAACCAGTCGCGCGCCGACGGCGTCTTCTTGGTCGCGGCGCGATAATCGGCGACGAATTTCACCACTTCCGGCACGTCCGGCTGGTTCCACCACCATTCCATATCCCACCAGCCGGCCTGCGCATCCGGCGGCAGCGCCTTGACGGTTTCGAATTCGAACAGCGCGCCGCCGAGCGCCATTTCCCTCTGCATGCCGAACTGGGTGAATTGCTTCATGCAATTGATCTGCGTCAGCCCGCCCATATTGTTGAGCAGCACGTTCGGCTTGAAGGCCTTGGCCTTGATCAGCGTGGGGGAGAAATCGGTGTTGTTGATCGGCAGGAAATCGCCGTCATAGGTGCCGCCGAGCTTGGTCAGCGCTTTGACGAAGGCATCCTGCAGCGTGTGGCCATAAGCGTAATCGGGCGTGATGAAGAACCATTTCTTGCCGAAGCGATTGACCAATTCCGGCGTGACCGCATTGGCGTCCATCGACGTCGTGTTGCAGACGCGGAACACGTTCCACTTGCAATTGGTGCCGGTGATCGGATCGGTGTGGCCGCCGGGCACGATGTGAAACACTTTCCGTTCGGCGGTCACCTGCGACATTGCGTAAGCGATGCCTGAATTGACGTCGCCCAGGATCGCGGCGACCTGATCGCGATCGATCAGCTTCTGCGTTTTCTGCACGCCGGTGCCGACGTCGTTGGCGGAGTCCTCGACCAGGAGCTGAACCGGGCGGCCGAGAATGCCGCCCTTCTTATTGATCTCGGCTTCGGCGTATCTGGCGCCGTCGACCTCGCTCTGCGCCAGCGCCGAGAGCACGCCGGTCAAAGGATTGACCATGCCGATCTTGACCGGCTCGTCGCCAAGCGCTCTGACGATGAAGGGTGCGCCGATCACCTGGCTGGCGCCAAGTACGAAACCGGCTTGTACGAACGTGCGACGGTGCAGCGAAGCTGTGAACTTCGACATTACGATCCTCCCAGATCTTTTTCGCCGCTTTCGGCGTCGTTTTTATTTTTTGTCGGATTTGAACCGCGAATTTATCGCGGCATTTCCACTTGGCATCTTCACGCGGTAATCGCCGCCCCCGCAACGACACTGCAGCACGAAACGCGTAAGGCTTTCCAACGACGTGGTTCAACCCGGAAGCCACATTGCCAACCAATGGCCACCGAGGCGCGATTATCTTCTACTGGGCTTTTGGAGCGGTCAAGAACAACTCGGCGGCAATTTCACACGTGCCCCGCCGTAATCAGCGTGTCCCGGCTTTCCGCCGCGCCTTGGCCTGTTCGGCAAGAAAGCGCGACAATCGGCTGCGCACCGCCTCGGCCTGTTCCGGCGTCCACTTGCGCATGCCTTCGCCGGTCTTCATGCCGAGCTTGCCGGCCTTGACCTTGTCGCGCAGGATCGGATGCGGGCCTGGCGTAACGTCGAGATCCTTGTAGAGCACCTCGGCGATATCGAGCGTGAGATCGACGCCGACCAGATCGCTCTGCTCCATCGGCCCGAGCACCGCGGTCCGCGCGCCGAAACCCTCGCGCACCACGGTGTCGATCGTCTCGGCATCGCAGACCCCCGATGCGACCAGCGCGATCGCCTCCCGCTTCATCGCGTGCTGCAGCCGGTTGCCGACGAAACCGGGCACGTCGCGCCGGACATGGACCGGCACTTTGCCGGCGCCGCGCAACAGATCGATCGTCCTGCACACGACCTCGGCGCTGGTCTTTTCGTTCTGCGTGACTTCGACCAGCGGCACCAGATGCGGCGGATTCCAGAAATGGGTGCCGAGCACGCGCTCGCGATGCTGGAGATGCCGGCCGATCTCGGTCGAGGGTATGGCCGAACTGTTGCTGGCGAGAATTGTCTCCGACGCGACGAGTTTTTCGATGTCGGCGAAGAGCTGTCGTTTGAGCGGCAGCTTCTCAGGCGCTGCCTCGAACACGAAACTTGCGCCGTGCATCGCCGGTGCCAGCGTCTCATGCACGGCGATATTGCGGGTCAGCGCCGGGTCATCCTCGAGAAGCTTGCCGATTGCGGCCAGACGCTGCGGCAGCGTTGCGCGCAATTCGCCCGAGGGTTCATAGATAGCGACCGCGTGACCGGCAGCGGCCAGCAAATAAGCGATGCCGTGTCCCATCAATCCGCCGCCGACGATGCCGATCGTTTCCCCGGCTTTCTGGCCACCGTTTTGCGACATCTGGTTTTGTTCCCTGCGCTCGCGCCGATGTGTTTGCCTGGCTTCGATTTTGATCGATCGATTCGAGGAACGCTGCGAATGCAATAATCGTTATTTGATTGCGGCGCGAGAGGAGCCGAGCCGCCGAGGAGAACTGTCATGCCCATGCTTCTGTGGGTGACCTTCTGGTCTTCGCTGCTAGCGACCGCGGCGTGCTTCGGTGAGACCGCCGGCCCGACACGGGCGGCGCCAGAAGAGCATCGCGACTAACGGACTCACCCGCCTCGATGATGGCCGCCATGCTATCGGATTTGGGCCTTCATCTAAAATCACGACAGCCAAGAAGCCAGGTAAGACGGGCCAAACTGCACTAAAATCCGGTGCGGGGCTGTCATGTTGCAGCCAGCCGGCACCGCCGTTATGTATACGCGCCTTTTGCGCCGTCCGGGTGTATTGGCGCAGTTCTTTTTTAACGGCCGTGAACAGCTCTGATGGCTCGTCTGGTTATGAAGTTTGGCGGAACGTCGGTTGCCGATATCGACCGCATCCGCAATGTCGCGCAGCACGTCAAGCGCGAGGTCGACGCCGGCCATGAAGTGGCCGTCGTGGTCTCGGCCATGGCCGGTACCACCAACAGGCTGGTCGACTGGTGCCGCGAGGCGTCGGCGCTGCATGACGCGCGCGAATACGACGTCGTCGTCGCTTCCGGCGAACAGGTGACCGCGGGGCTCCTCGCCATCGTGCTCGAAGGCATCGGTATCAATGCGCGGTCCTGGCAGGGCTGGCAACTACCGATCCAGACCGACAACGCGCATGGCTCCGCTCGCATCCTCGACGTCAACGGCGACGAGCTGATCAAGCGCTTCAAGGAGCGCAAGGAAGTCGCAGTCATTGCCGGCTTCCAAGGCATGTTCAAGGAGACCGGGCGCATCACGACTCTTGGGCGGGGCGGCTCCGATACGTCGGCGGTGGCGATCGCCGCCGCGATCCGTGCCGACCGTTGCGATATCTATACCGATGTCGATGGCGTCTACACCACCGATCCGCGAGTCGTGCCGCGGGCACGCCGGCTCGACAAGGTCGCCTTTGAGGAAATGCTCGAGCTGGCTTCGCTCGGCGCCAAGGTGCTGCAGGTGCGCTCGGTCGAGCTCGGCATGGTGCGCAATGTGCGCATCTTCGTGCGCTCGAGCTTCGACAAGCCGGAAGCGATCGACCCGCACGACAATCCACCCGGAACATTGATCTGCGACGAGAGTGAGATCATGGAACAGCAAACCGTCACCGGCATCGCCTTTTCGCGCGACGAAGCGCAAATCTCGATCCGCGAAGTCCTCGACAAGCCGGGCGTCGCGGCGGCGATCTTCGGCCCGCTCGCCGATGCCAATATCAATGTCGACATGATCGTCCAGAACGTCTCCGCCGACGGCAAGACCACCGATCTCACCTTCACCGTGCCGGCCTCGGACTATCAGCGCGCGCTCGATGTCCTCGCCAAGGCGAAAAGGGCGATCGGCTACGTCCGGCTCGACGGTGCCACCGACGTCGCCAAAGTGTCGGTCATCGGCATCGGCATGCGCAGCCATGCTGGCGTCGCGGCGCAGGCCTTCAGCGCGCTCGCCGAGCGCTCGATCAATATCCGCGCTATCACCACGTCCGAGATCAAATTTTCGCTTCTCATTGACGCGGCCTTTACCGAACTTGCCGTCCGCACGCTGCATTCGCTCTACGGGCTCGATAAAGCGGCGTAGAGCAGAAATTTCCACGGCGCCTCGCTGCAACGCACAAAATCCGCGGCGCTGCACAGCGGTCATAACGCTGTCTTTGGCTTGCGGTTTGCATGCCGCATTCGATATAGGCTTTGGGACAGTCGCCACCGGTCCGGGACCTAAGGCGAACTCCTCTTTGAATGAGGCCGGTGCGCATGGGCTGCGCGTCCGGCCCTAGTCACGCCCGAGGGACCTCACGCCATGCGAGGCGCGCTCGGCGGTCCACGCGTGTTGTTGCGTCGGCTTCGCGAAGTGATGGCGGAGCCGGTCAGCGCGCAGGAACGCCTGGACAAGATCGTGGTGCTGATCGCCGCCAACATGGTTGCGGAGGTGTGCTCCGTCTATGTGCTGCGTGTCGACGCGACCTTGGAACTCTACGCCACCGAGGGCCTCAATCGCGACGCCGTCCACCACACGGTGATGAAGTCGGATGAAGGCCTGGTCGGCCTGGTGGCCAGCCAGGCGAGCCCGATCAATCTGTCCAACGCCCAGGCGCATCCGGCCTTCTCCTACCGGCCGGAGACCGGCGAAGAAATCTACCATTCCTTCCTCGGCGTGCCGATCTTGCGCGCCGGCAATACGCTCGGCGTGCTGGTGGTCCAGAACCGGGCGCGGCGCACCTACTCGGAAGAAGAAGTCGAGGCGCTGCAGACCACCGCCATGGTGATGGCGGAAATGATCGCGTCCGGCGAATTGTCGGCGCTGGCGCCCCCCGGCGCCGAGCCCGCGGCACGCCGCTCGGTCCATGTCAAAGGCTCGAGCCTGAGCGAGGGCATCGCGCTCGGCCATGTCGTGCTGCACGAGCCGCGCGTGGTCGTTACCAATTTCATCGCCGACGACGTGCCGAAGGAGCTGGAGCATCTGCGCGGCGCGGTCGAGACGCTGCAGTCCAATCTCGACGAACTGCTCGAACACGGCGACGTCGTCGAAGGCGGTGAGCATCGCGACGTGCTCGAAGCCTATCGCATGTTCGCCCATGACCGCGGCTGGGTGCACAAGCTCGAAGAGGCGGTGATGACCGGCCTGACCGCGGAAGCCGCGGTCGAGCGCGTCCAGTCCGATACCCGCGCGCGCATGCTGCGGCAGACCGATCCCTATCTGCGTGAGCGCCTGCACGATCTCGACGATCTCGCCAACCGGCTGATGCGCCAGCTCACCGGCCGCGACCACGCGCCCTCGCGCGAGAGCCTGCCGGAAAACGCCATCCTGGTCGCCCGCTCGATGGGGCCGGCGGCGCTCCTCGATTACGACCGCAAGCGGCTGCGCGGCCTGATCCTGGAAGAAGGCGGCCCGCATTCGCACGTCGCCATCGTCGCCCGCGCGCTCGGCGTTCCCGCCATCGGCGAGATCGACAATGCCACCGGCATTGTCGATCCGGGCGATGCCGTGATTGTCGACGGTTCAACGGGCGACTTGCACATCCGGCCGCTGCCGGACATGGAAGCGGCTTATGCCGAGCGCGTGCGGCTGCGCGCGCGCCGCCAGCAGCAATATCAGGCGCTGCGCGACAGACCTTGCATCACCAAGGACGGCCAGGAGATCAAGCTCTTCATCAATGCCGGCTTGAGCGTCGACCTGCCGCATATCGAGGACACCGGCGCCGGAGGCATCGGTCTGTTCCGCACCGAACTGCAGTTCATGGTGGCGGCAAGCTTTCCGCGCACCAGCGAGCAATATTCGCTCTACCGCGCAGTGCTCGATGCCGCGGGCGACAAGCCGGTCACTTTCCGCACGCTCGATATTGGCGGCGACAAGGTCCTTCCCTATATGCGCAATGTCGAGGAAGAAAACCCCGCGCTCGGCTGGCGCGCGATTCGGCTCGGCCTCGACCGCCCCGGCCTGTTGCGGACGCAGATTCGGGCGCTGTTGCGCGCGGCCGGCAGCCGCGCCTTGAAGATCATGTTCCCGATGATCTCGACGGTGCAGGAATTCGACCAGGCCAAGGAACTGGTCGAACGCGAACTGACGCATCTGCGCCGGCACGGCCATAAACTGCCCGACGAGGTCGAGATCGGCAGCATGGTCGAAGTGCCGTCCCTGCTTTATCAGCTCGACGAACTCTTGGACCGGGTCGATTTCCTGTCCGTCGGCTCCAACGATCTGGTGCAGTTCCTCTACGCCATCGATCGCGGCAATCCGCGGGTGTCGAACCGGTTCGATGCGCTCTCGGCGCCGGTGCTGCGCGCGCTGAAGGACATCGCCGACAAGGCGCGCGAGCATCACAAGCCGGCGACGGTCTGCGGCGAGATGGCCTCGACACCGATCGGCGCGCTGGCGCTGGTCGCGATCGGCTACCGTTCGCTGTCGCTGTCACCCTCGGCCATAGGCCCGGTCAAGGCCATGCTGCTCGAAACCGATTGCCGCAAGGCTGCCGCGTTTCTTTGCCCATTGATCGAACAGCCGAATCGCGGCGCGCCGATCCGCGAGCAGCTGGAAAAATTCGCGGCCCAGAGCGGCTTGCAGCTTTAGGGCGTTGCTGCTTAAGAACTGCGAAATCATGACATGACACCGAGGCGCCCGGCGGCATGCCGGGCGTGACCAAGACAGACGATGCTACCCGATCAAAAACTCGATGCGCTGGTCGACCGGCATGCCCTGCTGGAGCGCGAGCTCTCGTCAGGGCTGCCGGCGGAGACCTACGTCAAGCTGTCGCGTGAATTCGCCGAGCTGGCGCCGGTGGTCGATGCGGTCAAATCCTATCGCGCGGCGCAGCGCGAGCTCAACGACCTGACCGGCATGATCGCCGATCCGGCGACCGATTCCGAGATGCGCTCCATCGCCGAAGCGGAAAAACCCGGGCTCGAGTCCAGGCGCGTCGCCCTCGAACAGCAGCTCCGCCTCGCGCTGTTGCCCAAAGACGCCATGGACGAGCGCAACGTGATTCTGGAAATCCGCGCCGGCACCGGCGGCGACGAAGCGTCTTTGTTCGCCGGCAACCTGTTCCGCATGTACGAGCGCTATGCGGCGCTGCAGGGCTGGAAGGTCGAGATCGTGGCCGCGAGCGAAGGCACGATGGGCGGCTTTAAGGAAATCGTCGCCGAGATCACCGGCCGCGGCGCGTTTGCCAAATTGAAATTCGAATCCGGCGTGCACCGGGTGCAGCGCGTTCCGGATACCGAGGCCTCGGGGCGCATCCACACCTCTGCCGCGACGGTCGCGGTCCTGCCGGAGGCCGAAGAGGTCGACGCCGAGATCAACGACGCCGATCTCAAGATCGACACGATGCGCGCCGGCGGCGCCGGCGGCCAGCACGTCAACAAGACCGAATCGGCGGTGCGCATCACGCATATTCCCTCCGGCATCGTCGTGGTGATGCAGGACGCGCGCTCGCAGCACAAGAACCGCTACAAGGCGATGGCTGTTCTGCGCACACGGCTCTACGATCTCGAACGGCAGAAGCAGGACTCCGCCCGCGCCGCCGAGCGCCGCGGCCAGGTCGGCTCCGGCGACCGCTCCGAACGCATCCGCACCTACAATTATCCGCAGGGCCGGGTGACGGATCACCGCATCAATCTCACGCTCTACAAGCTGCCGCAGGTCATGGAAGGCGAGGCGCTCGGCGAGATCATCGATGCGCTGGTCGCGCATCACCAGGCCGAGCAGCTTGCGGCGGAGAACGCCTAAGTGTCGGCCGATTCGGCGATGCCGGCCGCGACGGCACGCACAGTCGACGCGGCGCGGCGTGGTTTGTCCGAGAAATTCCGCACCGCCGGTTTCGATTCGCCGCAGCTCGACGCGCGGCTCCTCATCGCGCATGCGCTCGGCTGCGATCATACGGCGCTGCTGGCGGATGGGCAGCGGCTGCTCGATAGCGCCGAAGAAGCCAGCATCGCCGCACTGGCGGAGCGGCGCCTCGCGCACGAACCTGTGGCGCGCATCATCGGCGCCAAGGAGTTCTGGAGTCTCGACCTTCGTCTCGATGCGGCGACGCTGGTGCCGCGGCCGGAGACGGAAACACTGGTGGAAGCGGCGCTGGCGGTCGCCGATCGTCGCGGCTCGCGCGCGCGTCCATTGCGCATCGCCGACATCGGCACCGGGTCGGGCGCCATTTTGCTCGCGCTGTTGAGCGAATTGCGCAACGCCATCGGCGTCGGCTGTGACATCGACAGCCGCGCCGTCGTGGCGGCGCAGGACAATGCGCGCCGGCTATCGTTGGATCGCGCACTGTTCGTCGTCTGCGATCTGACCGCGGCGCTGCGCGGACCGTTCGATCTGATCGTGTCCAATCCGCCTTATATCGCCTCAGGCGACATTGCCGCGCTTGCGCCGGAAGTCCGTTTGTTTGATCCGCGGCTGGCACTCGACGGCGGCGCGGACGGACTTCATTTTTATCGCGCCATCGCGGCAGCGGCGCCGCCCTTGCTCGCGCCGGACGGCGCTGTCGTCGTCGAGATCGGGGCGGGTCAGGCGGAACCCGTTGCTGCGCTTTTTGCCGCGGCGGGGCTTGTGGCGTCGCCACCCCATCCCGATCTGAACGGTGTGCCGCGCGTCGTTGTTGCGTCGAAGGCTGCGGCGGGAACGGGCGATGCGCCGGGGCTTTGAATGCGGCCCAAAACGGCCGCCGAGGCCCCGCAGAAAGAGCCGCCAAATGCTGGAAAAATGGCCGTAATTTGGGGTGTTGAGCCCCGGCAAAAAAGCACAGGTGGCCCGGCAAAAAACACTTGGAATATCGGCCGGAACCGACTAGCTTGCGGTCACGGAATCGGCCTCGAAACGAGGCGCCGCGTTGCCCGAAAGGCCTGGAGCAGAAGGTTGGCTCCTGAGAGGCTGGCAGCGCAGGCCGCAACCAGGCCGGATAGATAAAGCGAAGGCACGCAAAGCACACGCAAAGCGAATGCTGGCAAGCGAACGCTAAAGCGAGCGGAAGCTGGATATCGAAAGCCGCGTCGGTCGGCATACGAGATCGCGAGATCAGACCTCGAAGGTTCAGGCAGTCAACTATCAACGGGTCGGCGCGGATTTGGGCGGTGGTCGCGCGCAGGACGTGAGTGTTTGCCACATTGCCAGCAAGCCGCCCGCGGTCGGGGGCTTTTGATGCGGCGCGGATTGCTTGCTTGAGAGTTGGTGAGGATCGCACGTGGGAATCGCAATTGGCGTGCGAGTGGGGGCAGCAAGTTAGGGCAGTTCAAATCGACGCGGCGCTGAACAAGAGGGCGCGCCTGTTTCTGGTCATATCGGCTTTGCGATATGCCGCACTTTGAAATCTGGTGAAGAGAAGCGGCGGCGTCTGTGCCGTCGCAAGTCAAGGGGATTGCGGAACAGCAAACCATGAGAAACGGTCAAAATAAACGTATGCGCGGTCGTAACCGTGGCAAGGGCGGGCATCATCATCAGAATCCGTTGTCGCGAGTTTACGAGTCCAACGGGCCGGACGTGAAGATCCGCGGCACTGCATCTCACATCGCTGAAAAGTACGTTCAGCTCGCGCGCGACGCGCAGAGTTCCGGCGATCCGGTTGCTGCCGAGAATTATTATCAGCACGCCGAACATTACTTCCGCCTGATCGCCGCCGCGCAGGAACAGCTTCGCCAGACGCAGCCCTATTACCAGCAGCAAGCCGACGCCCGCGGCAACGGGGCGGAGGACGACTACGACGATGGCGAGGCCGATCAGCCCGCCATGGGCGGCGAGCCCTTTGCGCCGCAGCCGTTCTACCCACGCGAGCAGCAGAACCAGCCGCAGCAATTCCAGCCGCAACAGCAGCCGCAGCATTTTCAGCAGCGGCCGCAGCACGCGCAGGCGGAGAACGACAGCGATATCGAGCGCCTGCCGTCATTCATTACCGGCGGCCAGTCGCAGCCCGCCCCCGCGCACAGTCAGGGCGGCAACGGCCAGAATGGGCAAAACGGCCAGAACGGATATGACGGCTCGCCCGACCGTTTCCCGCTGCATCGACGGCGCCGGCGGCATCGTGGCGGCGGCCCCCGCGATCACAGCGCCGATCATTCTGGTGACAACGCCCCGCAGGGCGGTTCGAACGACGAATAAGCTCCGGCGTTATAATCGCCAGGCACAGACAAAAGCGCGGGCCACAAGGCCCGCGCTTTTTCTTCAGCGAATGTCCGATGTCGCTAGAGCCGGTGCGGGGCCTTGGCGACCCGCGTCAGCAGCCAGATCGGCACGACGATCACGGCGCCGAGCAGGAAGTAGCGCCATAGCCAGCGCACGGTGTCAAAGCCGAGATTCCAGATGTGCTGCAACAGGTGCTGGACCGACTCGATGATGTTCCAGGGATCGAGCCCGATCGCGGCGAGAATGACGCCGACCAGGATCGACAGCAGAACGAGCCGGCCGATGACCTGGAGCGGCGGCCCACCGAAAAAACGATGGACGTAATCCTGCGGATTGCGCGATTCCAGGCTCGGCTGGGCCGGTTGTTGGCTCATCGAAATCTCCTGCAAATCTTCCCGCCTGAGGCACCCTCGTCAGAGTCCGCTTCTGGCGTCTCTATTAGCCGCCGATTTGAGGCCGCAAATCAACTAGGAACTTGCGACCCCGTGCACAAGCAGGCGGCAGGTGAAATTGCGGTAATCCGGCAGCGGTAACCTTTGCCCACTCCCTTCGCCGGCGGGCGGCAAAGGCCCTTTCCAAGCCAGGCTCCGAGCCATGCCAAATCAGGTTTTTGCTGCGGCCGGGAATGACATTGCCTCGCCTTCGCAACTGGCGCTAAGTTGCGGCCGACCCAGCTTAATGGGGCAGTTCACAGATCGAAACTCGGGACGGACCAGGGACTAACCCAGGACCAGTCTCAGGAAGTCCAAGGATCTTTCATGGCCAAGCTCGAAGACCGCGCGCTCGCGCCAAATGCGAGCCTCAACGACGATATCGGCGAGGAGACGCGGCTCAAAATGTATCGCATGCAGGTCGAAATTCGCGAGGCCGAGCAGCGCGCATTCGATCTGTTCCTGCAGAATCTGGTGAAGGGCACGAGCCATCTGTCGCTCGGCCAGGAGGCCGTCGCCGCCGGCTGCGCCGCCGCGATGAAGCCTGGCGATCTGTCGTTCTGTACCTATCGCGGTCACGCGCACACGCTGGCGCGCGGCGTGCCGATCGAACAGGTGCTCGGTGAGCTGATGCAGCGCGACAACGGCCTGATGCGCGGCAAAGGCGGCTCAATGCATCTGACGTCGGTCGATCATGGCGTCATGGGTTCCTACGCCATTATCGGCGCGCATCTGCCGATCGCCTGCGGCGCCGCCTGGCGCGCCCAATACAAGGGACAGAAGGACGTTTCGGTCTGCTTCTTCGGCGATGGCACCACCAATATCGGCGCCTTCCACGAGGCGCTGAATTTCGCCGTGGTGTGGAAGCTGCCGGTGATCTTTGTCTGCGAGAACAATCTCTACATGGAATATACGCCGATCGCCGACGTCACTGCGGTGCCGAGCCCGGCCGGCGATCGCGCTGCTGCCTATGGGCTGCCGCGGATCGTCATCGACGGCAACGATGCCGACGTCGTCTATCGCACCATGAGCGCGGCTTACGAGAAGGCGCGCGCCGGCGAAGGACCGTCCTTGATCGAATGTCTCACCTATCGCCACAGCGGCCATTCTCGCGCCGACCCCGCCAAATACCGGCCGGAAGGCGAGCTCGAAAAATGGAAAGAGCGCGATCCGATCAAGATCTATCGCGAGCGGCTTAAAGCTTTCGGCGTCAAGGACGAGGTCATCGCCCGCATCGACGCCGAGGTGAAGCAGCAGGTCGACGAAGCGACGGAGAAGTGCAAGGCGGCGCCGATGCCGCCCGCCGACATTCTCACCACCGATGTTTACGCCGACGGGGGCTTCGCATGGCGGAACTGACCTATCGCGATGCCGTGATCCGCGGCATCGCGCAGGAAATGACGCGCGATCCGGACGTTGTCTTCCTCGGCGAAGATGTCGCCAAGGCGGGCGGCGTGTTTAAGGCGACGGTCGGGCTCTACGAGCAATTCGGACCGCTGCGCGTACGCGACACGCCGATCTCGGAACAGGCGATCATGGGCGCCGCCATGGGCGCGGCCATGACCGGGCTCAAGCCGATCGCCGAAATCATGTTTTCGGACTTCTTCGCGGTGTGCTTCGACTACATCGCCAATGAATTTCCGAAGAGCCGCTACATGTCGAACGGTCAGCTGAAATGTCCGCTGGTCATCCGCACCGGCAACGGCGCCGGCTCGCGTTTCGGCGCGCAGCATTCGCAGAGCGTCGAGAACTGGTGCATGATGATCCCCGGGCTGAAGGTGGTTGCGCCGTCATCGCCGCGCGACGTCATCGGGCTTCTTGCCGCTTCGGTGCGCGACCCGGATCCGGTGATCTTTCTCGAGCACAAGTCGCTCTATGCGACCAAGGGCGAAGTGCCCGACGGCGAGATCGTCGACAAGCTCGGCACCGCCAAGATTGTGCGGCCTGGCAAGGACGCGACGATCCTGGCGCTGGCGCTGATGGTGCCGCGCGCGCTTGCCGCCGCCGAGAAGCTCAAGGCCGAGCACGGCATCGATTGTGAAGTGATCGACGTACGCTCGCTGGTGCCGCTCGACACGCAAACGATCCTCGGCTCGGTGGCGCGTACGCACCGGCTGTTCACCGTGGAGGAAAATCCGCGGCTGTGCGGCTGGGGCGCGGAGATTGTCTCCATCGCCGCCGACGAAGCCTTCTACGATCTCGACGGCCCGCCGGTGCGCATCACCACGCCGCATATTCCGCTCCCGGCCGCCGATGTTCTGGAAGACCTCGCATTGCCGAGCGTCGACCGCATCGCCGAGCGGGTGCGGAAGTCACTGGAGAGTTAGTTCACGCCAGTCATACGGACCGAGGAAACACACCATGGCCATGTACGACAATCTTCTCGCCAATGTGCCGACCGATCTGTGGATCGGCGGCAAATGGCGCAAAGCTTCCGACGGCGCGCGTTTCGACGTGATCGATCCGGCGACCGAGAACAAGGTCGCCTCGGTCGCAAGCGCGACCGTCGACGACGCCAAGGCGGCGATCGCTGCGGCGCAGGCCGCCTTCCCTGGCTGGGCCGCCAAGAAGCCGCGTGAGCGCGGCGAGATCCTGCGCAAGTCCTACGAACTGATCATGCGCGACGCGGAGCGACTCGCCAAGCTCATCACCATCGAGAACGGCAAGGCTTTGTCTGACTCGCGCGGCGAAGTCGCCTACGCGGCCGAGTTCTTCCGCTGGTATGCCGAAGAGGCCGTGCGCAATGTCGGCCAGAATTCGGTGGCACCGTCGACCGGCGCGCGCATCTTTGTGCATCACAAGCCGGCCGGCATCGCCGTACTCGTCACGCCGTGGAATTTCCCGGCGGCCATGGCGACGCGCAAGATCGGTCCGGCGCTTGCCGCCGGCTGCCCGGTCGTGCTCAAGCCCGCCTCGGATACGCCGCTCACCATGCTGGCGCTGATGCCGATCCTGGAAGAGGCCGGCGTGCCGGCCGGCGTCGTCAATGTCATTCCGTCGCGCTCGTCGGGCAAGGTCGTGAGCGCGATGCTGCACGATCCGCGCGTGCGCGTGGTGTCATTCACCGGCTCGACCGAAGTCGGCAGGAAGCTGCTGCACGAAGCCGCCGACAATATCGTCAAGCCGGCGATGGAGCTCGGCGGCAATGCGCCCTTCATCGTGTTCGAGGACGCCGACATCGACGCCGCCATCGACGGCGCCATGATCGCCAAGATGCGCAATATGGGCGAGGCCTGCACCGCGGCGAATCGCTTCTACGTGCACGAGAAAGTGCAGGAAGAGTTCGCCAAGAAGCTCACCGCCAAAATGTCCGGCCTGAAAATGGGCAACGGGCTCGACGACGGCGTCGCGCTTGGCCCGCTGGTGAACAAAGAGGGCCGCGATAAGGTGATCGAGCTGGTCGATGACGCGGTCGCCAAGGGCGCCAAAGTGCTCACCGGCGGCAAGGCGCCCGGCGGTCCCGGCTTCTTCTATCCGGCGACCGTGCTCGCCAATGTCTCCGACGACTCGAAAATGCTCAGCGAGGAGATCTTCGGCCCGGTCGCTTCGCTGCAGACCTTCAAGTCCGAAGACGAAGTGATCACACGTGCCAACAACACCGAATATGGCCTCGTCGCCTATCTCTACACCAAGGACCTGAGCCGCGGCATGCGCGTCTCCGAGAAGCTTGAATTCGGCATGATCGGGCTCAATCGCGGCCTGGTCTCCGATCCCGCCGCGCCGTTTGGCGGCGTCAAACAATCCGGCCTCGGCCGCGAAGGCGCCCATGAAGGCCTGATGGAATTCACCGAGACGCAGTACATTTCGGTGGCGTGGTGAGGCGCGCGAGCAACCCATGAGCGAAGGGGAAGTTGCCAAAAAGCTGCTCGGCGCCTGGCGCTATGTGGGTACCCGCATCGACGGCGGGAACTGGGATCGCGGCCCGAACCCGAAAGGCATGATCTATTACGGCCCGCATGGCGAGATGTCGGTGCAGGTCGCGCCCGACGTCAAACGCACGCGGGCCGGCGCTGTCATGACCCCGGACGAGGCCAAGATCGCCCTCACCGACTACATTGCTTATTTCGGCACCTATACGATCGATGAGAAGGCCGGAACTGTCACCCACCACCGCCTCGACAGTATTCAACCAGGCGACAGCGGCGATCTGGTGCGTCGTTACGAATTCGTCGGCAATCGCTTGATCTTGCGGCCGCCAAATTCGACCATGGAAGTCAGCTGGGAAAAGATTACGTAGAGCGGCTTCGGAGATTGTTGGAATGGATGTGCTGATGCCGCAGCTTGGCGAGACCGTCGCCGAGGGCAAGATCACCAAATGGTTCAAGTCGGCCGGCGAAGCCGTGAAGCCGGGCGATAATCTGTTCGAGATCGAGACCGACAAAGTGTCGATGGAAGTGCCGTCGACCGTGGCGGGCACCTTGAGCGAAATCCGCGTGGCCGAGGGCGAAGTCGCGCCCGTCGGCGCGATTGTCGGCGTCATTGCCGACGGCTCCGGCGCTGCGGCCGGCGCGCCGACTGCTGCGGCAAAGGCTCCGCCACCGAAACCGGCCGCGCCAGCTGCCGCTCCGCCTGCCGCCGCAGCCATCGTCGCGCAATCGCGTCAGCCGGCACAGTCGATCAAGCTTGATCCGTTCTTCGAAGTCCGCACGCCCGACCGCAATTTCGGCGCGGCCAAGCTTGCCGGCGGCATTACGGTGACGCCGCTGGCGCGGCGGCTCGCCGGCGAGGCCGGTATCGACCTCTCCCGCATTCGCGGCTCCGGTCCGCATGGCCGCATCGTCGCCCGCGATGTGCAAGACGCGCCGCGGCCGTCGCGCGGAGGTGCGGCCTATGAAGGGCCAAGCGCGGCCGAGCTCAAGGCGCTCTATGCGCCGGACAGCTACGAGGAAGTGCCGCTCGACGGCATGCGCAAGACCATCGCCGCGCGGCTGACGCAGGCGGCAACGGTTCCGCACTTCTATCTGATGACCGACATCGTCATCGACCGGCTGCTGGCGCTGCGCGAAGAAGCCAACAGTGCGGCGCCGAAGGACAAGGACGGCAACCCGGCCTTCAAGATTTCGCTCAACGATTTCATCATCCGCGCGCTGGCGCTGGCGCTGCAGCGGGTGCCGGCGGCGAATGCGATCTGGGCCGGCGACCGGATCCTGCGCTTCAAGCATTCCGATATCGGTATCGCGGTAGCGCTCGAAGGCGGCCTGATCACGCCGGTGATCCGCAATGCCGAAGCCAAATCGCTGAGCGCGATTTCGGCCGAGGTGAAGGGCCTGTCGGCGCGGGCACGCAACAAGAAGCTGCAGCCGAGCGATTATCAGGGCGGATCGTCGGCGATCTCCAATCTCGGCATGCATAACGTGCGGGAGTTCACCGCCATCATCAATCCGCCGCACGCCACTATCCTCGCGGTCGGCGCATCGCGGCGGCAGGCGGTCGAGAAGGACGACGGCGGTGTCGCCTTCGCCAGCATGATCAGCATCACGCTGTCCTGCGATCATCGCGTGCTCGACGGCGCGCTCGGCGCGGAACTATTGGCCGCCATCAAGACCCTTGCCGAACAGCCGGTCAGTCTCCTGGTGTGAGGACGCAGCATGGCCGCAAAGCCCGACGTCATTTTGATGGGCCCGCTCAAGCCGCTGATCGTGCGCGGGCTCGAAGCCGTTTGCACCGTCCATAAGACGGCGGAAGCCAAAGATCGCAACGCGCTCTACGCCGCCCATGCCGACGTGAGAGCGATCGCGGTCGCTGTCCCTGTCGACAAGCTTACCGACGCATTCATGTCGCGGTTTCCGAAGCTCGAGATCGTTTCGAGCTTCGGCGTCGGCTATGACCATATCGACGCCAAATGGGCCGGCGCGCACGGCATCACCGTCACCAACACGCCGGAAGTGCTCACCGAGGAAGTCGCGGATACCGCACTCGGGCTTCTGCTTTGCACCGTGCGCGAACTGCCGCAAGCCGAGCGCTATTTGCGCGCCGGCAAATGGCCGGAGAAAGCTTTTCACCTGACCCGGGCGACGCTGCGCAACCGCACCGTCGGCATGGTCGGCATGGGCGCGATCGGCCAGGCGATTGCGCGCCGGCTAGATGCTTTCCGTGTACCGGTCGTCTATCACACCCGCACCAAGCGGGCCGAACTGCCATATCGCCACTACGCGAACCTGCCCGACATGGCGCGCGATGTCGACACGCTGATGGTCATCGTGCCGGGCGGCGCCGCGACCGCGAACATGATCAATGCACAAGTGCTTGACGCGCTCGGCGAGAACGGCATCGTCATCAACATGGCGCGCGGATCGGTGGTGGACGAGCCGGCTCTGATTCAGGCGCTCAAGGACAAGCGCATCATGGCGGCCGGCCTTGATGTCTTCGCCAAGGAGCCGCAGGTGCCGGCCGAATTGATGGCGATGGATAACGTCGTGCTGCTGCCGCATGTCGGATCGGCCTCGGTGTTCACGCGCGACAAGATGGATCAGCTCGTCGTCGACAACATCGCGGCCTGGGTGGCGGGCAAGCCGCCGCTGACCCCGGTCGCGGAAACCCCGTGGCAGCGCTGGCGCCAAAGTTGATCGCATGCGCATCTGGCATGCTTCGCTCCGGCATGACGGAACCCCCCGCGCGTGCTAGCCTGCGCCGCATCGTGAAAACATTCGGGTCGAGTGGCGAGTCCAGTATGTCGCGCGGCAGTATGATCGTGATGGCGATAGTGTCGAGCCTGTTCGCCGGCGCGGCGATCGCGCAAAACGCACAGGTGGCTGCGCCAAAGGGCGCGCCGACGTCGCCCACCCCCACATCGCCTGCTCCCGTGCCGCCAGCCGCTGCTTCGCCGGCCGCCGCGCCGGATGCAACACAGCAGAATTCCGCCAACGACGCCGTCCACAACATGATCGGCGCCTGGGAATTCTCCAATGCCGACCACGACAAGATCTGCCACTTCACTTTCCGCGCCGACGCCGTACCGAACGGCTACAAGCTCGAGATCGACAGGAACTGTCCGAGCCTGTTCCCGTCGACCAAAAGCATGGTGGCCTGGGCGGTCGACAATTTTGGCAGCCTTCGCCTGCTCGATGCCGGCGGTAATTCGGTCGTCGATCTGTCAGAGGTCGAAACCGGCATGTATGACGGCTTCACCCCGGAAGAAGGCCGTTACATCTTGCAGGCCGCGACTTCGGCGCCGCAATTGTCGGCTGGCGACGTCGCCGGCGATTGGGCTGTCAGCCACGGCGCCGGCAAGCCGAACTGCTTTCTGACGCTCGCCAATAATCATCTCACCGGCGACATCCTGGCGCTGAAAGTGAAGCCTGGCTGCGGCGACAGCGCGGTCACCCGCTTCGCTCCGACCGGCTGGCGCATGGACGAGGGCGAATTGATGCTGATGTCGCCGAACGGCCAGACCTGGCAGTTCGAGCTCAGCGACACCAATACCTGGCAGCGCGTGCCGGAATCGTCCGTGCCGGTTCTGCTGGTGCGGCAGTAGTGGTGTCGTCATTGCGGGGAGCGAAGCGACGAAGCAATCCAGTCCTTCCTCACCGAACTGGATTGCTTCGCCCGCTCGCAATGACGAGGTGTAAATCATGAAAGAGCGTTATCAGGTCGTCATCGTCGGCGGTGGTCCCGTCGGCATTGCCCTCGCTGTCGAACTGGGCCAGCGCGGCATTTCCTGCGGCGTGGTCGAGCGCCGTCGCGAACCGCAGCGGATTCCAAAGGGCCAGAACCTGACACAGCGCTCGGCCGAGCATTTTTATTTCTGGGGCGTCGCCGACGAGCTCAAGGCCGCACGCATGCTGCCGCCGACCTACCCGATGAGCGGCATCATCGCCTATCACGACCTCAACAACAAATACTGGTACGCGCCGCCGTTGCGCGAGATCGTCAATTCCTATTATTTCAAGGACAACGAGCGGCTGCCGCAATATCAGGGCGAATATGTCCTGCGCAAACGGATGGCGCAGCTGCCGAGCGTCGAAGCGCGCTTCGGCTGGGCCGCCGAGACCATTACGCAAGATGACGACGGCGTGCGCATCAGCTGCGCCGAGGATGGCGGCACCGGGCGCGTCACGCTCGAAGCCGACTATGTGGTCGGCTGCGACGGCGGCCATTCCACCGTGCGTCTGCAGGCCGGCATCGAACGTGCCGGCTCCGATTTCGACCAGCTAATGGTGCTGGCACTGTTCCGCTCGCGCGAGCTGCACGAGAAGCTCGAGCGCTTCCCGCCACGCTCGACCTATCGCGTCCTGCACCCGGACCTCAAAGGCTATTGGCAGTTCTTCGGTCGCGTCGATGTCGGCGAGAGCTGGTTCTTTCACTCACCGGTGCCGGCCGATACGACGCGCGACAACTACGACTTTCACGGCCTGTTGCAGAAGGCCGCCGGTTTCCCGTTCGCCGCGCAATTCGACTATGTCGGTTTTTGGGATCTGCGCATCGCGGTGGCCGAGAACTATCAGGTCGGCCGCATCTTCATTGCCGGCGACGCCGCGCATTCGCATCCGCCCTATGGCGCCTATGGGCTCAATAACGGGCTCGACGACGTCGTCAATCTCGGTTGGAAGCTTGCCGCCAAGTTCAAAGGCTTCGGCAGCGATGCGCTGCTGCGGACCTACACCGAAGAGCGCCGGCCGATCTTCAAGGAGACCGCCGAGGACTTCATCGAGGCCGGCATCGAGCGCGACAAGAAGTTCATGGCGCGCTACAGCCCCGAGCGCGATCTTCCCGCGTTCGAGAAAGCCTGGCAGGAACACGCCAATGCGGCGGCGCCGCGGGTGCTGACCTACGAGCCGAACTACGAAGGCTCGCCGATCGTGTTCGGGCCGCCCGGCGGCGTCTCAAGCGCTCACGGCTCGCACACTTTCAAGGCGCGCGCCGGACATCATCTGCCGCCGCAGCTATTGTCCTCCGGCCGCAATGTCTTTGAGGAACTCGGGCCGGACTTCACTCTGTTCGCCTTCGACGGCGACGGCCAAACCGCGGCGTTGTTCGACAAAGCCGCACGCGCGCTCGGCGTGCCGCTGAAGATCGTCTGCGACAGCTACGCCGACGGCCGCACCAAATACGAGGCCAAACTCATCCTGGTGCGGCCGGACCGCTATGTCGCCTGGACCGCCGACAGCGCACCGGTGGATGCCGGTGCAGTGATCGGCAAAGCCGTCGGCCGCGGCTGAGCCGGGCCCGTCTTCGGTTCGGGCCCGGTTCCATCACAAGCCCGTCACTCAAGTCATTGCTGATACAGCGCTATGCACTGTTAGCAACGGAACTCACCTGTTGCTAGCGGGTTGAAGTTCCATGTTCGGCAACAAACACAACGGGGAGGGAGGGTTTGCGCCTTTGCTAAGATTGACAATGGCGGGGCTATTCGGGGCAACCACTGCATCAGTCTCTGATCCAAACAGATTCAGAATTCATGGAGGCCAAGACAAATGGACGCCATGGCAAAATTATTGCCCCGTGCTTCGACCGGAGTTTCCGGTCTCGACGATGTCCTGGGCGGCGGCCTGGCGCGCAATCGCCTGCATCTTCTCGAAGGCAGTCCTGGCACCGGAAAGACGACCATTGCGCTGCAGTTCCTGCTCAAGGGTGCCGAAGCCGGCGAGGCTGGCATCTATGTGAGCCTCGCCGAGACCGAGCATGAATTGCGCGACGGCGCGCGATCGCACGGCTGGGAAATCGGACCGAGGGTCGAGATCTTCGAACTGGTGCCGCCGGAAAGCGTGCTCGATCCCGATCAGCACCAAAGCCTGCTCTATTCGTCCGACCTGGAACTCGGCGAAACGGTCAAGCGCATTTTCGATTCCATCGATCGCTTGAAGCCCAAGCGCGTTGTCATCGACAGTTTGTCCGAGATTCGGCTGCTGGCGCAAAGCTCGCTGCGCTACAGGCGGCAGATCTTGGCGCTGAAGCACTATTTCGCCCAGCACAATTCGACTGTCATCATGCTCGACGACCTCACCACCGAAAGCACCGATCGCGCCGTGCACAGTATCGCCCATAGCGTGATCCATCTCGATCAGCTGGCGCCGATCTATGGCGGCGAGCGGCGCCGCGTGCGCATCGTCAAATGCCGCGGGCAGAGGTTCCGCGGCGGCTATCACGACTTCAACATCCTCGCAGGCGGCGTCGCGGTGTTTCCGCGCCTGGTGGCCGCGCAGCACCGCACCGGCTTTTCTGGAAAGCTCTTGCAGAGCGGCATTCCCGAGCTCGATCAGCTCCTCGGCGGCGGGATCAATACCGGATCAAGCACCCTGCTGGTTGGCCCGGCCGGAACCGGAAAATCGCTGCTGTCGCTGCATTACCTCGCCGCGGCCGTGGCGCGGGGCGAGCGCGGCGCGCTGTTCGTCTTCGACGAGGAGCTGGGTCTCCTGTTCGCGCGCGCCAAGGGACTCGGCATCGATCTTGAAGCGATGCAGCGAGACGAGAAGCTTTTCATCGAGCAAATGGACGCCGCCGAACTGTCGCCCGGAGAATTCTCGCATCGGGTCCGCTGCTGCGTCGACCGCGAGGACATCCGTACCGTCGTGATCGACAGCCTCAACGGCTACCAGGCGGCGATGCCGGAAGAGCAATATCTCATCCTGCATCTGCACGAACTGCTGCAATATCTCAACCGCCAGGGCACGGCGACATTCCTGACCGTCGCACAGCACGGCATGATCGGCGATATGAAGCAGACCATCGATGTCACCTATCTGGCCGATTCGGTGATCATGCTGCGCTATTTCGAGGCGCTCGGCCGGGTGCGGCGCGCGTTATCGGTGGTTAAGAAGCGTACCGGATCGCACGAAGATACGATCCGCGAGTTCCGTATCACGGCGCGCGGTATCGAAGTTGGACCGGCGCTGCAGGAGTTCCAGGGCGTGCTGCGTGGCGTTCCGACCTATGTCGGCGGCGGCGCGCCGCTCATGGGGAGCCGTTCGTGAACGTAGCTGCAACTTCTTTTTCCGAACGGGTTCTGATTCTTGCGCCGCGCGGCCGCGATGCTGTCGTCGCCAAGGAGATCCTGCGCGACGCCAAGCTGCGCACCTACATCTGTCTGGATATCGACGAGCTGCTGCAGGAGATCGACCGCGGCGCCGACGTCGCCGTCGTCACTGAGGAGGCGATACGCGGCGATATCCGCCCAATCGCGTCATGGGTTCTCTCTCAACCGCCGTGGTCGGATTTTCCGTTTGTACTGTTGACCGAACACGGCGGTGGCCTTGAGCGCAATCCGGCGGCGGCACGGCTGGTCTCCACGCTCGGCAATGTCAGCTTCCTGGAGCGTCCGTTCCATCCGACCACGCTGGTGAGCATGGTGCAGACCGGACTGCGCGGCCGCCAGCGCCAATACGAATGCCGCAGGCTCAATGAAGAGCTTGAATCCCGGGTTCAGGAACGGACCGGCGAATTGGCGACGGTCAACCGTCAGCTGATCAGTCAGATCAAGGAGCGTGAGAATGTCGAATCGACGCTCCGGCAAATGCAGCGCCTCGAGGCGGTCGGTCAACTCACGTCCGGGGTCGCCCACGACTTCAACAACCTGCTGACGGTGGTCCTGGGCAATCTCGGCTTCGTCGAAAAGGGCATTGCCAGCGCCGGAATCGATGGCAAATTGGCGCAGCGGCTCGGTTATATGCGCGCCGCCGCCGAGCGCGGCGCCAAGCTCACCGACCAGCTGCTGTCGTTTTCGCGGCGGCAGCGGCTCGAGCCGCGTTCGCTCGATCTCAATGAAACGGTCGTCAATATGCGTGACCTCTTGCAGAGCACGATGGGCGGCACGACGCATATCGAAACCAGGCTGCAGCACGGTCTGTGGCCGGCCATGGTCGATCCGACACAGCTCGAACTGGCCGTGCTCAATCTCGCCATCAATGCCCGCGACGCCATGGAGATCGGCGGCAGCTTGACCGTCGCAACCGAGAATGCAGTCGTTGGCCCGCCGCTGCGGCCGGGGGAACCGCCGGCCGGCGAATATGTCAGCGTCTGCGTCAGCGACACCGGCACCGGAATGAGCGAAGATATTCGCGCCAAGGTGTTCGAGCCGTTTTTCACGACCAAAGAAGTCGGCAAAGGCTCCGGACTGGGGCTGAGCCAGGTGCTCGGCTTCGCCAAGCAATCGGGCGGCGGCGTTCGCATCAATTCACGGCTCGGCGAAGGCACGTCGGTGCATATCTACCTGCCGCGCGCGGGAGCCGAAGCAGCCAAATTCGGCCCGCCGCCGCGCCGCATGGTTTGGGCCGGATCGCCGCGAAATGCCACGATCCTGCTCGTCGACGACGACAACGAAGTGCGCGAGGTGACCCGCGCCATGTTGCACGAGCTTGGGCATGTCGTACTCGAAGCCGGCAGTGGCGGCGCGGCGCTCGACATTCTCGAGCGTGAGACCGGCATCGACCTGTTGATCGTCGACTTTGCCATGCCGGGAATGAACGGCGCGGAAGTGGCGCGCCTGGCTCACCTGCGGCAGCCCAACCTTCCGGCGCTGTTCGTCACCGGCTTTGCCGATCGTGGCGCGCTGGCCGGCGTCGATGACGCATTTATCGTCGGCAAGCCGTTCCACTATGACGAGCTTGCCGGCAAGGTGCAGCTTGCGCTCGGCGCCGGCAGCGCAGCCAATGTGGTACGGCTGCGGCGATAGACAGATCGGCCCATCGCCCATCAAACCGGATCACAGCGGCTTGATTTCCACCTTGCGGAATTTGACCGCGCCTTTGTCGTCGTTGTTGAGACCCAGACCGTGCTGGAGCGCGATACGGCCTTCGGCAAACTTGTCGGACTTGGCGCCGTCCACCGTCTTCTGCCCATTGAGAATCACGGTGAACGTGTCGCCCTTGGCAGTGATGTCATAGAGATTCCACTTGCCGCCGGCATGCGGCATCGGATCGACGGCGGCGACATCGACAATGGCGCCGGTGCCGTATTTCTGCTCTGGCCGCGTATCCCAAATATTCACCTCATAGGCCGTCTTGCCGCTCACGCTGTTGGGATCGGTGCAGCGGATGAAGACGCCGCTATTGGTCCGCGGCTCGAGCCAGAACTCCACGCGCAGCTCGAAATCCTTGTAGGAATCCTTCGATACCAGAAAGCCATTGCCGCTGTCGGCGGCGACGATGCCGTCCTCGTCGAGCTTCCAATTGGCGGTGCCGATCTTGTTCCAATTATCGAGATTATTGCCGTCGAACAGCACGACCCAGCCGGCATGATTGGCCGCAGCCGCGTATTGCGACGTTTGCGATAGCAGAATTCCGGCACCACAGATCATCAGCAGCGCCGAAAGCACGGTCGCCCAGCGTTTCATTGCCGTTTCCTCCGATTGCAGATTTTCTTTTAGACCTGGTGATTGTAGCTCAGGTCGCAGGCAGGTAAATCCACCTCCGATCCCGACATGGTCTAGATCAGCCGCAGCCCCTTTAGGCTCGCATGCCCGTCCTTGCCGACGATCAGGTGATCGTGCACGGCAATGCCGAGCGGGCCCGCCGCCGCCACGATCTGTTTGGTCATCTGGATGTCAGCGTGCGACGGCGTCGGATCACCGGACGGATGATTGTGCACCAGAATGATCGCGGTGGCCGACAGTTCAAGCGCGCGTTTGACCACTTCGCGCGGATAGACCGGCGTGTGATCGACGGTGCCGGTCTGCTGCACCTCGTCGGCGATCAGCTGATTGCGCTTGTCGAGAAACAGGATGCGGAACTCTTCGCGCTCGGCGAAGGCCTGCGCGCTGCGGCAATAGTCGAGCACGCTCGCCGACGACGATAGCGCCGGCCGTTTCTTCACCGCGCCGCGCAGAAAGCGGCTCGCCGCGGCCTGCACGATCTTGAGCTCGGCGATACCGGCTTGGCCGAGTCCTTTGACTTCGGCGAGCCGCTGTTCCGGCGCCGATATGACTTCGGCAAAGGAGCCGAATGTCTCCAGCAGCGTTTTGGCGAGCGGCTTGACGTCACGCCGTGGCTGCGCGCGAAACAGCAACAGTTCGAGCAGTTCGTAGTCGGACAGCGCGTCGGCGCCGGCCTCGCGGAAGCGGCCGCGCAGGCGCTCGCGGTGACCGTGATAATGCGGCGCGGGGGCGGCTGCGCCGCCGTCGCTCGCGTTATTTTTCCCCGATCGTTTCAAGGCTGAAAGCCGCACACCACAACGCGCGATTGCGGCCAAGCATGCCCGGATTGGCGGAATTTGCAATCGGGGGCGCCTGCTCGAGGCGCCCGCGGCTCACACGCGATACGGCGGCTTGTCGAGGCCGGCCGGCGACAGTGTGAAGATCTCGACCCCGGTCTCGGTCACGCCGACCGAGTGCTCGAACTGCGCCGACAGCGAGCGATCGCGCGTCACCGCGGTCCAGCCGTCGGACAGAACTTTCACATGCGGGCGGCCGAGATTGATCATCGGCTCGACGGTGAAGAACATGCCGGGCTTGAGCACGATGCCTTCGCCGGCGCGGCCGACGTGAACGATATTGGGCTCGTCGTGGAACAACTGGCCGAGCCCATGGCCGCAGAAATCGCGCACCACGCTCATGTGCTGGGCCTCGACGAAGGTCTGGATGGCCTGGCCGATATCGCCGGTGGTGGCGCCGGGCTTGATCGCGGCGATGCCGCGCATCATGCCTTCATAGGTGACCTCGATCAGCCGTTCGGCGCGGCGCGGAATCTCGCCGATCGGATACATGCGGCTACTATCGCCGTGCCAATTGTTGAGGATCAGGGTCACGTCGACATTGACGATATCGCCTTCACGCAGCGGCTTGTCGCCGGGAATACCGTGGCAGACGACGTGATTGACCGAAGTGCAGGTCGACTTGCGGTAACCGCGATACATCAGCGTCGCCGGCATGGCGCCATGGTCCATGCCGAACTCGAAAACCAGCCGATCGATACAATCGGTGGTGACGCCGGGCCTGATCTCGCCAACCAGCATGTCGAGGCACTGGGCGGCGAGCTGGCCGGCCCTGCGCATGCCCTCGAAGGCACTGGCGCCGTGAATCTTGATCTGGCCGGTCTTACGCAACGGCGCGCAGGCCGCATCGACATAGGTCATGGTGGATGTGGGATAAATCGAAAGCCGCTGACCGCAATGTAAGCATAAGCGCCGTTAACGCAAGCAAAGCGGGATGCGGGAAAATGCCTATGGAGCCGCGATCTTGCGGTGGAACCGCGCTTTAGCGCACCAAATCCGCCGGAAACGGCCAAATCAGGCAGCCCATGTCAGGCCGCGATCTCGCCGCCCAGCTCGTCCTCGATATGGGCGCGGATGATGTCGTCGAAGGAGGCCTCGGCCCGAAAGCCGAGCGCCAAAGCGCGCTTCGGATCGAAGCGGCTCGGCCAGCCGGCGACGATGCCTGCGACCAGCGGATCGGGCGCGCGGCGGATGCGGGCCACGACCTTGTCGCCGGCAATGCGCCGCAAGGCCGCGACCTGCTCGCCAACGGTGCAGCAGACGCCTGGCATGGTCAGATTGATGCGCGGACCCAGCTTCTTCGCATCGAGGCCCGCGGCATGGATGAGGAAGCCCACCGCCGCGCGCGGGCTGGCGTGCCAATGCAACACGCTGTCTTCGACCGGCAGCACCGCCTCCTCGCCGGCGAGCGGCTCGCGGATGATCGAGGAGAAGAACCCGGACGCCGCCCTGTTCGGCCGTCCCGGCCGCACCACGATGCTCGGCAGCCTGATGCCGACGCCGTCGAGAAAACCGCGCCGGGTGTAATCGGCGAGGAGCAATTCGACCATTGCCTTTTGCGTGCCGTAAGATGTCAGCGGCGTCAGATGAAAATCATCCGGGATGGCTTCAGGAAACGGCGCGCCGAAGACCGCGATCGATGAAGAGAAGACCAGGCGCGGACGATATCCGTCGCCGACGGCGCGGACGGCTTCAAGCAGCGCGCGCGAGCCGTCAAGATTGACCCGCACGCCTTTCTCGAAATCAACCTCCGCCTCGCCGGAGACAACGCCGGCGAGATGAAAGATCACATCGGGACGGCCCGCGACCGCGGCGCGCGCCGTCTTTTCATCGGCAATGTCGGCGGCCGCCGCATCGACCTTGCCGTTGAATCCGGCCGGCTTCTG
>Ga0335069_10002010_pt1 | contig 31876 bp, 26 predicted proteins | sample Lox_Sample_11_FD_206714 | JGI IMG/M metagenome (GOLD analysis project Ga0335069, IMG submission 206714) | Soil microbial communities from Loxahatchee National Wildlife Refuge, Florida, United States - Lox_Sample_1.1 | ecosystem: Environmental > Terrestrial > Soil > Wetlands | place: USA...
CTCGAACTCATGGCGCGGTTCGGATGCGACCGGGGTCGGCGGCGACCAGGTGGCACCGCGATCCGATGACCGCACGACGAAGATTCGGCGATAATGCGGCACGTCCGAGAGCGGCAGGATGAGATCACCGTTGGGCAGGGCGACGGCACCGCGCATGCCATAGCCGCCGCTATAGGCGCCGGTCTCGACGCGCACCGATTTTGGGAAAGTCTCGCCGCCATCATCGGAGAGATGAACCCAAGTCTCGCCGCGGCCCCGCACCCAGGGATAGCGCTCGGCGAGGTGCTCGGGTGCCGGAGCCCAGTGGTCGATCTCATGGGACATGGCGACGCCGCGCATGAGTTGGTCCGGCCAGGCAAGATCGCGCCGGTCCTCCACCTGCTCCGCCAGCCGCAGCGGATACCAGCGGAAGCGCCATTGGTTCAGCATCACGCGGTTCCCACCGGTCGCGGTCAAGCCGGCACATTCGACGCCGCTCCAGCCGTAATCCGGAACCACCTCAGCAGGACCCCAGCTTCGGCCCTGGTCCCGCGAGATCGTCAGCAGGTTCTGATAGAGCGGATCCTGCGGGGGATGCAGGATCACGTCGCGCCGGATCGTCCGGTTGAAGACCAGCAGCCAACGATCCTCCGCGACGACGGCGAGATGCGGATGCGCGCAATAGGCATGCGGATCGGCGTAGAGGATTCGGCGATCCTGACCGATCGCCGTATCCTGCCCTGCCTCGGTCATCAGGCCCGCGCGCATCCCGCTCAGACGCGGAAGCGCGTGCAGAGCACGTATTGGAGCGGCTTCGGGTCGTTGCTCCATTCGTGATAGGAGGCGACCACGGTCCCATCCGGCATCTGGGCGACGCTCGGATAGCCGATGTGCTGGTAGACGCCGGGGTGATGCCAGTTGACCCCGCCGCCGGAGACCTTGCCCGAGGCCGGCGACATGCGACTGGAACCCGGCGTGTCGCTCTCGGTCTTGCCGGGCACGCCGCCCTCGCGGATGATGAACTCGTTCTTCACGTCCCAGGTCAGCCCATCTTCCGAGATGATGCCGCGGGTGCCGTAAGGCGGGCGGCGATAGCCGTAGACCATCAGATATCGGCCGTCCTGCAGCGCGATCAGCTCCGGCGGAAAACCCCAGATGTTGGTCCATTTCGGCGGCGTCCAGGAGAAACCTTCATCCTCGGAGACCACCATCACCATGTTCCGCGGGTCGCTGGTCGGATTGGCATGAGTCCGCATGAAGCAGACCAGCCGTCCGTCCTTCAGCTGCACCAAGCCGGGCTCCTCATAGTCGATGATACTCGCGGGATCGTAAGCTAGGGTCGAGAAGTATTCCCAGTTGTCGCCACCGTCGTCGGAGCGCATCAGCGCCGAGCGGGTGCTCTCGCCCTCGCCCTCCTCCTCGTAGCCGTGGATGCGGCCGTAGAGGCCCATCAGGATCGAGCCGCTCGGAAGCTGCCAGCAGCCGAGCCGGCAGCCGCCATGCTTCAGCGGCCGCACGTTGACCGGGATCGGATCACACCAGGTTTCGCCGCCGTCGGTCGACTTCACCACATAGGTCCCGAGCCAGCCTTGTATCTTATAGGCCCAGGTCCAGTCGCCCCATTCCTCGGTCAAGGGATGACTACTCCACGACGGCGCGGTCGGCTTGATGCCGCGCTTGAAGAAGCCAGTGATGGTGAGGTTCACCAGCAGCGTGCCGTCCGCGAGCTCGCAGATGCCGCAGTCCCAGTTGCCCTGGGTCTGCGACCAGGGGAGCACGACTTTGGGCTTGCTCCAGGTCTTGCCGCCGTCCTTGGAGCGCACCAGCAGCGTCTGGCCGCTGTCATGGTGGTAGGGGAAGCGTTCCTCGTTGAAGACCGCGACGAGATCGCCGTTCTTCAAGGTCCGCGTCGCGATCTGATTCACGCAGTGCTCGTCGTGCTTGAAGATGGTGAAGTGCTCGACGTTCTTGATGGGGGTGGGCTTTATGCTGGCCATACTTGATCTCACTTTCCTTTCCTATCGCCCGTCAGAGGCGAATGCCGATGTTCTTGATGCTGAGATAGTTGCGGATGCCGGGAAGGCCACGCTCGCGGCCAATCCCGCTGTCCTTGATTCCGCCGGTCGGCGCCTGCACGCCGCCGATGAACCAGCCGTTGATCCAGATGGAGCCGGCGTCGATGCGCTGAGCCAGCCGCATGGCGCGCGAGATGTCCTGGCTGTAGACGCCGGCGACGAGGCCGTAGCCGAGCCCGTTCGCCAGTGCGAGCGCCTGCTCCTCGGTGTCGAAATCGATCGCCACCGCCACCGGTCCGAAGATCTCCTCGCGAGCGATTGCGTGATCGGGCGAGACTCGGTCAAAGACGGCGGGTGACACGAAGTAGCCGCGGTTCAAGGCCTTCGGCCGGTCGCCACCGAACCGGAGTCGCGCGCCCTCCGTCTGGCCCCTCTCGATATAGCCCGTGACCTTCCGATACTGCTCGTCCGAGACGACCGGGCCGAGATCCCGATCGTCCAACCCGGGGCCGATGCTGAGCTTGGCCGCGTGGGCGGCGAGCCGCTCCAGGAACGGCTCACGGATCGAGGACTCCAGCAAGAGTCGTGAGGAAGAGGAGCAGACCTGACCGCTGTTGCCGAAGGCGCCGTCGACCGCGTCGAAAGCCGCGCGGTCGAGATCGGCGTCGGCGAAGACGATCATCGGATTCTTGCCGCCGAGCTCGAGCACGACAGGCTTGATGCCCAGCGCGGCGCCGGCATAGACCTTGCGCCCGGTCTCGACCGAGCCGGTGAAGGTAATGCCGCGGACCAAGGGATGCGCGACCAGAGCGGCGCCCGCTTCCTCGCCATAGCCGGTCACGACATTGACGACGCCTTCCGGAATGCCGACGTCTCGGCAGAGTGCGGCGAAGCGCAAGGCGGTCAGGGGTGATTGCTCGGCCGGCTTGATGACCACGGTGCAGCCGGCCGCAAGTGCCGGCGCCACCGATCGCGCCACCATCCCCAGCGGGTAGTTCCAAGGCACGATATGCGCCGTGACCCCGAGCGGCTCCAGCAGGGTGAAATCGACGAAGCTCGACCCCAACGGAACCGTCGCGCCTTCCATCTTGTCGGCGGCGCCAGCGTTGTAGCGGATGGTGGCACAGACGCCCCCGACATCGCCGCGGGATTCCTTCAGCGGCTTGCCGACGTCGAGCGTCTCCAGCCGCGCCAGGGTCTCCACGTCCGCTGCGATCGAGTCCGCCAGCTTGAAGAGGAGCTGGCCACGCGCGGCGGGCGTCATCTCGCGCCACGGCCCGTGCCTCGCCGCTTCGGCCGCATGGACGGCGCGGTCCACGTCGGCGGCGTCGGCGCGCGCGACCTCGGTCAGCACCTGCTCGGTGCTGGGATCGACGGTCTCGAACCAGGCGCCTGAGGCCGCTGGCACGAAGGCGTTGTTGATGAAGAGCGGCTGCCGTTCCAACGGCGCGCTCGCCGGTACCGCTGTATTCACTGCTTAATGCTTCCTTGGGTGATGCCCTGAATGAAGTAGCGCTGCAGCACGAAGAACAGCAGCAGGCTCGGCAGGCTGAGGATGGTGACGCCGGCCATGGCGACGCTGTAGCCCTCGAGCTGGGTATGGGTGCCGACCACCGGCGTGAAGGCGGCGATGCCGACCGGCAGGGTCTTCATGTCCTCGTCGAAAGTGACGAGCAGCGGCCAGAGGAAGTTGTTCCAGTTCAAGGTGAAGAGGATCACCGAGGCCGCGATCAGCGGCGCGCGGGCCAGCGGCAGCGCGATCAGCCAAAAGGTGCGGAAATGCCCCGCTCCGTCCATGCGTGCAGCCTCCTCCAACTCCGCCGGGAAAGAGAGGAAGAACTGCCGGAAGATGTAGACGCTGAACACGTTGCCGACCGTGGGCAGGATGAGTGCCTGATAGGAACTGGCCCAGCCGATCTTGATGACGCCGAGCAGCATCGGGATGACCGACACCTCGGTCGGGATCATCAGGGAAGCGAGGAAGATGCCGAAGATCAACCGGTTGCCGGGAAAGTGCATGCGCGCCAGGGCGTAACCGGCCATCGCGCCGGCGAACACGCAGAGCAGCGTCGACACGCTGGCCTGGATCAGGCTGTTGATGCCCCAACGCACCACCGGATACTCAAAAACCTTGAGGTAATTGTTGAAGGTGACGCGATGCGGGAACCACTCGATCTGAGAGGTCATCACATCTTCCGGGAACTTGAACGAGGTCGAGACCATCCAGACGAAAGGCATGGCCCAGAGCACCGCGATCGCCATGCCAAGCAGCCAGATTGGAATGTCGACGAGGCCGAGCCGCCGCTCCTCCAGCCAAGCGCGGCCGCGGTCGAGCGCGGTCTCCATCGCCATCAGACGCGCTCCTTCAGGATGAAGCGCTGCACGGCGGTGACCACCAGGATCAGCAGGAACAGCAGCATGCCGATGGCGGAGGCATAGCCGAACAGGTTGCGCACGATCGCCGTGTTGTAGATGTAATAGATCGGTGAGGATGACGTGCCTGCGGGGCCGCCATTGGTCATGACATAGACCTGGCTGAAGATCCGCATGGTCGAGATCAGCTGCAGCGTCACGACCATGCTGAGCACGGGCCGGAGATGCGGCAGAATCACGTGCCACAGACGCTGGAAACGGTTGGCGCCGTCCACCGTCGCGGCCTCGGTGATGTCACGCGGGATGTCCTGCAACGCAGCGAGGAAGAGGACAAAGGCGAGACCGAGGTCCCACCAGATCGAGGCCATGCTGACGCCGATCAGGGCGAAGCGCGTCGAGGTGAGCCAGGGCACCTCGCCGATGCCGAGATAGCCGAGATAGTGGTTCAAGAGGCCGTATTGCGTGTCCAGCAACCAGACCCAGACCAGGCCGATCACGGTAGCCGAGACCACGTTCGGCGCGAAGAACAAGGTGCGCGCCAGCGATGACAGCGGATAGCGCTGATTGACGAAGAGCGCGAAGAGCAGCGCCAGCACGGTGACGCCGGGAACAATGATGACCCCGTAGAGCAGCACGTTCTCGAACGCGACCCTTACCCAATGGTCGCGGAACGCAGCCGTGAAATTGTCGAAGCCGATCCATTTCGGCTTGCCGATGATGCTCCAGCGCGTGAACGAGACATAGGCGCCGAACAGGACGGGAAGGATGTTGAACAGGAAGAACGGCACCGCGAACAAGCCGACGAAGAAATAGGCGATCCAGTCCGTCTGGCGTGTTTCGGCGCCCGCACCGCGCATTGCGCCCGCCGAGATCGCTCCTCCCGTCATGCGAATGTCGGTCATGGTCCGATCAATTCCAAACGCCGCGGTTGGGGAACCGCGCGCATCCGCGCGGTTCCCCTCGGCTCCGCTCAGCCTTCGTCGAGGTCAGCCTGCCACTGCTGTTGGATCTGCGCCATCGCATCGTCGATCTTGGTCTGGCCGGCCCAGACACCTTCCAAGGTCTTCGCCAGGAAGTTACCGCCGCTGTAGATGGTGAAGTTCGGGCCATTGACCACCGGAATCTCACCCTGGTTGGCGAACGCCATGCCTTCGACGAAGGCGCCGCGCACGTCCCACGGATGGCCGGCGGACTTGTAGTCCGCACGGTTGATGATCGACTTGCGCGGCGAGGCACCGCGGCCCACGGTGGTCCAGGTGAAGCTGTTATCCGACAGCCACTTCACCGCCTGCATGGTTGCCTCGTACCGGCTGGTGTCGGACTGGGTGTAGAGCTCCATTCCGCCCATCTCGAAATAGGTGAGCTGCTTGTCCCCGATCTTGGGGAAGAGGCCGGTCTTGAACGGCAGCTTCTGCTGCACATAGCCGTTGAGCGTCCAGGGGCCGGTCCAGAAGATCGAGCCCTGGCCATTGCCGAAAGCCTTGTAGCGGTCCGTGATGTCGCGGGTGGAGACCTTGTATTTGTCGAACAGGTCGAGCACGTATTGCATCGCTGCCTTGCCGGCATCCGGATTGACGCAGGCGGTCTTCAGGTCGTCGCTGGCGCGCTGGAATCCCATCTGCGCGGCGACGATGCCCCAGGTCACTGTCGGCTGCACGCCGGAGCCGGTCATCATGATGCCGGAGCGCGTGACCTTGTCGCCGTCGCGCTTGGTCAGCTTCTGGGCCCAGTCGAGCAGAGTTGCACCGTCGGCCGGCAGGCTGTTGGGATCGAGTCCGGCTTCCTTCAGGTGATCCAGGTTGTATTCCGGCTGCAGGCTCATGAGATCGAGCGGGACCATGAACATCTTGTTGTCGTACTTCGGATAGCGCGAAGCCTTAATCGAATACTCGCTGAAATCCGTGAGATCGAGCCCAACCTTTGCGATGAGGTCATCGAGCGGGACAGTGACGTTGTCGCGCGCCATCTGAGCGTGTTGGCCGGCGGTGCCCCAGCCGAAATCCGGACCCTTCCCGGTGGCGACGGCCGAGAGCACCTTGGTCGTGTACTGCTCTTCCGGGATGAGCTCCATCTTGATCTGGACGCCTTTGTCCTTGTTGGCGTCGTTGAAGGAGTCGATCACCTTCTGCCAGACCTCGCCGTCCGAGGCCGCGAGCCAGCTCCAGTGCAAGAGCTCGATCGGATCCGCGGCATAGAGATGCCGGGTGAAGAGACTGGTGCTCGCGGCTACGCCGGCGGCGGCGGTCGCGGTCTTCAGGAATTTGCGGCGCGTCGCTCCCGCGGCGCCGGTGCGCTTCTGCCTGCTCATCGTTTCCTCCCGTGTGAAGCCTGTTGTGGGATGCGCCCATCCATCGCCCGAGCGAGTCGTGTCTCGCCATGGGTCCGCGCGGCTGCGCATCGCGCCGCACGGAACCGGTCGATCATTTCGCCGCCTTGGCGGAAATCACGCCGGGTACGCCGGATTCGATCATCATCTGCCGCGCGCGGTCGCGAAACTTCTCCCGCACATCGCGGGTCGGCGGGCGGCAACGGCTGGAGTCGAGGCCGATGAGCTCCATGCAGAGCTTGTCGAGATAGCCGTCTCCGCTTGTGTAGCCCTTCTCGATCTCGACCCAGAGCTTGTAGAAGGGCATCGCCTCCTCGACCATCATCCGCTGCACCTCCGGATAATCCTTGGTGCCCAGGCGATCGAGGAGCTTGATGCCCCACTCCGGCCAGTAGTTGCACAGATGGACCTCGAAGGCGCGGGCGCCCATCATGTGGCTCATGGTGAACAGCAGGTTGTTGTCGATGATCGTCAGCTTCCCCGCGAAATGCGAGACGACGTCCTCGAACTCCATCGCGTCGGTACGGGGCGTCGCCCATTTCAGGCCGACCACGTTCGGGATCTCGCAGAAGCGCTCGACCAGGCGCAGCGAGATGCCGGACGAGGTCCAGAATGTGTTGTAGACGATGATCCCGATATCGGCGGCTTCGGCCGCGGCAGTGACATATTCGAAGAAGTCCTCTTCCGTATGATTGAAGTAGAACGGGCAGGACACCTGGATGAACTCGCAGCCGGCGCTCCGCGCGGCTTTCGCGAGCAGACGCAGTTCTCGAGTGTTCGTGGTTTGCGCGCCCATCGCGACCGGGATGCCTGCGGCGGCGGCAACGACCGTCTCGGCGACCGCCTTGCGCTCGTCGAAGGTCATCGTGGAGAAGTCGCCGGCGGCGCCGCCCGCCAGCAGGACGCCGTTTTGCTGATTGATCCCGCGCTCCTGCAGGAACCCCACGTGCCGGGCGATCGCCTTGCGATCGACCTCAAGATCCGGGTCCCGGAACATGGTCGGCACCGTGATGTAGCAGCCTTCCAGCCTCCGTTTCAGCGCCTGCCAATCCATTCGCATTGATCCGTTCTAGCGCCTGCACATGGTTCACCGTTCGCCGAAAGCATTCCGGCGTCCGAGAGGGGTGCAGAAGTTTGTTGCCGCGTGCCCGTCGTTCCGGTCGGCGGCCTTGTGTGAGTGCAATTTTCGCATGCGGTCGGCGCTCGTTCGCAGCCACCGATCCGGCACGCGAAGTATTGCGCAGCAGTCTCGCTGAAAATTGACCATGCGCGACTAAAACTTGATGCTTAGATCCACGTCTTCCAGGAAGGGCCGCGTCGGAAGGCGGTTCCCGCGCCCCGTCAGCCAGGCACAAGGCGGCTCGGCACCGAACGCATCCGCCGCGCGCAATGGCTCGACCGGCGAACTGAACGCCATCACGGGAAATCGGGGAAAGAGCCGAACGGCAAAGCGACGCAAGAACCGACGAAGGCGCCTCTTGCGCGCCGTTCAGAACTTCTGCGGCACGTGCTTGTATTCGTAGGTCGGCTCCCGGTAATCGCCGCGCTTCTGCCGCTTCGGCAGTTCGATCTTCTCTCGTTTGATCTCTTTATACGGGATCAGGCTCAGGATGTGGCTGATGATGTTCAGCCGCGCCCGCTTCTTGTCGCTGGAATCCGCGACGTACCAGGGCGCCCAGGACGTATCGCTCGCCTGGAACATCTCGTCGCGGGCACGGGAGTAGTCGTACCACCGGCTGTACGACTTCAAGTCCATCGGCGAGAGCTTCCAGATCTTGCGGCCGTCGGTGATGCGCGCCTTGAGGCGCCGGGTCTGTTCCTCCTCGCTCACCTCCAGCCAGTACTTGATCAGAATTACGCCGGATTCGATGATCGCCCGCTCGACAGCCGGCACCATGGTCAGGAAGCGCCGGACCTGATCCTCGCTGCAGAATCCCATGACGCGTTCGACGCCGGCACGGTTGTACCAGCTGCGGTCGAAGATCACGACCTCGCCGGCCGCCGGCAGATGCGGCAGATACCGTTGGATATACATCTGCGACTTCTCGCGCTCGGTCGGCGCCGGCAGCGCAATCACCCGGAACACCCGCGGGCTTACGCGCTCGGTCAGGGCCTTGATGGTGCCGCCCTTGCCGGCGCCGTCTCGGCCCTCGAACAGGATGCAGACCTTGGCGCCGGTCGCCTTGACCCATTCCTGGAGCCTGACGACCTCGACATGAAGCTTCGCCAGTCGGGCTTCATAGTCCTTGCCCTTCAGCTTGGGCTTCGGGATTGGGGCGCCATCGCCCGGCTGCTTGGCGCGATCCTTACCAGGATCTTTCCCCTGCTCCTTCCGAATCCGCTTGCTCATGGTGCTCTCCCCCCTTCGCCGCTCATTTGCCTGGATTGCGGTGGTACCCGGATTGCGGCCGGCAATTTTCCACCGCAGGCAGGGAAATTCAGCTCAATTCTGCCTGGCGCCCAAGCAAAGTGGAGAACGTTACAGTAATCCACTCCCCGCCCTCGACGGCATCGCCGACAGTCTCCTATGCCTCTTGGGGAACTCGCGAAGCGCTGGCCAATCGCGGGCCAGCTCGGCGACTATCGTGCGGCTTGGCTGACGCCCGATCTGGCCGCCGGCGTCTCGGTGGCGGCGGTTTCGCTGCCCTCAGCGGTCGCCTATCCGGCGATCGCCGGGCTGCCAATCGAAGTCGGTCTTTACGCCACGATCTTCTCCATGGTCGGCTATGCCTTGGTCGGCCCGTCGCGCCGGCTGATGGTCGGGCCGGACACGGCGACCTGCATCATCCTGGCGAGCGCGCTCGCCTCTACCGGCGTCGTGGCACAAGCCGACCGCGTCAGCCTGACCCTGCTGTTCAGCTTCCTAGTCGGTGCGCTCTGTGTCGCCGCAGGCGCCCTGCGGCTGGGGTTCATTGCCAATTTTCTCTCCCGGCCAATGCTGACCGGGTTCCTGGCCGGCATCGCGCTCAGCCTCATCGTCGGCCAGATCAAGCGGATGACCGGAGTGTCGATCCAGTCCCAAGGCCTGCTTCGCCCGCTCATCGAGCTCTCGTCTCATCTTCAGGCGGTGCACCTGCCGACTCTGGCAGTCGGCGTGGGCACGCTGATCTTTCTGCGTGCGCTACGCTACGGCTTGCCGACGGTACCGGCTGCGCCGGTCGCCATTCTCCTGGCGATCGCCCTTTCCTTCGGAATCGATCTGCCCGGTCGCGGTGTCGCTGTGATCGGCGAGATCCCTCCGGTCGCCTTCACGGTCTCGATCCCGCCCCTCGATCGCCTTGCAGACCCTCATCTGTTGAGCGGGGCGCTCGCCATCATGGTCGTCGGATTCGGATCGGGCATCGTGACGGCACGCAGCTTCGCCATGAAGGACGGTCGATCCGTTGATGCCGACCAGGAGCTCTTCGGCTTCGGAGCGGCAAACCTCTTCAGCGGCTTCTTCGGCGGCTTTCCGGTCTCGGCTTCGGATTCACGAACCGCCGTGAACTATGCGATCGGCGGCCGGACCCAGGTGACGGCCTTGATTGCTGCCGGAACGCTGGCCACCGCACTGATCCTCATGGCTCATGCCCTAAGCGCAGTGCCGCAAGCGACACTCGGGGCAATCCTAATCTCGGCCGCGATCGACCTCATCGATGTCCCAGAATTCCGGACCATCCGCAGGCTGAGCAGGACCGAGTTTCGTTTCGCGCTGCTGACCATGATTCTGGTCGCCGTGGTCGGTGTCCTCACCGGCATCCTGATCGCGATTGCCGCCACCCTCAGCCACCTGCTCTGGGCGGCCAGCAATCCGCGGATCGCCATGCTCGGCCGGATGCCGGGTTCCGCCGGCCTCTTCAAGTTGCACCGTTTCCCCGATGCGGAGCCGATCCCGGGCCTGACCATCGTTGTACTGCAATCCGCACTGGTCTTCTTCAACGCGGAAGCAGTGCAGCGCAAGCTGCTGCGGATCGCCGACGCCACGCCGGAAGGGAGCCGATGGTTCGTCCTCGATGCCGCCGCAGTGAACACACTGGATAGCACTGGCCTGAAAGCCCTCGAGGAGATCCGAACCCGTCTTGCGAAACGCGGCATCGCCTTCGGGATCGCCGATCTCAACAGTCGCGCGCGACGCATCGTCGAACGCTCCGGCCTCGCCAAACATCTCGGCGAGCATATGCTATTTCCCAGCGCCGAGGCCGCGGTCGCGGCCTACGACGCCGCCCGCCGCTCCGGACGGCAGGCGCCTAACGCCCCCGTAGAAACGGCCCGCTGAGTCTATCCTTCGATGGTCCCGATCTGCCGGTCCCGGTCTTCCTGCTTGATCACCGCCTTGCTGTGGTCCGACGCGAGGAAGGTATAGATCGACGGCAGTACAAACAACGTGAACAGCGTTCCAATCGTGAGACCGCAGACGATGACGATACCGATCGAGAACCGGCTGGCTGCGCCCGCGCCGGAGACGGCCAGGAGCGGCACCAGACCCGCAACCATCGCCGCCGTGGTCATCAAGATGGGCCGCAGGCGCTGAGTGGCGGCTTCGAGCACAGCCTGACGCTTGCCGACCCGTTCCTTTTCCTGCTTCTCCCGCGCCACTTCGCAGATCAGGATGCCGTGCTTGGTAATGAGCCCGACCAGCGTGATGAGGCCGACCTGGCTATAGATATTGAGGGTCATCCAGCCCGCCGCCAGGGGCAGCAGCGCGCCGCTGATCGCGAGCGGCACCGAGACCATGATCACCAGCGGGTCGCGCCAGCTCTCGAATTGGGAGGCCAACACCAGAAATATCACGAAGATCGCCATGACGAAGGTGACGGCCAGGCTGGAGCCCTCCTTGACGAACTGGCGGGATTCACCCTTGTAGTCGATGCCGAAGCCGCGCGGCATTTCCTGCCGTGCGGCGTCCTCCAGGAAAGCAACGGCTTGCCCCATAGTGACGCCCGGCGCCAGCGCCGCACTCAAGGTCGCGGCATTGAGCTGGTTCATCTGCGTGAGTGAGATCGGCCGGATCTCTGTATGCGCATCGACGAGGTTGGAGAGCGGAACGGGGAAGCCGTCGCTGGCGGTGACGTAGTAGCTGGTGAGGTCGTCCGGCGTGAGACGGTCGATGCGCGGGGTCTGCGGGATCACGCGGTATGACCGGCCCGCCACACTCATTCGGTTGACGTAGCCGTTGGAAACCATGGTGAGCCAGGTGGTGCCGATGTCGGACATGCTGATGCCGTAGGCGCCGGCCTTGTCGCGATCGACGGTCAGAACGACGGTCGGATTCTCGAATTTGAGGTCGACGTCGGTGAAAGCGAAGAGACCGCTCGTCTTTGCCCGCTGCTCGACCCGAGCCATCACCTGCGTCAGCACCTTGTAGTCGTCGGTGGTGCTGATGACGAACTGCATCGGGAAGCCGCCGCCGGACCCAGGCAGGGGCGGCAGCGAGAAGGCGGCGGCTTTCAGTCCGACCACCTTGTTGAGCTCGCGTCGCGCCACCACGAAAGAGTCCGAGAACGGCACGGTCCTGTCGTGCCAGGGTTTCATCACGGCCACGGCGGTGCCTTGGCGCACGGTCGGCGTACCCGCCAGAGTGAACCAGTTGCCGATGTCAGGGACCTTAGCCAAGGCATCGCTGACCCTGTCATGGTAGAACTCCTGATAGTCCGGGTTGACGCCGGCGGGCGCGATGGTCTGCACCATGATCGCGCCCTGATCTTCGGACGGCGCCAATTCACTCTTGATCATGCCGAAGAGCGGGAAGAGGCTGGCGAACACCAGAGCACCGAAGATAAGCACCACGATGCGGAACTTCAGAACGCCGTCCAGCAGCCGGTTGTAGCCCCTGTCCATCCGCTCCAGCATGTGCTCGATGACGCGCTGCACGACGCCGGGCTTGCCGGACGATTTCAGGATCATCGCGCACAGCACCGGCGACAGGGTCAGCGCCACAAAGCCGGAAATGAACACCGAGCCCGCGAGCGTCAGCGCGAACTCGCTGAACAGGGCGCCGGAGATGCCGGGCGTGAACGCAATCGGCGCGTAGACCGCTGCCAGGGTGACAGTCATGGAGATGACCGGCACGGCGATCTCGCGGGTGCCGGCGATGGCCGCCAAGAACGACGACTTCCCGGTCTTCATATGGCGGTCGACGTTCTCCAGCACGACGATGGCATCGTCTACCACCAGACCGATCGCCAGCACGATCGCCAGCAGGGTCAAGAGGTTGATCGAGAAGCCGAGCGCGGCCAGGAAGACGGCGACCCCGATGATCGACAGCGGCAAGGCGATGATCGGCACCGCGATGGCACGCAGCGACCCGATGAACATGAAGATCACTACCGTCACGATCACCGCCGCTTCGATGATCGTGTGCTCGACCTCCTTGATCGACTCCTCGATGAAGATCGAGGTGTCGTAGGCGGTCTGCATCTTCAGCCCGACCGGCAGGTTGCGCTCAATGTCGGGAAGCAAGGCCTTCAGGCCGTTTGCCACGTTGAGCGGGTTCGCCTCCGGTGTCGCATCAATGCCGATGAAGACCGCGGGCTTGCCCCGCACCTTGGCGACGACATCGGCCTCCTTGGCGCCGAGGGATATCTGCGCCACATCGCGCAAGCGCACGATGCCGTTCTGGCCGGTCGCGACGATGATGGCACCGAAGTCGTCGGGCTGCTCCAGCCCGGTCTGGGCGTCGATGTCGAAGCTGTTGTACTCGCCCCGCACCTGCCCCGCGGTCGTCTGATAATTGTTGTTGGAGATGGCGTTTCGGACCTGGGCGGCCGTGATTTGGTAGACCGCCAGCTTCCGTGGATCGAGCCAGACCCGCATCGCGAACTCGCGATCACCGTAGTATTTGATCTTGCTGACGCCCGCGACGGTCGAGAACTTCGGCTGGATCACCCGTTTGGCATAGTCGGTGATCTGCGCCGAATCCATCTGATCGCTGGAGAGCGCAAAGTAGATCAGCTGCGTGATGTCGCCGGAGCTGATGTCGAGCTTCGGGTCCTCGATCTCCTTCGGCAGGTCTGCGCGCACCGCCTGGATCTTGGCGAGGATGTTGGACTGGGCGGCCGATGAGGGATAGTTCAGCCGCATGTAGACGGTGATCACTGAGGTGCCGGAGCGGCTCTCCGAGGTCAGGTAGTCGACGCCGTCCGCCGCCGCGATCTGCTCCTGCATCGGCTGGGTCACGAAGCCCTGGACCAGGTCCGCCGAGGCGCCGGTATAGACCGTGGTCACCGTGATCACGGTGAACTGCATGCGCGGGAACTGCCGGATCTGCAGCGAGGCCAGCGCCGCGAGGCCGGCGATCACCAGCAGCAGGTTGAGCGCGATCGCGAAGACCGGCCGCTTGATGAAGACATCGGTGAAGCGCATCTTCGCCCCGTTGCGCTACTGAAGCGGCACGGTGGTCATCTCGGGCAGCGTCTCGCCTTCGACCAGATTGACCTTGGAGCCGTTGGAGAGCCGTAGCTGCCCTGCGACCACGACCTTATCGCCGGCGTTGACGCCCTGCTCCACCACCACGAGATTGCCGCGCCGAGCGCCGGTGACGACTGTGACCTGCTTCACCGTCATCGTCGTCTCATCCACCACATAGATGGACTCGCCGTAGAGGTTGAAGCTGACCGCACTCTGCGGCACGACGACTTTCTTGGATTGGGTCGGCAGCAAAATGTCGATACTCCCATACATGCCCGGCAGCAGTTTCTGGTCGGAGTTCGGGATCTCGGCCTGGATCGGGATGATACCGCTCGTATACTTGACCGAGGGTTCGATCGCCGAGATCTTGCCCTTGAACACTTGGTCCGGATAGGAGTCGAACCGGGCCTCGATCGTCTGGCCGATCTGGATTTTCGCATAGTCCTTCTGGCCGATCAGGAAGCGCATGCGCATGATCGAAAGATCCTGCAGGCTGACCACCGCGTCGCCCGGCTGGAGATACTGCCCCTTGTTGACCCTGCGGATGCCGAGGACACCCCCGAACGGCGCCACCAGCAGACGGCGCTCGATGGTAGCCTTGAGCGAGGCGGATTGCGCAACCAGACTGTCATAGCGGGCCTGTGCCTGGTCCACGTCGCTCTGACCCACCGCCCCGGTCACCACCAGCTTCTTCTTACGGTCGAGATCAACCTTGGCGGCCGGAATCTGCGCCAGTGCCGTCTTCAGATTCGCCTCTTCCTTGCTGGTGTCGAGCTGCACCAAGGGCTGGCCGGCCTTGACGGTCTGACCGGAATCGAACTCCACATCGGTGACGATGCCAGCCTCCGATCCGCTGATGTTGACACCCTGCTCGGCCTCGGCGACGCCGATCGAGCTGACCTTCTCCTGCCAGTCCACCTGCTGCGCGGCGGCGGCAGCGACGTCGATTGCCGGGCCGGTGGCCGCCGGTGCCTGCGCTTCAGTGGATTTTGCTTCGTCGGCAAATGCCGAGGGCAGCGCCACGATTGTCGGACCGATCAACAGCAGCCCGGCAGCCGCCATCGTCACGCAACGCAGTGGATGGGTTCGGCGCCGAACCATTATCCACCCCAGCTCAGAAACATACCCACATTGCCCGGCATGCCGCCCGGGTAATCGAGCACCTGCACCGTCAACCGATAGCCGAGGGGCTTCAGCTCGGCCATGTAGAACTCGTAGGCCTTCTTGGCGAAGCCTTCGAGCGTGGTCGGCCAGTCGGATTCCAGGTTGTTGATCTTGCGGCCGCTGTCGTTGCAGTAGCTGGCCGGAAAAGTCATCACCTGGATCTGTCGGTTGCCCTGCTCCGCCGCGCGCCGGATCGCGGCGTTGACTCGCGCCTTCACCTCCGGGTGCAGGTCCTTCTCCATAAAGGCCTCAAGGAGTTGCGATTTCTCCTGCTGTTCGTCCTTCATGCGCGCCAGAGCCTGCTTGGCCTTTGCCATCTCGATGTCGTCCGAGATCTTGCGAAGGTCATCTGGTTTCAGCAGATCGGCCATTCTCTTCTCCTGAACTCGTCCTATCGGACCGCGTAGCCGCGGCCCTGCATGCAGGCCGCGAACGCCTGGTTGTAGCGCCCGAGATCGGCTTGATATTGCGCCTGCGCCTGGTTGTTCATCTGCGCCTGCTGGCGCCGTTGCTGGTTCTTGCGGATCAACCCCGCGGTCGCGCCGACTCCGGCGCCGACCGCGGCGCCCTTGCCCGCATCGCCGGCGATGGCGCCACCTACAGCGCCCAGCGCGGCACCGCGCGCCGCGCCGCCCAAGATCGGCGCCCCGGTCGGAGCCGAGCCGTAATAAGCGGGCGGGGCCTGATATGGATAGACTCCGGTCTGCTGCGTCGCCCAGTTTCGGCACGTGTTCTCGTCCTGCGCCTGCTGGTCCGGCGTTTGGCCGGAACTCGGATAGACGATCGGCGCCTGCTGCGCCTCGGCCAGCGTTGAGGCAACCATCGCCGAGATCGCGATTAGCCAGACCCCGAACGCGAGCCTCAACCGCGAGCTCCTGCCGTTGGTGTGAGACCGGACCATGGCGACCTCACTGCGACGCCGGCGGGTTGTCGGGCAGTTTATAGGTGAGCTTCGGCCAGACGATGATCCCGCCAGCCGTTTCCTGGATCATGTTGCCGTCGCCGACGGCTTGATCCTGCAGACCGCTCCGGATGCTGATCGGCCCGCCGCCTTCGATGCCCTGGAACCGATCGGTGCCCGCGGTGAACTTGAAGTCGCCGTTGCAGCCCAGCAGATGGACCCCCTTGCAGCTCAGGTCGGCATAGATGCGGCTGCCATCCTTGGCGGAGATGGTGCACCGACCATTGCCCTCCTGGGTACCATCCTTCAGATTAAGGGTGAGGATCGCGGGACAAACCATGAAGCCGGCGTCGATCGGACCCTTCTCCGTATCGACGAAGATCATGCCGCTGAACGAGCCGACGAAGGTCGCCTGGTCAGGCCCGGTCTGGAACATCTGGCCGCGCCCCGCCCAAGAGGCGAAAGCCTTGATCGTCTCCTCGGTGCCGGCGTTTGCCGCGGCAATCGCGAAGACGAGACCCAACAGAAATCCGAAACCGGCTCCAAATCCGCGCATCCAGGTCATCGCATCACCGTCCGTTCAGTCAAAGCCGATGTAGACAGCGTCACCGCCGAGCGAGAGCGCCAATCCGCTGCGCTTGGCATCGAGCTTCAGCACCACGCCCCGCGCGTTCTGCAGCCAGAGCTCGCCGGTGCTGGCTGACCCGACCACAGCGCCGTAGCGTGCCTGCACATACGCGCCCGGGAAGTCCGCAAGGCTCTTCATGTTATAGACCACGCCATAGGCTTCGATTTTTGAGACCCCGAACCCGCCAACGCCGAGGCCGCCGATCGAGAAGCTGTAAGTCTTGCCGCCGGTGACCAGTTGACCGCCGCCGAGATTGCCGCTGCCGATGAAGGCGATCTGCACCTGGCTGATGGTGATGGTACCGGTCTGCATAAGGTCGGCGGGCGCCGCCATCGGAAAGGCACAAACAATAAGCACCACCGCGATCAGCCGCTTCCGGCTCGACCGAGCAACCGGCAACCATCGGCTAAGACCCGGTAACATCGCGCGAAGCCATGAACTCATTCTTTAATTCCTCCGTCAGGTCGGCGATGAGCGTCCGGAACTCCCGCATGCGCTCGACGTCCTTGGGATGGTTCAGGACCTCCAGTCGATCGAGCGCCTCGACGGCCAAGCCGTATTCCTCGCACAGCGACCGGAACTTTTCGCTTCGCAACGCCAACCGGGACACCTCCTTGCTCCGTCCCGGAAACAACCGATGAACCCTCGCAACATGTGCTACCGCTGACGACAACGGCTCCGTGCTCCAGCCCCTTCAAGGTCCCCGCCGCGCATAAGGTGAGTCACCGAACCGGGCGCGTCCCCACTGCCTTCCTACCGTGAGAGCATCATCCACCCGGATAAAGCACGTTACCGTAACAGTCACCCCGCCCGGTCACGCGGTCCTCAGCCATGATAGGAAAGCCCCTCGAAGCTCTTGCTTATCAACGTGCCTTTCTCGCCGCGCACGATCGCCACGATGTCAGCCAACGCGCCGATCGCCGCCGTCTTGCCCGTGGTGGCAGCGAACTGGCAGGCCGCATCCACCTTCGGCCCCATCGATCCTGCCGGAAACTTGAACTGACTCATTGCAACGGGGTTCGCTTTGTGGATCGCCCGCTGCTGCGGCGTGCCCCAGCCGGTGAAGACCGCATCGGCGTCGGTGGCCATGATCAGCAAGTCGGCGTCCAGCTCCCGGGCGAGCAGCTCGGTGCAGAGATCCTTGTCGATCACCGCCTCGACGCCGATCAGCTGCCGGTCGGCGTCCCGCTTGTACATGGTCGGGATTCCGCCGCCGCCGGCGCAAATCACGATCGTACCGCGTTCGATCAGCCATCGGATCGGCCGAATCTCGAAGATCCGCTTCGGCAGCGGGGACGGCACGACGCGCCGCCATTTGTTGCCATCCTGCTTGAAGACCCAGCCCTTCTCGGCCTTGACCCGCTCCGCCTCGGCCGCCTCATAGACCGGACCGACGAACTTGGTCGGATTCTTGAAGCCGGGATCGTCGCCGTCGACCTCCACCATGGTCAGCATGGTTGCAAACGGCACCTCGAAGGGGAGCAGGTTGCCGAGCTCCTGCTCGATCATGTAGCCGATCATGCCTTCGGTCTCGGCGCCGAGCACATCCAGCGGATAGGCCTCGTCCGCCTTGTAGGCAGCGCCCTGCAGCGCCAGCAAACCGACCTGGGGGCCATTGCCGTGGCTGATGACAAGATGATGCTCCTTGGCGACCGGAGCCATCGCCTGGGCGGCAATTCTGACGTTCCTACGCTGAACTTCCGCCGTCATCGGCTCGCCGCGCTTCAACAGCGCGTTGCCGCCGAGCGCCACCACAACGCGCATGGCTACTCTCCCAAAGTTGCGACCAGCAGCGCTTTGATGGTGTGCATCCGGTTCTCGGCCTGCTCGAAGGCGATATTGGCCTCCGATTCGAACACCTCGTTGGTGACCTCGAGGCCGTTCGACATGCCGTAGTCCTGGGCGATCTGCTTGCCGAGCGTGGTCTCGCTGTCATGGAATGCCGGCAGGCAATGCATGAACCGCACCGCGGGATTCCCCGCAGCCGCCATCAACGCCGGATTGACCTGATAGGGCGTCAATAGCTTGATGCGCTGCTTCCAGACGTCCTTGGGTTCTCCCATCGAGACCCAGACGTCGGTGTGGATGAAGTCCACACCCTTCACCGCCGCCTTTGGATCGTCGGTGATGCTGAGCCGGGCGCCGGACTTTGCGGCGAGGTCTTTGGCGATCTTCGTATACTCGTCCGACGGCCAGAGCTCCTTGGGGCCGCAGATCCGCACGTCCATGCCGACCAGGCAGCCGACGATCAATAGCGAGTGGCCCATATTGGAACGCGTGTCGCCCACATAGGCATATCTGATGTCATTGATCGGCTTGTCGCTGTGCTCGCGCATGGTCATGACGTCGGCCAGCATCTGGGTCGGGTGGTATTCGTCGGTGAGACCGTTGTAGACCGGCACGCCGGCGTATTTGGCGAGGGTCTCGACGCCGCCTTGCGCAGCGCCGCGATATTCGATCGCGTCGTACATGCGGCCGAGCACGCGCGCCGTGTCCTTGAAAGATTCCTTGTGACCGATCTGCGAGCCGGAGGGGTCTAGATAGGTCACGTTGGCGCCCTGATCGTGGCAGGCGACCTCGAAGGCACAGCGGGTGCGCGTCGAAGTCTTCTCGAAGATCAGGCAAATCTCCTTGCCGCGGAGATGCTGCTGCTCGGTCTTGGCGTATTTCGCACGCTTGAGGTCACGCGCCAAGTCGAGCAGGTAGCGGAATTCGCGCGGGGTGTAGTCCTGCACGGTGAGCAGCGATCGATTGCGCAGATTGAAGCTCATAGCAGCCTCTCCTGTGAGTACGGGTGGTTTCTTGAGAGTCTCAGTAGGCCGGGTCGCGCCAGATCGGGCAGGTCATGCAATGACCGCCGCCGCGGCCGCGCCCGAGCTCCGCACCATGAATCGTGATCACCTCGACGCCCGCCTTCCTGAGCAGCGTGTTGGTGTGGGTGTTGCGGTCATAGGCGACGACCACACCAGGCTCGATCGCAACCACGTTGTTGCCGTCGTCCCATTGCTCCCGCTCGGCCTCGTAGGCGTTACCGCCGGTGCCGACTGCGCGCAGCTTGCCGACACCCAGCGCCTCGCCGACCACGTCGAGCAGGTGCCCCGATTCCGGGTGCACGCGAAATCCGCCTTCCTCGTTGGTCGGGTACATGCTGTAGCAGCGGATGTGATCTACCACCTCGCGGAACACCGTCACCAAGTCCCGGTCGCAAAAGCTGAAGACGGTGTCGAGATGCATCGCGGCGCGGCTCTTCGGCATCAGGCAGCCGATCACGCGGGTCGCCGCATTGTTCTTGAACAGCGAACGGGCTACTTGGCCGACCGCTTGGTAGGTGGTGCGTTCGCCCATGCCCACCAGTACGATGCCTTTGCCGATCGCCATGACGTCGCCGCCCTCCATGGTGGCGCCAGTCAGGCTCTCGTCGGTATCGCCCCACCAGATCTCGAACTTGCTGCCCTGAAACGAGGGGTGGAACTTGTAGATTGCGCGCTGCACCAGGGTCTCCGGCTTGCGGGCCGGCCAGAACATGGGGTTCACGGTGACGCCGTTGTAGATCCAGCAGGAGGGATCGCGCTGGAACAGCGAGTTCGGGATCGGCGGAAGCACGAACTCAGTGACGCCGAACGCCTCGCCCATCATCTTCTTGATCGCATTATCCGGCAGATCGCCAATCGCGATTCCGCCGATCATCAGTTCCGCCAGGCGCTTCGACGGCATCTCGTCGAGCCAGGGGCGGATGACGCTGACGCCATGGATCCCGACCGAGGAATCGGTGATGCTGCGATCGAGCACGAAATCGCGGGCTTCCCGTAGCTCTAGCGTCTCGGCCAGAAGATCGTGCAGCTCGAGGACCTCGACCCCGCGTTCTTCCATCTTCGTGGTGAAGTCGTAGTGATCGTTCTGCGCCTGGTGGACCCAGATGACGTCGTCGAACAGCAGGTTGTGGCAGTTGGCCGGCGTGAGACGCTGGTGCGCGAGACCCGGCCTGCACACCATCACCGACCTGAGCTTTCCCACCTCGGATTGAACTCCGACTTCACGCATGACTCATCTCCTCCAACAGGACCGGCGCGCCGGCGGCATTCACAGTGGGCTAATCTTGCCGGTCCACATCAACCAGCCGGCAAGCAGCGCGAGACCGATAATCACGACGGCGACCAGCGCCTCGATGCCGTGGAAGATGCGCTCTCCGCGCTCCCACCGCGCCTTTGCATAGACGACGATGCCCGGTGCAAAGAGGACGGCGCACATCAGCAGATATTGCAGGCCGGCCGCATAGATGAGCCAGATGCCGTAGACCGTTGCCACTGCGCCGATCACCATATCGCGACCCCGCCCCTCTCCGTCGCGATAACCTTCCCCGGTCAACGCAAGCTTCAGGGCATAGGCGCCCGAGAAGACGTAGGGCGGCAGGATCGCAACCGAGGCGATGAAGTAAAAGAACTGATAGGCGCTCTGCGAGAAGTAGCTGACTACCAGGAACACCTGGATCAGCAGGTTGGTGGCCCAGAGCGCGTTCGACGGGGAGCCGTTGGCGTTCTCCTTGGCGAACCATTTGGGGAACGTGCCGTCACGGCCGCAAGTGAAGGGGATCTCCGCGCAGAGCAGGGTCCAGGAGAGGAACGCGCCGCCGACCGAGATCATCAGGCCGAGATTGATCAAGGAAGCGCCCCAGGCGCCGACGATAGGCTCCAGGACCCCGGCCATCGACGGCACTTTCAGCCCGGCGAGATCTGTCTGGCTGAGCACGCCGGTCGCCAGGAGGCTGACCAGCACGTAGAGAACAAGCGCGCCTGCGAAGCCGATGACGGTCGCGCGGCCGACATCGGATCGCCGTGCAGCACGCGCCGAATAGACACTGGCGCCCTCGATGCCGATGAAGACCCAGAGCGTCACCAGCATGGTGCTCTTCACCTGGTCGAGCACCGCGCCGAGACCTCCGGTGCCGTCCGCCGCCGGCGCACCCCAGAAGTTGAAGGTAAACTTGTTCCAGTTGAAGGCGATGATCGCCACCACGACGAAGACGAAAAGCGGCACCAGCTTGGCGGCCGTGGTGATCACGTTGACGAACGCCGCCTGCTTGATCCCCTTGAGGACCAGCGTATGCACGAGCCAGAGACAGATCGAGGCGCCGATGATTGAAGGCAGGTTGTTGCCGCCGCCGAACACCGGGAAGAAGCTGGAGAGTGCCGAGAAGATGGCCACCGCATAGGCGACGTTGCCGAGGAAGGCGCTGAGCCAATAACCCCAGGCGCTGTTGAAGCCGATGAAGGGACCGAACCCGGCCTTGGCATAGGCATACGGTCCGGCGTTCAAGTCGGGCTTGCGCACTGCCAGGCTCTGATAGACGAAGGCCAACATCAGCATGCCAATGCCGGTGATTAGCCACCCGAGCAGGATTGCACCCGGCGAAGCCGCCTTCGACATATCCGATGGCAGATTGAAGACGCCGCCGCCGATCATCGAGCCGACGACGAGCGCGATCAACGGAATCAGTGTCAACTTGTCGGGTTGGGCATCCTTTGCCTTGACCGCTACGTGCTGAGTGATATCGGCAGTCGTCATTGTGTCCTCCGGCCGTGGACGCTCACGGTCGCATCACAGATGCACTCACGCAATCTGCATCGCATTTCGCGCCCAGCAGCGCGATGACATGAATCAAAAACCGCCGCGGCACTCCGGAGCCGTTGCTTGCACCCCAATGACCTTGAGCGAATGAAGAGGCCGCTTGCCGCTTCTATAGGACAGCCAGCCGGAGCGACGAGGAGAGTACGTTACGGTAAAGCGCGAACCGGCTTGTGGCAGAATTATTGCAGAGGTCCGCCGGCTGGACTCTCGATCGGGCTTATCTCCGGCGCTAACACCTGCTTGACGGCCACGACAAGCTTGCCAGCGAGCTCCGCCAGGGCGTCTGCCGAAGCTCCTCCGGGAACATCTCGATCAAGGTTCCAGGCCCGCATCACGCGATTGGTTTGCGGATTCGCCATGATGGCCGTGACATGAAGCTGCTTCCCGCTCAACTCGACCGACCCATAGAGCGAGTATCGATACGCCGTATTCGCACTCGTCGAATCGATCTCGGCGAAACCACCGGCTCGGTTGAAGACCGTCACGTCATCGGACTGCGCCAGCTTCAGCACAAGCTCATAGGTGAAGGCCTGGGCCAAGGAGTCGCGCTCGGGGCCGCTGGCGTTCTGAAATGGAAGCACAATGATCGGCAGCATATCGGCTTGCGGACCGGTCGGCTGACTGTGACCGAGGGACTGCCAAGCGGCAAAGCTTCCGATTACGACTGCGACCAAGACCGCTGCACCGATCGCCACGATCCGCAAAGGCGGCATTCGCCAGCTTGTGGGAGAGTACCGCAGAATTCGTTGGTTTACGTCGGTCGTCGCCGGCCCGTGATCGACCTGCGCCGAGGAGTCCGCGCCGAATTCGAAGGTCGGCACATAAGATCCCTTGGGAATGCCTATCCGGATCCGGTCGACCTTTCCGGCGGTGAGATAGTAGTGCTCCAGCGCGCGACGCAGGCGGCTTGCTTCTATACGCACGATCGGGTCGGTCAGCGGGTCGAAATCGTCACCTCGTTCAAGCGCCGCCAAAGCAATGCTATAGGCCTTGATGCGGTCGGCACGACCCTGCAGCGTCTCTTCCACGATATATGACAAGAAGCGCCGATTCCGGTCGGACGTGTTGAGCTCTTTGTTCCCGAGCAAGCCGCTGAGATAGGTGCGAATCTCCGCAGCACCCGGGCCGGCGGAATTGCACGCAGCATCAAGGTTTCGACTGGGCGCTATCATGGCCTGCGTCCCCCAGTTGTGTTGGGTTTACCGTAGGCTTCCGCTGGGTGCCCGCTTTGACTTGAATCAGCCCCGGACAGAATTCCTCATTCGCTGAGATCTTATGGATTACACAATGATATCATAATGTTATAGATTGTATCCCAAACAAACTGTGGGCCCGCACGGCGCTTCTCGTTGCGCGTTGACTTCGGCAACCTGGCGGATTGAGCTTCTTGGACGCTTACCAAGCGTCTGCGCGATAGCGCCAGCCGCAGCATCTTTCGGACATCCAAATTCCGTCGCCCCAGGCATCCACCGCTACGCAAGCATGGTGTCGAGATCTCATGGACGGCGAGCGGTGGTCCTTTCGGGCGAGCAGCGATGCGGCACATTCATTCATGCTCTGGCGCGCGAGCGGCCATGGGAATAGAATTCGTTCGAGGGGGTGGCGGCCGTTGAAACAGCAGCTGAGCGATCATCCGCCAGTGCCTGGAGGCTCACCGCCGAGGCCGATTCATCTGGAGAGCGGGCTCGCGCGCACCACCTTTGGCGTGCTCCTTATGGTCGGGCTGATCGTCGCGTCCTTCTGGATCCTGCAACCTTTCTTGCCGGCGATCGTCTGGGCCACCATGATCGTCGTGGCGACCTGGCCCTTGATGCTGCGGGTTCAAGCCGCTCTGTGGAACAAGCGCGCGGCGGCGGTCGCCGTCATGAGTCTCGTGCTTCTCCTGGTGTTCGTGCTTCCGTTCTCGCTGGCTTTGGGCGCGCTCATCGACAACGCGGATGAGATTGTCGCCTGGGCGCAGAACCTCTCCTCGACCCCTTTCCCGCCTGCCCCACCTTGGCTCGAACAGTTGCCCCTGGTAGGCGGGGCGGTTGGGCGGCTGTGGGCCAAGGTCGCGGCCATGGATCTTGGGCAGATCCGCAGCGGAGTGGCACCCTACGCCGGCGAAATCTCGCACTGGCTGGTCGCGAGGATCGGCAGGGTCAGTCTCATTCTGGTGCAATTCCTGCTGACGGTCGCCCTCGCGGCGATCATGTATTGGAAGGGTGAAAGCACGGCCGCCGGCGTCGCACGCTTTGGTCATCGTGTAGCGGGCGAGCGGGGCACGGCGGCGGTGCACCTGGCCGGGCAGGCGATCCGCGGCGTTGCAATGGGTGTGGTGATCACCGCTTTCGTTCAGGCGGTCTTCAGCGGGATCGGGCTCGCCATCTGCGGCGTTCCTTTTGCCACCATGTTGACGGCGATCGCGTTCATGCTGTGCATCGCGCAGCTCGGGCCGGGACTGGTCCTGGTGCCGGCCATCATTTGGCTCTACTGGAGGGGCGACACCGGCTGGGGCACGGTCCTGTTGCTGTGGTCCGTGGCGGCCGCGACCATGGACAACTTCTTGCGGCCGGTGCTGATCAAGCGCAGCGCCGACCTCCCACTGCTCTTGATCTTCGCCGGTGTGATCGGCGGCCTTGTCACCCTCGGGCTCATCGGCCTCTTCATCGGCCCGGTCGTGCTCGCCGTCGGATTCACTCTGCTCCAGGTCTGGACTGACGAAGACTCGCCGCCAGCCGCGGGTCCGTCCTCGCCGCGGCCATGAGCTTCAGGTTCCTGGGACCGGGGGCTGGACGAGTTGGAGGGCCTGCTGGGCCACCGCGGGGCTGACCTCTTCTTCGCCCGCGACCTGCACGGTCGGGAACGCGAATTTGATGTTATTCTCCGCGAAGGCCTTCTTGATCATCGCATAGGCCCTGCGCCGCACCGTGAACTGCTCGCCGGGCTTGGCCATGAACTTCATCCGGATCTTCATGGCAAAATCGCCGATCTCGTCCACGCCTTGCATCTTCAAGGGCTCGAGGATATGCGGGGCCAGGTCGGGATCCTTGGCGAGGTCCTTGCCGACCTGCTTGATGATCGACTTCACCTTCGCAAGATCGGTATCGAAAGTGACGCCGATGGTCAGCTTGTCGATCACCCAGTCGCGACTCAGATTCTCGACCGCACCGAGAACCCCGAACGGCACGGTATAGAGCGGACCACGGTGGTGGCGCAGCTTCACCGAGCGAAGGCTGAAGGACTCGACCGTGCCCTTGTAGCTTCCGCTCTGGATGTATTCGCCGACGCGAAATGCGTCGTCGAGCATATAGAACACGCCGCTGATGATGTCCTTGACCAGAGTCTGCGCGCCGAAGCCCACGGCCACGCCCACCACTCCCGCGCCCGCGATGAGCGGCCCGATCTCCACGCCCATGGCGGCGAGAACCATCAAGAGCGACATGACGATCAGCAGAATGAACAATACATTGCGCAGGATCGGAAGCAGCGTACGGATCCGGGCGAGACGCCGGGCTTCGGGAGTGTGCGCATTGGCGGTAATCGGCGCCTCCGCGATCTTTCGGTCGATGACGGTGCGGATCAGACGCCAAGCGAGATCGGCAATGAGCAGAATGACCACCGCATTGAGCACGCCGCGCAGCAAGCGGGTTGCCAGCGTATCACTCGACGTCAGGGCGATCAGGTCGACGTCCCAGAGATGCGCCAGCAGCAGTGTGGCGCCGACGATGAGGATAGCCCGCATGCCCCGCTCGATCGAGACGACCGCGATGTTGGAGCCGCCGGCACCCGGTGCAGTTTCGCCGGCGGCACGGGAGACATGCTCAAACATGACCCGGATCAGCCGGAGCCCGCCCGGGAGCGCGGCCGCATAGACCAGGAACCAAAACAGCGGCATGGCGCTCGCCACCCAAAGTACCCAGAGCAGGCAGGCATAGGCCGAGAACAACAGGGCGAGGCCGCGCCGGCCGCCCTCGACCACGTCGGCGGACGGTCTGCGCCAGACCATTTCGATAGCGATTGCAACCAGGCCGAGGCCGTAGGCATAGGCCAGCAACTGACGACCAGCCAGGGAGATTTCCAACGCCGCCAGAACGTCGATCGTGGCCTTGCCGAAGCCGAACCATCCGACAAAGAGGCCCAGCCGATAGTACCAGAACCGCGCCGACGGATTGCTCATGGGTACAAGGCGCAGACGTTCGTCCCGTGGCTTCAACAGAAATTCGGCCAGGATGAGCGCGATACGAAAGGCGAGAAACGCCGCGAGGTAGCTGAAAACCAGCTCACGCAGCAGCGGCGGCCAGTTGAACAGCAGGAAGGTCCCGACGCTGCCCACGGCGAATGCAGCTATGAGACCGCACCCGAGCAGAAGCCGAATGGCAATCCCAAGCAGCCGCCGCAGAATGGTCTGATGGGGCTCGTCTGTCATGCGCCGCAGGAGCGGCCGGGTCGCCATCCGGTAGAGACGCTCGGCCGCGAATCCGACCGCCACGAAGCCAACGAGAAGGAGCAGAACCTGGAGGGGACCGCGCTGCTCGAACTCGGTCGACAGGAGCGCACCGGCCCGGTCGAACTCGGCAGGCAGGTCAGGCACCGCTTCGAACAGCGCTCCGATATGGTCGTGAATCTGGCCGAGCCGGCCTGACGTGTACCCACCTAAGGTCGAACCCGGCTCGACCGGTGCCGGCTTTGCTGGTGCTGCCTTTTGCTGCTCGAGCCAAGCCTGCACCGCTGGATCCCGCAGCAGGTCCATGATCTGCTGGACCTGGGGAGGAGCCTTCTGTTCGGATGCGGGCGGAGCCTGCTGAGCCAGAGCGGCCGTCGATTGCAACAGCAACAGCGCAAGAATCGCTGTGCGCAACATCATCCCTATCCCGGACATGGTTCTCGCCGCCGAATCTCAGCCTGCAGGCAATGTCTGGACGGCAGCGGCGATCTCCTTGCTCAGATCGGCCAGCGCTTCGCTCATCGCGGCGACGATGGCGTCGTAGGGAGTCGCCGTGCCGCTGGTATGGGTCGCCCCCACGGCCTTTGCGATGGTCGAGCGCCGGTTCAGTACTTGGCCGCTCTGCGTGTCTCTGATGGTCCAGAACGCCGTGAGCGTCACCGAGCCCGACTGGTCGCGCTCGAACTGGAGGATGTCGACGCCGATCTGATCGGCGACGCCGCTGCCATCCGCCGAGGGATAGATCGATACGCGCTCGGTCCCGAGCAGCCCCGCCAGATTGTCCGCCAGCACGCGCGTGATGTTGTCGCCGATCCGCCCGCCCCATTGGTCGAACTCGCCGAGGTCAAGGCGGTTGCCGCTGCTGCGCGTGACGATCTCTGGCCGATCCAGGTATTGGGGAATGACGACGGGCCCGACGCCGATGGACGGCCCATCGGGCGAGAGCGCCGAGGTGGGCGGTGTCAGCGAGGCCAGAACGTAGAAACGAGACGGCTTGCTGGTGGCGCAACCGGTTGCCGCGAGCGCAGCCGCCAGGAGCAGCGTCGTCGTGAGCCGGCTGATGGGAATGTGCATGGCAATCTCCAGAGTCACTGTCTACCGGTCAGCAGAGCATTGGGGTTGCGCTGCAGGTATTCCGCCAGCGCTCGGATCGAGCCAAGAGCGGCGCGGGTGTCGCGCAGGGTGTCGCTGACCTGGGTCAGCAGTGCCGGGTTGTTCGCGTAGTCCCGATCCGCCTTGGCGGCGACCGCATCGAGCCGGCCGAGCAGGCCATTCACTTCCTGCAGGGTGGCCTGAAGGTTGTTACCCACTGGCCCGACCTGACCTCGAAGGTCTTGGGCCAGCCTCTTATACTCGGCCAGCGTGTCGTTCATCACCTGCAACGGCTCCCCTGGCTGCAACTGCAGGCGCGCTTGGGCCGAGGTCACCACGCCATCCATCTTGGCCATGGACGACCGCGCTTGATCCAGCATCGGCCCGGCGGACGCCTTGACGCGCTCGATCAGGCTATCGACATCGGCGACCGCCCCGCGCAAGTCGCCGATCGCACCGTTGACGTTCTTACCGATCTCCTCCAGCGGCATCTGGCTGATCTTGTTCAGAACCGCTTGAAGATTGGCTTGCATCGATTCCATCGCGGACGGAATGGTCGGCAATTCGGGAAGCTTGCTCGTGCCACCGACCAGGTGCACGGGTTCCTCCGGATGGAAATCGAAGTCGATGATGGCCTGTCCAGTGACGAGCGATTGCACCTGGAGCTGGCCTCGAAGCCCACGGGCCACGAGGCTGCTCAGATTGTGCTCGCTGCGCTTTCCATTGGTGATTTCGATCCGCTCCGGCTCGAACTCGACCACGACCGGGATATGCATCTCCTGCCTGACGGTATCGTACTGAATCTGGATCGACTTGACGGATCCAATCTGGACGCCGCGAAAATTGACCGGCGCGCCCACCGTCAGGCCGCCCAGGGAGCCTTCGAAATACATGACCGCATCCGACTTCTGGACAAAGAACTGGCCGCCTGCGAAGGCCAACAGGCCGGCTGTCGTCAGGATCATGCCACCGAGGACGAAAGCGCCGATGAGCTTTGGATTGGTCTTTTTGGCCATGTGGGACCGTCCTGTCTTTCCGCCTCAGCCCGAACCTGCCGCGCCGGCCGCATGAGCGAGCTCGCCGCGAAGCAGGAAGTTGCGCACTTTTTGTTCCGGGCAATGGTCGCGAAGCTCTTTGGGATCGCCCTGCGCGATCATCGTCTTGGTGTCGACGTCCAGGAACACGGAGTTGTTGCCAATCGTGAAGATGCTGGCGAGCTCGTGGGTCACCACCACGATGGTGGCGCCCAGGCTGTCGCGCAGCTCCAAGATTAGGTCGTCGAGCATGCGCGAGCTGATGGGATCGAGGCCTGCCGAGGGCTCGTCGAAGAACAGGATCTCCGGATCCAAAGCCATCGCCCGGGCGAGGCCGGCGCGCTTGCGCATGCCGCCGCTGATCTCGGAGGGATAGAAGTCCTCGAATCCGGCCAGCCCGACCAGGGCGAGCTTTAGTGACGCAATCCGCCGGATCTCGTCCGCCTTCAGGCGCGTGAACTCGCCCAAGGGGAGCGCCACGTTCTCGGCCAGCGTCATCGAGCTCCAAAGAGCGCCGCTCTGATAGAGGATGCCGAACTTCCGCATGATGCGCTGCTGGTCCTCAGGCTCGGCGCGCCACAGATCCTGATCGCCGAACAGGACCTGGCCGCGGGCCGGCTCCTTCAGCCCCACCAGGTGTTTGAGAAGCGTGCTCTTGCCGCAACCGCTGCCGCCCATGATGATGAAGATGTCGCCCCGGCGGATCGTGAAGGTGAGGTCCCGCTGGATAACGAAGCTGCCATAGGCCATGTCGAGATCATGGACGGTGATATGGGCTTCGGGTGCCGATGTCGTTTGGGCCATGCCCGGCGCCTCAGATCTTCAACGCGTTGGTCAGGACCGAGAAGAGGCCGTCGGTCAGGATGATGAATACGATACCGGTCACGACCGCCGAGGTGGCGGCCTGGCCGACGGCGGAGGCACTGCGGCCGCACTGGATTCCACGCAGGCACCCGGCCACGGCGACCAGCACGCCGAATACCACGCTCTTGGCAATGCCGACCGCGAAGTCGATCAGACCCACGCCGTGCAGGGTTTCGTTCACATACTGAACGACCGAGATCTTGAGGAAGCCGATGCCGATCAAGCCGCCGCCGAGCAACCCCATGAGGTCGGCGAACACGCAGAGCAGCGGCATCATCAGGATGAGCGCGATCATCCGCGGCAGGACCAGGAATTCCAGCGAAGACAGGCCGAAGGTGGAGAGCGCATCGATTTCCTCGTTGACCTGCATGGTGCCGAGCTGCGCGGCGAAGGCAGCGCCGGTGCGGCCGGCCATGATGATGGCGGTCATCAGCGCGCCCATCTCGCGGGCAGTGGCGATGCCCACCAGGTCGGCGACATAAATCTGGGCGCCGAATGCTTGCAGCTGCACCGCGCCGACGAAGGCGAGAATGAGCCCGACGAGGAAGGATATGAGGGCAACGATCGGCAGCGCGGCGGCGCCGCATTCATAGACGATGTCGACGAGATCGGAACGTCGATAGCGAGCACGTCCGATCAGCAATTTCCCGAACGACTGCATGGCCTGCCCGAGGAAGTCGAGCATTTCGCCGCCGGAGCGCCACAGGCTCTGGGATTCCCGGCCAACCATGGTCAGAAGATCCGGTCGCGCTTCACCGCGGCGGGCACCCTGCCTCTCCGGCACCGCGGTCGCCAGCGCCAGCAGCCGACCTGCGCCTGGCGGCAGATTGCCGGTATCGAAGGCGAGCCCGACGGTCTTGCACAAATCTTGAATGCCGACGAGGAAGGCCAGCAGGCCGGTATCCCAGCGGCCGAGATTGCGGGCATCGATCATCAGCCTCTGAGCAGGTCCGGCGGTATCCAAACGCGGGCCGATCGATGCGGGAGCGGGCGTACCGCTCGCGAGCAGCCAGTCGCCGGCGATCCCCAACGACAAGGTTTGGGGATCCGACCGGCCAAGCGCCAGCGTGGGCGGGACCGTCCCAGGTTCGTGTTGCTCTCGCGAAGGTTGGGCCGCGACGGCCATGGCGCTTCGGTCCGCCCTAGTTCAGCGGCGCGGCGAATGCGCCGAAGCCATCTTCGCAAACACGCATCGAAAGGACGCAAACAGCGCCATGGACCGGCCTCATACGAGCCTCCAGACAACACACGGCAGGACGAAAAGGTGACTCCCACGCTTCCCTTGGCTGCGATCCCAGCCCTGGACTTCTTACTGCACTGTTACTCCTAGCTGCCCGGTTCAGGTTTGATTCAAATCAATCTCGTTTGGACTTCGTGCTTGATGTCGAACAGCCGATGGGCTGCGATTCCGAACTACGCCTCCGTGTGGACGTCGATCTTTCCGGCCCGGGCTGCAGCCTTCAGCGTGGCGTAGTCACGTTCTGCCTGGTCGGCATAGGCCACGGCAAAGCTACCCATCGCTTCATCGAAGTTGTCCTGACTGCCCAGGTAACCGGCAATCTCGAGCTCGCGTGTGCTGGCCTTGGCATGTGCACGTGCCAGAACCCAACCGCACATTTTCGCATAGAAGGTCAACAGCGGTCCGTCCATCGTCTCCACCAGCGGCTTGATCTTCGCGTCCCGCAACTGGCGCATATAGCCCTGCTTGCCGCCGCGGCCGGTGGCCCAGCCCATGAAGACATCCGTGGCCGGCTGCATGAGCCGCTGCCCCATCACGACACGCTGGCCGGAGTGCGGGTAGGCGCTGGCACCGGCATACGGCTCCAGCACCGATCGGCCGGCTTCCTTCCATTGCAGGATCAGCGGATCGTTGTTGGCCGACATCATGAGAAGGACCAGGCAAGCCGTGCCGACGCTGCCGATTCCGACCACCTTGACCGCGCCGTCCACGAGGCGATATTGATCGAGCAACAGGCGACGCTCGTCAGCCAGCGTCTTCTTGTAGCTGTGCAGACCGTCTTCCAATCGGGCGCGCCACTCGTCAGCGCTCATCTCTTCGGGGT
>Ga0335069_10002011_pt1 | contig 31874 bp, 35 predicted proteins | sample Lox_Sample_11_FD_206714 | JGI IMG/M metagenome (GOLD analysis project Ga0335069, IMG submission 206714) | Soil microbial communities from Loxahatchee National Wildlife Refuge, Florida, United States - Lox_Sample_1.1 | ecosystem: Environmental > Terrestrial > Soil > Wetlands | place: USA...
CGCACCCTGCCGGACTGTGAAGTTCTGCTTCATGGCTCATCGACATTATCGCCGATAGTTGCTCGCCGGAAGCGGCCCTACATCCTCCATGCGGATCAGGAGCACCGCTGATGTCGAGCGAACGGTCGCGATGTATGGGTCATCTCGAAGAGCAAAGGGGAGCATCGTGATCCGAGAAACGAGACCGAGCGATCGTGCGATCGGCCAGGCAAATGCTCATGAATCAAGACGACGTCGTCGCCGGTCCGCTACTGCCGCTGCAGTTGCTCGCAGCCAACCCCTGAGCGCTGCATGACCCTCGAACTCAAAATGCTGGTCTGGTCGGCGGCGCTGGCCCTGGCTCAAATGCTCGTCGCGCTTCTTGCCGCCATCACGCAAGTCGGGGTTTTGCGGCTCGTCGGCAATCGCGAAAATCTGCCGGCTTTCGAAGGATGGGCGGATCGCGCCCAGCGCGCACATCGCAATATGCTGGAGAGCCTGGGCATCTTCGCGGCACTCGTGCTCGTGGCGCAGGTTGCCGGCAAAACCAACGCAATGACCGCGCTCGGCGCCCAATTGTTCTTCTGGGCGCGCCTCGCCTACGGGCCGGTGTATATCATCGGGATTCCGGGGCTTCGCACCGCCCTATGGGGCATTTCGTTCGTCGGCCTGTTGCAGATTCTCATTCCGCTTCTGTAGGCATCGAAGGACCGCAGAGTCCGCGCCATGGCGGTGTCCTACCGCCGCGCTTTCGCCCTTTCGCGATGCGCGGCCTGCTTCGCGCGATTGCCGCAGAGCGCCATGCTGCACCAGCGCCGCGCGCGGCCGCGCGTATGGTCGGCGAAGAGAAGCGTGCAGGCCGGCCCTTCGCAGGCTTTGACGTGTGAGAAATCTTCCGTGCAGACGAAACGCGCCAGCGCTTCCCCGATGGAGAGAAGCAGCGCCTCCGGCGAACGCCAGCGGCGCGCGACCTGAAGCACGAATCGCGCGGGCTCGCGCTCCATCGCGATCCGGTTGAACATCTCGTCGCGTTCCAGGAGACGGTTCAGCGGCGCGAGCTCGCCGAGACTTTTCAAGGTGAGCGGACGGCCTTTGTGTGCCCGCACAAAACCCCTGAACCATTCGCGCAAGTCGCGTGCCTGAAGGGCTACCTTGTCCAGCTCGCCCGGGAGCGCCTCGTCCCGCATCTTTTTGAGCACCTCGGCGGGCACCAGCCGGGCCTGCTCCAGCCAGGCGAGCAGGGCTTCGCCGCTATCGATCCAGTCGACCGGCGTATCGACCGGCGTTGCTATCGAGTTCAGAAAATCCAGGGCGTCGGCATCGCCGACAAATATCGCGGGACCGCGCCCGACCATCACAACACCTGTGCTCCAAACCGGTTATCCATCCCCACGGGTTGGGTGGGAACTCTCGGAAAAATAACCTGATCAGATGTTATTGACAAGTTACGTCCGGTGCTAGTAACCTGTCTATATGATTTAAAGTGGTTACTAAAATTAACCTCGCGAGCGACGGAGAGCGGCGATGGCTTCGAGCGATGTGACGGTGGTGCTGGCCCATGGTGCGTGGCCGGGATCGAGCCTCGTCGCCAAACAGGACCGCATGATCCGCGAAGAGACGCAGCGCTTCATGGCCGGGCCAATGAACGCGCAGCTGCGTTCTCATCCGGTCGATCATTCGCCGATCGTCTCTGCGCCCGATGCCGTCATGGACATCATCCGCGAAGCGATCGCCGCCGTCGGCTGAGCACGGCTTTCCTTTCTAACCACCAGGAGACGATGATGACGAGCACCACTTACCGAAGCGCCGACCTCGAAGGATTGAAGATCTTCTATCGCGAGGCGGGCACCAAAGGCGCGCCGAAGCTTTTGCTGCTGCACGGCTTCCCGACCGCGAGCCACATGTTCCGCGATCTCATCCCGCTGCTGTCGGATCGCTTTCACATCATCGCGCCCGACCTGCCGGGCTTCGGGAATTCCGACATGCCGAAAGAGCATACATTCGTGCACATCGCCGATGTGATCGATCGCTTCACCGATGTCATCGGCTTTGACCGCTATGCCGTCTACGTCTTCGATTATGGTGCGCCGACCGGCTTTCGCCTAGCGATGAAACATCCCGATCGCATCACGGCGATCATCACGCAAAACGGCAACGCTTATGAGGAAGGCCTGAGCGAGGGATGGAAGCCGATCCGCGCCTATTGGGAAAACCCGACACCCGCCAATCGCGAAGCGTTGCGTGCATTCCTCAAGCCCGAAACGACCATCTGGCAATACACGCAGGGCTCAGACGCCACGAAAGTCTCGCCGGACGGCTACTCGCTGGACAACTTCTATCTGGCGCGCCCTGGCCAAGCCGACTACCAGCTCGATCTTTTGGGCGACTACAAAACGAACGTTGCGCTCTATCCGACCTTCCAGGACTATTTCCGCACGCACAAACCGCCGCTTCTCGCCGTATGGGGGAAGAACGATCCGTTTTTCCTCCCGCCGGGTGCGGAAGCCTTCAGGCGCGACATTCCCCACGCGGTTGTGCGCCTCGTGGATGCGGGCCATTTCGCGCTCGAGACACACGCCGCCGAGATCGCGGAGGCGATCCTAGGCTGCATTCACTGACCCGACCGGGATCTGTCTGCTAGGCGCTTGGAGGAAGGGCGCCGGGCAGCGCCCGGAGCCCAGGGAGGCTTAGGTGTCGAGGTGCAGGAGCTCCGCGCGCAGGCCGGGCTCGCTCGTGTCGGGCGAGAACCAGATGCCGAAGAAGGCTTGCGCAAAGGCTGGATCGCGCACCTGACCGGTCTGCTGACCGTCATGATAGAACTTGATCGTGCCGTCGGGCGTGTAGAGGCCCGTCATGTTGTCGCCGGATTTCACGGCCGGAAAAAGGCCCGCGATCAGTGTGCGGTAATGCGCGATCGTCGCCGCGCTCAGATTCGGATTGGCATGGGTCATTTCGTCGACAGCGCGGTCGACGATGTCGCTCGCATCGCAGGCGAAGTGATATGTCATGCTGATCGCGAAGGGCGTGCGCATCGACCACTGGGTCGCGTCCGTCCAGAGCGCGGCATCATAGGCCGAGATGAAAAGCATCTTCAGGCTGCCTGTGCCGTACGGCGCGACGGCCTTGATCACGTTCGAGATCTCGGCGGGCTTGGCGCCGTCCGGGCTGTCGGCGAAAGAAGGCGCTGCGGCGAGCAAGGCTCCGACAACGGCAGCGGTCCCAAGAATTTTACGCATGCAAATACTCCATCAAACGAAGGTTGTTTTTTGGGTTGCGTGCGCGGTGGCTTCGCTGTTGAAGCGGTGCGCACATCTGCCGAGGCTCTGCCGCCGGCTCTGCGCGCGTTCGTGTGAACCTCGCGCAGGGCAAGAGCTACTCGACAATCGTTCCCACCACAAGCGTCAATTCGCGGAATTTGATTCACGAAACCGCGAAGGAACCCGCGCCGTTAAGCAGATTTCGCGCGGATTCGGGGTGTTTTTGGCGTTAGTCTTATGATCCTTGACGCTGTCAGGCCCCCGATTTTTTCGCGCCGAAAACGGTTGTGAGTTCCGGAACTTGCGCGGTCGAGTAGAAGGAGGTGATCGTGGGCAGGAGATTCGGGTGGAACTCAATGATCACGATCTACGGCATCAAAAACTGCGACACGATGAAAAAAGCGCGGGGCTGGCTCGATGCGCACAAGGTGGCCTACGCGTTCCACGACTACAAAGCCGCCGGCATCGACAAGCCCACCCTGGAAACATGGGTGAAAGCGGTCGGCTGGGAAGCGCTGCTCAATCGCGCCGGCACCACGTTCAAGAAGCTACCCGATGCGGACAAGGAGAACCTCACCGAAAAGAAAGCCCTCGCGCTGATGTTCGCGCAGCCTTCGATGATCAAGCGTCCGGTGCTCGACACAGGCAAAAAGCTCGTTGTGGGATTCAAACCGGAAATTTACGCCGCGACGTTCAAGTAGTGCCGCCCGGGCCGGCTCATGCGCCGTCCTCGGTCAAATCGACGCGATCGGGATAGAAGGCGAGGTGATCCTTGATTGGCGCCACGGCCGCATAGGGCGCTTCGTAGCTCCACACGGCATTGGAGGATTTGGCGCCGCCGAGCGGAATGCTGAAATAGGAGCAATCGCCTTTGTAAGGGCAGTACGTCGTGCGATCCGTCCGTTCGAGGAGCGATATGTCGACGTCGTTGCGAGGAATATACTGCACCGCCGGATAATTCGCTTCCTTTAGCGCGAGCGCGTTTTTTGAGTCTGCGACGACGCGGCCTGCGACCTTGACCACGACACGCTTAGGGTTCGGCTCGATGGTGATCGGATGATCGGGGCCTGGAATTCTGACTGGTTTGGCGCTCATGGGCTTTCCCTTGTCGGCGCCCTTAATCTGTAATGGCCAGCGAAGGCTTACAAGCGGCGTCCAATGATCCGCGAATGCCGGTGCGCCGTAACTTGCAGAACAGACAGTGAGACCGGTCGTGAGCCATCCCCTCGTCACTCTTGCCCTGGCCTTCGCCTTGATGACCGCGCTTTGGCCGGTGAGCCTGCGCCTCAAGGACGTCAGCATCGTCGATATCCTTTGGGCACCGGCTTTCGCTGTCATCGCAACGGCGTGCGCATTGCTCTCGCCGACACGCGACGCCCGCGCGTGGATTGCGCTGGCTCTCATCTGGAGTTGGGCGATTCGCCTGGGAAGCCATGTGTTTCGGCGCTGGTGGCGCCACGGGCACGAAGATTATCGCTACGCCGCCATCCGCGCCGCGCGCGGCCGGCATTTCCCGCTGACGAGTCTCTTCTGGATTTTCTGGCTACAGGCGCTGCTGCTCTGGATCATTTCATGGCCGCTGCAGGCTGCATTTTCTCTTGTCAGGCCGCTTAACTGGCTCGACGGCGTCGGCATCGCACTCGTCGTGGTGGGCATCACGGTCGAAGGCGTTGCCGACGCGCAGCTCACGCGGTTTCGCGGCGATCCCAATAGTGAAGGTCGCGTGCTCGATACCGGTCTGTGGGCGTGGTCACGCCATCCGAATTATTTCGGGGACTTCACCATGTGGTGGGGATTCTTCCTCATCGCAGTCGCCGCCGGCGGTCCCTGGTGGATGGTCCTGGGGCCCATCGTCATGAGCGCGCTGCTCATCCACTATTCCGGCGGCGGATTGATGGAAGACACGATCGGCGGTCGTCGCCCCGGCTATGTCGACTATGCGCGGCGAACGAGTTTTTTCCTGCCCTGGCCGCCGGCACGGAGTGAAAAGCAGACATCGGTATCGCTCTGACGGGCGGGCGAGACTGACGAAATCCGCGCGTTCACTGTTCGACGAATCAGGAATTTCAATCACTTAGGGATCAGCTGGGAGGTCGTCGGCCCGACGGGCCCGAGTCCTGCGGGAACTTTCTTCGATTCGGCCGCTTTTTCAGTTTACGCTGGGTTGCATACGGCGACCGGCGCAGGCTGGAAGGGCATCAGATGTTGAAGCGGTCGATCATCCTCAGGCAGCTACTGGGCAGCGTCATTCGGGAGGGCACGGTGACGATAATCGGGCCTCGCGGAGGCCAGATGACCTTCGGCACAGGCACGCCCAAAGTGACCGTCCGCATTCGCGATCGCGCCGCGCTCCTCGAACTCGGTCTGCATCCCGACCTCAAGCTGGGTGAACTTTATATGGGCGGCCGCATCGCGATCGAGGACGGCGATATCTCCGATCTGATGTCCGTCCTCATGGCGAATCTCGCGCGGGTCCGCCCGCCGGCCAGCTTGCGCGCCATCCGCGGCATCCGCCGTGTCCTGAAACGCTGGACACAATATAATCCCGCGTCGCTGTCGAAGGCGCATGTCGCGCATCACTACGATCTGTCGGGAAGGCTCTACGATCTTTTTCTCGATCGCGATCGGCAATATTCCTGCGCTTACTTCTCCGTGCCTGGCGAGAGTCTTGACGAAGCACAGATCGGAAAGAAGCGCCACATTGCGGCGAAGCTGCATCTCCACAAGCCAGGCCTCAGCGTGCTCGACATCGGTTCGGGCTGGGGCGGTCTTGCACTTGATCTCGCGCGAGACTGCAATGCCAATGTCCTCGGCATCACGCTCTCGGAAGAACAGATCGCGATGGCTAAGGAACGCGCCGCAAAGGCCGGACTATCGGAGCGTTGCAAGTTCGAGCTTATCGATTATCGCGCCCTTAAGGGCACGTTCGACCGTATCGTCTCCGTCGGCATGTTCGAACATGTCGGCGTCCACTACTATCAGACCTATTTCGACAAGGTGCGCGATCTCCTGAAAGACGACGGCGTCGCACTTATCCACACGATTGGGCGCAGCGGCGGCCCGGGCGTGACCAATCCGTGGATTTCGAAATACATCTTCCCCGGCGGCTACACGCCGGCGCTCAGCGAGATGCTGCCCGCCATCGAGCGTTCGGGCCTGATGGTCACGGATGTGGAAATCCTGCGCCTCCACTACGCCGAGACGCTCCGGGAATGGCGCCGTCGTTTCACGGCCCATTGGAAGGAAGCGGCGGAGCTCTATGACGAGCGCTTCTGCCGCATGTGGGAGTTCTATCTCGCAGGCGCGGAAATGGCCTTCCGGCACGAAGGTCTCGTGAATTTCCAGGTGCAGCTCGCCAAGCGCGTCGACGCGCTTCCCATCACACGCGACTACATGCTCGAATCGGAGCGGACGATGCGATTCGCGGGCATGGAAGAAATGCCGCGACAAAGCCGCGCGGCTTAGTTCCATCGCATTGCGAACTTAACTGTGGAAAGCGAGCCCCGCGCCTTGCGGCCGGGGCTGCGCATCGGTTGATTCGCATCCCCACTCGAACCGTAGTCGCGTGACACACAAAAGATGGAACAAGAGGCTTACCGCCACGTCCCCTACGACATCGAGGTCGAGCAGGCACTCCTCGGCTCCATCCTTGTGGACAATCATGTCCTCGAGCGCGTCACCTCGCTGCTAAAGTCCGAAGAGTTCTACGATCCTATGCACCAGCGCGTGTACCAGGCGATGGTGCTGACGTGGGAACGGGGGAGCGTGATCACGCCCCTGACGCTGCACGCCGCGTTGAAGGCCGATCCCGGCCTCATCGAAGTCGGCGGCCACGCCTATCTCGCAGGCCTCGCGCAGGCCGCGCCGGCGCTCGCCAATGTGCGCGATCTCGCGCGGATTTTGCACGACCTCTCCGTGAGGCGTTCGCTGATCCGCATCGGCGAGGACATGGTCAACACGAGCTACGAAGCGCCGCTCGACATGACGCCGGCGCAGCAGATCGAAACTGCCGAAAAGGCCCTCTATCAGGTCGCCGAAAACTCCCGCTACGGCGAAGGCGCACTCGATTTCGCGGCGGCACTCCAGTCGGTGGCCGAAAGCGCCGAACGCGCGCAGCGCCTGGGTGGCCAGATCTCCGGCGTCACCACGGGCTTCGCCGACCTCGACAAGGCCATCAGCGGTCTTCAGAAGTCCGACCTTCTGATCCTCGCCGGCCGGCCGGGCATGGGAAAGACGTCGCTGGCGACGAACATCGCCTTCAACGCGGCCGTTCGCTACATGCACGACACGCGCGACGGCCTGGAGACGCCGCGCGGCGCGCCGGTCGCGTTCTTCTCGCTCGAAATGGCCTCGCAGCAACTCGCCGCGCGCATTCTCTCCGAGCAGGCGGAGATCGAGATGTGGCAGATCAGGACGGGCAAATTCTCCGACGATCAGTGGAGCAAGTTCGTCCGCGCCATGCAGGAGATCTCGGAGCTGCCGCTCTTTATCGACGACACCGGCGGCATCTCCATCGCGCAGATCGCGGCGCGTTCGCGAAGGCTGAAGCGCGAAAAGAAGATCGGTCTCATCGTCATCGACTATCTGCAATTGATCGCTCCATCGCGCAGAGCCGAGAACCGCGTGCAGGAATTGACGGAAGTCACCAAGGGCCTCAAGACGCTCGCGAAGGAGCTCGACGTGCCGGTGCTGGCGCTGTCGCAGCTGTCGCGTTCGGTCGAAAGCCGCGACGACAAGCGGCCGATGCTGTCCGACCTTCGCGAGTCGGGATCCATCGAGCAGGACGCCGACGTCGTCATGTTCATCTATCGCGAGGAATATTATTTGAAGAACCGCGAGCCGGACGTGACGAGCGACGAGCACGCGAAATGGCTCGCCAAATGCGAGGCCGCCCACGGGAAAGCCGACCTCCTGATCGAAAAGCACCGCCACGGCGCCACGCGCACCATCGACCTGCAGTTCGACGAGCGCTACACGCGCTTCAGCGATCTCGCGAAGGACGTGGTCCCGCCGCCGAGATAAGCCGCGATAATAGGTCTGCGCGGGAGCCGGCTACCCTTCCTCAAGGGGAGGGTGATATGGCTCTTCCCATGAGCCGATCCGAGTACGACGTCGCGTGCCTGACGGTCAGGTTGGGTGCGATCGCACAGAACTATCGCCTGTTGCGGGACCGGGCCGCGGGCGCGGTCACGGCCGGGGTCGTCAAGGCTGACGGCTACGGCCTCGGCGCCGGCGAAGCCACGCGCACGCTGCTGGCCCAAGGCTGCGACACGTTCTTCGTCGCGCGGCTCGAGGAGGGGATCGCGCTGCGCCCCGTCGCACCCAAAGCCCGCATCTTCGTGCTGGACGGTCCGCGCGCCGCGTCTGCCCCCGCCTTTGTCGCGCATGACCTCGTCCCCATCCTCAATTCGCAGGAGCAGATCGAGGTCTGGCGGCGCGCCGCACGCGGACACGATGCCGCCGTTCACATCGACACGGGCTTGAGCCGCCTCGGGCTGCCGCCGTCAGAGCTTTCCGTGCTGGCCGCGGAAGCGCGCCAGGGAAATCACGGCTTCAATCTCGTGTTGGTCATGAGCCATCTGGCCTGCGCGGAAGATCCCGCCTCGCCGATGAACGCCGAGCAGCTGTCCCGCTTCCGCACCGCACTCGCGCAGCTGCCGCCGGCGCCCGCGAGCCTTGCGTCCTCGGGCGGCATCCTTCTCGGCCGCGACTACATTTTCGATCTGGTCCGCCCCGGCATCGCGCTGTTCGGCGGCAACCCGCAAACGGCCACGCCAAATCTCTTCGCCGTCGCGGCACGGCTCACAGGCCGCGTCCTACAGGTCCGGCGCGTTGACAAGGGGGATACCGTTGGCTACGGAGCCACTTTCCGGGTTGAACGGCCGACAACGCTTGTGACCGTCGCACTGGGATATGCGGACGGGCTCATGCGGGCGCTCGGCAACAAAGGGACAGGGGCGATCGCGGGGCAGAAGGCTCCCATCGTCGGTCGGATGTCGATGGATCTCGTGACGCTCGATGCAACCGATATTCCGCCTGCCTCTGTCATGCCCGGCGCCGAAATCGAATTCCTGGGCGACACCGTGCGGCTCGAAGACGTCGCCGCCGCCGCCAACACCGCTGCTTACGAAATCCTGACATTGCTCGGACGGCGCGTGCGCCGCGTCTACGAGGCTCGCTCATGAACATCTTCGCGCCCATCGGCCGCGTTTTTCTCGCCTTTCTCGCCGAAACCGGGCGGCTCTCGCTGTTCACCTTCAGCGCTGTCACCCACATCGTCCGCGCGCCGATCTATTGGCGCATGATGTGGCAACAGACGCTGCGCATCGGCTATTTCTCGCTGCCCGTGGTCGGACTGACGGCATTCTTCACCGGCGGCGCGCTGGCGCTGCAGATCTATGTCGGCAGCAACCGCTTCGGCGTCGAGTCGGTGGTGCCCAACATCGTCGTGCTCGGCATCACGCGCGAACTCGGACCCGTCATTGCGGGCCTGATGGTGGCGGGCCGCGTGGCTGCGGCGATCGCGGCCGAGCTCGGCACCATGCGCGTCACCGAACAGATCGACGCGCTGACGACGCTCTCGACCAACCCGATGAAATATCTCGTGGTGCCGCGGCTCGTCGCCTCGGTGATCACGCTGCCGCTGCTCGTGCTGGTGGCCGATGCCATCGGCGTGTTCGGCGGCTATGTCGTGTCGACGCAGAGCCTCGGCTTCAACGGCGCCACCTATATCAAGAACACGGTCGATTTCGTCACCAATGGCGACGTCTCGTCGGGCGTGATCAAGGCGGCCGTGTTCGGCTTCGTCATCGCGCTGATGGGCTGCTACAACGGCTTTCATTCCAGGGGCGGCGCGCAGGGCGTGGGTGCGGCGACGACCAACGCGGTTGTGTCGTCCTCGATCCTCATTCTCGCCGCCAACTATTTCCTCACCTCCGTGCTGTTTCAGCGGTGATCTCGATGGCGGCCGGAAAATCTCCCAAGATCGAACTCAGGGGCGTGAAAAAGCGTTTCGGGCCGAAAGTCGTGCTCGACGGAATCGATCTCACCCTCGATGCGGGAAGCTCGCTCGTCATCATCGGCGGCTCGGGCACGGGCAAGTCCGTCACCATCAAATGCATTCTCGGCATCCTTACGCCGGACGAGGGACGCATCTTCGTCGACGGCATCGATGTCACGCATGCGCGCGGCCGCACGCGCGACGCGATGCTCAAGAAATTCGGCATGTTGTTCCAGGCGGCCGCGCTGTTCGACAGTCTGCCCGTCTGGGAGAACGTGGCCTTCGGCTTGATCCAGGGCCGCGGCGTCGGCCGGAAGAAAGCGCGCGAGATCGCCATCGAAAAGCTCGCGAAGGTGGGCCTCGGCGCGGATGTGGCCCAGCTCTCGCCGGCCGAGCTTTCCGGCGGCATGCAGAAGCGTGTGGGTCTCGCGCGCGCCATCGCCGCCGATCCCGAGATCATCTTCTTCGACGAGCCGACGACGGGCCTCGATCCCATCATGGCCGACGTGATCAACGATCTTATCGTCTCGACGGTGAAGGACCTCGGCGTCACCACGCTTTCGATCACGCATGATATGGCCAGCGCGCGGAAGATCTCCTCGCGCATCGCGATGCTCTATGCCGGCAAGATCATCTGGGACGGTCCGACGTCGCAGATCGACCAAAGCGGCAACCCGTATGTCGATCAGTTCATCCACGGCCGCGCCGAAGGCCCGATCAAGATGGAAGTGCGGCGCTGACGAGGGGATAACGTGGCGGAGCAGAGGGCGGGGATCCTTCTGTTTTTTTTACCCGTCGCGCTGATAGTTCGGCGAATGGGATTTAGTTTTTGGTGGGGACTTCTGGTTTTTGGCGGCCCGTTTCTGATCGTGGGTCTGTGGGTCCTTGCTGTTCGCGGCTGGCCCACCTTGCGCGCCGCAAATTCAAACTAGGGCACTACCGAGATGCCGGCTCGCTTGACTCATCTGCTACAATCGAATCATGGCTCGAGCTCTAGCGACCTTTGTCTGCCAATCCTGCGGCACCGCGCACGCCAAGTGGTCGGGAAAATGCGAGGCCTGCGGCGGCTGGAACACCATCGTCGAGGAAGGTCCGCGACCGTCTGCCGGTGTCGGCGCGCGCAAAGTGTCCCGCGGCCGTCCTTTCGCGCTTGAAGACCTGAAGACCGAAGACGAAGCCCCGCCGCGCCGCGTCACGGGCGTCGCCGAATTCGATCGCGTCACGGGCGGCGGGCTTGTGCCCGGCTCGGCGCTCCTCGTCGGTGGCGATCCCGGCGTCGGCAAATCGACGCTCATCCTGCAGGCGCTCGCCTCCTACGCGCGCGGCGGCGGACACGCGGTCTACATCTCCGGCGAAGAAGCCATGGCGCAGGTGCGCCTCCGGGCCGCGCGCATGGGGCTCGGTGAGGCGCCGGTGGCGCTGGGGGCGGCGACTTGCGTCGAAGACATTCTCGCCACGCTCGACAGCGGCAGGCCGCCCGGCATCGTCGCCATCGATTCCATCCAGACCATCTGGACTTCGGCGCTCGAAGCTGCGCCCGGCACCATCGCGCAAGTCCGCACTGCCTCGTTCGATCTCGTGCGCTATGCGAAGGCGAGCGGTGCCGCGTTGCTGCTCGTGGGCCATGTCACCAAGGACGGCCAGATCGCAGGGCCGAAGGCCGTCGAGCATCTGGTCGACGCCGTCCTCTATTTCGAAGGCGAACGCGGCCACCATTTTCGCGTCATGCGTGCCGTTAAGAATCGATTCGGTCCGACCGACGAGATCGGCGTCTTCGAGATGACCGGGCAGGGCCTCGCGGAAGTGTCCAACCCCTCGGCGCTGTTCCTGGGCGACCGCAACAGCGTCTCGCCCGGCGCGGCGGTGTTCGCCGGTCTCGAAGGCACGCGGCCCTTGCTGGTGGAAGTCCAGGCGCTGGTGGCGGCCGCGGGCTACGGCACGCCGAGGCGGGCCGTGGTCGGCTGGGACGGCGGGCGCCTCGCCATGATCCTCGCCGTGCTCGACGCCCGCGCCGGGCTTGGCGTCAGCGCCCACGATGTCTATCTGAACGTCGCAGGCGGGCTCAAAGTAGGCGAGCCGGCGGCGGACCTGGCGGCGGCGGCGGCGCTTCTGTCTTCATTTACCGGTCGGCCTTTACCCAGAGACAGCGTGTTTTTCGGCGAAATCAGTCTTTCGGGCGATGTGCGCCCGGCGCCGCAGGCGGAATTGCGCCTCAAAGAGGCCGTGAAGCTGGGGTTCACTCGGGCCATCGTGCCGACGGGCTCGAATATCCGGGTGCCGGGCCTTGAGCTCGAGGCGATCAAAGATGTGAGCGAGCTCGCGGGTCTCGTCGGCGAAGACAGGCGCGCCTCGCCCCAACATGGTAAAATGCGTTCATGAATCTCGATTTCACGTTCGTAGACATCCTGGTGATCATCGCGGTCATCCTGTCGGCGGTCTATGCCGCGATTCGCGGCTTCGTGAACGAGACGCTGTCCGTCTTCGCCTGGGCGGCCGCCGCCTTCGCCACGCTCTATTTCGCGCCGCTGATCGCGCCTTACGCGCGTGCGCATATGTCGACACCGCTCGTTGGAAACCTTGTTGCCTATGCGGGCATATTCCTCGCGGTGCTCGTGCCGTTGTCCTTTGTCAGCTACCGCTTCTCGGAAAATGTGAAGAATTCGCCGGTGGGGCCGGCAGATCGCGCGCTCGGCGTGATTTTCGGCGTCGTCCGCGGGCTTGCGCTCACCGGTATCGCCTACATCTTCTTTTCCATGTTCGTGCCGCTCAACGCGCAACCGCATTGGATCAGGGGTGCGCGGCTCTATCCGGTGATACGCGGCTCGAGCGACATGCTGCTGACGCTTGTCCCGAATCAGAACTTGGGCCCCGAGGCGGAGGTCCGGCGGGCCGAAAGGGCCGTGCCCCCGGAACATATGGCCAAAAAGTCAGTATCCAGAAAGCACGGACACAAAACCTATGGCGCCGACGACCGCCGCGCGCTAGACAACCTCATCGAAACGACGGGCAACAGTGGCGGCAAACAATGACCGATAAGCTGGCCGAGACGCCCTTCGACGACGACGCGCTGCATGAAGAGTGCGGCGTGTTCGGAATCTTCGGACATCCTGACGCCGGCGCTTTGACGGTGCTCGGCCTGCATGCGCTTCAGCATCGCGGACAGGAGTCCGCAGGCATCGTCTCTTACGACGGCATGCAGTTCATCGCCGAGCGTCATGCCGGCCTCGTCGGCGATGCATTCGGCAAAAACGGTCAGCATACGCACAAGCTCAAGGGCACGCAGGCCCTGGGCCATGTCCGCTATTCGACGACCGGCGGCTCCTTCGCGCGCAACATCCAGCCGATGTATGCCGATCTCGCGGGCGGAGCGATCGCGCTGGCGCATAACGGAAATCTCACCAATGCGCACAAGCTGCGCGGAGAGCTGGTGCGTGAAGGCGCGATCTTCCAGTCGACGTCGGACACCGAAGCGATCATTCATCTCGTGGCGCGGAGTTCCTATCGGCAGGTGGTCGATCGTCTGATCGACGCGCTGAAACAGGTCGAAGGCGCTTACTCGCTGGTGGCTCTGACGGCGAAAAAGCTGATCGGCGTCCGCGATCCCTGGGGCGTTCGTCCGCTGGTGCTCGGCGAGCTCGACGGTTCGCCGATCTTCGCGTCGGAAACCTGTGCGCTCGACATCATCGGCGCGAACTATGTGCGCGATGTCGAAGCGGGCGAGCTGGTTGTCTGCACGAAGGACGGCATCGAATCCTATCGCCCGTTCGCGCCGCAGCCGAAACGTTTCTGCATCTTCGAATATGTCTATTTCGCACGGCCGGATTCCATGGTCGAAGGCGTGAATGTCTACGAAGCTCGCAAGCGCATCGGCGAAGAGCTGGCGCATGAGGCGCCGATCGCGGCCGACATGGTGATCCCGGTTCCGGATTCCGGCGTTCCGGCTGCCCTTGGCTATGCATCGGCCTCGGGATTGCCGTTCGAGCTCGGCATCATCCGCAATCACTATGTGGGCCGCACCTTCATCGAGCCGTCCGATCCGATCCGCCATCTGGGTGTGCGCCTCAAGCACAATCCCAACCGCCAGAAGCTGAAGGGCAAACGCGTCATCCTGGTCGACGATTCCATCGTGCGCGGTACGACGTCGAAGAAGATCGTCGAGATGGTGCGCGATGCCGGAGCTGCGGAAGTCCATTTCCGCATCGCCAGTCCGCCGACCACGCATTCCTGCTTCTACGGCGTCGACACGCCGAACAAGGAGGAGCTGCTCGCGCACCGGATGTCGATTGAGGAGATGCGGGAATATATCTGCGCCGACAGCCTTGCCTTCATTTCCATCGACGGCCTCTATCGTGCGACCGGCGAAGCCAAGCGCAACGCAAGGCAGCCGCAATTCTGCGACGCCTGCTTCTCCGGCGACTATCCGATCGAACTGACCGATGTCGGCGGCGGCCGCTCCGACAAGCAGCTTTCACTGCTGGCCGAGGTGGCCTAAACACGCGCCATGAACGACTTCTCAAACCGCATCGCGCTTGTCACGGGCGCTTCGCGCGGCATCGGACGCGCGGCGGCAATCGCGCTTGCCGGCGCCGGCGCGCATGTCATCCTCATCGCCCGCACGGTCGGCGGTCTCGAGGAGGTGGACGACGAGATTCAGAAAGCCGGTGGCCATGCGACGCTCGTGCCGCTCGACCTGAAGGATTTTCCCGCGCTCGATCGCCTCGGTGCCTCCATCTATGAGCGCTGGGGAAAGCTCGATGCTTTCCTCGGCAATGCCGGCGTTCTCGGCACACTGACGCCGCTCAGCCATCTCGAGCCCAAGCATTTCCAGGAACTTCTCGACATCAACATCACCGCCAACTGGCGGCTGATCCGTTCGCTCGATCCTCTGTTGCGCGCCGCCGAGGCGGGTCGCGCGCTGTTCGTCTCATCGGGTGCCGCACGCAAGCACACGCCCTATTGGGGCGGCTACGCCATGAGCAAAGCCGCACTCGAATCGCTTGCACTGACCTATGCGGCCGAATGCGAAGGCACCAGGGTGAAGGTCAACCTCCTGAACCCCGGCCCCTTGCGAACGCGCATGCGCGGCAAAGCCTTCCCCGGCGAAGATCCGGAGAGCTTGCGTCCGCCGGAAGCCGTCGCGCCGCTGATCCTCAGTCTGCTGTCGCCCGACTGCACAAAGAACGGCGAGCTGATCAGCTTCGCGCAGTAATCACTCGAGCTTCTTCTCCACCAGAATCTTCGGCACGCAGAACGGCTGTCGCATCACTGCGATCGAGACGGGGACCATCTTCGTCACGGTGACGCCACCGATCTTGTCGCAGTCCGGGCCGGGCTCCGCGGAATAATGGATGATGCGGACCGTGTAGGTGGGGCAGACATCCGAGCAGGGGAAGTCGGCGACGACTTCGGTTCCGTGATGGATGCCGAGGACGTCGTGGTGGAGGAACTTGGCGGCCTTGTCATAGGGCCTTGACGCGTAGGCGACCAGCGCCTCGTCGCTGAGCGTATCGCTCACATTTGCAGGTGCCGAGGCCAGGATGGCGACGGCGAGAAGGTGCATCATGGCGGCCCCCCCTTTTGCGCCGTCGAAGCGTGATCTCCTTCTGTGACCAAACCATGGCGCGGGAGGGAGCGCCTTGCGCGGACATGCGTTGTGCCACTGTCCAATTGCGCTTGCGCGCAAGCCGTGTTCAATAATACGGGTGCTGCTATTCTCGAAAGGGCAAGCGTGGTCCGCGGTTCGTTTAAAAGTCTCGCGATCTGTGCGATCCTATCGATCGCAGTCGGAGTTCCCGCCTCGGCGCATGTGCGCCATCATCCCCACCTCCTGACCAATCCGCAGCTCGATGCGGCGCTCGTCATCGACGCCGCCTCCGATCACGTGCTCTTCGCCCGGAACGAGGAGGCCGAACGCCATCCCGCCTCCCTCACCAAGATGATGACCCTCTATCTCCTGTTCCAGGAATTGCGCGATCACAGGATCACGCTCGACACGCCATTCCCGGTGTCCGATTACGCTGCCTCGATGCCGCGCGCCCATCTGAAGCTCAAGCCGGGCACCACCATAGATGCCGAAGACGCCATCAAGGCGATTGTCGTCTGCTCCGCCAATGACGCGGCAGTGGCAACTGCCGAGGCGCTGGGCGGAGGCAGCGAGGGTAAGTTCGTCGAGATGATGAACGCGCAGGCGCTGGCGCTCGGCATGACGCACACTGTATATCGCAACGCTTCCGGTCTTCCGGACGAGAGGCAGGTGACGACGGCCGGCGACCTCGCCGTGCTCGCCCGCCACCTCGTCTACGACTTCCCGGAATATTTCCCGTATTTCCGCACGCGGTCGATGACCTGGGACGGACGCGACTACAACACCCACGATATGTTGATCGGAAACTATCCCGGCGCCGACGGCATCAAGACAGGCTACATCGACACCTCCGGCTACAATCTGGTGACCAGCGTGCAGCGCGGCACGACGCGTCTCATTGCCGTTGTCATGGGCGGCGTCACGGCGGCGCGGCGCGACCAGGAGATGGTCAACCTGCTGGATTCCGCGTTTGCGGATATGAAGCTCCATGCCGATGGCGGCGAACTAAGTGCCTTTCGCTAGCGTCTTTACAAAAAGATCGGCGATAGTGAACGCAGCGAAGGGCGCGTAGCGTGCCGACAATTCTCCGTCCTGCAGAACCGAAAGAGGCCGAGTTCCTCGGCTGGGCTTGCGTGGCGGCGGCGCGCAGCCAATTGGCGCGCGGCTGGTTCGAAATCGTGCTGCAAAGGGACGACGACGCCTATCTCGTCGAATTCGCGAAGCACCTCACGCTCGCGAAAGCGCGCTCCTGGTGGCACTGGTCGCTGTTTCACGTCGCGGAGGTCGACGGCGTTCTGGCATCGGCCATGTGCGGCTTTGGTGACGAGTCCGTCTACTATGCGTCGAGCGATGCGATGGCGGAGGCCGCCGAGAAGATGCGCATCCCGAAGAGCGAGCAGGAACAGTTCTGGGCGCGGGGCCGCTTCATCGTGTCTCCATCCACCAGCGAACGCGGCGCCTGGACGATCGAGAATGTCGGCACCAAACCGGAATTCCGCGGCAAGGGCGTAACCGGAGCGCTGCTCGAAAAGGAACTCGACGTTGCGCGTGCGCAAGGCTTCAAGCGCGCCCAGATCAGCTTCTTCATGGGCAATATCCCCGCCGAGCGCGCCTACTCCAAAGCGGGCTTCGTTTTCGCGGAGGAAAAGCGTGCACGCGACTTCGAAGCGGCGCTCGGCATCCCCGGCATCAAGCGTTTCGCGCGCGACATCTGAAGCTTGTCACGGGGCGCGCACGCGCCGCAGGTGATTCCCCCGGTTGCGTGAACGTCGGCGGTTGCACTTTCAGACCCGTGATGCCAGATGAAGCCGATGACCGAAGCGCGCGCCACATTTGCCCCCACCTCGCGCTGGCGTCACTGGGAACTCATTTTCATCCTCGCGATGCTGACGGCGTTTGGTTCCGTCTCCATCGACATGTATTTGCCAGCGATGTCGGCCATCGCACGCGATCTTCACGTGGCGCCGCATGTCATCGCCAACACCATGGCTTCCTTCTTTCTGGGCTTCGCGCTGGGGCAGGCCGTCTTCGGCCCCATCGCCGACCGCTTCGGCCGCAAGCCCCCGCTTTATGCGGGGATCTTTATCTACATCGCGGCCTGCATGGCCTGCGCACTGACCAAAAGCGCGGACGTGCTGGTCGTGGCGCGTCTCGTACAGGCGCTGGCGGCGTGCGCCGGCGGAGTCACCTCCCGCGCTGCGGTGCGCGATCTTTTCTCACCGGCCGAGATGCCGAGAATTTTCGCGGCCATCATGCTCGTCTTCGGCGTGGCGCCGATGGTGGCGCCGTTCATCGGCGGCTACCTGCTCGTTTGGTTCGGCTGGCGCGCGATCTTCTGGACGCAGGCCGCGTTCGGCGCGCTGGCACTCGTCGCCGTGTTCTTCCGGCTCGAGGAAAGCCATGGCGGCGCGCATCGCCCGCTCCATCCCTTCGTCATCATCCGCGACTATGTGCTGCTCTTGAGGGATCGCCGGTTCATCGGCTTTGCGCTGCCGGCGGCGCTCTCGAACGGCGGCATGTTCGCGTACCTGACGGGCTGCTCGCACGTCTTCATCGATATCTTCCACGTGCCGCCGCAGCATTTCGGCTGGTTCTTCGGGGTCAATGCGCTGGGGCTCATCTCCGCCGCGCAATTGCCGGCCCGTCTCATGGGCCGCATCGACGGCGCGCGGCTGTTTTTCGGCGCGCAATCCGCGCAGATGCTCGTCGGTCTGGTGCTGGTCGCATCGACGCTTCTGGGCGGCGGACTTTGGGTGATTGCACCGCTTCTCTTTCTTTTCGTCGCGCTCAACGGCGCCATCATGCCGACGGCCAGCGCGCTCGCCATGCGCCCCTTCGCGATGAATGCCGGCATGGCTTCGGCGCTTCTCGGCACGCTGCCGTTCGGGCTCGGCGTCGTTGCCGCCGCGATCCTCGGCAAGCTGCCGGCCACAACGGCCCTGCCGATGACGAGCGTGATGGCGGGCTGCACGGTGGTGGCTGTGCTGTCGAGCACGTTGCTTGCGCCGGCGAAGCCGGCTCAAACCGCAACTTGAACCCTCAATTGATGTTAGGTGGGTGCAATCATGGCGTCGCCGCGCAGCCAGGCCTCGGCGCGCGCGAGGTGCACCGCCCAGACTTCGCCCGGCCTGTCGACCGGGCGATAGAACAGTTCGCTCCCGTGCGCCGTTCCGGCGCGCAAGCTGTCGCCGGCGCAATAGCGCCGGAAGACGCGCTCGATCTCGTCCTCGAATTTCGGCGTATCTTCGCGACCGCGCGTTGCGGCGCGCAGGCGCATCGCACGCATCACGCTCCAGCGGCGCAGGCCGGCCGGATGCTCGCGAAGCACGGCGATCAGGTCGACGAGGCTGGAATGATAATCGCCCAAGCGATTGGGCGCGGTTGATCCGCGCGCGTCCAAAGATCTTACGGACGTATCGCCCGAATACATGCCGTCAGCCTCTGTCGATCGCGTTGTTGAAAGCCGTGTACCACTCATTTCTTCGTAACCCGGCGCGATAGCGCCGCCCTTATCTGTTGTCGCGCGGATATTACCCGACAAGGACGTTTGCGCCGCCTTCCCGGATATTCGCTGCGAGGAACCTAGAACCTCTTTCTGCGCGCCAGCCGCGCAGCCCGCGCGCGATTTAACTGAGCTTTCGGCGACGAGGGCGAGAGCGTTTCGGCCGGGTCCGCCTGCTGGCCGTCGCGCATCAATGCTTCGCGCAGTTCCTTCGGGTCGATGCGCAGATACTCGACCGAGCCGGCATTTTTCAGCTCGATGACCGTCGCAGTCCGCTTCCAGGCAGGGAAGGAAATCGCATCGAGCTGTTCTTCTTCGGTGTCGACCGTGTACGTGCCGGCCGGCTGAAGCTTGTCAAATCCGCTGAGAATGAACGGGCGCTTGAAGGTAACGGTCTCGCTGGTCGTTCGGATGGGCATCTTGTCGCTTTCCATGAAGAGGGCTGGCGCCCTGGTTTGCCAATCGCGGGCGGCGACGAAGCAGGCAAGGCTTTCGCCTGCCGCTCCATCGCCACCTGCGCCGACCTGCTCAAGCCCAAATCGCACTTTACACGGCGTTCGCTGACGCGACCGCCTGCGCGAGGGCTTCCGATGTCAGGCCGGAACAACGATCCGGTATTTCCGAATTCGTCAGCCTTTGAGTACGGGCTTCGGTGCGCTCTGCGCCGGCGTTGTCGGAGCCTTATCAGGGCCCTGCACGGGCGGAGCCGCAACGGCCGGCTTCGGCGCGTCCGCGGAATCCGGCTTCCCGGTGGGAGCATTCGTCATTTTTGGGGGGTTGCCTTTCAAGGCAGAGGGCAATGATTTGCCGCTGGTAGATAAATAGTGACGATGGAGCCGATTTACAACCCGTGTTCTTGAATAATGCGCCCATAGGCGCCATTTGGTTGTGTTTCATCTTTCCGCATACGGATTTTTGCTCGTGCGCAGCGAGAAGCGGATCGGTACGCCCTGAAGAGCGAAGGTTTTGCGCAATTCGTTCTGCAGATAGCGCAAGTAAGATTCCGGCAGCGCGTCCAGTTGATTTCCAAACAGCGCAAAGGTCGGCGGGCGGCTTTTCGCCTGCGTCATGTAGCGGATGCGCACGCGGCGGCCGCTGATCGCCGGCGGCGGATGGCGCGACAGTGCGCTTTCGAGAAAGCGGTTGAGCTCCGCCGTTTTCGTACGCCGGTTCCACGCGCGATCGGCCGTCAGCACGGCCGGCAATAGCCGCTCCAGGCCTTCGCCGGTGACGGCCGATGTCGCGATCAAGGGAGCGCCGGCGATCTGCGGCAGCAGCCGATCGGCCATGTCGCGCAGGCGCGAGATCGCGCCGGCTTTCTGCTCGATCTGGTCCCATTTGTTGACGGCGAAGACAATCGCGCGGCCCTCGCGCGCGATGAGATCGGCGATCGTCAGATCCTGCTTCTCGAACGGCGCAGTCGCATCGATCACCACGACGACACATTCGGCGAACTGTATCGCGGTGAGCGTCGAACCGATGGCGAGCTGCTCGAGCGTATGGCCCGCGGCGCGCGCTTTCTTGCGCAGGCCCGCCGTGTCGTGGACAAGGATCGTGCGGCCATCCGTCTCCCAGGTCGCGGCAATGGCATCGCGCGTCAGCCCCGCTTCCGGTCCCGTCAGCGCGCGCTCGGTGCCCAGAAGACGATTGAACAGCGAGGATTTGCCGACATTGGGGCGGCCGACAATGGCGAGCCTGAGCGGCCGGCCAGCGCGATCTTCCTCTTCGTCCTGTTCCTCCGCATCGGATTGCTCGTCGACGAATTCGGTTTCGTCGTCTTCCTCTTCCGACTGCACGTCTTCGGGCCTGGCCAGCGGCAGGAGCGCTTCGAGAAGATCGGCGAGGCCCAGCGCGTGTTCGGCAGAGAGCGGGATCGCTTCGCCGAAGCCGAGCGCATAAGCGTCGTTGAGGTCGAGACGCGTTTCGCATTTGTTGGCGGCGAGCACCACGGGCTTGCCGCTTTTGCGCAAATGCGCAGCGATGATCTCGTCGCCCGCCGTCACGCCTTCGCGGCCGTCGATGACAAACAGCACCGCATCGGCCTCGGCGATGGCGGCTTCCGTCTGTTCGGTCATTCGCGCGGAAAGACTTCCGGGCTCGCTCTTCTCAAAGCCGGCCGTGTCGATCAGCGTCAGCGCCAGCGGACCAAGCTGTGCCTCCGCAACCTGGCGATCGCGCGTGACGCCCGGCGTGTCGTGCACGATGGCGAGCCGCTTTCCCGCCAGGCGGTTGAACAGCGTCGACTTGCCCACATTGGGACGCCCGACAATGGCGACTGTCAAAGTCATGGCCTATCCAAAACGGATGGTTCGAAGCGACATTCAAAAAAAGAATTTACCACAGAGGCGGTGAGGCAGTGAGATAACTGCGCGCGCCCGGCGATATACCTCATCTCGAGAGGTTTAGTTGCGCGCGGAACGCGCGCGAAAAAGTTTGTCGACAGCGATTCTCGCTCGCAACACGGCGCTCGCTATCTCACTGCCTCACCGCCTCTGTGGTGAATCTTGCTTTTCTTCCGCTACCTGAGCGCGACAAGCTGGGCGCTGTTGGTCAGCAGATAGAGCGTGCCGTTGGCGACCACGGGCGGGATGTAGGTTCCGTCCGGGATCTGCACGCGGCCCAGGAGCTGCCCCGTATAGGGCGAGATCGAGATCGCGTATCCGTCGGATGACACGAGGATCAGCCGGTCGGAGACGAGCACCGGACCCGACCACACGATCGGATCTTCCTTGTCCTGCATGTCCTGCCAGCGCTGCAGCTGATGCACCCATTTGACGCGCCCGTCCTTGCGCTCCAGGCAGAGAAGCGCGCCGTCCGTCGTCGTCACATAGAGGAAATCACCCGCCACCCATGGCGTCTGAATGCCGCCGATGTCGCGCGTCCACACACGGTCGCCGGTATCGAGATTGATCGCCGCCATGATGCCCGAATGGCTGATGGCGAAGACCATGTTGCGGTCTATCACGGGACGGCCGGCGATGTCGTCGAGTTCGGAGAGCGCCGTGACATTGCCCGAACGCGTCAGCATGTCGTTCCACGCGGGGCGGCCGTTCTCGACGCGGATCGCAAAGAGCTCGCCCGACGAATAGGGCGCGACGACATAGTCGCCCGCGACGGCCGGGCTGGTGCTTTCGAGAATGCCGGCCGATTCTGCGATGCCCTGATGGTCCCAGAGCTTGCGGCCGTCGATCTGCGCCAGCGCGTAGAAGTGATTGTCCTGCGTGCAGATGAAGACGCGTCCGCCGTTTGCGGTCGGCGCGTCGACGATCGGCACGTCGAGAACGGTCTTCCACAATTCCTTGCCGCTTGCCGCATCGAGCGCATAGACGACGCCGAAGCCTGACGCGACGAAGACCTTGCCGTTGTCATAGGCGATGCCGCCGCCCGATCCCTTGGAAGGATCGACGTCCGAGGGTCCGCCCATCAATCCCATCGTCCAGTCGAAGCCAGTGTCGGGATTCTTGGGGGCGAGGTCCCTGTCCCATAGCGGCTTGCCGCTGCCGGCCTGGAACACAAAGAGGTGCGAGGCGGCGTCGAGCACGAACACGCGTCCCTCGGCAACGACGGGCGGCGCCGTCAGGCGCGAGTCATCATCCGATCCTTTGCCGGTATCCTGCTCCCACACTTCTTTCAGGCCGCCGTTGGCCTGCAGGTGATACATCGCGTTCGCAGGATAACCGCCGGGCTGCGGCCACGCGTCGTTCTTGTAGGGCGGCGGCAGCGTGACCGGCGTGTCCTTCAGCGTCGGATCCGGCTTCAGGGATTCGTCGAGCGACATCACCGAGATGCGCTCGCCTTTCAGCTTCGACTTCTTGGTCGACGTGAACCAGTCGCCCGCGAAATCGAACATGCCGCAACCCGTAAGCGTGAAGGCGAACGCGAGGCACAACGCGACGCGGAACGTGGTCTTGATCATTGGGGCTTTGCACCTTGGGCAGCGGGAGCGTTCGGAGCAGGCGGTGTCTGCGGCTGGGCGGGCTTCGGCGGCGGCGGGACGGTGCCGTAATTCTGCTCGCCGCCGGCGGCGAGAAACTCCGCCATCACCTGGCTGCGACGGCGCAGCGCTGCCGGCGAATCCTTGTCTTTGGAGAGCGCCTGGAATTCGGCGAGCGCCTTGTCGGTCGCGCCGTTCCGGAAGTCGTCATAGGCAATGATCTCGCGCGCCATGGGATGCCACGGACTCGATGAATCGAGCAGCGGTTTCAGAAGCGTGTCGACGTCGCTGCGCGGTGCCGTTTCGACCGTCGCCCAGGCGGCGCGGATGCGCGCGACGGGCGCCAGCAACGGATCGCCTTTCGCGGCGACCTGCTTGTAGGCGTCGATGGCCTGTGTGGTTTGGCCCGCCGCGTAGAGCGCGTTTCCCTTTTGCAAAAGCGCGAGCTGCGCGTAGCCGCCGGGCGCCGTCTGCGCGAGCTTGTCGAAGGTAATGGCGGCCGCGCCGGCGGCCCCGCCGTCGAGCATCTGCGAGGCCACGGCGTAAGTCGCCGAAGCCTTGGCCTGCTCGCGCTGCTGATAGACTCTCCAGAGCTGGAAGCCCGCGGCGGCGATGACGACCAGCGCTGCGCCGGCGATGATGTAGTCGCCGTACTTCTTCCACAGCTGCTCGAAGCGTTCGCGGCGGACTTCCTCCTCGACTTCCCGGAAGATGTCGGTCACGCGGAATTTCCTCTTTTTCGGGCGATGTCAGCCAACACCTTGACGCCGCGCGATGATTAGCCCGGTGGGGGCAGGCTGGCAACGGGAGCCCAGCTTAAAGCCCGGACATGATGAAGGCGCGACCGTTGCGGGGCCGCGCCTTCGAACTCGTTTGGGCACCGATCAGGCGGACTCTTCGGTTTCTTCCGCGGCCGGGGCGGCGCCTTCCTCGAACAAGGCCTCCGCATCGACCACGGCCTCTTCGGCCTCGGTCCGCTCGGCCAGCACGTCCTCGCCGCGGGCCTGACGCTCGGCCTCGTCATCCGTGCGGGCGACGTTGATCGTCACCGTCACGCGAACTTCGGGGTGCAGCACCACCGAAATGGGGAAAAGGCCGATCGTCTTGATCGCCTTGTCGAGCGGGATTTGCGTGCGGTCGACATGGAAGCCGGCCGCCGTGACGATCTCGGCGATGTCGCGCGGGGACACGGAGCCGTAGAGCTGGCCGCGGTCGCCCGCCTGACGCAGCAGCACGAAGGACTGTCCGTCGAGCTTCTTGGCGATCTTTTCGGCTTCGCCCTTGCGTTCCAGGTTGCGCGCCTCGAGCTCCACGCGGCGGGTCTCGAAATAGGCGCGGTTCTTTTCCGTCGCGCGCAGCGCCTTCTTCTTCGGCAGCAGGTAGTTGCGGGCGAAGCCGTCCTTCACCTTCACCTCGTCGCCGATCTGGCCGAGCTTCTCGACGCGTTCGAGCAGGATCACTTGCATGGCGGCCTCACTTCACGACGTAGGGAAGAAGCGCCATGAAACGCGCGCGCTTGATGGCGTTCGCGAGCAGGCGCTGCTTGCCGGAGGAGACGGCCGTGATGCGCGACGGCACGATCTTGCCGCGCTCGGAGACGAAGCGCTGCAGCAGCTTCACGTCCTTGTAGTCGATCTTGGGCGCATTGGCGCCGGAGAACGGGCAGGTCTTCTTGCGGCGGAAAAAGGGACGGCGCTGGGCGCCACCGGCCTGGCTCATTGTTCGGTCTCCTGCGTCTCGCCTTCGGGCTTCTTGTCGTCGCGGTCGCGGCGCTTGTTCGAGCTCGACTGCTCGAACTGGTCGACCTTCACGGTGATGAAGCGCAGCACGTCTTCGTTGATCTTGAGCTGGCGCTCGAGCTCCTGGACGGCCTTGCCGGGCGCGTTGATGTTCAAGAGCACGTAATGGCCCTTGCGGTTTTTCTTGATGCGATAGGCGAGGCTGCGCAGGCCCCAATATTCCTGCTTCTCGACCTTGCCCTGCTCGCCTTCGATGATGGTCTTGAGGTGGGTCGCAAGCGCGTCCACCTGCTGCGCGCTGATGTCCTGGCGCGCGATCAGGAGATGCTCGTAGAGAGCCATGTCCGTCCCTTTGTTGGGCTGCGGTTCGAGACGGGCGAGGGCTCGCCCCATCGGGAATTGGTTCGCCGGGACGCCGGACCATTCCGGCTGGATCCAGAGCTCAGGGCCGGGGACCTCCGGCGACCGCAGCCGCCAAGGCGCGGGCGTATAGCCGACACGGCCGGAAAGGGCAAGGCGCGCCGAAACGGTCCGGGGCGCTCTCCCCTGCTATCAGGGGAAAAATCAGGGGCGATAAAATTCTCGGCCGCAGGGAGCGCGCGGGAAAGCCAATAAGGACAGGCTTTTCTTGCATTCCGGTCCCCGACTCCCGGCCGAAAAACAGGGGCGCGCTGGGGAAATTTCATCCGTACAGGTCATATTTTGGCATGCGGGAACGCCTTCGGGGGACCCATGGCTCCGGGGCGGGCAGGCGCAATTTTGAGCTATGGCGATTTCCTACCACCTTTTGATCAAAACCGCAACGGTTATTTTGAACCGGCCGCGGTCCCGATCTATGGTACCGGTCGCGGTCCCGTTCTATGGTCGACTGTGTGACGCGACACCGTCACTTTGGGGATCGGGGGCTCGATTGTTCCGGCATTGCGGGTTGGTCTTCGGTTGTCTCATTTTCACCGGCCCCGTGCTCGCGCAGCAGGCCACGTTCCATGACTCCTTGCTGGATCACCTGGCCGGTCACTGGATATTGGACGGCATGCTCGCCGGGCGGCATGCAACGCATGATGTGTCCGCCGACTGGGTTCTGGAACATCAATATCTCGAATTTCATGAAGTCGCCCGAGACAAAAAGAAGGATGGCGAGCCGGCCTATGAGGCGAGGGTCTTCATCGGCTGGGACCAGTCACTGCACGAATATGTCTGCGTTTGGCTGGACGATTTCGGCGATATCTCGACCCAGTCGCTGGGACACGCTCGCCGCGTAGCCGAAAGCATCCCGTTCGTATTTCAGGACACCGCCGATAGCGGGAAATTCCATACGACTTTCGTCTATGACCCCGCCCGAGACACCTGGGTGATGAATATGGATCAGGACAAGGCCGGCAAGCTTTCGCCCTTCGCGCGCATGTCGTTGACGCGCGCGCACTGACCGTTCGGCGATTGAGATGATCAAGACCGTAACGGTTATTCTGAGCCGGGCTGACAGGGTCCCGACAGGGATCATGTCGAACCCTTGAGAGGCGGAGAGATACCCCTCACCCGCTCCCGAGTAGACGTTTCCGTCCGAGCCCTGCATCCCTCTCCCTCAAGGGGAGAGGGGAAGTTCTGCGTATCGCACAGACATCGTATCGTCGGTACCGAGTTTTGTAGGTGTGGGCGCGAGGCTCAGCATTTCCCCTCTCCCCTTGAGGGAGAGGGATGCAGGGCTGGATATCGCAATTTGCTCAGGTGCGGGTGAGGGGTGCTCTCGCCGCCATGCAGATTTCGGGATCAAAAAAAACGAAGGGCGCCGCTTGATTGCGACGCCCTCTGTCGTTTGGCCCTGGTTTCCCTTAAGGCCGACCGGTCCGGCGGGCGGACCCGTCTGATTGCCAAGGCTCCCCTTGGAGAGCTGGCCGACGAAATCCTCCTCCTCCGCACGGCGCCGGTCAACGGAAAACAAAGCGAACCGGGCGCGATTTGAAGCCGCGCGGCTTGACTTGGGCTACCGCGCTTGATTTCTCTCCGCCCCAATTTTGAGCCGACAAGCCGATCAGGGTCCGATGGCGCGCGCTTTCATATTTCCGGGACAGGGCAGCCAGGCCGTCGGCATGGGCAAGGCGCTCGCCGAAGCCTTTGCGTCCGCCCGCGAGGTTTTCGAGGAAGTGGACGAGACACTGAAGCAGAAGCTGTCGAAGCTGATGTGGGAAGGCCCCGAATCCGACCTCGTGCTCACCGAAAATGCCCAACCTGCGATCATGGCGGCGAGCTATGCGGCGATCCGCGCGCTGCAGAAGGAAGGCGGGCTCGATTTCGCCGGCCATGCGCGACTCGCCGCCGGGCACTCGCTCGGCGAGTACACGGCGCTGGCCGCCGTGGGCGCCTTCACGCTGTCCGATGCGGCCAGGCTTCTGAAGACGCGCGGCCGCGCCATGCAGGAGGCCGTCCCCGTCGGTGAAGGCGCGATGAGCGCGCTGCTCGGTATCGAGATCGAAGCGGCGGAAGCCGCGGCCCGGGAAGCGGCGGCACAAGGCGGCATCTGTGTCGTCGCCAACGACAATGCGCCGGGACAGGTTGTCATCTCCGGCAGTGCCGCAACCGTGGCGCGCGCCGGCGAGATCGCCAAGACCAAGGGCGCCAAGCGGGCCTTGCCGCTGGCCGTGAGTGCGCCGTTCCATTGTCCTTTGATGAAGTCCGCCGCCGACACGATGCGCGAGGCGCTGGCCGGCGTGACGATCCGCCCGCCCGCGATACCGATCGTCGCCAATGTCACGGCCGCGGAAGTCAGCGAGCCCGAGAGCATCCGTCGTCTGCTGGTGGAACAGGTGACCGGCCGCGTGCGCTGGCGCGAAAGCGTGGCGGCGTTCCGCAATCTGGGCGTCGACACGACGGTGGAAGCGGCCGGCAACAAGGTGCTGACGGGCATGGTCAAGCGCATCGACAAGGAACTCCAGACGATCGCGCTCGACACGCCTGCCGACATCGAAGCCTTTGCGAAGTCGCTGTGATGGTTGTGAAGCTCCGCGCGCGCTCGCTCCCACCTCCCCCTTGCGGGGAGAGTGTGAAGCGTTCCGTCTCACCTCCCCCTTGCGGGGAGGTCGGCGAGCCCATCAGCCTGCGTGGTGCTTGCAACAAAGAGCGAGCCGGGTGGGGGGCCCCCACCCGAAATCGCTACGCGATTTCGACCTCCCCGCGAGGGGGAGGTGAAAGCGGAGTTGGTGATGGAATCGCGCGTATCGCTGCCTCCCGCGGAGTTCGCCATGTTTGATTTGACCAGCAAAGTAGCTCTCGTCACCGGCGCCTCGGGCGGCATCGGCGGCGCCATCGCCAAGGCGCTGCATGCGCAAGGCGCGACCGTTGTGCTTTCCGGCACGCGCGCGGACGCGCTCGAGAAGCTCAAAGGCGAAATCGGTGATCGCGCGCATGTCGCGACCTGCAATCTCGCGGACAGCGCCTCCGTCGAAGCCTTGCCGAAGACGGCCGAGCAGCTCGCCGGTCCGATCGACATTCTCGTCAACAACGCCGGCGTCACGCGCGACAATCTTTTCATGCGCATGAAGGACGAGGAGTGGGATCAGGTGATCGCCGTCGATCTCACGGCCGCGTTCCGTCTTTCGCGCGCCGTGCTGCGCGGCATGATGAAGAAGCGCTGGGGGCGGATCATTTCCATCACGTCGGTTGTCGGCACCATGGGCAATCCGGGGCAGGGCAACTACGCCGCCGCGAAGGCGGGACTCGTCGGCATGAGCAAGTCGCTCGCCTATGAAGTCGCGAGCCGCAACATCACCGTCAATTGCGTGGCGCCGGGTTTCATCGCCACCGCGATGACCGAAGTTTTGAACGACCAGCAGAAGCAGCAGATATCCGAAAAGATCCCCGCGGGCCGCATGGGCGAAGGCCACGAAATCGCCGCGGCGGTCGTTTATCTCGCAAGCAATGAGGCCAGTTACGTCACCGGCCAGACCCTCCACGTCAATGGCGGGATGGCGATGATCTGATCGATATTTCAAGAGCTTAACCCCATTGTGGCGGCCATGGGGGCTTTGTGTTACGAAGCGGGCCGCCGCAAAGGGAAGAAGAATGGCGGACGCCGCGGTCCGCCCCGTAAAACCAGCGCGGCGTAAGACACCAACAAGAGGTTTGAGAGAAGCAATGAGCGATACCGCCGAGCGCGTGAAGAAAATCGTCGTCGAACATTTGAACGTCGACGCCGACAAGGTCACCGAGAGCGCGTCATTCATCGAAGATCTGGGCGCGGACAGCCTCGACACGGTCGAGCTCGTTATGGCGTTCGAAGAAGAGTTCGGCATCGAAATCCCGGACGACGCGGCGGAGTCCATCGTCACGGTCGGCGACGCGGTCAAATATATCGACAAGGCCCAGGCTTAAGGGGCGAGGCCCGTGGCGGTCAGCGGTTTGCGCAGAGTTGTGGTGACGGGGCTGGGCCTCGTCACGCCGCTTGCCTGCGGCGTCGAAGAGACGTGGTCGCGGTTGCTCGCCGGCAAATCCGGCGGTCGTCCCATCACCAAGTTCAAGGTCGACGATCTCGCGACCAAGATCGCCTGCGACGTGCCGCGCGGCGACGGCTCCGACGGCACCTTCAACGCCGATCAATGGGTCGATCCCAAAGAGCAGCGCCGCATGGACGATTTCATCGTCTTCGGTCTCGCGGCGGCGGCGCAGGCGGTGAAGGATTCCGGCTACGAGCCGAAGACAGAAGAAGAGCGTGACCGCGCCGGCGTGCTGATCGGTTCGGGCATCGGCGGTCTTCCCGGCATCGAAGACGCCACGCTTCTGCTGCATGAAAAAGGCCCGCGCCGCATCAGCCCGTTCTTCATTCCGGGACGGCTGATCAATCTGGTGTCGGGCTATGTCTCGATCCAGCACGGCTACAAAGGTCCCAATCATTCCGTTGTGACGGCCTGTGCCACCGGCGCGCATGCGATCGGCGATGCGGCGCGCCTGATTGCGCTCGACGATGCGGATCTGATGCTGGCGGGCGGCGCGGAAGCGGCGATCTCGCGGCTCGGCATCGCGGGCTTCAATGCCTGCCGCGCCCTGGCGACCGCGTTCAACGACACGCCCGAGAAGGCCTCGCGGCCTTACGACAAGACCCGCGATGGCTTCGTCATGGGCGAAGGCGCGGGCGTCGTCATGCTCGAGGAATATGAACATGCGAAAGCACGCGGCGCGAAGATCTACGGCGAAGTGAAGGGCTACGGCCTTTCCGGCGACGCCTATCACATCACCGCGCCATCCGAAGACGGCGAGGGCGGGTTCCGCGCGATGCAGATGGCGCTGAAGCGCTCGGGCCTGTCGGCCTCCGACATCGATTACGTGAACGCGCACGGCACCTCGACCATGGCCGACGGCATCGAGCTCGGCGCGGTCGAACGCTTCCTCGGCAATGCCGCCGCGAAGGCCTCGATGTCGTCGACGAAATCGGCGATCGGACATCTTCTGGGTGCGGCGGGCGCGGTCGAAGCGATCTTCTGCCTTCTGGCGCTGCGCGATCAGATCGTGCCGCCGACGATCAATCTCGACGACCCGGAATTCGATTCGAAGATCGATCTCGTACCGAACGTGGCGCGCAAGCGTGAAGTGAACGCCGTGCTGTCGAACTCTTTCGGCTTCGGCGGCACCAATGCGTCGCTGATCCTCACCCGGCCCCATTAACGCCGCCGCAATTTCGCCATGGCGCGCCGGCCGGGTTGCCGTTAAGTAGGACGGGGGACAGGGGCTCAGTGTGCGCACGTTCATTTTCCTGCTTGTTCTCGCGGCGATAGGCTTCGGCGCCTATGAGTGGGACGTCATGAACTACACGGCGCCGGGACCCGCGCCGCGCGACACGGTCGTCCTCATCAAGCCCGGCGAAGGCGTCAGCGCCATTTCACAAAAGTTGTTCGCGGCGGGCACGGTCATCAATGCGCAGCTTTTCGCGTTGGACCTGCGCGTGCGCGGTCAGTCGGGCGCCCTGAAGGCGGGCGAATATGCGATACCGGCACACGCCTCGGAGAGCGACATCGCCGACATTCTCGTCTCCGGCAAATCCATAGAGCACAAGCTGACGGCCGCCGAAGGCCTGACAAGCGAGATGATCTACAACATCGTCAAGAACGATCCGGCGCTCGAAGGCGATGCGGGGCCCGTTCCGCCGGAAGGCACGCTCCTGCCGGAGACCTATCTTTTCACGCACGGCACCACGCGTGCAGAGCTCCTCGAGCGCATGCAGCGCGACCAGGCGAAGTTCGTCCAGGAACAGTGGGAGCGGCGCGCACCCGGCCTTCCGCTCGCAACGCCCGACCAGGCGGTGATCCTCGCCTCCGTCGTGGAAAAGGAAACCGCGATTCCCGCCGAGCGGCGCCACATCGCGGCCGTCTTCATCAACCGCCTTAAGCTTGGCATGAAGCTGCAGTCCGATCCGACGATCATCTACGGGATCACGCGCGGCTACCCGCTCGGCCGGCGCATCCTGCAGAGCGAAATCAACCGCGCCACGCCTTACAACACCTATGCGATCCAGGGCTTGCCAGCGACGCCGATCTGCAATCCCGGCAAGGACGCGATCGCGGCGGTGCTAAATCCCGCCCAATCGAATGATCTCTACTTCGTGGCCGATGGAACCGGCGGGCACGTCTTCAGCGACAACATCGCCCAGCACGAGAAGAACGTCGCCAAATGGCGCAAGATCGAGGAACAGCGTCACTAATTCAGGTGTCGGCGCGTGTTCGCGGACTGTTAGCGCCAAGGACGCCAAGGTTGCGCCAAGGCCGCTAAGGCACCGGGCCTCAACGGCGGCGCCGCGCGAAGCGCAACAAAGATTTTCACAAGAGACGGAGAGACGGTTCGCGGTCCCTCACCGCCTCCTGTAAAAATTTATCTGCGCTTCGCGCGGTGTCGCCG
>Ga0335069_10002012_pt1 | contig 31868 bp, 31 predicted proteins | sample Lox_Sample_11_FD_206714 | JGI IMG/M metagenome (GOLD analysis project Ga0335069, IMG submission 206714) | Soil microbial communities from Loxahatchee National Wildlife Refuge, Florida, United States - Lox_Sample_1.1 | ecosystem: Environmental > Terrestrial > Soil > Wetlands | place: USA...
GCGTTCAAAAATGGGAACATCGCCTTGTTTGGTCGATCAGTTCAATTCCTGCAGCGACGGTTCGAAGCCAAGCTTTGTCAGGATCTCCTCGTATTCATCGTGTGTCAGGGCGCGCTTCTTGCCTGAAAGTGCGATCAAGGCCGATTCCATCATGTTCGTTCCGAAGGAGCGTCCGTCCAGGATGGGCGTGGTTGTGACCAGGTATTTTACACCGCATTTGCGGAAGAGTTCCACATCCTGGGGCGTGGTGGTGTTCGTAACGACCACTTTTCCTTGCATATCGTCAGGCATGTAGCGTTTGATATACAGGCAGTCACCTGCCACCACCGTAGCCCAGTTGAACCACTTGGGATATTTGGGCTTGCGTTCTTCCTGCTTTTCACCGGTCGGGTAGACCCATTCGAACGGCAGGCGTCCGGCAATCGGCATAAGGATGGCCGCCAGGGACTTGATCTGCTTTTCGGAGTGCAGCGGGATATTCATACCCAGCGAGAACATGAAATCCCCGAAGGTGCATTCATAACCGGCTTCTACGAACCCGTGTGCCAGGCCCCAGCGGTCCACCCCGGTCATGACAAAAGCCTTCTTCCCGCCGTTCTTCAGGATGTAGTCGCCCAGTTTGGCTTCCACAAATGGCGCTGCTTTCCTTTCCAGGGTGGTCTTCAAGCCCGTGCCGTCCACAACGGGCGTCTCTTTAATAAAGCGCACCATCTTCTCTACCGAATAGAGCCGGTACCATTTGCCGTCCACCATCAGGCCCAGGTCCGCGCCGCCAACGCCGAACGCATCCACCTTACCATCCAATTCCTTATATTTGAGCGCGGCAGCTTCCATATCGCCATTTGTACCGATGCGCTCGATGCTGATCTGCTCGCCCAATAAATTAACGATAACGGCCTTATCGCGCTTGGGTGAGCCGATACTGATGCTGACTGCACGTTTCATATGGCATTCTCCTGCTAGGATTTTGTGAAGGGAGTATACACCCAACCATAAGGTACTGCGTAGAGATATTATGTATAAATATCCGTCTGGCTCGCCTTTCCTGTAATTGCAACCCCCATGTTCAGCAGACGTTCCGCAGGCCGGGATATTGTGTTCAAAAGGACAGGGTATTTTTAAAGTCGTGGTTTGGGGTGTTGCCCCAATTCATCCTTTTCCACGCCCAAAGAGGCGAAAGTCAGGGGTAGCATTTGCAAAGCCAGCGACTTTGCAAATGCCCGGTGGAAAGGGAATGGTCCAGTTTTTTCGTTATGGTAAAAGCCTTATAATCGAAGGAACCCATGTGATTGGCTATTCTTCGACCGTCTTATGGATGGTCAGCCTGGTTTTCGCGGTTTACAAGTCACCTATGGTAAATCTGGAAAAATTTCTTCTCGAGAAAGAAGCGCTTTATGAAGTATTTTGACCCCGCTTACAACAACATACCCAAAACCGAGCTTCACATTCATCTCGAAGGTGCCATCCATACAAAAACCATTATCGATTCAGCCCGCCAATATAATCTACCGCTGCCCACCTATGAAGTCAGCCAACTCGACCGGCACGTCAAGGTCTATCAGCAGTTGAGGGACTTGCATGCGGTTCTGGAAGCCTTCGACATTTTTCAGAACGCCATAACTTCCCCGCAAATCGTTGAGCGCATCGCCCGGGAATTGTTTGAGGATGCCGCCGGACAAAATATCAAGCTGCTCGAACTGCGGTTTTCCCCCGATTGGGCATTTCACCGCCATCTTTTGGATTGGGATGCCTGCCTGGAGGGCCTTTTACAAGCAAAGGACTATGCCGTGCAAAAGTATGACATGGCCATCGGGCTGATTGCCATCTGTTCGCGCAGCATGGGGCCGGAATCATGCAACCGGACCTTTGATTGGGCGATCCATCACCGTCAATCTTTTGTTGGTGTTGATCTGGCGGATAGTGAAACAGATTACCCGATCAAGGATTTCGCCGCCCCGGTGCTGAAAGCGAAGGAGGCCGGCTTGAAAGTCACCGTACATTCAGGCGAAGATACTCCCGCTTCGTACGTGCTGGACACGATTAAGACAGTCGCCCCGCATCGCATCGGCCACGGGATCCACATCATTGAAGACATGCGCGTGGTGGAGGCTGTCAAAGAAAATGATATTACCCTCGAAGTGTGTCCGTGGAGCAATTATCTTACAAATTCCGTTCGCACGATCGAAGAGCACCCTTTGAAGAAGTTGTTTGATCTGGGAGTGCCGGTCACACTCAATTCCGATGACCCGGAAGTCCTGGATACCAATCTCAACAATGAATACCGGATCGCCCATGAAATCCTCGGCATGAGCATGGAAGCGATCGCCGTCTGTAATCGCTATGCCTTCGATGCATCCTTCATTCCCGAGGCAGAAAAACAGCGCATCTGGGATAAATATTTTGCGGCTCTTCCGTTTTTAGCGGGATGAACTCTGAATTTTTGGGTGTGTGGGCGGCTACGCCGCCAACATCCCCTATTTTTCCTTTTATCCCGGCAATTCCTGAAGAGCCAGAAGATAAATCAGATTTGGAGATAAAACCGTGGATATACATGAATTGCTAATGAAACGCAGATCGGTAAGAAACTTCAAGGATCAGGCCGTGCCGGAAGAGATGATCGAGAAACTGCTCGAGGCTGCCAACAACGCGCCCAGCGGCGGGAATATCCAGCCTCTCTCGATCATCCTGGTCCAAAGCCCTGAAAACAGGCAAGCGCTGGCAGGGATCGTTGGAGATCAGCCCTGGGTAAAGAACGCCCCTGTTTCGCTGATATTCTGCCTGGACTTCAACCGTGTCAAACGCTGGGCCATTCTCAACCGCACCAAGTTCATGGGCGAGCAGGCTTTCTCTCATTTCTTGATCGCCTATGCCGACCTGATGTGCGCGGCCCAAACGGTGGTCGTGCTGGCAGAAAGTTTCGGCCTGGGCTCTGTCTATGTTGGGACGATCCAGTCAAATGTGGATGAAGCCAGGCGTTACTTTGCTATCCCGGAATATGTACTCCCGATGATGGTGCTTTCAATCGGCTATCCGAAATCGATTCCCAACAAGATTCCCAAGTTGAAACGGGATGTCATTGTGCACAAGGAACGCTATCGCGAGTTAAGCGATGATGAAATCACTCAGGCCTTCCAGGCGAAATACGGGGATTTCGGCGGGAAGGCAGATGAATACCTTGAAAAAGCGTTTATAGAAGCGCTCGAAGCGGATAAGCAGGGCGGTGATGGCTGGACCGACTGGGTGACGAAAGAGATGACCAGGCTGGAGATCAGGAACAATGCCCAGTTTCTCTTCAAGCTGAGGTATCCAGCCGAGCTAATGGTGAAGATGAACACCAACTTGATCGAGTCATTCAAGAAAGCCGGGTTTGATTTCTTCGTGGGTGCAGGATAATAAATGCCAGTTGTTCTTTGCAAACAAGCGACCTGTCCGAATGTCAGGTCGCTTTTAGGTGGTAGAACCTTCGTAAAACGGGAAAAAAGTCGAATTTTTTTGTGTGTGGGCGGCTACGCCGCCCACACACAAAAAAATAAGTAGTTCATCCCGCTAAAAACGGAAGAGCCGTAAAAAAAGTGCTACGCACTTGAGAAGTACGTAGCACTTTGATTTTATTACGCGTCGCGGACTTCGCCGTCGATCACGTCGCCGTCGTTGCCGCCGGAGGGCGGTGTCTGTTGCGGCCCGCCTTGCTGTGGCCCGCCCTGAGGGCCTGGCTGGCCCTGCTGGGCATACATTTGCTGGCTTAAGGCGTAGAACATATTCTGCAGTTCGTCGGTGGCCTTCTTGATGCGGTTCAGGTCATCGCCCTGGGCAGCCTGCTTGAGATCGTTGATCTTGCCTTCGATCTTGCCGCGCTCGCCGGAGGAGACCTTTTCGCCCAGGTCACGCAGCGATTTTTCGGTCTGGTAGATCAGGTTATCGGCATTGTTGCGGGCATCGATAACCTCCCGGCGCTTCTTGTCTTCGGCCTCGTATCTTTTGGCCTCCTCGACCTTCCGGGCGATATCGTCCTTGTTCAGGTTGGTCGAGGCCGTAACCGTGATCTTCTGTTCCTTGCCGGTCGCCTTGTCCTTGGCCGTCACGTTGAGGATGCCGTTCGCATCGATATCGAAGGTCACTTCGACCTGCGGGATGCCGCGCGGCGCAGGCGGGATGCCGTCCAGGCGGAAGCGGCCCAGCGACATATTATCGGCCGCCATCGGCCGTTCGCCTTGCAGGATGTGGATATCCACGGCGGTTTGGCCGTCGGCAGCGGTGGAATATGTCTCGGTCTTGCGGACCGGGATGGTGGTGTTGCGTTCGATCATCTTGGTCATCACGCTGCCCATGGTTTCCACGCCCAGGGATAGGGGCGTCACGTCGAGCAGGAGGATATCCTTGACTTCGCCGCCCAGCACACCTGCCTGGATGGCCGCGCCCACCGCCACAACTTCGTCGGGATTGACACCCTTGTTGGGTTCCTTGCCATTGGTCAGCGTGCGGACCAGGTCCTGCACCATGGGCATACGGCTGGAACCGCCCACCAGCACGACCTCATCCAGGTCGGAGGCCTTCAGGTTGGCATCTTTCAAAGCGTTCTCGAAAGGATGCCGGCAGCGCTCCAGCAGATCATTGGTCATCTGCTCGAACTTTGCCCGCGTGAGCTTGAGCACCAGGTGCTTGGGGCCGGTGGCATCTGCGGTGATGTAAGGCAGGTTGATCTCGGTCTCCATCATGCTGGAGAGCTCGATCTTGGCCTTTTCGGCCGCCTCCCGCAGGCGCTGCAGGGCCGGGCGGTCCTGGCGCAGGTCGATGCCTTCCTGCTTCTTGAATTCATCTGCGGCCCAGTTGACCACGCGCTGGTCCCAATCGTCGCCGCCCAAATGGGTATCGCCGTTGGTCGACTTCACCTCGATGACGCCCTCACCGACATCCAGGATGGACACATCGAAGGTACCGCCGCCCAGGTCGAAGACCAGGATGGTTTCATTCTTCTTTTTGTCCAGGCCGTACGCCAGGGCGGACGCGGTCGGCTCGTTGATGATGCGCTTCACGTCCAGGCCGGCGATCTTGCCGGCATCCTTGGTGGCCTGGCGCTGGCTGTCATTGAAGTAGGCCGGGACGGTGATGACCGCTTCGCTGACCGGCTGGCCGAGATAGGCTTCGGCATCCGATTTCAGCTTGGCCAGGATCATGGCCGAGATTTCCTGCGGGGAATATTCCCGGTCTGTGATCGGGATCTTCACACGTGCTTCTTCGTTGGGGCCTTTTACAACGGAATAAGAGACCATCTTGCGCTCGGACTCCACCTCATCGAAACGGCGGCCCATGAAACGCTTGATGGAATAGATGGTATTTTCCGAATTGATGACGGCCTGGCGCTTGGCAGTCTGGCCGACCATGCGCTCGTTATTCTTGGTAAACGCCACTACCGACGGGCAGAGCCGCCCGCCTTCGGCGGTAGTGATGACTGTGGGTTGGCCGCCTTCCATCACGGCCACGACACTGTTGGTTGTTCCTAGATCAATTCCGATGATTTTTCCCATGGCAAATCTCCTTTAGTATTGAGCGCATAAAAAACGCGCAAGATTTCTTTTTGGAGTAAGGATACTGCATGGGTGCAAGAAAAACGTTAACGATGTGTAGAAATAATATTATCGGAGCATGGAATGGTATGTTTCAGCCGGATTTTCTTGGCTTGGGGATCCCATCCGAAATGGAAAACGCACTCATCGTCTGGATGCGTTTTAAGTGGAGATAGCGGGAATTGAATATCATCCCCTTTTGGGGACCCCATCCGAAACAGAAAACGCACCCATCATCTGGGTGCGTTTTGAGGAGTGGAGATGGCGGGAATTGAATATCATCCCCTTTTGGGGACCCCATCCGAAACAGAAAACGCACCCATCATCTGGGTGCGTTTTGAGTGGAGATGGCGGGAATCGAACCCGCGTCCGAAAGACTCGACCCTCGGAAATCTACGAGCGTAGCCGGTTGGGTATGTCGCCACAGGTCCTCCAGCCGGCAAACTTGACCTGCGGCCAGCCGCTCGGGCCCGAAAGCCCTCTTTCGCGCAGTCAGAGGCATCATGCGCGGCACTCCACCTTTGTGACGCCCAATCCCTTCACCGGGTGGAGCACGGGACGGGTGGACGCGGCCTCATCTAGGAGACCGGCTGATCAGCGACTCGCTTATGCAGCGAGGGGCATAGCAGCGTAGGAAGTGCGGTTGGCACTTGATTGTTTGCACTGATTTTTCGAGTTCGGCGCCTCTCGGCTCGCATTCCGGGACCAGCCTCTTCCGTCGAAGCCTGTCATCCCCGTTTCAACCGGGGGAATATCCCGGGAGCCAAATTATAGCACAATTTGAATATGATATACTTTGTCTGGAAATGGACTCTCCGGAAATTAGCGTGATGCCGTTGAAAAAAAAGGCTGACCTCCAGGATGGCGCGCGTATTTCCAGTGAACCGAGAAACCTCTGAAACCCGTCGGGGTTATGGTATGCAGACCCTGCCGGTAAGGTGAATCAAGTGCCGGAGTTTGATGATAAGGACCTGCTGGTCCGTGCTTCGCAGGGCGATCAGGATGCTTTCGGGGCACTGTACGAGCAGTACGTGGAACGGATCTTCAATTACGTATACTACCGTACAGGCAACGTCCATGACGCCGAGGACCTGACCGCACGCGTTTTTTACCGTGCCTTGAATCACGTCCGGAATTACATCGACCGGGGCGTGCCATTCTCGGCCTGGCTGTATCGTATTGCCCACAACCTGATCGCCAACTGGCACCGCGACCGCAGCCGCCATCAGGAAATCCCGCTGGATGATGCTCCCACCCTCCATTACAAGGGCGAGCCTCCTGAAGCTGCCCTGATAGAGGGCCAGGATCGCGAAGCGCTTCTGAAGTTGATCCGGCACCTGCCGCCGGAGCGCCAGCATTTGCTCATCCTGAAATTCGTCGAACACATGTCGAATGCGGAAATCGGCCAGACCATGAACAGGAGCGAGGGCGCGGTGAAGAGTCTCTATCACCGCACATTGTTGGCGCTGCGGGACGATTTGGAAGGAATGGATTTGGAAGGAGATTAGCGCATGTTACGTATTGTCACCGACGGTGCAGCCGATATGCCCGTTGGATGGGAAGAAAAATACAATATTAAAGTGATTCCGATAAACATCCAGATTGGAGAAAAGACATACCTGCAGGGAGTGGAGTTGAAAAACGAGGATTTTTATAAAATGGTGGAAGAAAGCGGGAAGATTCCCAAGACTTCCCAGCCTTCCCCTTTCCAGTTTAAGAAATTCTACCAGAGCATTGCAGAACCAGGCGATACGATCCTATCCATACATGTCACCAGCAAGCTGTCAGGAACGTACGAATCGGCCCTGGTTGCGGCACGCGAGCTCGGGGATACGTACAACATCGTTCCGATCGATTCGGGTGCAGGTTCGGCCGCGCTGGGGATGATGTGCCGCGAGGCTCGTTTGATGGAACGCGCCGGGGCGGCCGCACAACAGATCATCGAAAGGATGGTTCGGATCCGCCAGAGAGTGCACATCGTGCTCACCGTGGATAAACTCGATTATGCCCGCATGAGTGGCCGGGTCGGCACGATTCAAGCCGCATTGGCTTCTTTGCTCAACGTGAAGCCCATTATCGTCCTGCAGGAAGGGCTGCTCGACGTAGCCGAGCAGGTGCGGACGCGTGGCAAGGCCCTCGACCGGGTGCTGGAACTGCTGCGCGCCCAGTTTGCCGGAGAACCGCTTAATCTTGCGGCCGTGCACGCCCGCGATCTGTCATCGGCACAGGGTTTGTCCGATCGGGCCAGGAAAATCTTCAATATCAAGGAATTGATCCTGACTGAATTATCTATTGCTGTAGCTGCTAATTTAGGGCCGGGGACAGTCGGCTTGATAGCCTATCCGGCGGGAGGTTAATATGGGAAAAGGGAAAGATCTTGCCAATGCATCGATGACAAAAATTTCTTCGATGGAAAAACAATTATCCAATACTTTGAAACCGGTCCGGCCGCGCCAGGAATTCGTGAACGGTCTCGGCCACCGCATCCAGGCTGGGAACCGTGCCGGTCTCGTCCACCGGCTCGCCAACTGGCATATCTTTGCCGTGGCGATCGCCGCCTTCGTATCCCTGGCCGTGTTGGTGGCCATGTTGATGCGTGCGTTATTGGCGCTATCCGCCCGGAAACGCATGGCGTAATTCAGAAAGTCGCCTTTTGAGAGTGTGCATCCACAGGCCGTATACTCTCAAATGCGGTTCCTCTCCGGTTTTCTTAGAGTTCGATGCCCAGTTTGCGGGCAAGCGTTTCATTGGAAGGCTCTGTCAGCGAGGAGCCGTCCGGCCAGACAATGGTCGGAACGCTGCGGTAGCCGTGGTTGAGTTTTTCGACAAATTTGGCTGCCTCTTTATCCTCTTCGATATCCACCCACTGATACGGGATATGGTGCTGGTCGAACAAGACGCGCACGCGCCGGGAACCTCCACACCAGCTATTCCCATACAGAATGATTTCGGTATTATCGCTCAATCCAAACCTCCTATCAATTGACGTGCATCGGCAATAAGATCGGCGTCCACAGGCAGGGTAAACTCCTCCGTGACGCGTGTAACCAGGTGTAGCGCGCAAGAGCGCAGGTCGGGGGCGAGTCCGGGAAATTCCGCCAGGCTTTGCAAGGCGCTATATGCGCTCCGGTCGTGCAGCCGTATTCCCTGCCGGGCCAGAAAACCCCGCGCAGCCATCCCGGCCGCCCGGCGCGCGCATACGCGTGCCCGGCCCTCGTTACCGGCCTGCCGGGCTCGTTCAGCATTCTCCAATTCAGATTTGATTTCCATTTCAAGTGCGCTCATACGCCATCCATGCATCCCGGAATGCCGGTGGAAGTTTTTGCCTGTCTCATATCTGCTTGAGATAGCCTGAAACCTGCAGGAAGATGAACAGAACGATCCCAGCGATCGCTGTCAGCGATATCACCACCCGTCCCATCCCGCACGCCCAGGCTGGCAAGGTATGTAGGTGCGCCTTATTGAACGGCCAGAAGAACGGCACGCCCTCTTTGGTCAGCCCATCCGCCAGGATGTGCCACAGCCAGCCCCAGCCAAAAGCCAGCCCCCACTCCCACGGGAACCAGTAGTACCAGAATGCCCAGCAGGCAAGCGCGGTCACTGCGATGGTAAAAAGGATCGAGTGCAGTGGCCCGCGGTGGTGCAGGCTCCTGTATAGCAGCCAGGAAAGCAGCATCAGTCCCAGCGAAGCCGCCAGGGCGATTAACGCCCATCGCAGGAAATTCACTCCGAAGATCAGGCCGGATAATTGGCTCCATGCCCCCGTGGCGTCATGCGTGGTAAGCAGGGCCGCCAGCGCCGCCAGCACGGGAATGGCCAGCACCGCTAATGCGATCCGGATGACGTGAGAGGGGATGCTGTTGCTGATAAAGGATTTTGGATGATCCAGGTCTGTTGCGATGGATCCCGTTGTGACGATCAGTGCCCCCATGCCGATCGCCAGGAGGGTCGGGGAAGGCATTCCCAGCATTTCTCCCACAAGCAGCCCCAGCCCGGCCGTTCCCGCTCCGATGAGCGCGTGATGGATGTAATTCATGGATAGATTTTATCATGGAGGCCGGTCCAGGATTGCCGATAGAGTGGATTGCTCGATGTTCAGACTTCAGGAACGCCCTGGATATCTTCAGGGCTTTAACATTTTAGCTTGACGAATTATCATTTTCCTGGAGGATGCCGAAAATGGGGAATCGGCGCTTTGCGCCGAACCCCATTTTCGGCTTCTTCTCCCCGCCCCTTGGGGGGCGGGGCCGGGGGTGATGGGAACAGAGGCTGAAAATGTTAAAGCCCTGTGGATATCTTGGCACCTACTTGCACACCAACTTTCAAAGATATATAATCTTATTATCTCCTGCGGAGGGAAGAATACAATGGCCGATTCTGAGAAATCCACCAAAAAAGATCTGCAAGAAAACGAACTCGAGCGATTGCGTGATATCCTCTACGGCCAACAGGCGCGTGGTACGGATGCGCAGCTCAACAAGTTGAACGCCCGCATAGATGCCTTGCAAGCTGAAATGAATTCGCTTGTTGCATCCCTGGAAAACAAAAAAGTCTCCCGCCAGGCACTGGGTGCAATGTTGATCGAACTGGGCGAGCGCCTGCAAAAGGACTCTTAGTCAGTATCTAATCCACCTTCTGATATGTCCAACCCCCAGGCCGCCAACGTTGATCCATCTGAGGTCCTTTCTGACCAATCAAACGGACAGGCACTGATCGAGGCAATTCGTGGGATTCTGGTCGGCCAGGAGCGCCAGCACCTGGAACAAATCGAAAACGAGTTGCAAACGCTCGGCCAACGCTTGGAAGCGAAAGACGAGCTTGCGCTTAAGCGCTTGCAGGAATTATGGGCGGATGTTCAACGCTTGGATGCAAAAACAGAGCCGGACAGTCTGGCAGAAGAATTACACACGAAGATAACCGGCCTGGTGCAGCGGACAATCCAAGACTCGCCAGATGAAATGGCCAAAGCCCTTGGCCCGGTAATGGGGGAGGCGATCCGCGTACGGATCCGCGAATCTCGCAAGGATATGGTGGAAGCCATTGCACCGATCATCGGTGAGACCATTCAAAAGGCCATCAGCGATTTTGCACGTGAATTACAGCGAAACATCGATGCTCAACTTAAATCAACTTTTGGACTGGCAGGCCAATTGCGCAGGTTGGGTGCTCGCCTGCGCGGTGTCTCGGCAGCCGGGCTGGTCATCCGGGATGCGCTGCCTTTTTCCATTGAAGAAATCTTCCTGATACATCGCGAAACCGGCCTATTGCTGGCGCATTTGCATCCCAGCGGCGGAATCAGTGCCGATTCCGATCTGGTCAGCGGGATGCTGACCGCCATCCGTGAATTCGTGCAGGATTCCTTCGGTCATGGGCAGGAAGAGCAGGAACTGGATGAGATTCAATATGGCGAGCAGCGTATCATCATCCAGGGAGGCCGTTTTGCTTATCTGGCAGTCGTCACCACCGGAACAGAGCCTTCCGGATTCCGTTTCAGGATGCGTGAACTGGTTGCCGAATTGCATCTCAAATATGGCAATACTTTGCGTGATTTTACGGGCGACCCTGAAAAATTACCCGATTTATCCTCGCCGCTGAACAATTTGACTCATTTACCCGAGGCCGAACCATCCACTACCGCTAAAATTTCCAGAAACCAGCGTCTGCTCATCGTGGGTGGCCTGGTGGCTGGGTTGATATTGCTCCTTTCATGTTGTTTTTATGCCAGGTTCACCTATGCACTGCTGCCGGTTGCCTTCCCAAGGCCTACTGCAACCCTGACACTGACCGCTACCTTTACCAACACACCGATGAAAACTTCAACGGATACACCTACCATTACTGCTTCACCTACCCAACCTCCTCCAACGCTCACAATGACATCTACACCGCTCAAGATCAAAGCAGTGGCGCTGGGAGATGTCTGGCTGCTGGCCGGTCCCAGTGAAACCGCCGATCGGTTGGTTGTTATACCCCAAGGTACATCGGTGTTCGTGCTTTCGGCTTATGGCAAAAGCTGGCTGGAGGTAGAATTGGTCATTAATGGAAGCGCCCACCAGGATGGTTGGGTCGGAGCAAAGTGGATGTTCCTGGTTACTCCTTTACCAGCCGAGTATATTACTCCTGCTGCAATTCCCTGAAGTCTTCCTGTTAGGAGACTGCCATGCCTGTAATTCAGAAGAAAATATGTTTACTGGGAGATTTTGCCGTTGGCAAGACCAGTTTGATGCGGCGATTTGTGGAAGGTTGCTTCGATGACAAATACTTGAGCACGATTGGAGTGAAGATTTCCCGCCGGACCATCAGTCGCTCCAGTGGCGAAATTAAACTCATTATCTGGGATCTTGCCGGCGGAGACGAGTTCACAGCGCAATCCTCCTATTTGCATGGAGTGGCAGGAGCACTGATTGTCTGTGACCTAACCCGTCTCGATACAATGGCAGCCTTCCAACGTTATTCCGCCCAGGTACACCAGGTGAACCCAAATGCCCCCCTGGTTTTCCTGGGGAACAAAGTGGATCTGACCGATGAGCGGAAGATCAGCGATAAAAACCTTCAAGCTGCCAGTTCGGCATATGGCAGTCCCTGTTTTCTAAGCAGCGCTAAAACGGGTGAGCAAGTGGAATCTGCATTCCTGCGCTTGGTCGAAGAACTGGAGAAGGTACCCTGATGTTACCGCCCTTTAATTCAGAAGCTCTGGTGTTGGGCGCTCAGGCGGCGAGGGCTTTTATTCAAACCCATCGGATCGCTTATGCCCAAATCACCCCGGATTTAAAGATCGGTCTGGCGTCGGATAACCTGCACGCTTTGCTGGCTGAACCCGCCGGGCTGTCCCAGCATCGGTCGCTTTCAGAGTGTTTGGACGAATTCGTTGGCGCCGAAGATATATTGCATGCCATTTTAACGGGAGCTGAACCGTCTTACAGCCTGGAACATGTCAACCGCGATCTACCGGATGGTTCGATCATGTATCTTAATTTTCGGATACTTCCGCTGGATGAACATAATCCAAGCGATGGTCTCCTGCTTGTTATTGAAGATGTATCCGATTTCGACAGGTTAAAGCAAGCAATCGTACAAGACCGCAACGAGCTGCGTCTGGCCAAAGTCGCCCTTGAAAATGCCAACCAGGAGCTGGAATCCCTCAACCGCTTCAAATCATTCATGCTCTCAATGGCCGCGCATGATTTACGTAATGCTTTCAATGTGATCATGATTTATTCAGGCATCCTGCGTGGGGATCCGAAACCAGATAATCCGCATTTACATCGTCACAGCCTGGATATGATTGACAGTGAGGTTGAATGGCTGGGGATGCTGTTCAATAATCTATTAAGCATGGATCAGATTGAAAAGGCCAGGCTGCCCATCCAGTTTTCCAAGTGTAATCTAAGTGCCCTGCTCCAGAATATTTTGGCCAATCTGGAAATACTTGCTTCGGTCGGCGAGTTGCAAATCAACTTCAAGGTGGATCAGGAACCATTTACAATCGAAGCCGATCCTGAACGGATCAAGCAAGTGGCCAATAACCTGGTCGGGAATGCAATCAAGTACACCCCTAAGGGCGGGCGTGTAGAGATCAGCCTGAGGCAAACCGGCGGACGGGCGGAACTGAAAGTGAGCGATACAGGCAAAGGCATGAACGCGGCTCAGATCGATCACCTGTTCCATCCCTATTATCGCACCAATGAAGCCGAAAAGAGCACGATACCTGGCAGCGGCTTGGGACTATTTATTGCACGCACCCTGGTGGAAGCTCATCATGGGACAATCGAGGTAGCCAGCCAGGTTGGTCAGGGGACAACCTTCACCGTTTACTTGCCTTTGCGCCAACCCAGGGAAATCTAGCCATATCCTGGCATGCAGCAAGAATTAATCGCGCAGCCATAGGAACGCCGCGCCTCATGAAAACTCGGGTGGTAAAATGGACGGCATGTCCACACTGGAAGAATCCATCCGCAAGCACCTGCGTTTCAACCTTACATTTAACATGCTGGATGGCGCTTTATTCGGCATGGGCTGGGGGTTTGGCTCCATCGGAACCATCATCCCGCTTTTTGTCAGTCACATGACTACTTCAGCGCTGTTGATTGGCCTCATCCCCTCCATCCATGCGGTTGGATGGCAGCTGCCGCAGTTATTTATGGCCAATTCGGTCGCACGCCTGCGGCGTTACAAGCCGATGGTCATGTTGATGACCATCCATGAACGTCTGCCCTTCCTGGGGCTGGCGTTCGTGGCATTGTTCCTGGCAAAATTGGGTAACACGCTGGCGCTGGTGCTGACCTTCGCGCTCCTGGTCTGGCAGGGGCTGGGCGCCGGGTTCACCGCCAACGCCTGGCAAAGCATGATTGCCAAGATCATCCCGTCCGACTGGCGCGGCACCTTCTTCGGGGCGCAAGCGGCCATCGCCAACGTTCTGATGAGCATTGCCGCCATCCTGGCCGGATACCTCCTCGACAGGCTGCATACCCCCATCAACTTCACCGTCTGCTTCCTCCTGGCGGTTGTCGGACTGGTGCTCTCGTATATTTCCCTGAGCATGACGCGTGAGCCGGTGGATGAGCAAAAGTCCATCCCGGAACATCTGCCATCTCCCTGGAGTGGCGGGCTGGCGATCCTGCGCCGCGACCGGAACTTCACCGGGTATCTGGTGGTCCGGGTGGTCTCCCAATTCGCCTCGATGGGCTTTGCTTTCTACATCGTCTACGGCCTGCTCCATTTTGGGATGAGTGACATCACCGCCGGCTTCCTGACCGCCGCCCTGACGATCAGCTCCACGATTGCCAATGCCGTCATGGGCTGGCTCGGCGACCGCCTGGGGCACCGCTCCATGTTGATTGCCGGATCGGTCGCCGTGGCGCTAAGTTCCCTGATCGCCTGGGGCGCTCCCTCCATCGGCTGGTTATATCCGGCCTTCATCCTCTCCGGCCTGGCCAATGTGGCCATCTGGACGATTGGCATGGCCATCACCGTCGAGTTCGGCACCGAAGAAACCCGCCCGACCTACATTGGATTATCGAACACGCTGGTGGCGCCATTTACCATCATTGCCCCGCTGATTGGCGGCTGGATTGCCCAGACCGCCGGATTTCAAACCACTTTTATGGTTTCGGCGATTGGCGGCCTGGTGACCGCCTTCTTGCTCTTCTGGCTGGTACGTGATCCGCGCCCTCGCGGCAAGCTGGAAAACGGCTGATAAATGATTCCGAAGGCGCAGGCCGGTTCAACCAAAGCGCCCTTGGATATAATCTTCCGTCTGTTTTTTCTGGGGGTGGGTAAAGAGTTCCGTGCCAGCGGCAGCTTCCACCAGTTCCCCCTGCAGGAAAAAGAAGGCATGATCCGCCGTCCGGGCTGCCTGTTGGACGGAGTGAGGCACCAGCACGACTGTATAATCCTTTTTGAGTTCCTGCAAAGCTGTTTCCACCTTGCCGGTGGAGATGGGATCGAGGCCTGAAGTGGGCTCATCCAAAAGGATCACTTCAGGCTGGTTCGCCAGGGCGCGTGCCAGGCACAAGCGCTGCTGCTGGCCGCCCGAAAGGGCGATGGCCGGATCATCCAGCCGGTCCTTGACTTCATCCCATAGTGCCGCCAGCTTGAGCCCTCGCTCCACTGCTTCATCCAGCCTGGATTTGCGTTTTTCATTTGCCAGTTCCAGGCTATAGGTCATATTCTGGCGGATGGATATCGGCAGGACGACCGGTCGGGCGAAAACCATCCCGACCCGGCGGCGCAAGTCGATCACATCGGTTTGGGGATCGAGGATATTCTCACCATTCAGGAAGATCCTTCCAGTAAGAGTCTCCACTTCGGTCAAATCATTCAGACGGTTGAGACATCTCAGCAATGACGATTTCCCGCCGCCTGCCGGACCAAACAGCACCGAGATGGCATTGGCAGGGATTTTCAGGTTGATATCCTTAAGGGATTCCGTCCCATTCGGATACCTGAGGTTCAAGTGTTCGATGACGATCTTATCCATGCCTACCACTGCCTTTTTGCCCGTGCGCGTGAACGGATGATGGTGGCGATCAGGTTCATCCCCAGGACGAAAATGATCAGCACCAGTGCCGTGCCATATTGGATCTGGATCGGCATGCCGGGCACCTGGGTGGAGATGACAAAAAGATGGTAAGGCAAAGCCATGGTGGCGTCCAGCGGGGAATTGGGTAAGTGCGGCAGGAAGAACGCTGCGCCGGTGAACAGGATCGGAGCGGTCTCCCCGGCCGCGCGTTCCAGGCCCAGGATGACGCCCGTAATGATGCCGGGCAAGGCCTGGGGCAGGATGATCTTGCGGATGGTCTGCCAGCGCGTCCCCCCCAGCGAGATGCTGACCGTGCGGAAGGCCTGCGGGACCGCTCGCAAGGCTTCCTCGGACGCGCTGATTATTACCGGCAGGGTCATGATGGAAAGTGTCAACGAGGCAGCCAGGATGCTGGTGCCGAATTTCAGGAAGAGCACGAACAGCCCCAGCCCGAACAAACCGTACACCACCGAGGGGATCCCGGCCAGGTTGATGATGGCAATCCGGATCAGGCGGGTGAGCCGGTTCTCGCTCGCATATTCGGCCAGATAGATGGCCGCTGCGATCCCGAGGGGCACCGAGAAAATGGCGGTGCCGATGGTAAGATAGAACGTCCCCACGATGGCTGGCAGGATGCCGCCCGCCCGCATCCCGCTTTCCGGCATGGCGGTCAGGAATTGCCACGAAATGGCCGGGGCACCTTTGCCAATGATATAGGCAAACACGGCAATGATGGGGACTATCGTGAGGAAAGCCACCAGGCTGATCAGGGAAATACCAAGGCGCTGGATCATGAAACGGTCAAGCAAGGTGCGCGCTTTCATGACAATATCCTCTCGGCGCGGCTCTTCGACTGGAATACCATCGATGATGCAATGATATTGACGATCAGCGAGATCAGGAACAACACCAGGCCGATGAAGAACAGGACATGGTAATACGGGCTGCCATTCGCCACCTCCCCCATTTCAGCCGCGATCGTGGCCGTCATGGTCCGCACAGGTGAAATGATGGAGGACAATTTGACCGCCATCACCGGGGCATTCCCTGTGACCATCATGACCGCGATGGTCTCTCCAATCGTCCGGCCGATGCCGAGCATGAGCGCCGTCAGCACACCCGACCTGGCAGCCGGCAGGGTCACGCGCCAGATGGTCTGCCATTTGGTCGCGCCGATTGCCAGCGCGGCATCCCGGTAACTCTGCGGGACGGCATCCAGGGCATCTTCGGCAATCGAGACGATGGTGGGGACCGCAATCCCGCCCAATAAAAGCGCCCCCGCCAGGGCGGTCAGGCCGGTGGGCAGGTTAAAGATGTTCCGCAGGAAGGGCGACAGGATCAGGATGCCCAGGAAGCCGAGCACCACCGAAGGCAGGCCGCCTAGCAATTCCACCAGCGGTTTGAGGATCTCACGCAGCCAGCGTGGGGCGATCTCAGAAAGGAACACCGCAGTTCCGATCCCGAAGGGAATGGCGATCAGCATGGCGCCCAGCGTAACGATGATCGAACCGGTGATAAGCGGCAGGATGCCGAAATGACTCTCGATGGGGTACCAACGCGTGGAGAACAAATTGCCCAGGCTTACCTCAGCCAGGGTGGGGACACCCTCACGCAGCAGGAAAATGAAAATGAGCAAGACAAAAACGATCGCTGAATACCCGCAGGTCTTTATGACCGCGGAAATGATGGTCTCACTCCAGCTAAGGGACTTTTTCATGACGCTCCTCCTCACCCCATCCCATCTCCCGGCGGGAGCAGGGCAGGGGCAAGGACTATTTTGAGATTGGCACGAAACCCAATTCGACCACGATCGCCTGTGCTTCTGAGGAAACGATCCAGTCAAGATAGGTCTTTACCACACCGCTCGGCTGGCCGGCAGTGTACATATACAGGTCGCGCGCGATCGGGTAACTCTTATTATTGACCGTCGCCACCGACGGGAGCACGAACGGGCCTGCGGCATCCTTGGCCACGGCAATCGTCTTGAGGTCCGCCGGGATGTAGCCCAGCCCGTCATAGCCTATGGCATTGGGGTTCTGGCGTAGCTCGCTGACGATGCCTTCCGAAGATGGCAGCAGCAGCGTGTCGGTGGCGAAGAGAGTCTTGTTGTTGGCGTCACCCAGGCGCACGACCGTATCACGGAAGTAAACGTGCGTTCCCGAATTGACCTCTCTTGAGAGCCGCACAATCGGCCGGTCCAGCCCGCCGACCTGGAGCCAGTTGTTGATCTTGCCCGAGTAGATATCGGAGATCTGCTGGAAAGTCAGCCGGTCCACCGGGTTGCTCGGGTTTACCGCAACGGCGATGGCGTCACGCGCCACCACGAACTCGATCGGATCAAGTCCTTTGGCCTTGGCCTGTTGGATCTCGACCGCCTGCATCTGGCGGGAGGCGTTGGCTATGTCCGTCGTCCGGTTGAGCAGGGCGGCAATCCCCGTGCCGGTGCCCCCGCCTGTGACCGAAATACTCACATTCGCATGCTCTGCCTGGTACTTCTCGGCCCAGGCCAGAGCCAGGTTGACGATTGTATCGGAACCTTTATCCTGTATGTACAGCATCTGAGATTGAGCCGTACCCGCATTGGCTGGCCCGCAGGCCGCCAGCAGGCAGATGATCAAGAGAAGCAGGAACCGCTTGAAGGCGCGCATCGTGCCAGATTATAAGCGATAATAAAATCTCGGTTCTCAGAGAATTGCCGTGTCAGAACCCCCAAATCCGGAACTCTTCAGGGCCAATCCTGGAGACTTAAAATCTCACAACCAAGAATAGATTACAATTGGCGCCATGAACAGCCTGCCCATCTTTGCCGTGCAAAACCTGGATTTCTATTATGGTGCCAAGCTGGCCCTGCACAAGATCAACATGGATATCCTGCCGAACAGAGTCACGGCCCTCATCGGACCTTCCGGCTGCGGCAAGTCCACTTTCCTGCGCTGCCTTAACCGCATGAATGACACCATACCCGGGACGCATGTCGAAGGCCGGATCCTGCTCAAAGGCAAGGATATCTATGCCGCCGATAACAATGTAGCCTTGCTGCGCCAGCAGGTCGGGATGGTGTTCCAAAAGCCCAATCCATTTCCCCAATCGGTCTATGACAATGTTGCCTTTGGGCCGCGCGTGCTTGGAATGGTGAAGAGCAAGTCACGCTTGGATGAGATCGTTCAGGAAAGCCTGCGGAATGCCGCCTTATGGGACGAAGTCAAAGACGACCTGAAAGCCAATGCACTGGCATTCTCGCTCGGGCAGCAGCAACGCATTTGCATCGCCCGTGTCCTGGCAGTCAAGCCGGAGGTGATCCTGTTCGACGAATCCACCTCCGCGCTCGATCCGATCGCAACCGGCTGGATCGAAGACCTGATTGTCGAACTCAAGCAGAAATACACCATCGTCATCGTAACGCACAATATGCAACAGGCTGGACGCGTTTCTGACTTTACCGGCCTGTTCTGGCTGGGCGAACTGGTCGAATTTGGCGCGACGGAACGGTTGTTCACCCGCCCGGATAAGGAACTGACCGAAGCATATCTGACCGGGAAAATGGGGTAAAAGAAAATATCAAAAAACCGCAGGCTATGGCCTGCGGTTTTTTGATTTAGAATCCTACTTCAGTTCCAATTCGGCTCTCACAGTGCCGGCGCGCTCGTGGCGTGCTGTCAGCTTCACTTTTCCGCCTTCGGGAGCATATACAACCCACTCCACTTTCAACCGGTCATCCGTACCGCCCTCCCCCGCATCGGCAAACGCAGATTTATACGCGCGCCCTTCCAACTGGGCCAGTTCTTCGCGCAGCTTGCCGGATTGCAGGCTGGCCCCGTTTGGCAGCTCGATCTCGCATATCACACCCCGCGTCACCTTCTTCTCCAGGGCTTTCTTGGTGACATACGTCGGCAGCCAGCCGGTATTCTCGACCACCATCCTGATCCGGTACGTGCCTGGCCCGATTGGTTTGGCCTCCGCCTGGCGCAAGGCCATTTTGGGGGAGATGAGCAAATGCCAGAGCATCCATTCGGGGAAAAGCGCCACCTCCTTTTCCATGAAAGCCGCCGGCGGGTTGACCCAATTCATGAAGTCCCAGCCGCCCAGCTCCACCTGGCCGAGCTGAGGGTGGTCGAACGGGTGCCAGTCCACGAATGCCTTGCCGCCGAGGACTTCATCGTTCCACTTCATCAGCTTGAGATCATCCTCCACGGGATGTTCGCGGTACCAGTCGATGAATTTATAGTCTTTGATGCCCGCCTCCCGCTGAGGGCTCCAAATCTCCACCGTCCAGCTGAACATGCCGAGGTGGTCGTACATCCAGGTATCGAAGCCGCCGGTGGTGACGGTTTTGGGGTGGTAGCGGAATTCATGGAAGGTGGAAATGTTCGGGTAGCCGGTCAGCTCTGTACCTTTATCCCCAATCTTCTTATAAGTCCATAGGTCTTCCGCTGGAAATTCATCGTCAGTACGGTCATCATAAGGCCGCAGGATGACACCCGCGTATGTATGATATGTGACCACTCCCGTCAGGTTGGGGTGCCTGACGATGAAATCAACCAGGCTGCGTGATTCCGGCTCGCTGGTCGGATAGGGCCCGGCCCCGTTTTGTTCGTTTTCCTGCCGCCAGACCGCTGGAAAGTTCCGGTTCAAGTCAAGCCCCTCTTTCGGAGGGCGCACCTGGATGGTGACGCCATCGTAGTTCTTTAGCAGTCCTTCGGGCAGCAGCCGGTAATACACGCCGCCGCTTTCGACCGGGTCACGCCGTACCATCAGGCGTGGGTCCGCCGGATGGGCTTTCCATACGCCATTCGGGTCCACCATGCGCATGGTCAGGATGCGCCCGTCTCCATCGATATCTTCGTTGGCAATGAGACCGTCGATCGGATCCTCATCATAAGGGTAAGGGCGTGTGCTCGAGCGGATGATCTTGGGCCGGTCGGCCATCGCCCACTCGGCCCCATCCGGGTTGACGCGCGGCACGATGTAGTAAGCGCGTGTATCGAGACATTCGGTTACAGTCTGATCCGTGCCATAGCGATTGACCAGGAAATGGATGAAATACAGCGCCGCCGTGGAACTGGCCACTTCGCAGGAGTGCACGTTTCCATCCACCCATAGGGCCGGTTTCTCCGTATCCGGGCCGCTGGCAAAATTGGTGACCGTCACCAGCCAGATTTCCCGCCCGGCATGACTCTTCCCGATCGATTCGACTTTGAGCAGCCCGGGGTATTCTGCCGCATATTCATGCAGCAACCGGGTCAGGTCGTCATAGCGATAGAAGCGGTTGAAAGCGATATCGGGCATATTTCCTTCCTCTCATAATTATCCGGCAGGCCGCCGGGAAAGCTGCGCTGACCATACCGCGCCCAGCAAGGCGGCCACGCCGCAGGCGTCAAACGAAATAAACCGCACCAGCGAGGCGCGCAGTACCAGGTGCCCGCCTGGGATGGAGAAAAGGATCAGGCTCTCTCCGATCACCCCAACCACCTGCATCGTTAGTGCCTCCCACAGAGAAACCCGGTTGCGTTGTGGATTCCAGAGCGCTGCCAGGTAAGGAATGTTCCACATGATAAAGAGCACCGCAAAACCACGTATCGCGGCCGCGCCCGGGACGCCGGCCAGTTCGAAGCCGGGGGCAAACATCCCGGGGTTCAGCAAGAAAGCCAGGGCACATTCCAGGTTCCAGGCCACCACCACGGCGATCAAAACCCGGGCGGTCCATACGCGCAGAACCGCCTTTGTCATCCTTTTAGATCCTTGTGTTCGCCCGGCCGCGGCATACCTTCTACTATCTCGGCAAGCTGCTCAGCGATTACGGAACGGCTGAAATGCTGCACGAGATACGCTCGTCCTGCCAGGCCCATCTGGCGGGAGGCCTCCCGATCGCCGGCCAGTTGCTGGATGGCTTGCGCCAGGACAGCCGGATCGCCCGGCCGGACAAATACACCACAGCCAGCCGCCTCGACCACCTGGCGGATCACGCCATCGATCGCCAGGACTACCGGACGCCCGGCCGCCATGTAATCGAAAACTTTATTTGGATAGGTGGTCTTGTATTCTTCGATCGGCTTGAGGATCGCCAGGCATGCATCCGCGCCGGCCAGGGCTGCTGCCATTTCCGTCTTGGGGACGGGCGGAAGAAAGAGTACGTTGGACAATCCCATCTCAACTGCTAGTTTCTGCAAGGCAGGCTTCTCCTTGCCATCCCCGAGCAGCACGATCACCACATCACGCGCGGCCGCTGAAGCTGCTGCTATCTTCGCCGCCTCCAGCACAACCCCCAGATCGTTTGACATGCCGTGCGCGCCGGCGTACAGCACCACGAACTTATCTGCGATCTGGTTGGCAGCCCGGAACTCCTCACCCTGGTCGGCCGGATCGAACATCTGCGGGTCTGCACCATTCGAAACCAGTTCCACGCGCCAGGCGCCGCGTTCGCGCACATAAGCAGCATAACCCGGACTGTTTACCACCACCAGGTCGGCATGGCGATATAGGAAGCGTTCCAACCAGTTTGACATCCTGATCAGGGTGGGATTCTTCAACACGCCCACGGCAATCGCGAATGCCGGCCACAGGTCCCGCACTTCGAACAGGAACGGTACCCGCTTCAAGCGTGCCAGCATCCATGCGGTGACACCCTGAAAGATGGGCGGAGAGGTGCCCCAGACCAGGTCCACCTGCTTCACACCCAGTCCGGCAATGAACGAGGAAGCCATGAAGGAAAAGAACGCCAGGACGCGGTGGATGAATGACTTGTGCAGGGCCTGGTACGTGTATGTACGAATAACCCTCACGCCGGCCGGCTGTGAGTTCGCCGCAGCTGTCTCAGGAGGCGGCAGGGATGTCCCGGTCAGGTAACTTACCGGGCTGGCGATGATCGTAACCTTGTGACCGCGCCCGGCCAGGTAACACGCCAGCTCGTAATGGCGCGTCCCGCCCGGCTCGTCGATAGCGGCGAAAGCCTGGTGGATCAAAAGGATATGCATGGCATTATTCGTCGTGCAGGACAGGCATCGGGTCGGGCCAGCCTGAAGATTGCGCTTGCACCACAATTTCTGCCATTGATCGTGGAAGGATCGGTAGGTTGAGCAGTTCCCCCAGCGGCACCCAGGTTGGCAAGTATGTCCCTTTTTCTGGGAGCGGGTTGGCGAATTCATCGCCGTTCCCGGTTCCGAATTCCCCGCCAACCGCCTCGACCAGGTAGTAATCCTGTGGCCGGTTGTGCCACCAGATTTCTGCCACCATTTTCTTAATGGTTACATCCAGGCCTAGTTCTTCCTTGGTCTCGCGTACGGCCGCCTGTTCGGGCGTTTCTCCGGGATCCACATGGCCGCCCGGGAAAGTGAAATAGTGCTGCCCGCCGCGCTGACGTTCGATCAGTGCGATCTTATCGCCTTGCAGGAGAATGATGGCAGCCCGGTAGCTCATTTTGGGAATACAAACTCGCTTATGAATTGTACATCATTTGCAGATCTTGTTTCAATAGCCAGGGACAGGGCCGGGGTTTTCACCCCATATGTGGGAGAAGCCCAGCCGAGCACTTGCCTGTCTGCCTGGGATTGTGGCTCACCGGGTGTGGAAGAATAAACGATTTCACCCGCCCGCATGAGTGACACCCGCATGGCTTCTTCGGTTTTACCTGTCTCAAGGCGGACAGAAATGGTCATCCATCCGTCCGGGGTTTGCAGGTGAATTTCGAGTGCCGGGCCTTGCATCTCTGCCTGCCACGGCCAGTCTGGCAGCAGCCAATGCAGGCGGTACGACATCATCCGCTTGTCCCAGGGCAGCCGGAATGACAGCATATCGTCCTGCACCTGCCAGCGGCCGTCGGCCAGGGCGGTCACGGTGCGTTCGTGCCGTACCCCCGCCCTCCAGTAGCCCCAATGGCGGCCGCGCACGCGTTGGAGGATGTCCGGGTCAGCCTCCAGGCTGCCGCGCCGGTACGCATTGAACCAATCGAGATACAGGAAGCGGCCGGCGCGCGTGAACTGATCACGCCCATTGACGGTGACCGTATTGTGTACTTGCGCAGCAGTCAGCCGGTTATCCCATGGCGGATCGACATTGTACAGGTACGTGCCGGCATCCTGAGCCACGTTCAGGCTATGCCACCAAAGGTCCACATGCAACTGATCGGCGTGGGAGGGGCGGCTGGTGAATTGAGCCGTTCGTAAATACGCCCAGGAGTCTTTACCGTATAGCTGGTCGCCAAGATAACGCGGCAGTTGAACATACTTGCGGTCTTCCAGCGGCACGCCGAACCAGAGCGCCATCTCATCCCACGGGCCGTGCGGCAGGTCGTAACCGAGAAAAGCCCTGGCAGCCGCGTTCAGCACGGGGCGATAATCGGCGGGCGGACAGACGGTCAGGGGAAAAATGTAGGCTCCATCGTTCGCACCCAGGTTGGGGGTTCGCCCCGAATCGGGATCCAGGATGGCCAGTGACCAATGGATGGAGCGGACGATGGCTTCATTCGTCTGGCGCGGCCAGACGTAGGTCATGCTTAAGTCGTTCCTGCGGATTATTTGGTTCACCCACAAAACGACCTGGAGCATCAGGCGTTGATAATTGGTGGAATGCTGGACATATTCGCCGTACGAGTCTATCTGGGAACGCAGGCCTTCGTTGAGCCACTTCCAGCCCAGCCTTTGCCAGCGCACAGCCTGCGGATGATCCGGCAATGCCAGCCCGGCGCTGAGCAGGCCGGCAGCTTCGGCAAGCAGGTGGTTGTTCTGTTGGGATCGGGCATAGACCAGGGTGGGAATAATTCGGGAAGCATGCTGCGCGATCGAGACCGCCAGGGCCTCCATCCGTTCCGGCGTGCTGCTGGATGAACCGGCAAAGGCCTGCCCTGCCCAGGTGAAAGCCATCAGGCGCAGGGCCGCCTCCTGCCCGGAGGTCCAGTTGGGGCCGAGAAAGGGCGGGTTGGCAGTGGTGAAAGTCTCGAAATTATCCCAGAAAGCCTGTGCGTATTTTTCCGCACTGCTCAAAATATAGGCACGCCCAAGGCAAAAGGCCCAGCCAAAGCGGGCAGGTTCCCAAATGAATTTGATGTCCGGCAGGCTGGCATACAGCGGAGTCAGCAGGGCTGGCTTGGTCTCGTACCTGGTCCAGTGGCTGAGTGGTTCGGAGAATGTCAGGCGCAGCGGCTGTGGCTGGTCCCCGAAAAGCCGCACCAGGCCGGCGGTAATTTCGTCAGCTTCGGCCAGGAGCGCGGCTTTTCCGTCTTTTCCAATCACGGCAAGCAGGCTCTCGGGAGCGGGAAACTCGAACAACGGGCGCAAAGGAGCATATCCCACCTGCTCAGGCTTCACTTCCACCCGCCGGTAATGCCCGGTGGCCAGCCCCAGGCGATAGAGCGCGTTGAACGCCACCGGTTGGATTCCCAACTGCACCAGCGCCTTATAGCCGTTGTATAGCTTGCTCAAGGATGCCATTTATTTGATCCGATCCCAATATGCCATGGCAAAGAAAATCGCACTGACCTGCATGGACTGCAGCAGCTCGCCGCTCTTCGCCATCCTGATCACTTCTTCCAATGGCGTGAGCACGACTTCAATATCCTCGGTTGCGTCGAGATGCTGTCCGTCGACTTTTTCGGCCTCCAACGCCAGGAAGGAGTAGATCAGGTTGGTTTGGTTGGCAGGGTTGGGGGAAACGCAACCGATCTGGATGAAATGGTCGCTGGTATAGCCGGTCTCTTCCAGCAATTCTCGCCTGGCGCCCTGCAGGGGACTTTCGTCGGTTTCCATGGCCCCGCCCGGCAGTTCCAGGATCACTTTTTGCGCGCCATGCCGATACTGCCGCACCAATACCACTTCCTTTTGTTTGGTCAACGCGACGATGGTCGCCCAATCCCCATATTCGAGCACGAACCCGTCCAGGTGCATGCCGTTGGGGAGTTCGCATGTATCGATGCGCACGTTTTTATGCAGATACTTCGATGCCATTATCTTCCAGGGCTTGATCGTCATGTAGGTTACATCCTAAGATTACCAGTTAATTATTTAGCGAAAATCATTGAAGAACCGAATTTTCGGTAGATGCTTATCCCAACTACCGGACCCATCTTTCATTCGCAATGTCACCATCCAGGATAGGGTTCATCTCCAGAGAAGAATCGTCCCTAATTCTATTAACAACACTTTTTAGGGTCCCTTCGATAAATTGCTCGTTTTTTTGATTGATTTTGTCGCTGCAACCGCGGACTTCAATGCGCCCACAACTCAAGAACGCATTGATAGTTCGCCGGCTTCATCGGCTTGCAAAACGGACAGTTCAGGCATGGGGAAATGGCGGGCATTGGTGGTTACAAGCGTCAAATTATTATGCAGGGCCGATGCGGCAATAATGGCATCCGCGTCGCCCAAAATAACCCCGCGGCTGCGCCACGAACGGATCAGTTCACCGGCCAGGTCAGCGATCTCTCCGCTCATGGAGATGGTGATAAAAGAGTCGAGTAGGTCAAAGGTTCTCTTGCGCTCGCGGTCATGCATCCCCCGCACGACCTCTAGCCGGGAGAAAGAAGATACATAGACTTCAGTCTGGTCTGATAGACTCTCTACCAATTGCGGGTATCCCCTCTGGTTCCGTAAATGGCGGATGAGAATGCCGGAATCAAGAAGATGATCCTTCATCTCTTCCCCATTCTTTAGACCAATCGCGCGTGCCAAGTGCGCGCTGCCCCTCGATCCAGCGGTCAATATCCTCACCGGTCATCATGTCAGGGTGGTCTTCATCCTTCCACGCCCCGGCAGATGCTTTAAGCGCGGCTTTCAGTTTCCGGCGACGTAGCTCACGCTCCAGAACCTCCTCCACAAAGCGCGTCCGTTCCCGCGCCGGGATGAGCCGGCGTAGTTCGTCGGCCACCGGCTTGGTCAGATACAGGTTCATGCGTTCCCGGATAACAGCCATGGCACATCTCTTTTGCACTATAAGTTTGCACTGTAATTATAGCACAATAATCATGATATTTCGATCTTATCTCCGCTCCGCAGCGCCTCCACGGCGGCAAATGTCGCCTTCGTCACGCCGAACAGTTGCTCATACGGTATGGGCGGCCGGCCGCCGCTGCGGATGGCAGCCGTGAAAGCCACCCATTCCTCCTTCCAGCCTTTATCCTGGCTTTTCCTCATCACGCTGCGCTGGCCATCCTGGAGCATTTCCAACCTGCGGAAATCATCCAGCACAGCAATCCGCCCGCCGCAAAAGACCTCCAGGCGCTCCTTTGGAAAAGATTTATCGCCATTGGAGAGATAATCCACCACCCCAATCGATCCATCTGGAAAGCCAAAGGTCATCGAGACATTGTCTTCATGGTATTTACCATTATCCGGCACAGCCATTGCCGTGACCGAAACCGGCGCCGCTCCGGCCAGAAAGGTCAGAAAATCGACAAAATGACAGCCTTCGCCAATGATCCGCCCGCCGCCCTGGTCAGGATCATGCGTCCAGTGGTTCAAGGGAATGGTTCCGGCGTTGACTCGGTAATGCATGTATAACGGCTCGGTACGGGCTGCCAGGAATTCCTGCAGCCGCCTGGCCAGCGGGGCATAGCGCCGGTTGAATCCGACCGTCAGGAGCGGACATTTTTCGCCTTGCAGTGCCTCAGCGAGCGCTGAAAGCTGGGCGCTGTTTACCGCCAGGGGTTTCTCCACGCACACATGCTTGCCGGCTTGCAGCGCCCTGACCGCCAGATCTGCATGCAGGCCGTGGCGGGTAAGGATGGCAACGGTATCGATCCCCGCATCCTTCAAGATCTCTTCTTCCGAGGAAGTGGCATATGCAAAACCGAATTTCTTGGCCGAATGCTGGGCATGCAGGCCTCCCGCTGAGGCAATGCCGACCAGCTCCAACCCTTCGACCTTCTGGAGTGCCGGCAAAAGCGTGGCATTGGCAAACAATCCCGCGCCCAGGACGCCGAGTTTCACCGTACCCGCCTGCCCGGTGGCATGTCTCGCCGGAAAAGTGATCCGGCTGACGGAATCACCTGAAGCATTTTGAGGGTAAGTCAATACCACGCCCAGGAAGGCTTCTTTCTTCTTTCCGGTGATAATCTCGTACGCCTGGGCAGATTCATCAATCGGGAAACGATGACTGATGAGCGGGGCGATCTTCAATTTGCCGCTCGCCATCAACTCGATGACGGCTTCGAAATTACGGCCTTCCGTCCACCGCACGTACCCGGGCGGATAATCCCGGCCATTCTCCTCGTAAGAAGCATCATAACGGCCAGGGCCATACGAACGCGAGTTGATGAAGCTCAATTCCTTTTCATAGTAAGGCTTGCGCGGTAAAGTCTGCCCGACGGCTCCGGTTGCCACCACCTTCGCGCGGTCACGCGCGATGGATGCTGCCAGCGCCACCGGGTCGTTGGACGAGGTATCGGCGCAAATGATGATCGTATCAAAGCCGCGGTTGCGTGTGAAAGCCTGGGCGTGTTCCACTGCCTGAGCTCGCAGCACAGACTCCAATCCAAGCGAGGCAGCCAGTGCGATCCGTTGTGGGTTAACATCGATCCCCAGCACCCGGCAGCCTGCCGCAACCGCGATCTGGCTCGTCAACAACCCCAGGAGGCCCATCCCGATGACTGCGACCGTTTCCCCGACTTGCGGCTGGGCCAGCCTGAAACCATGTAAAGCGATCGCACCGAGCGTGGTGAATGCAGCCGATTCGAAATCGACCGATTCCGGCAGCCGGGTGAGCAAGGCACGCGGGACAACATTGTATTCCGCATGGACCGCGTATCCGCCGCCCGCACAGGCCACCCGCTCCCCCACTCTGAAGCCGGCCATTCCTTCCCCCAATGCAACGATGGTGCCCGCAGAAGAATAACCCAGCGGCATGGGTTGGTCGAGGCGATTGAACGCCGCTCCCAGCGTGACCAGCACGCCCTCCCGGCGCATCTTTTCCAGCACCTGCTTCACCAGGTCGGGGCGGGAGCGAGCCTTGCCTACCAGGGATTTCTCGGCGAAAGCCACCAGCATCCGTTCGGTTCCCGCTGAGACCAGGCTGGCGGCCACTTCCACGAGCGCCTGCCCGGCAGCCGGCGCAGGCTTGGGCACTTCTTCGACCACAGTCTTGCCATTCTTCATATTTTGGAGGAGTTGTTTCATAGGACAAGAAATAGTTGACAGAGATTGAGAGGCTGAACAAGTGATAAAATGACCTTTGTTCTCCTCCGGAAGTATACCGCAAGAAAAGCCCTCATTGGATAAAGGCTCGCCAGATCACCCAGGCTGGAACCAAGGGGTTATTGGCACGCAGCCAGGAAGTGGCTAAAATTACCTTTGACATTATGGTCGCCGAAATCCCTGTGAGTCGCACCAAGGTTGTCATCCCCACCCTCCGTCCCGGGATTCTCCACCGGAGGAGGTTGTTGGCTTTATTTGACAACCTGCTGGATCGCAAGCTCATCATCATCTCTGCCCCGCCCGGGTATGGAAAGACCTCCCTGCTGGTGGATTTTTCCCGCCAATCCGAGTTACCCATCTGCTGGTTCTCCCTGGATGCGCTCGACCAGGACCCGCAGCGCTTCTGCACCTACCTGATTGCTGCATTGGCCGAGCGTTTCCCCAATTTTGGAAAACGCACGAAAGCCGTCCTGAAGAGCCTGGTCAGTCTGGAGCAGGATATGGAGCGCATACTTTCTGCGCTCATCAATGAGATCGACAGCCAGATCGACCAGCATTTCGCTCTGGTGCTGGACGATTACCAGTTCGTTGACTCTGTGCCGGATGTCCGCAATCTCTTCAGCCGGTTTGTCTCCCTGGTCGGCGAGAACTGTCACGTCATCGTATCATCCCGGCGCTTACCCGCCCTGCCCGATATGCCTCTTATGGTGGCGCGCCAGCAGGTGGGCGGGTTCGATCTGGAAGAATTGGCCTTTCGCCCCGACGAGATCCGCTCTCTTTTCGAGATCAACTATGGGATGACCCTTTCCGATAACCTGGTCAATGGACTGATGCAGAAAACAGAAGGATGGGTCACCGGCCTGCTCTTATCTGCCTCCAGCGTTTCCAGCAGCATACCAGACCTGACCAGCGCGGCCCGCACTGCCGGCGTGGACCTGGCCGCCTATCTCGAACAGGAAGTGCTGGCCCCTCAGCCTCCCAGCATACACGACTTCCTGCTCGAAACCTCCCTGCTGGAAGAGTTTGATGCCGCTCTTTGCGAAGCCGTTCTGGGCAGAGGCGACTGGAAGAACCTGATAAAGACGATCCGGCAAAATAACCTGTTCGTCTTGCAAGTGGGCCCGGATGGGAAGTGGATCCGTTACCATCATATCTTCCAGGAATTCCTTCAGCAACGCATGCGGGACGAAAGACCCGAACAAACCCAAGTCATTCTCCTCCGCCTCGCCAGTTATTATGAAAGGTCTGGCGAGTGGGAAAAAGCATATTCCATCTACCGGCAGTTGAATGATCTTGAGCTTCTTTCAACTCTGATCGAACGCGCTGGAATGCCGATGCTATTAAGCGAACGGCTGATTACGCTGCAAACCTGGCTAAACAATTTGCCCACTGAGCAGTTCCAAAAGCACCCTGCTTTGCGTTCTCTCAAGGGCGCCCTTCTATGTACGGTCGGCGAGGGACATATTGCCCTGATGACCCTGGATCAGACCATCCAGGAATTTCAGGAGATTTCCGATCTTCCTAACCTGACGCTGGCGTTGGTGCGCCGCTCTGCCGCTTATAACCTGGTCGGTGACTATGCCAGTTCCCTGAAGGATGCCGAAGAAGCCTCGCGTCTGAGCAAGGAGGTTCCTGATTTACAGCCCATATTTGCCGAGTCAGAGCGTTTCAAAGGCATCAGTCTGTTCCATCTCGGGGAAATAGCGGCCGCCACCCTCGTTCTGGAGGGATCGCTGCAATGTTATCTGGAATTGAACGATAAGCAGAGAGCCGCCTGGGTGCAGGCAGATTTGGGATTATCGTATTATTCCAGCGGCAATTACCCGGCGGCCTTGAACGCCTATAACCAGGCGCTTAAGGAACTGCGCAATGAGAACAATCTGCCTTCCCAGGCAAATTTGCTCAATAACTTGGGACTGCTGTACCATCACCAGGGCGAACCCGAACTGGCTGTACAAACCTTCGAATCCGGCCTGGAATGCGCCCGAACCAGTAATTCCCAATGGCAGGAATCACTGTTATTGACCAGCCTGGGCGACTTATATATTGATCTGGATGAACATGACTCTGCCTTCCAGGCCTACGACAATGCCGCTCGAATTGCCCAGCAGGTCAGCTATCAATTTCTGACCAATTACCTCGGCCTGGCGCAAGCTCATCTGGCCTGCCTGCGCGGCCGGTTCAGGGAAGCCAACACTTATTTGCATCAAGCGCAGGCCTCTGTTCTGGCGACCAATTCCAACTACGAATGCGGCTTGTACTTCCAGGAGCATGGTTGCCTCCAAATGATGGAAGAATATTACGATTCGGCCGCTTCCCTGCTGAATCAAGCCTTGGGTTATTTCCTCCGTGGCGGATTGACCGCTGAAGCGGCCTGTTGCCGGATCTGGTTGGCTTGTGCCTATTCCAAAGCCGGGAAGCCTGCGGATGCCTGCAAGCAATTGGGAATGGCGCTGGAAAAAGTTACTTCCGGTTCGTCAGCTTATGCCGTTCAACAAACCATCCGCCAGGCCCGTCCCTGGCTGAAGGATCTTGAAAACAATGCGGAATGCCACGGCATCCTTGCTCCCTGGCTTGCCAACATCGCTTCAGCAGAACAACGCCTGCCGGATCTGCGCAGACGCCTGCGCAGGTTGCTGCACTCCGTGCCCATCCAGGTTCCGCACCTGGTGATCCAGGCCTTTGGAAAAGCGCAGGTGCGGGTGAATGGGAAATTGGTAAGGACTCAGCAATGGAAGACCGTCTCAGTGCGTGAACTGTTTTTCTTCTTCCTGGCGGCCTCGCGACCCACGTCAAAGGAAGAGATCGGGGAGGTGCTCTGGCCGGAGCTCAGCCCCCAGGATTTGAAGCTGAGGTTTAAGAATGAACTCTATCGCCTGCGGCATGCGCTCGGACAGGAAGTGATCCGTTTCGAGAACAATCTCTACTCTTTTAATTACCTGCTGGATTTCGAATATGATGTGGAGAAGTTCAATACAGCCATTATGAAGGCAAAATCCTCTTCCCAGGTGCAGGAAAAAATTTCCCACCTGCGCAAAGCTGCCGCCCTCAGGAATGGACCGTACCTTCAGGACCTGGATGCCACCTGGATTTTGCCGGAACGCGTACGCCTTGACAAAGCCTGCGTGGATGCCTGGATGCAATTAGCCGAACTCCTGCGCCAAC
>Ga0335069_10002013_pt1 | contig 31835 bp, 28 predicted proteins | sample Lox_Sample_11_FD_206714 | JGI IMG/M metagenome (GOLD analysis project Ga0335069, IMG submission 206714) | Soil microbial communities from Loxahatchee National Wildlife Refuge, Florida, United States - Lox_Sample_1.1 | ecosystem: Environmental > Terrestrial > Soil > Wetlands | place: USA...
GCGGCAACGTCAGATGGCCAACGAGGTGATCGAGACATTCACGAGTCTAATTATCAAGGATCAGACGTGATCCGACGTAAGAATGAAAGTGCTGTCTTGTTGTTCATCTTTGAGGGCTAGTCGTTGATTCGCTATTGGCTTGAGCGACAGAGGAGGTCAGTTGGCCTTTATGAAAGGCCATTGCAGGAGACCCTGAACGGGCACCGGGCTGGGACGATCGCAAGGTCATGCGCGTTCTATAAGTGCGCCTGCCGCGACCTTAATCCCGGCCTTTATATCAGTAGTCCCTTGACAATTTCGGACAGGTCTCGGACAATTCCTCTGTCCGAATGCTCGTAAGTGCTTGATTTTATTGGTGGAGCTGAACGGGATCGAACCGTCGACCTCCTGAATGCCATAGAAACATCTCGGACAATCCCTCATCTAGCTCGGAGAAATTCTCGCTTTTTCAAATACTTACGGATTGAAGAGCGCATGAATTACCATCAGGCGTCCTTCTATTGAATCCTGCGTAAAATAGTGACAAACGTTCTGGATTTTGCTAATGTATAGGGCATGGGTAATCCAGAGGGTGTGCGGCGGGATTTCGCTGCGTTGGAAGAGCGGCGAATGGAGGCGGGGCGATTACTTAAAGAGGGACTCAGCCAGTCCGAGGTCGCCCGAGCGGTGGGAGTGCATCGGCAGTCGGTCAGCCGTTGGGCGCGCGAGTTGGAGCAATCCGGCATGCGCGGCTTGCGCAAGGCCAAATATACCGGACGGCCGGCCAAGCTCAGCCCGGCCCAGTTGCGCGGGATCGAACACGCGCTCAAACGTGGTCCCGAAGCGTTCGGATTTGCCACGGGGCTGTGGACCGCGAGCCGAGTGCGCGACCTCATCGAATACCGGACCGGGGTGCGATACCACGAGGACCACGTTTGGCGCATCCTGCGCAAGCTTAACTGACCTGCCAGCGTCCCACCGGCAAAGCGCTGGAGCGCGACGAGCAGGCGATCCAGCAATGGAAGCAGTACCGCTGGCCCCGGATTAAAAAAAAGCGCTGTGCGAGCGGCGTACGATCATCTTCATAGACGAAAGCGGACTGAGCGAACGACCGCACCGGGTGCGGACCTGGGCGCCGCGCGGGCAGACTCCGGTGCTGCAGTACCACTTCAACTGGAAGGTGCTGTCGGCTACTGCCGGAATCACCTGGTGGAACTTTTACTTCCGGCTCTACCCGACCTCTATTCGCGCACCCCAGGTGGTGAACTTCCTCGGCCACCTGCTGCGTCATCTGCCGGGCAAGCTGCTGGTGGTGTGGGACGGACTGCCGGCGCATCGGGCGCCCTTGGTCAGCGACTTCCTCCGCGCACAGCGCGGTCGGCTCACAATCGAGTGGTTGCCGGGTTACGCCCCGGAACTCAATCCGGTGGAGTACGTCTGGGGCTACTGGAAACAACACGAGCTTCCCAACTTCTGTCCTCGCGATTTCGCTCAACTCAGCCACCACGCCCGCCACGCGCTGCGGCGGATGCGTCGGCGCCCGCGGCTGGTGAAGTCATTCTGGCATCAAGCAAAACTGTCACTATGAAATGCAGGACTCAATAGAGGCATGTATCTAAGCATATGAATCTGGGAGCTATAGCTGGGGCTTGCCTAACCCGCGCGCGCAATCAACAAAAATGGCGCTTTATTTGCGAACAAAACGTGATCGGTTCTGATCCGGGGAAAGTCCTGCAGGCCCCCCATCAGCAAGTGCCCGCAATTCAACGCTCGACGACTAGATGAAGAGGGCGGAGGGCTCTCCGTCAGTGTCAGTTCTGGTGTCAGTTGAGTACGGAAAGTCGCCGATTTGCGCCGAACGTGGCAGAAGTCACGAAAGAACAAAAGCCCAGCAACTACTATGGAATTGCCCGTCAATCCTCGGGTTCTTCGTTATCTTGGATCGGATTCGTAATCAGCAGGTCGTCGGTTCGATTCCGACGGGTGGCTCCAGAAAAGTCAAGAAATTTAAAGCTTTCTAGGCGAAAGTCCATGGCGATACTCGCTGAACAAACGAGATCGTCCGCAAATCGTCCCTGTTTATCAAAGCTGCCTAGCCAGACTCTGCGCGATAGCCAAAAAGAGACAGATCGGACTTGTCTGCTCGTCCGGTGAATGTATCCAAGCGTATCCTTTCGTCAAAGTAACGGTGTCGCCGGTGCTACAAACCGGTTGTGTGACCTTTTGAGCAGCCGTGAATTGGCGGATTAACTACTGGTATTTTACCATCGCTTTCGATGACGCAACTCCTTATGATGGTGGCTTCGGCAGGTGCCGAAAACCCTATGCTGCTCACGATCACGACAACGGCTCCGCCTGCGACCGATCTAGGATATTTGCTGCATAAGAATCCCACCCGTGCGCAGTCGTTCGCGATGACGTTCGGGCAGGCTCACGTTTTCTATCCGGAAGCCCGGCACGCGCGCTGCACTGCGGCACTCTTACTGGAGATCGACCCGGTTGGGTTAGTGCGACGCCAGCCCGGCGACAATCGTACTCTAGCTGAATACGTAAACGACCGGCCCTATGTGGCCTCCTCTTTCATGAGCGTAGCGATTGGCGATGTGTTCGGGACTGCGATGGCTGGTAGGTGTCGGGAGCGGCCCGATCTGGCCGCCAGTCCGATGCGCTTGGAGGCGAAACTTGTCGCAATCCCTTGTCGTGGTGGAGGGATGTTCTTGCGGAAGTTGTTTGAGCCGCTGGGTTATGAAGTCGATGCGCGACAGCACCTGCTCGACGAGTTAAACCTCGATTGGGGACCAAGCCGATATTTTACCGTCCTGCTCCGCAAAGAATGTCGGCTTAGCGAACTCCTCACGCATCTCTATGTGCTCATTCCCGTGCTGGACGACGAGAAGCATTACTTCGTTGGGGAAGACGAAGTCCAGAAGCTGATCCGACGTGGCGAAGGGTGGCTGGGCTCGCATCCCGAGCGCGAGGTCATTGCTAGCCGCTATCTCCGGCACCAGAAGAGCTTGGCGCGCCGAGCCCTGGAGCAACTAACGGCGGAGGACTCGCCGGACGTTGAGGAAATCGCGACCGAGCATGACCTCGAGGAAGGCCAGCTCGAAAAGCCATTAAGTCTGAGCCAACAGCGAATTGGCGCAACGATTGCAGCAGTCAAAGCCGTTGGAGCAAAACGTGTGCTCGACCTCGGCTGCGGCGAGGGCAACCTGCTCAGAGCAATGCTGAGCGAAAAATCATTCGAGCAGATCGTTGGTGTCGACGTGTCGCATCGTGCACTGGAAGTTGCTAGCCGACGTCTCCGCTTGGAGCATTTATCGGACAAGCGGCGTGCCCGAATCAGACTGCTGCACGGATCTCTAACTTATCGCGATAGTCGGTTGGTTGGATTCGACGCAGCCGCGGTTTTGGAAGTGATCGAGCATCTCGATCCGGCCCGGTTGAACGCATTCGAGCGATGCCTGTTCGAAGTCGCGCGTCCGGAAGCGGTGGTTTTAAGCACGCCCAACGTCGAGTACAACGTCATGTTTGACAATCTTCCAGCAGGTAAATTGCGTCACAGAGACCATCGCTTCGAATGGACTCGACAGGAATTCGAGGCTTGGGCCCACGGCGTATGTGATCGTTTCGGGTACGAGGTGCGTTTCCTGCCGATCGGCCCCGAAGACGCCAAGCTTGGTGCTCCAACCCAGATGGGAGTGTTTACCCGATCCACGTGAAAATTACGATTCCAGAGCTCTCCTTGGTCGTTTTGATCGGCCCGTCCGGAGCCGGCAAGTCGACGTTTGCACGCCAGCACTTCAAGCCGACGGAGGTGTTGTCATCGGATTACTGTCGAGGGTTGGTCAGCGATGATGAAAACAATCAGTCGGCGACGACCGACGCCTTCGAAGTACTCCAGTTTATCGCCGGCAAGCGGCTCGCAGCCGGTAAGCTGACGGTTATCGACGCGACTAATGTTCAACCCGAGGCACGCAAGCCGCTTGTCGCATTGGCGCGCGAATATCACTGTCTGCCTGTAGCGGTCGTTTTCAATTTGTCTGAGCGAATTTGTCGCGAACGAAACCAGTCGCGTCCCGATCGCGATTTTGGTGGTCATGTAATCCATCAGCAGCTCCAGCAGATGCGGCGCTCGTTTCGCGGACTTGATCGCGAAGGTTTCCGCCATGTCAGCGTGCTCCGTTCGCCCGAAGAAATTGAGGCGGCAACTCTCGAACGTCAGCCGCTCTGGTGTGACCGCCGTGAGGATCAGGGACCTTTCGACATTATCGGCGACATCCATGGCTGCCGTGCTGAGCTAGAAGTCCTATTGACTAGGCTCGGGTACGATCTTCAAAACCTGCGTCATCCTGAGGGCCGCAGGGCCGTTTTCCTCGGCGACCTTGTTGACCGGGGCCCGGATACTCCTGGCGTCTTAAGAATCGTGACGTCGATGGTTGCGTCAGGTGCGGCGCTCTGCGTGCCGGGAAATCATGACGTGAAGCTGATGCGCAAGCTTCGCGGTCGAGATGTTCAGATTACCCACGGGCTCGCCGAGTCACTCGCACAACTCGAGCCCGAGCCGCCTGAGTTTAAGCAGCAGGTCATCGATTTCATCGACGACCTGGTATCGCACTACGTGCTCGATGGTGGACGGTTGGTCGTGGCTCACGCTGGAATGAAGGCCGCGATGCAAGGTCGCGGGTCGGCCAAGGTGCGTGATTTCGCGCTGTTCGGCGAAACCACCGGCGAGACCGACGAATTCGGTCTGCCGGTTCGACACGATTGGGCATCGGAGTATCGCGGCAACGCCACCGTGGTCTACGGACATACACCGGTGCCGGAGGCTGAGTGGCTCAACGGGACAATAAATATCGATACCGGATGCGTCTACGGCGGCGCGCTCACCGGGTTGCGTTATCCAGAAAAAGAACTCGTCTCAGTACCGGCGGAGAAGGTCTGGTGCGAGCCGGCGAAGCCTTTCCTTGATGTCGCACCCGAGACCCAACCACTCAGCGCGCAGCAGAGCCACGACGACACCCTGGATCTGAGCGACGTTCTAGGCAAGCGGATCATCACAACCCGGCTTCATCGAAATGTGACGGTGCGCGAGGAAAACGCCTCTGCCGCGCTTGAAGTGATGAGCCGATTTGCGGTGAATCCGAAGTGGCTGATCTATCTGCCACCGACGATGTCACCTTGCGAAACGACGGATCTCCCTGGATTTCTCGAGCATCCAAAGCAGGCTTTCAGCTACTACCGGAACGAAGGCGTGCCCTTGGTGATTTGCGAAGAGAAACACATGGGCTCCCGTACCGTGGTGATCGTCTGTCGCGATTGCGAGGTGGCGCGCAAACGCTTCGGTATCAGCGAGGATGAATCCGGCATCTGCTATACACGAACCGGACGACGATTTTTCGATGACCCCAGTATCGAGCGCGAGTTGCTAGCGCGAGTGCGCGCAGCGGCCGATGCATCAAAGCTCTGGGACGAGTTGAAAACCGACTGGCTCTGCCTGGATTGTGAGCTGATGCCGTGGTCGGCGAAAGCTCAGGAGTTGCTGCGCTCACAATATGCGGCGGTCGGGGCCGCTTCTACGGTCGCGTTGCGTGAGACAACGGACGCGGTCCAAATGGCTCTCGCACACAATTCCGAAATTGAGCCGCTGCTTCTTCAGATGCGTCAACGCGAGGAGTTGGCGGCGCGGTTCGTCACTGCGTATCGGCGGTACTGCTGGCCGGTCAGATCGCTCGACGACTTTAAACTCGCTCCATTTCATCTACTGGCATCCGAGGGCAATGTGCACACTTCTAGCGATCATCGGTGGCACATGGAAGCTCTGGGCGCCTTGTGCGATCACGGAGCACCCGTGCTCATTCCCACTTCTCACAAGCTAGTCGATCTCACCGATACGGCATCGGAAGACGACGCTGTCGAATGGTGGACGGAGCTGACTGCCCGCGGAGGAGAGGGCATGGTTATCAAGTCGGTCGATTTCGTCGCGCGGGGCCGGCGTTCGCTCGTACAACCAGCGATTAAATGTCGAGGACCTGAATATCTGCGAATCATCTATGGCCCGGAGTATACGCTGCCGCAAAATCTCGAACGTCTCCGATCGCGCGGCCTCTCGGTTAAGCGATCGCTCGCACTCAGAGAGTTTGCGCTTGGAATCGAAGCATTAGACCGCTTTGTTCGCGGCGAACCCTTGCGCCGCGTTCATGAATGCGTATTCGCAGTGCTGGCGTTGGAGAGCGAACCGGTCGACCCGCGGCTGTAGTAAAGAATCCTCGAATCCAAGGACTGTCGGTTGTAACTTCCACGAGCGAACGAGGCTTGTGATCCGCAAAAATATTCGTTCATGGCTTGAAACCCGCGCAGCTCTTAGGGATTTTAAGGAGCCATCGTCGACGACAGAGGAGCTTCTTGCATTTTATGCGTGCAAGGCTGAGTTGGTTGAGGATATAATAAGTGACAACGAGACGCTCGATTACCGTTTCGAATCCCGGCCCGTAATCACACCGGTCGATGAAGCCAGTTGCGGAGCTGAGATTCTCGCGAAATCGTTGATAAAAGTTTACTTTCTCGAGCCATTCTAATCCTCTCCAAAAAAACGTCTTCTGACAGTCTCGCCAAGTGGGACCTCTGGACCGGTGAAGAAAGCGTCCGGCATCCGAGTCGGCTCTTCGCCTAGCAACGGAAACGCTCGTGCACGGCGTACATCTGCTTCGGGTCCCGTCTCGTAGAAAAGCTGGTAAACCCAGCCCTCAAATTTGTGTAACGCTCCGTAATAACGATCGTGTGCGGATGCGAAGAGGTGCCCAGCTCGGTCCCAATCGTCGTTGGCCAGCAAGAAATCACGAAGTACTCGGACATCGCGTATGGCTAGACATTGACCTTGGCCATAAGAAGGATCGTTTGAGGCGGCAGCGTCTCCAATCAAAGCGACACCGTTTTTGTACGGATGATCGACCCAGCTATCGGCACCGTCGAACGTCGATAGCGGCCCGATTGGTTTCGATTGAGCTATCCACTCCGTCGGTACCCCAGCTCCGAGTGCATCTTCCACAAAACGCGGCAGATCGCCGAAGCCTTGGAAGCGATAGTTCTCATTCTTAGGATGGAAGACGTACGTACGGACTCGACCTTGCCCTTGTGGACAAAGGAACGCATATCGTCCGCACTCGGGATTCATCAGCCAGCAGTTTGTGTCTTCGGGAACTTTCGGCATCCTCTCGCATAGGAGACCCGCGATGAGCATCCCATAGGTATCTTGGCGTACTCGAAAATCGCCCCATCTACGCCCAAGTGATCCACGACCGTCCGCACAAACCACGAGACGGGCCGATAGCTCCTCACTCCGTTGCTCATATTCGATACAAACCGAAGGCAGCTCCCCAGGCTTCACAGTTGATGCGCGCGCACCGCGCCTCACGTCTGCCCCCGCTCGCTCTGCGGCCGCGAGCAGAACCTCTTCCATTTCATGATGAATCCAGTTGAGGCCCGCCGTCTCTTGAGGGGTCGAGGTCACTAAATTGCGATGCCCGATTCGCTCGCCGCCGAGATATGTGTCGAACCAAGGGACTTCACGCGCGCAGCCGTCGACCAGAAGCTGGTAAAGGCCCAACTCCTTGAGATCGGCCACCCCCCACTGAAAAATTCCTTCGCCGCGGACGCGATCCTTGAATTGCCTTTCGCGCTCCAGTACCAACACACGGAGGCCGTTTTCCGCCATTACCTTTGCGATACTGGCGCCGGCGAGCCCTCCCCCTACCACGATGATGTCGTACATTAGTTACTTTCTCTTTCTTTAGACTTCTGCCCGAGCGAAAAAGTGAAAAGCGGCAACCTCTTGATCCAGTCCCTCCTCTCAGACAGAGCCCGTTAGTCTTTGCTCCCGACGCGCTAAGGACTCGCTCAAACTGCTTCTTGCCACGACTTGGCCGACGCTACGCAGCTTGGGAGCCTAGAGCAGGAAACTTCTTAAACACTGCCTTTACTAGCGTGCTCAGGTCATCCTCTCCAAACTTCGGAAAGGTCAGTCCCCACGTCTGCGCGAAAGAGTTTGACCACAGAATAGCTCCGCTCTTCCCATCAATGAAGGAAATCCTGATCATCGCTGCCGCATTAGGTTCTTTGATCGGAATCACGAGACCCAGTGTGCCAGCGGCGATCAGGGTATCAAGAGCAACCTCTCCCGCGACGCTGCCGCCGGTCCGCTCTATCCCTTGCAGTTCTACGAAGACAAGGCCTTCAGCCCCAGTCTGCTTTGCGATTGCTGCCACGGCTTCAGCAAGAGGGGCTTCACTCTCCAGAGTAGGATGGTTGACCTCGTACTTCTGCTCGTAAGCTATTTGATCGTAAGCGTTGCGAATATCGCTACTGGCGTTTGAAGCGGCTCCCAGAACTCGATAACCACGGCTCGACAACTCACTTGCGACGAGCGGCCCAAGTTGCTGCGCAGCCGCTATGTCTAAGTCTCTGAGTTCATCATGAGCACCACCGAGTTTAACTAAGGCAAGCCGCACATCAGAAGGCATTACCGCGACAGTCTTAGTCGATTGCAGGCGTGCCAACGCTTGCGCATTCAGTGGTGCGTCCGCGGTCGCACACGACCATAATAGAAAAGCGGGAAGCAGAAGCAGGATGACTTCAGTGCCTGCCCACCAGCGCCCTCTCGTCCACGAATTTGTACGCCAACTCATTGGTCTAGTGGTCGAAGTTTAGACGAGCGAAATTCCGCTCGACCCCTCGCTTCGCGTATCTCTCTTCTGCCCTGAATATTCGGTGCCCGCGCCACCTCTGGAGAAAGCACAACCAGCGCATCATCTCAGCCCCTTTAACAGCGACACTTGCATAACGATTAAACCAGCGTGAGATTCTCTCTGTACCGGCCGAACCTTTCAGTCAGTATGTGTTAGAGCGCGACCGCAAAATGAGCAATACGGAAACTGCCGTATTCTTCGCGGCGCAGCAGTAACTGAAGCGAGATCTATGTTCCAGAGATGTTTCTGCGAGACTCTATCGCGACCGCTGCAGCCGCGGTTCTGGTCTCAACGCCGAGCCTCGCAAGGATATGCTCCAGATGCTTGCCGACAGTCAGGCGGCTGATGCCGAGAATGATCGCGATTTCTGAATTGGTCTTGCCCATCGCGACGAAATGAAGTACCTCCGTCTCGCGCTTGGTTAAGCCAAGAGGTAGGAGGTGTTCACTCCCCGCCGTCGTTCTTTGCTCGCGCAAGGTCAGGATGTAGCCGCTGCTTTGCATAGCGACTGCGATGTTTAGCCGATGACCATCACGCACAACCTGCAACTCCTGATTGGGCGCGGTGCTGCCTCCCAATTGCCTCAGTCGTGTGCGCTGTGCCGATGCGAACTGCATCACGCTTTCCGATAGGGAATCGCCAAACGCCTCCGTCCCGAAATAGGTCAAGAGTAGTTCTCGCCCAATCTGCGCTTCGGCCAATATTTTGCCTCTGAGATCCACCACGACGACGGCGGGACAATTGGTCGTTAGAGCATTGGCCGCCAAAAGTTGCTGCTCTTCGAGACGCGAAACGGCCCGCGCATTTTTCACATTGTGGACGAGCGGCCAACCAGTAGATCGAACAGTTCCTTATCCCGAGTCGGTACAGTCGAACCCCGCGTTCCGCCAATGAACATGGCTCCATCAGCATCGAAATGTGCGAACAGGGCATCTTCCGCTCCGATCAAACGATAGAAATCACGATAGACCGGTTGAGCGTGAAACTTCTGCCGACTCATCACGTCGGACAGCCTCAGGGCCCTAACTACAGATCCGTACCAATTCAGATGCGCTTGGACGCCATTCGCCGCGAAGAACGATTTCATCGGAGGCAGCGCAAAGTTCTGCGGTGCGACAGTTACAACGGCTTCAGCTGCGTCATTGAGATTTCTAAACTCAGCCAGAGCCCATTGGTCGCTGTCGATGAGGCGATAAAGCCCTTCTAGCACCTGCTGGGTGTAACTGTGCACTTCGACAGGGGTGCAGTAATCGTTGAGAAACCCAACGGCTCGGCGCAGGTCTGAAGAGCGCAAGAGTGACATAGCCCTGTGTGCCCAGCTTAACACTAAGCTAGATCAGATTGATGTATACGGCAACTTCCTTATAGCTTCAGTGGCTTACGTTAAGCAAGGTACGATGAGTAAGCGCTATGTGCCGCGCGGCAAACTGCGACGATCCAAGACACTTCGGCTCATGGCGTCGAATGCCGTGACATGTCGCCTTTCCCCGCCTGGAGCTCAGCGCTGAATCGTTGGCAAGCGCACTCGTTAGCCGTGTGATGGGGTCATGCGCTTCGGTCGATAAAGGCGCAAAAGCATGCTGAGGACTATGTGCAACAGGACACTTTTCTCTGTTCCGAGATCCAGGATAAGCTGTGCGGTCGGACCTCACTGGCGCACTCCGAGAGGACAGCGATTGGGGAGATTTGGCCCTCTCTCGCAGGCAGCGATCCCGATATTGTCTTCTCTTTTCGCGATGGCGTTATCCGCTTGCTTGCCGCTGATCGCGGCTACGGCTCCCTACGACAGGGGTTACATAGAGGTCTCACCCGGTATGGATCGCGCTGCAGTGGTCGCGAAGTATGGCGAACCCGATTCGCAACGCCAGCTTGATGGCAAGGAAGTCGACGTTTATGAAAGCGGAGATGGGCCCAAGCCGGGCGAACGCGCCGGATCGGTCGCAGCGGCGATCGCGTTCGACGTTTTGACCTTCGGAATTCTTGAGATCGGCTTTATACCAGAGATGTGTGCCGCGCTCGAGGGTCACGCCTCTTACGACGTCGTTACAATCGTTTATTCCGCAGACGGCAAAGTGATCTCCAAAACCAAAGAGACAAAACGTTCTTTGACTCAGCCTGCGGAATCCGCACGTTGCTAAGCCCGTCTTATTGCTTAAGGTTGAGGAGTTTATTCTCTATTGGAATGTGTGACCCAGGGAAAACTTTATCTGACCGGTATCAGCGCGCATGAGACGCACCATCCATTTCCCTTTTGACGGTGAGGCTCGTTGAAGAATGGACCTGGCACTCTAATCTTGAGTTACTAGGCCGCTCATCTTCAGCTTTATGACCACATCGCCCATCGACTGTTGCGTCAAGGTAGCCGAAAAAGATCCCCAGCCTGACGCTGCCGGGCTAGGCGGTACGACGCCGTCAATTGCCCAAGCGCCCGAGAGGCTCCGGCCAACCAACGTGCCTCCCGGATTAGCTCTCGATACTTTGACGATCCGGCACGATACACCGATAAAATTGAACGTCTTGCTCTCACCGGTGGAGGCAACAGTATCGGTCAATACTCCGTGAACTGGGTTACATCTGCCTTCAAGGCCAGGGATGAGCATGCAACCCGTCGTGCATGGATCTATATCGTGGTCCACTGTGAAGAACATATTGCTAATGGCCTGCCTTCCAGTTTCCATGCTTCCTGAGGCGGAAATGACGCTGGTCTCATCGCATACACAATTGGAACCGGAACATTGATCTGTCCAGCGAGAGAAATTGCACGCTCCTGTGGCCTGATCAACATTGCCTACCGCCACCGGAACGGCTTGTCCAGCGACAGTGAGAGTTCTATTCTTTGTGGTTCCCGCTGAGACACTGGTCGCAGCGGCGATCATCATTAATCCAAAGAAGCCGCAGGTTAGCCTGTTCATTCCTCTCGATCCTTTGCGAATGCCTCGCGTGTCTCGCTATTCTCGCCAGCGACGTGATGTTGGCAATACGGGATTATCCGTATTGCTATAGCAAGTGCGGATAATCGTGGACGCCCGGAAATCTCGGAGTGAGTGGTGAGGCTTCGAGAGCGAGAAGCCTGCTGCGCCACCGATGGTCGGGTATCTACATTTGCTTGGTCCTACCCTTTTTGGGTGTCTCATTCGTAAGTTAGTCAGATCATTTCCAAGCGCACGCGGCAGTATGATCCGCTGGAGTTGAGGGATGGTCCGCTGGAGAGCATTTCGAAGTGTCAGGGTCGCAAGGAGACGCAGTGACTTCGAGTGCCGTGTATTCATCCCGCTCGAAGAAAAGGTAACCTTTAGCGTCCCAGCCTCGCGGGGAAGATATCGACGCTTTCTCCAGCTTTACGTCCTTAAGCCGCATTGCATCTATCACGGGCAAAAAGAGCGCTTGCCCGCCCAACCCGAGAGTGAGAACTGTGACGGCAAGACCCATCGCTGCGTCGCTGCCGATTATGTCTGATGTCGATGGAACCCGATCCGTGCGCAATGCCGATAACAACTGATCCTGGCCACCGGACTCATCAACTGCCACGGCGGGCGCCAGACTATCGGTGCTTCCACCAGAGACTTTGACGGCTTTATAAAACAGATAAATTCCGCGTAGCGCCGCGGGAGCTATCACTTGGACGTATTTTGCGTCGACCTTGCCGAATTCTATGGCGGGATCACAAATCAGGGCGATCTCTGGTACGTACGTGGGCGCAACCTGTGGCCAAGAATGGGGAAAGGCAGGCGACGATTAGGATGATCCTGGCGAGATAGGCGGAGGGTGCGTTGTCAGGTCTAGCTTTGAAGGAGCTAGGAGGAGTCAGCGCAAAGCATCCGCACATAAGAGCGCGACGTTACCACGGACGGTGGCGGGACGATTATGGCAAATATATACGGAACCTTCCGTATTGTATGGGTCATAAGCAACCTGTACCCAACGATTTTGCAACGTGTTGACTGTCGCGAACGAGCTGATCCGTGGAATTTAACTAATTGGACGAAAAATCATACGCAAAAGCGAAGCATGTCGGGGAAGTATGACAAGATCGACGTCGTTGATGGTCAAATCCCAGACAGCGATGGGCAGGGTTCAGTTGAATGTTGCCATTAGTATGATGAGGCTCAAAAGCGCTACTCTGGTCCTTATCCTCTTTGTAACAGCCTGTGCTTCAGAGAATGACCAAGACCAAATCAGAAAGGCCCAAGTAGAGCAATTTCGCAGCGCTTGTGCATCGCAGGGCGACAAACAGTCGTGCCTCGAGTACCAACGTTCGGCTTGCTTGTTTGAAGGCGATCAACAGGCCTGCACCGAATACAAGAAACATACTGGGATCACTCCTTCATTTGTGAGTGATCAGATGGAAACACCTGGGTCTCCAGCTTCGGCGCCGCCGGCATCTCGATGGCCCCCTCTGCCTCCCCCGGGTTGTATCGCAAAACAAGCCATGATCTTGTTCCTCACCGGCGGTTTGGAAACGTGGGACTGTCAGAGCGGTCATATGACGCTGAACTGACGCTCAAATAATTTCCCGCAGGCGCCTGGCACAACTTCGACACTCTTGGCTTGATGCCTTGCGCAGAACCCCTTCGGATTCGTGTTATCAATCGATCTGATAAAGCTGACGACCGCTGTCTTTCAGGCACCGTTCAGCTTGCGAGCTTCGATCGCAACCGCTGCGGCTGCCGTTCGGGTCTCGACCCCGAGCCGCGCAAGAATGTGTTCCATGTGCTTGCCGACGGTTAGCCGGCTGATACCGAGGATGAGCGCGATCTCAGCGTTCGTCTTGCCCATCGCTACATAGGACAGGACCTCGGCTTCCCGATTGCTCAACCCTAGATGGTGGAGATAATCAAGGCGCGGTACGCTGCTTTCCTCCCGCAAGGTTAGGATGAAACCATTACTTTGAACCACTACTTCGATGGTCAATAGGCGTTGGTCCCGATACAGTCGAAATGCCGGGCTAAGTAAGTCCTTATTTTCCAAATTGAGAAGTCGGGTACGCTGCTTTGAAGCAAAGTCCAGCAACGCTTGCGGGATGCGATCGACGAAGGCTTCCTTGTCAAAATAGGCTAGCAATATTCGTCGGGCTGCGGCGGTTTCAGTGATAATCGTCCCGTCTAGCTTGGTCACCAAGACAGGGCGCCCTTTCGACGCGACCGCACCCGCCAGCAGGCTGCTCTTTTGTTCGAGGCGAGCGAGTGCCAGCGCGTTCTTTAAACCTGCGAGAACCGGCCTGATAACTGCATTTGCCAATTCAAGATCACGTGTCGGCACAATTGAGCTTCGAATCATACCAAAAAAAGCTGCCATATCACCCACGCGGAAATAGGCGCAGAGGTCGTCCTCTACCTCCATATAGCGATAAAACTCCCGGTAGCACGGAAGTTCGTGCCACTCGCGGCGCGTTAGTACGTCGGAGATGCGAGAAACCCGGGCCGCGTGAGCCTCAGCGAAACCTAAAGGGTGGGGAAGCGCTAACGCGCCTCCCAAGTTGTTGATCAGATCTATTGGCGGTCCGGTGTAATCTAGCGGATGAACTTGCACCCTGACCGCGCCTGGTCGATTGGGTGCTCCACACTCGCCGAAAGCCCAGTGGTCTGCCGGGATTAAATCGTAGAGACCCTCTAGAACCTGTCTTAGATAGCGTTCGGGTTCGGCGGGCTCGCAGCGTTCGTTCAGGAAGGCTAAGGCCCTTCGTAAATCTGAATCTCTCAGACTAGCCATGTTAAGGCTCACGTTTCTTCTAGTTAGCCGAGTTCTATCAATACGTCAAATTCCGTATTGCTTGGCTTAAAGCCCTTGAGGCATTCTCGACAGCGTCGGAGAGCATACAGCCAATGCCGAAGCTAACAGACAAAGTTGCAATCATTACGGGCTCATCACGCGGTATCGGTCGCGCAATCGCGGAGCGCTTGGCGTCGCAGGGCGCCGCCGTCGTCATCAACTATGCTCGAAGTGAACAGGAGGCTCACGACGTAGTCGAAGGTATCCACGCAAGCGGCGGCAAGGCAGTAGCGATCCAAGCCGACATGAGTGTGGTCGCCGACATTCGCCGCCTCTTTGGGCAAACGATGAATGCGCTAGGCCGCGTTGATATTGTGGTTAACAATGCTGGGCCGCTTTTGGCTCCGAAACCCATAGTGGCGATCACGGAGGAGGAGTTTGATCATGCGTTCGCCGGATTCGCGCGAGGTTCATTCTTCGTCATGCAGGAAGGGGCGCGAGCTGTACCTGACGGTGGACGGATCATCAACATCTCGAGCGTGGTAACCGCTCTGTTAGCCCCGTATAGTGCTCACTACGCTGGGAGTAAAGCTGCCATGGAGGCCTTTTCGGCGGTACTAGCCGCCGAACTCGCGCCTCGCCGAATCACCGTCAACGTGGTATCTCCGGGCGTGGTCGAGACCAAGATGCTACGCGGTCTTCCCAAAGAATTGCAGAATATGCTTGAGCAACGCACACCCTTCGGAGTCGGTCGCCCTACCGATATTGCCGGTCTCGTCAGCTTCCTCGCCAGCGAAGAGGGTCAATGGATCACCAACGAGAACATTCGTTGTGATGGCGGCATACGTTAGACCGTTGGTCAGAGTGCCCAGAACTAACCCCCCGAACGGAAATAGCCAGCGTACATTTGAGAGGATGTTGGGTGACGTTCTTCCGGCAATTCGGCCGTCGGTTGTAAACGGCCGAACACACTTCCGGAGGTGACCAAGGTGAAGCCACTGAGAGTTTTGAGTTCGAACACCCGAGCAATGACCTTCAAAGCCCTAACTCTTGCAATTGCATATGAAGCTACTTTTCAAGAAGTTCTCAACGAAGCTGAAGGACTTTCGATCTCGATGTCGCGATTGGCCCTTTTGCTGCAAGATCGGGGCCTCGAAACAGCTCGATCTTTATTCGCAGCTCTGATGCAATTCGATATCGAGAGTCGCCGCTCGGTCGAGCTGATTCCGATCAAAAGAGAAATCGAAGAAGCAGAAGGTGCTGGACGGCTGGCTCACTTTGAGGCTGCATCCATCCTACGCTCCAAGCGAAAGCTTAATTAAGGTTACCATCCCCTTCGTATACAGAATTTGTGATCCGAACGATGCACACCGAATCGAATAGCTTTCTACCGCGATCTCCGCAGATCAGCCGAACGCACAGATGTAGAGCGGTTGTTGTTCTGCTTTGCACGGTGCAAATTTTAGTATGCCAGCCTGCTCGTGCAGGCTGGCGAGGTAAGGCATGGAACGAGGAGAAAGCGCCCGGTTTTGCACCGGCTGCAGTAGTGGATCCGTCCGGCAATACACACATCGCGGTCTACGACAATGACAACCTCGTCCTGCGGCATCTAATCGTAAGTTCTCAAGGGAAGTTCCTCAAAACCGAAGTCGTCGATACCAACTGTGGTGTAGCGCCTCCATCGATTGCCGCTGACCCATTCGGGCATATACATATCGTGTATGCGAGCAGCGACTCACCGACGCCCAAACTGCGCTATGCGTTCTTCGATGGAAAGAGTTGGACCACTCAGGAAATTGAGGACGGCGGTTCTTCGGCGTCAGTAACCCTTGATCCGAGCGGCCTTCCGCACATCGCAAACATCATCCCGTCTGGTGTCCTGCATCATGACTATTACGACGGAACGACGTGGGTCCTGGAGACGACGGGGCTTAATGCGACCGGCTACGGTACATCCATTGCGCTAGATAACGATGGCGCTGTCCATGTTGTGTTTACTGATTCTACGAGTAGGGCACTGTGGCATGCAGTCAAGACCGGCGCTGGATGGAATGCCGATCAGATTGCGAGTTCGCCCATATATCAGCTAATCAGCCCTACCCTAGCGATTGGACCTGCTAGCGATTTGCACGTCCTATTCTTAAAAAATGGGGAGTGGGAGATCGATTACGCCAGCTACAGCGGAGCAACCTGGTCAAACGAGGTCGTGGCGTCGAACGCGAATGAAGGAAGCCTTGCGATAGATCAACAGGGTGCGCCAAAGGTCAGCTATACTGGGATCGACGGCGAGCCGCTATTTTACGCCACTCGCGGAGCGGGCGGCTGGGCGGCGATACCAATAGGTGGCAAGGAGATACCGGCCGATCCAATTTTCTTCTCGACGGCGATCGCACTGGACAAAGCCGGCCTTCCGCACATCGCCGCGCAGCTTGGTCCGGAGCAACCCTATTTTGATCTCATCTATGAAGCTCTTTACGAACCCGATCTTCGATGCGGCCTGCAGAACATCGCGGTTAAGCAGTTGGCTGGCGGAAGATTCAAGCTCTCCGGCACACGCAGGATTCAGAACTACGGTAGCCTAAATAGCCGTTCGACAAGAGTGACTTCTTACTTATCGACTGACGCGCTCCTGGATAGTGGCGATACTCTCCTCGGCACTCAGTCCGTCGGAAGCATCGCTCCTTCGCGCAGCAATAATAGGAGCTTTAGCTTTACTCTCGCGAGTTCGCCAAGCGGCCAATTCTTAATCAATTCGATTACTCCCCCTTCTGGTGATCCCGGAATTGCGGACAAAGTGTGCGTTGCTTCTATCCCGTGAAAACGGCCAGTCTGGCTCGCAGAATTGAAATTGGTGCCGAAGACCATTCAGAGAATCTCTTCTTCACGGCTCAGGATAATCTTCTTATTATTCGTTCTAGCCGAGAGCGCGGGGTATGTAATTGTACGGCTCGTGAAACGCCGGTCTCGCAGCCAGTTGACGCTAATACGGCAAAGCCACAGTCATTGGCGGTACTGGACTTGGAGCCTTCCTTCGACGTCGGCTCATTGACGGTCGCGTATCTTATCGTGGACTTTCCGAGCCCATATCCACCGGTTCATGGCTTGGATTGGGTCAATCGCTGGGCGGGAAGCAATCATATCACCGTACTGCGATTTAAAGCGCTTCGAGCAGTCCGGTCGGCGGGAGAAGAGATAAAGCCGCTCAGTGTCGAGGAAGCAGCCGAGAGAGCAGGAAGCGCAACCGCTTTGGCCGAGAAACTGGATCAAACTCGGCTCTCCCACGCGCGCCATAAGGCGATCGCAAGAGGAGTTATCCTCGGATTGGTTAGCGTTATCGGAGCCGCAGCTTTGCCTAGGACTGGATCGCAAGCAGGTACGGTCGCAACAAAAGCTGGTGATGAACTCGTAAAGACTCGGATACAGGACGCCGCCTTTTTCGAGGGTGACACAAACGGTGAGCTAATGAATGACGAAATTCGTGTCGAGCGCCTGGATGGAGTAGCTTCCAGCGTTAGAGAGGGCTATGTGTTTTTTCCCCGCGACGACTATGCTTCCTTAAAGGCTGTAGTGGGGTTGGATAGTGGCTCCCCGACCTCCTGGTACGGTCAAACGGTCAGTCAGCCGTGGCCGCTAGGGGTGCGTAAATAATCGGGCGGCCGAGCGACTCGCACATTTGCCGCCCAGTTGAAGGTCAATCACCGTTCAACAACACTAGCGGCAGCTGGGCAAGGTGGGTCCGTTATATCCCTGGTCGTCGACCGATGTGTCAGCTCTCTCTTATTCGCTGTTCACCGCTCTCGAAATTAGCTCTGGCGGTCTACATCGCGAAACGTCGGCGGTCCGAGTCATTCTGGCTTGTACGAATCAGGCATACACGTTCTACTCGGCAACCATGAAGAAGTGGTGGCGGTTTGCGTTACAGACTCGACGGTCAGACTAGCACTATAGGTGACGGTGAAGACACTATAAACTTCCCGAGGGCAACGGAGCATGTAGAAACCGAACAGCGGCGCGAGACTGACGTTGCCGATTGCTACGGTATCGACCAAAACGCTGTTCACAACTGTGAGATCCTTGCCCTCTGGTGTCGCTCCGATGGGGTCGCTTTCGTAAACATCGACCTCTTTACCATCTTGCCACCCGATCGCATCAGGCTTACCGAATGCATGAATAACCCAGGCGCGGTCGCTCCCATGCGCGATCGTGGACATATGCTCCCTATTAGGAGGTAGTGTGGTGGCTACAATCGCTAGGCAGCCTGATAGAAAAACAATGCTAGCGATTAGGAGGAAAAGCGCCAGGTGGGGGCAAGCAGGGACAATGTTTCTTCGGTTAGACTGGACCAACGCACTCAATCGTTTGGCGCCTTATACCACGTGTGCACCACTAAGTTGCTTTTCTCCGTCCAGCCTTCTTGTGCCATCCAGTCACAGTAAAGAACTCGTCCCCACAATTCTCGAGAAGTCCCTTCATTTTCGTCGGATGGCAGCCAGTGGCAGTGAGTCGGAAAATTCTGTCGAGTTTCTCGAATGTCCTTGACCACATTCACCGTGCCGTACCGGCTACCATTTGGCTCTCCACCTGTTTTGATCTCCACCACATCGCCTTGATGGATCGTAACGTCGGGTGGGACATAAAACACTATCGCAGTTGCGAGAGAATGACTTTTGCCACAACAATAAACCATAGCGGCTGCCGCGCTCCCATCGATGATTTGGCCGTCCGTGATACCGCCATCTAGAAGTAGCTTATAAGCCGGAGTGCCCAATATCTCCGAGCGCTTTGCGGTGGCTACCACCTGTGCCATGCGGTAGGAACCCGGTGGAACGAAATTTGGGCCGGATCGTGGCACCGACGCACATCCTTCGAAAGAATGGCCGAACAGTAAATACGTTAAGAGCATTGTTAGAGCGCAAAGTAAGCGCCCGGCTCTCCCGAACATCCGGCTCTCCTTGACTTCAAGGTACCAGCTGGGCGGCACCCGATTTTGCGGTGTCGGACTCTGCGGGATGAGTTATCGATGCAATGACGTATTCCCCCGACGCAGAGGCAGGTAAAGTCGATTGGAAGGAAACGGTTTGAGTCTTACCGCTTCCGGGACACTCGAGGGATTTCGTGGCGATCAACGTATCCCCGCTATCGAGAGTGATGTCCGTCGATTGGTAGTAGCGTATTGCGAAGCCGCCAGCCGTTGAGTTGCCTAGATTGGTAATAGCAAGGGTTCCGCTCAACACTGCTTTTCCGCTCTTATCAACTGATTGCGTAAGGCTCTGCCACGTTACACTGACAGCGGGCTCCTTAAGATATCCGTACACCATGAACTGAGCAGAACTCGCCGTCATGTGAGGCAGGCCAGCTGTGTCGAGGCTCAAACCAATTGCATTAATTGGATCTGGGCTGAAATCGACTTCAGCCGTCTGCCAAGACCCTCCGGCATTAGTTGCGTATTCCCATCCGTCGAGAGCTCCGCGCCGGGCAGATGATCGGACATAACTTATTTTGGCCACTCCGGCAGCATCGACACCAATCCCGGTATCTGCGTAGTTGCGAACATTAGTGTCGACGATTTCCGAGGACCAGGTCGATCCAACCAGTGAAACGTGCAATAGATTTGAGTTGCCGTCGACCAAAGCCATCTGAGGGTTCCCCTGCAGGTCTAACGTCATCGATAGGGCTCCACCAAAGTAAATTCCACATTGGCTCGTCCAGAAGCCGAGCGGCGGTTTGCTGGCATCGCAGAGCCCTGAGGAGAAAGCATTGGTCGTGTAAGCAACGTGTATGGTTCCGTCTGTGGCGATAGCGATTGCGCCGAGACCGAGGTGCTGGAAGATTGCAGTGGGTAGCGTTTCGATGTTCCAAGCGGAACCGTCAAAGGTAGCGTGCTTCAGTATGCTATTTCCGAATTGGTCGTTTTGAAGATAGGCGATGTGAGGCGCGTTTCCGTGGTCTGCAACTATTGTCGCTGATACGGCTCCCGCGAGATCTACCGTCTGAAAAGGAGCCCAAGTCTTGCCGTCCCATGAGGTGTACATGAGGCCGCTCGATTGGACCGCCGCGAGGTGCAGGAAGCTACTGGCATCAGCCGCCAGTGCGAGACCCTGTATCGTTGAGGTCGCCGTTGCGATTGTTTCAAGTGTCCGATGGCCCGATGGGGTAAAAGAGACATGCTTGAGATCAGCGCGGTTCAGTCTTACATAGACAAAGTGGGTTACCCCGTGAGGATCAAGCGTTATCACCGGATAGTTACCGCGCGGGGGTGGAAAGCCGGGACCCACTCCGGCCTCTTTCCATTTTGCCGAGGCCGAAGCGGCAGTCAGCAATGTCATAAGCAGTGCCAGAGTCGACACTGTCGATCTGCTGGCGAATCTGCAAATCGTAAAAGGAGATAGCGAATAGTTAGCCATGATTGCGCATCCTTGCTGGTGGCGGATCAGTTCAGAGTGAACGCCTGCGTTAATAGGCTTTAAGAGACCCTCATTTGGGTTGGACCAAAACGGCCGCCGTTGTCGGCTTAGCAGTTTCTGCAACTGTTTTACCGGTGGGCTTAAGCGCCATTAGAAAGCCCTCATCATCAAAGAGCTGGGATACCGCCTCCTGCAGCGCCTGGTTGAGTGCTATCTGAGCGTTCGCAGCAGAGGCGATCTGGATACCCTTATTGATCCCTTCCGCATCGATCAGTTTCGTATAGGCTAGGGTTTTGTCTGGCCGCGTGACCACGACATTCATCACGAGTTCGCCTTGGGCAGTACCGGACCAGAAGCCGTTGATAAAGCGATTTTCGAACTTGCTTAGCGTGGCAGTGACATTCGGTCCGGCGTCGCCTACCTTGAAGCCACGAGCTTGCAATTCGCTTGCGATGGCCGAGCGGAGCGCTTCGTTAACGTCGTTGTCGGCCGTAATCGGAGCCATTTCCATGCCGTAGCCATTGGACTTGTGTCCGACGTTATCCTTCGACACGCGTTGATCTACTACAGCAACTTGTACGGGTGGTGTCTCAGCGCTCGCTACAGGTTCCAAGGCGTCGTGGGACCGTGGCTGGTAGTTGATGTTGACGTGGCCCTGCGTCAGAGCGCAGCCGGTGGTCAAGAAAGCGAACAGGATTGTGGTCATCATAACCGTCTTGGATTGCATATAGTCCTCTTTTGTGGAGTTCATGTGCTCACTCGCAGCGAGTTGCGAGGTTGGTAGGCATTAAAATCTGTTTCTGTTAGGTGTCGAAACCTCAAGGCCTATGTTTGGGTCCCTGTGCTTTCTGCTACCGCGACGCATGCGTAACATCATCTATCTGCGACCACATTCTTAGATCTCAATCCGACACTCGGCGTCGAGATCTGTCGTAGCTCTGCATGACGTTCTCGGCTATCGAGCCAGATTCAATCTGCAGGGACCAAAACCGCCTACGCGGAACATAGCGTGAGATATTCGGGTGTGTTCATCCATTTCGTTAGTGCATCCTCACTGTCTGTGTCACCACAAGTCCTTGGTAGAGTGCTTTCGCTAGATTCGCAATACGGAACCTGCCGTACTGCGGTGATACAACGAGCAATTGAGAACAGCTCGAAAGATGCAGTGTAGCTGTGTCGCGGTGCGGGCTTCGATAACGAATACGGCGCCTGCAGTGCTGGTCTCGTAACTCGCCTGTGCCTCGCCACAGAATCAAACGCCTCAGACACTGTAGAGTTGACGGATTGGGAGCGCCGACCAGCTCTGATCGGCGCATCTGTCGGCTTTCATGATCCAGAACCTTGTGATTGCGTATGAGAACTTTGGGCCTCCGTTTTCTGTGGCAGCGACTACGTTTCTTTGGGTCAATGCTTATGAACCACCGTCATCAGGGATTACTCGAAATGCCTTCTTTCCAGATCGAAGCTCGGCGCGTCAGCTGAGTGGCTGGCGTCGCGCCAATCGGGTTTCTTTTTATAACGATCGACCTTCCAATCGTGAATCTACGTCGACGATTGCGAATGGGAGTTTTTCCCATCCCTCACTAAGCTATTGACCTCCATTGCCCGCTATCAACAAGGCAACAGTGTCGTCATGGAAAGGCGGGGAGCCAGTGGGCCGGGCACGACAAGGGACGACGAATCGCGGCGTGAGGCGGGATTTCGTATTCTGTCGGGCCTTGTTGTCTGGCGAGTGGCTCTTTCTCATGACAGCCTGCTGAAAGTTAGCAACCGGAGCGATACGGAGGTTGCCGTATGACCGACGCTCCTGGAGATTCGTACGCGAAAGAGAGGCGAAACATGAGGAGCAATTCAGGCCGACTTTGTTTGCTTAGAGCTGAGGAGACAGGAGCGAGGAATCTCGAACAATTCGTTTGCGCAGATTGCGCAGCAGACGGCACTTATCGGGGTGACGAGTGGGCGCAGCGGTATGCAGGTAATCTCTGAGCGTCGAAGTCCAGCGATCCCCGCATTACAAAGGACATGGCACCCGTTTCTGGAGACGTTAACGGAGATCGAATCCGCGACAACTCCATGGTCACACGCTCAGTGTCCCGTGTCGGTTGAACGAGTTGTTCAGATTAAATGAACGCCTAATTTAACGACATGATACCACGATCGACGTCAGTGACATGATTGCGATACCGTCTTCTCAATTATTCGCAAATATTGTTCTCCAAAGTGTTCTCACTATCTACGTAGATTTCGCAAGTGCGAATACGCCCGCCGGAAGAGAGAAACAAGATATATAGGCATGATAAGGAGCGACTAAGCGATGGCCACTTTAATTTCTTCAGACCTGCGCCGCGCCGTTCGCTTCCTGAACGATTACTGCGCCCCCTCAGAAACCCCAGACTATACCGAGTATACCCAGCATGTACTGGATGGGCTTCAGCGACTCATCGACAGCGACCTATGGGCCTTGGGGGAATTTGAGAAACTCAATGACGCTACCGAAGCGGTCGTAACTATCGCCCCAAGGGAGTTTCGCTTACCACCGTTAGAATTGTTCTTCGGAGCAGATGGTGCGCATGCACATTTGGATTGGTATGGGTCGATGCGCAAAAGCCTCAGGCTTTCTGATGTCATGAGTCCTAGCAGGTTGCATGAGCACCCTGTGTATCGCGAGTTCTACCGTCTGATCGACGCCGAAGATGCTCTCTTTACACTCTTCAACACGAGCCCTGCGATGTTTCTTGGCAGCACACGAGGTTCGACTGTTCCTATCAGGGATAAGCAACTGTTCGATCTGTTGGTCGGACCGATCACCCACAACCTCAAAAACACTCGCGCTTTAGCTAATCTAGAACGGCGGCAGCGATTGATGGCTCACGCGCTGGCGAAGGTTTGCCCGGCCGTCGTCGTGGCGGATCGTCAAGGCAAAATAATAGCCGAGGCTAACATAGTTCGAGATTTATTGCTGAGTTACTTCAAGACGGAAGCCTTTAGCGACTCGCTGCCCGAAACACTCATGCAATTCGGGAAAGCCCAGCGCGCACGTCTGACCAAGTTAGGTGGCAACCCCGCACCTAATCAGGAGTTATGTGTCGTACGTGACGGTCATCGGCTTAGTGTCTCCGTGGCTATGCAGAGCAACGGCTATATTTTCACTTTGCGAGAGGAGAGCACTACGCAGCGAACTCATCATCTGCTGCGCCTCGGCTTGAGCAGGCGTGAAGCCGAGGTGCTTCATTTCGTCGCGATGGGCAAAACCAACGGCGAGATCGCGATCATCCTCGGCATTAGCCGACTCACTGTTGGCAAGCATATGGAGCACATCTTCCAATGTCTAGGTGTCGAGACCAGAACGGCCGCTGCCGCATTGGCGATCGAGGAATATGGGCGGGCGGAAAAATAGCGCGGTGAATGTGCCGACACGGTGAAAGGCAGAATGCAGGGTTGCCATATACGGCTAATTCCTTATTGGAGTCACAAGACGACCATTTTAAGATCCTTGCCTCAGGATCGAAAAATTATCGATCGGAGTGTCGATGCGTATTCGAGGGAGTGAAAGCCGCAGCGGGATTGTGCAGGTCAAACTATTAGGATTGACGACAACGACCTACGCCACGGTAGGTTGTCTGCCCACCAAGGAAACCCTTCCATTGGGGGAAAGGCGCCTGCGTGCAAGTGCGTTAGAGCGTCGCTCTCAGTTGGATTTTGGTCTCGCGATGGTATCCGGCTTCGGTGGTTGAGGTGCTAAGAGATGTTTAGGGCGCTGTTTCGCCGGACGAGGAAACTGTGTCGGCGAAATAGAAGCGGCGGCGATCGAAGGGCCTTCCTGAACTGTTGCGCGTTATGGATGGTGTTTGAACGATGAGGCGCTCAAGTATAACTACGGTTGCTTCGGTTCTGTGTCTCCTTGCGATTTCGACCGCATCGTCTATTTGGAGAAGCGACAACGGTAGTCAACGACATATTGTCGATCCGCCTATACACAGACTGGAACGACGATCATCAGCCTTACCGATTTTCTTTGAAGAAAACGTCGGACAAAGCGATCCTCATGTGCGCTTCCTTACCCATGCTCGGGGCTCTACCGTTTTCATTACTGAAGATGGTGCAACCCTAGTACTCGGCGCGCAAATTCCGACGCAACGAGACCGACGCGGCGACTCAAACCTGGTGAAACGAAGGGCGCAAACGGGCGCGAGCTTGAAGATGCGCCTCTTGGACCCCTCCGATCGTAAACGCGTTGAAGGTAGCGGGTCGATCGCTGGGCGAGTCAACTATTTTATTGGTCGCGATCCTTCAAAATGGCATCGAAACGTTCCGACCGTAAACGAGGTGATTGAGCGCGGGGTGTGGCCCGGCATCGACATCCGTTACCACTCCAGCACGGAGCGACCTGCTGCCATCGAATGCGACTTTGTCGCGCAGCCAAACGCTGATGCACGCAAGATTCGACTCGCCTTTGACGGTGCGAACGCCGCTAGCATAGCCAGTTCGGGAGACCTGGTCCTCGACGTCGCCGGTCATGAAGTGCGTTTTCTGAAACCGCATATCTTTGAAGAACATGAAGCAAAGCGTGTTGAGATTGCGGGCCGCTTTAACCTGTCGTCAACCGAAAGCGCCGTTCGCGATAGACAGCATACCCCGCAGTTTGAAGTATCGTTCGATGTAGCGCGACTAGACCGCAGCACGAACCTGATAATTGACCCAACGCTGGTCTATTCCACCTACCTTGGTGGAAGTGGCCATACCAGTGCTGCAGACCAAGACTTCATTCCCTATCAATCTCTGGGTGATGCTGTAACCGCGATCGCCATCGACAGCTCCGGCAATAGCTATGTCGGCGGCACCACTTCGTCCCCCGACTTTCCCGTAACACCGGGCGCCTTTCAGACGGCCTGTCAGAATCTGCTCGGTTGTTCGACAGCTTTCGTGGCCAAGTTAAATCCCTCTGGTAGTTCGATCGTTTACGCCACGTTTCTGGGGGGTAACGGCACTGCGGACTTTCTGGGGTACCCCCCATGGGATACTGTTAATGGAATCGTCGTCAATACCAAGGGCGAAGCGTATGTAGCGGGGACGACTTACTCCACCGATTTCCCGACTACCCAAGGTGCTTACCAGACCAGTCCCGGATCCGTCGCGGGCGTTACAACGAGCGGATTTGTCACACGGCTTGCCGGTGACGGTGCCTCTTTGGTCGCATCCACCTATCTTACTTCGCCAGGAGGAGAAGGAGCCGCAAACGCGATAACGATCGATGATGCGGGGAACGCGTACGTGACTGGACATGCTTCGGCAAATTTTCCTACCACACGAAACGGCATACCCGCAGTTGGTGCCTTGTCCCTACAAAAGGCCTTCATTGCGGAACTTGATCCAACTCTCTCGAGCCTGCTCTACGGTTCTTTGCTAGGGGCCGATTCGTTCGGTAACGCGATCGCGTTGTCCAAAGATGGGATGATCTATGTGGCTGGCGCAGACTCCTCTGGTGTCGTCCCCACTACATCTAACGCTTTCCAACCTACTTGTACTGGATGCTCCGAGATTGGAGTAGATACCACGAGCCCCTTTCTTACGCTCATCGATCCTTCAGCCAAAACATGGCTCACGAGCTTAGTCTACTCAACGTATTTCGGTGGAGCCGGGGATGGCGATTTCTACTCTTTAGACTATGCCGGCGATGAACCAACCGGTCTTGCGATCGATAATAGTGGCCGCGCCTTTCTCACGGGATATACGACGCGTATCTCCTTTCCCTCAACGGTAGGAGCTTTCCAAAGTTCTTGCCCCAACCCATATGGCATATCCTGTTCGTCTTCTTTCGTTGCCATATTGGATCCGTTTGCACCTACCGGTGCTGCGTCTGTCGCATATTCGACCTTCCTCGGTAATACAACCGGCGACGTCAACGGCGCGACCTTCGCTCATGGATTAGCCGTTGAAGCGATCGGCCGTGTAGGAGTCGTGGGATACACTTACTCTCACACCTTTCCCACGACGTTGAATGCGATTCAGCCTGGCTGCCCCGGCTGTGCTCTGCCAAACGCCGGTGCCGCCTTTTATGTACTGCTTGACCCCTCGTTGCCGACCACGCAGCAGCTCGTTTATGGCACGTATCTTGGTGGTACTGCTACCGGACGGCCCTTTTTGAACTTAGACTCCGGTAACGCGGTGACCTTCGACGGCGCTGGTAGCGCTTATGTAGTAGGAACGACCTTTTCGGAAGCTTTTCCCGTGACCGCCGGCGCGGTTCAGACAGTCTGCTCAGCTTGCACAGTCAACGATTTCACCGGCTTTGTCACGAAGGTCGGCTCCGATGGAAGCCTCGTGTATTCGACCTTTCTCGGGGGGAGCGGATTTCGCGTTGGCGGCGATGCGAGCGAAAGCATTAGTCTAGACCAAGCCGGCAACATCTATGTCGCTGGACTTGCTGCCTCCTCCGACTTTCCCGTGAGTCCAGGCGCCCAGCAAGGGCGTTGTACGGTATGCGGCCCAACTGATAGCTACAATGCCTTCGTGGCGAAGATCGATCCATCCGCTTCAGGTGAGGCTCAACTGGTATATGCAACCTATCTTGGCGGTAGCAGCCTAATGGGTGACGAGGCCGTGAGTGTAGCGGTTGACTCCGGTGGAAATGCTTATATCGCCGGTAACGCTAATTCGGTCGATTTTCCAATAACGACAAACGCTTATGAAACTGTGTGCTACTCCTGCGCTCATGGTCTTGGAGGTTCAGCGTTCCTGTCGGAACTCGATGCGACAGGGTCCCGTCTAATCTATTCAACCTTTCTGAACGGGCGCTCGGGAAGCTCTGCTGCGGGAATCGCCTTGGACTCCTTTGGAAAGGCCCTGGTCGCGGGGAATACTAGCTCAACAGATTTTCCGATTACCGGCGACGCCTTTCAGAAGTACTGCCCGGCTTGCGCAATCGGTGAAACCGACGCATTCATCGCTAAAATCGACACTTCGGCCTCAAATCCCATCGACTCACTTGTTTACTCGACCTACTTAGGAGGCAGCGGCGTACTGGGTTCGGGTGATGAAGATACTGCTATGGCGATTGCTGCGGACAATCAAGACAGAGCTGTGGTCACTGGTAGGGCATATTCTGAAGATTTTCCGACGACGGATAACGCGTTCGAAACTACCTGTCCAAACGTAGCATTTGGGGAATGCCGTGCAGGATTTCTCGCCGTAGTAGCACCGAACGCCTCAAGTTCCGTTCAGCCGCAATATTCAACATTTTTTCCAGGGCTACCGACGGCGGTTAGCGTTGATGCTGTCGGACACCCCTATGTTGCCGGGCAGGGCCTTACCGTCATGCCAACCAGCACGAACGCCTATCAGACATCTTGCTCTTCCGGATCGAGTACGGATTGTCCCTACAACTTCGTGGCAGCACTGGACTGGACGCTAGACCGCTCTTCCCAGCTTAAGTATGCGACCTTCTTCGGCGCCGCCGGGAGTAACATTACCTCGCTAGCAGCCGACGCTGGCGGCAACATCTACCTAACAGGTAGCACAGAAGGAAACCTGCCGGTTACATCAGACGCTCTACAGCCGACGTGTCTAGCGTGCATTGCCTTAAATCGAAATGGCGGTTTTCCGTGGCCTGATGCCTTCTTGAGCGAACTGAACCCAGTCGCGGTCGGCTCTTCTCAATTAGTCTACTCATCTTATTTGGGGGGTAGTGGCCGTGTTTATTGGGAGACCGGAGATCAAGCTTACGGGATTGCTCTAGATCGGTTAGGTCACGTGGCTGTCACCGGCTATACAAGCTCGCTAGATTTTCCCGTGACCAGCGCTGCACTTGAGCCCCAATGTCGCGCCTGTACTAATCCAGGCCCGCTAGGAGGTGGCACCTTCGGTACTGGTAGAGATGCTTTCGTGGCGGAATTCAGCTTCTCGACTCCGCAATCAACACTCTCGGCAACTCCCGATCCGTCTCCGACCGCGCTTCGCACACCTACTGCTACGCCCAGCGCAACACCAACTGAAACAGCGACCCCGACAGCAACGGCTACGCCGATGACAAAGCTTATCGCAGTGCCGCAAAAATTCGAATTTGGCAAAGTCGTCGCGAGTGCAACCAGCAAGGAGAAGCTTTTAACTTTAGTAAATGCCGGCGACACCGCAGCCCAGATAGATCAACTATCACCACCCTCTGCATTTCTCCTCGCGAAGGATCACTGCTCGCACGTCAGCATCGCAGCCAAAGGAAAATGTACCTTCAGCCTAACCTTTGCTCCACAGACACCAGACGGGCGGTCTACGACCGCATTCCAGGTCCCTTATAACGGCAAAAGCCCGATAATTACACTCTTCGGCGATGCCTTAAGTGCAACCTTAACGGCACCGAACCTCATATTGTTACCCACCACGAAGGCCGGAGGCAAAAGCACACCCAAGCGCATAACGATTGAAAACCGCACCCCCATCACCGTCTTACTAAACGTTGCCAATTCGATAGCTCCTAGCTTTGCTATCGTCTCTGATAACTGTGCCGGAGTTGCTCTCCTGTCTAAACAAAAATGTAACGTAAGCGTAAGTTTTACACCGGGACTCGGAACTGATGGCGACCTACTCAACGCGACCCTGACTTATGGCTTCACGTATGGAGTCAATGTGAACACGGTCGCTATTGAACTTAAAGGCAAAGTGACGCCCTAGTGTTATTGAGAGAGTGGAGAAGAGAGACTGGTTGTCAAGGTGAAGATCCTGGTTATGCCTGACTGTTGACAGTGAAGTGCTGCGGGTAATGTTACGCCCACTGTGAAAGGCTACCAAGCAGTTACGCCTGACAGCTGGTTGCTTTAGTGAAAGAGGATAAGAGAGAGCATATGAATGGCGGGGATCATGGATCATCGCTCGTTTTCGCTAACGCGAAACGCCGACGCAAGCGGGTACTCCGTGTGTTTGGCAAATTCGCCCTGGTTCTAATATCCTCTCATATAGTCCTAATCTCAGCGTCGGCGACACTCAGTGAGACGTTCGCTGATCGAGTCGCCGGGCAGGCAGATTTGGCGCATCGGGTTCTAGATTCCTTTGACGGAAGACGTCTCAGCGCTCCGTTGGGTGTCGCTCTAGATCGTAGCGTCTCGCCCAACCATCTATACGTCTCTGACTGGGCTAATAATCGAGTATTGGCTTGGTTCGACGCAGCAGGCTTCGCAAACGCCGCCCCGGCGGACCTGGTAATCGGCCAGTCCGACGTTTACTCGAATAATTCGGCATTTTCTAACCCGAATGACCTCCCGCCCGCAGGTCTGCTGCAAGGTCCCATGGGGTTGGCGGTCGACTCGACCGGCAACCTGTTCGTCGCTGACGCAGGGAATAATCGAGTGCTCGAGTTCGATGCTCCGTTTAAGAGTGGCCTAATAGCGGGGCAGGTCGCGCATCTGGTGTTTGGCCAAGGTGGTAGTTTTACCACAAAAGCGTGCAATAGCGTCGGCCTCAACGCTAACAGCCTTTGTAGCCCGACAGCGGTGGCTCTAGATGCAGCTGGCAATCTCTTTGTGGCGGACTACCTGAATGCGCGGGTGCTCGAATATCACTCGCCACTGATGAAAACAGTAGTATCTGGCTCCGGTGACACCACTGCCGACACTGTCTTCGGGCAGTTCGGCAGCTTTGCGACTAGCTTTTGCGACGGTGCGAACGGTCTAGTCATTACTGCAGACACGCTTTGTGCTCCGACGGGCGTGGCCCTGGATGGATGTGGGAACCTTTACGTAGCCGATTATTTCGATAGTCGTATACTCCAGTATTTTGCACCGGTTGGATCTGATACGACGGCCGATCGCGTGTTTGGTCAGATGGGGAGTTTTAATACGAATTATTGTAACAACAGCTCTCCTTTAGTTGGGTGCGGCCCGACCAGCGCAGAGGGTCTGGCCGGCCCGACGTCGGTTACTCTAGGTCCGAATGGAAATCTCTACGCACTCGATCTCGGAAATGGACGCGTTTTGGAATACCAAGCGCCGTTTACCGACGATACACCCGGAAGCCGTGTTTTTGGACAAAAGGGAAGCATGACGGATGAGTTCGTCGTAGGTTTAGATCCTTGCAATCTGGGAAAGACAGATTGCGCAGCTGGCGTCAGAACTGCAGCAGCAGCGGATACGCTGTGTTATGAACAGGCACCTATCGGCACTATCGGAACAGATGCCGCTGGCAATCTTTATATCCCCGACACCACGAATAATCGGGTGGTAAGGTACGACTTTCCTTTTGCTGGAGATCCGCAGGCGTCAGCTGCGCTGGGGCAGCCTGACCTGGATCACAACTTGGTGAATTTTCTCGACGGAGCTGGCCTCTACCTTCCTCCAGCGATTGCTATCGATAAGAGCATCACGCCTAATCGCCTGTATGTCTCCGATACGTACAATAATCGGGTGCTCGGCTGGCGTAACATTTCAGCATACCGCAGTGGCCAGAGCGCGGACGTGGTCATCGGAAGCGACAGTTTCTTTGATGTTCCGACCCCGTCCTGCCCGAGTCTTCCAGGTGTGGCTCTGTATAATCCTAAAGGTATTGCGGTGGACAGTCACGGGAATTTATATGTGGCTGATTCTAGCGCCGGAATTCTTGAGTTTGATTCTCCTTTCGATAGTGGGATGACCTCAGGTGAGCCTTACGGATTGCGCATTGGAAGCAGCGACTGTGCTTCAAAGACCGATGCCAATACGATTTGCTTCCCTTCAGGTCTCGCTTTCGACAGGCTCGACAATTTGTATGTTGCAGATTTTGGGCACGGTCGTGTACTTGAATACGATAATCCTCTGACGACTGATACCGTGCCGGATCGGGTTTTTGGGCAACCTGACTTTACAACCAGCGATTGTAGTGGACCGAGCAAGACGTCGATATGCTCACCTAGGGAACCTCTGCACAAGTGCTTCGGTTATTATATAAATAGTTAGTTGGAAGGGCGGGTGTGGAGGTGAGGAAATGGGTAATCAGCAGACGTTCGCAGCGCTGGCGTGGCAGGGCAAGGGTAAGGTGA
>Ga0335069_10002014_pt1 | contig 31798 bp, 43 predicted proteins | sample Lox_Sample_11_FD_206714 | JGI IMG/M metagenome (GOLD analysis project Ga0335069, IMG submission 206714) | Soil microbial communities from Loxahatchee National Wildlife Refuge, Florida, United States - Lox_Sample_1.1 | ecosystem: Environmental > Terrestrial > Soil > Wetlands | place: USA...
GGTTTCTGCTTCTCCGAAGCAAAATGTATTCGGGAGGCCACCATAAACAGCGAGCATGTCTTCAAGCGCCTCGAGCAACTCGGCAACGGCCTCGTTGCCGGCCTTGCGTGCGGCGTCGCGCTCGCGCTCAACAGCAATGAGTCGCTGAGCCAGCGTGTCACACGTGTGGCATGAATCAGGCACTTTCTCGAGTGCGTCTGTGCACTGCCTCAGTGCTGCTTTCGCCTGCTCAAGCAACGTCATTGTGTCTCCAGTCAAAGAAGTGGCCGTCTTTCCGACCTGTCGCGACTAAGTTCACCGGTTTTAGGGGCATGAGTCGTCGTAGCCCGACTAGTCACTCACCGGCTGAGGCTGCCATCGCATACGCCGAATTCCCTCTAGCGGGCAGAATGGGTGTCACAAATTACGGCGCCCATCACAGTCAAAAAAGGTGCCACCAGCCCCAACACGGGGGAGAAGTCGAGGCCGGCGGCGGTACAGCAAGAGGTGGCAGGGCCGTAACGGAGGGGGAATCGGCCCGTTCGCGCGGTGTGGGGCCGCGCTAGCCAAAATGTCATCGCGTCTCGAGCTCCGTCTCGATGGCGTCAAGCAGCTGTTGATTGCTTTCAACCCAACGGGCCTTGGCGGGGTCATCAATCGACTTACGCAGGGCGTTCGCGACCCACTCGAGGTCTTTCGTGTCGGCATCGGCCACGAGCTTGCCTCTTGAGTGCCCAAACGGAATGCGCGCATCTGAGTGGTCACCATGGTCTCGAGCCGTCGCTGGCTTGCTCGCTGCGGCCCACTGTTTCGCGGCCTCGCTCAATGCAGCGGCCTCGGGTGTCGCTGGCGGAGGTGCGACGGCGTAGGCCTTGGCGGTTGCCTGGAGTTGGCGCCATGCGTCTTCGCGAGTCATGACAACCCCCGTAGATGGCAAAGCAGCTCAACGACCTCGGCGGGGCCTACTCGGCCAACCACGTCGTCATTGACCGATTTCCCAAACACCGACTGCCAGATGTCTCGGGTCACCCACTTGCCATCAGGCGCCCAAGCAGCGATTTCAGCATCTGGCGACTGGCGGTTGAGCTTCCCGAGCCTTGCCTGCTCCATCTCTTCAACAATCGACTCATTGTAGTTCGAGCAGTAATTGCCGGCACCGAACTGAACGCTCAGCGTGTAGTTGTTGGGCAGTGTGATGTGAAATCCCCTGCCGTCGATGATTCTGAACCCAGGTCCGCGAATCATGACGCTGCCGCCTCCTCGGTCGCCGAGACGACGCGAGCGGACTGGAGCGCGGCCTCATAGCGGCCCTTGCGCGACAGCCAGAGGTCACGCTCGTCATCGGTCTTTGCCTTTTCGACTTTGGCGGTGGCATCGACTCGGTACCACTCGAGCTGACTTGGAGTTAGCGAGTCGAGTCGGAGGTGGCCATTCTTGCCCCAACCAACCAGGTCTGGGTCGTCGGCCTTGGGCGGTTGTGGAGGCGTGGGTTTGGTGTCTTCAAGTATCATCATCTTGCGGTGCTTGATTTCGGCCTTGAGGTCTTCAGTGGTGACGGGCGACGTCGTGATACTGGGCGTCACGTCCTTCTCGATGCGCTCAGGCGCCAGTTCTTCGGGGTCGTACACGCCCAAGAGCAGGTCTTGGTACACTGCACGGCAAATCGCCGACAATGCGCGCGCGCGGAGCATTGCGGCCGGGAAGCGCATCCAGTTGTTTGGTTCGCCGTTTCGCGTCTGAGCAACAAGGCCAGCCTGTTTCGCCTCTTCGATTGTGAAACTCAACACCGTTGGCTCGGGCTCGCCGACCCGCTGCGTCGCGTACGTCGCGACCTTGTCGGTGCTCGTCTTCAGCTGAAGGTATTGGCACACATCGCGCCGCGACTTCACCAGCGCACCCATGGCGTCAGCCGAAAGCGTGGGTTTGCCCTTGATGATCACCAACGCACGTAGCGACTGCATCGGTGCGAGGCCAAGCTCTGCGCCAGCCATCACAATCGCCAATACGTCAGCGGGTGACTTCTGGAGTGCCTCGGGAATGGTGCGCGCGCCTGACAGCTGTGCGGCCAGCTCCTTCGCCTCGGCAAGAGTCTTGGGTGAAATGATGGTGATTGCGTTCTCGTTCATGCTCGTCTCTCCGTTCGGTAGATTGCTGCGATTCGTCGCTTGTTCTTTAAGGGCTCCATGTCTGGCGGCACCTTCTTCAGTATGTTCTCATTCCAAAACTTGGCGCCGACATCGGCAAATGTTGATTCCATCTCCTCATCACGTGTCACGCCGTACTGACGACATTCGGTGATTTCAAACTCACCATTGTCGCCATCGACGCCGAAAGCCACATACAGAATTGCACTACGGAGCTGTGTCACCCAGAGGTTCCACAGCACTTGCACCAGGTACTCACTGGGTACACCTGATGTGGCACCCCAGCGCTTGGCTGAAAACACAGAAGCCGTCTTGTACTCAAGAAGTCGACCGCAGTCGGTGACGTCGTCTGGCGAACACGTCGCGAAGTCGTGCGAGTTATGGCGCACAATCCACGGCTCAGGCGTCCACAACGTGCTCAACCCTGGGTTGGCCTCAAGACATCGACGGCGAACCTCTGGCTCGATGGCGATGCCGCGTGCCATGCGCGGATTCATTGGCTCATTGACGCAATTGACGATGCGCTCGTAAACGTCGCGAGCGTTTCCATGTTTTGACAGGCCAAGAAGCTGGGCCGCGTCTGTGCCGCCTATGCGACGCTCTTGAGTCGTCAAGAAATTAGAAAGGGGCATCTTCTGGCTCTGATGGAAGCGGGTTAACGCGTGACAATGTCTTTGGGAACAACTCGATGGCGCAGCGCTCGCACACAAATATTTCCTGGCCATCGTCTTCTCTAGCAATGTCTACCATATCTTGCGGCTCAACGTCTTTGCTGCAGCACTGACATGGCTCAATTCGAGCCAGGTGCTTGGCATGCTCGAGCGCATTTGAGAGCTCAAGCTTTACGCTGAGCGAGTCGGTAGCATTGGCGGCGCGTACGATGGCGTCGCGCAGTGACTGGTAGTAGCTCATTGCTGCCCGCCTTTCATCTGCTCCTGAATGAATGCCACAAACCAGGGCCGCCGATCTTGCTCTAGCTCTGTCTCGAGTCGTGCCTGGTTTCCTGTTTCGATTAGGGCCCTGGCCAGTCGAATCACAAAACGTGCCTCGTAGTATTCGGCTTTTTCCATGCCCTTCCGCTCTGGATATTTCAGCTTCATGGCTGCCCCCAAGCCACTTCGAGCTCGCGCCGCTCGTCGCGCATCAACACTCGACCGCCGAACCCAGGAGCGACGCTATTTTCATCCAACTCCTGCCATCCTTTGGTTGTAAGCATCCAGAGACGTGGCGCCTGAATGCGGAGAATCGAGCGCACACCAAAGGCAATCACCTCAACAATAAGCGGACTCATAACTCACCTCGCACGCAACTTGCGGCCAAGAAAACGAGCCACCAAAAAACATCGCGAATGCTTGGAGAAATTGGAATCATAAAGCCGTCCTTTCTGATTCGAGTTCAGTAAAATATTCACGCATGTCTTCTTCGTGGTCCCGCTCTTCGCTATTTCGCACCTGTGTTTTGTTGCCGTCGCCGTAGCCGCTGCCGTCGCCGCTGCCGTTGCCGTTGCCGCTGCCGTCGCCGTTGCCGTTGCTGGGGTATACAACTGGTATCATTCACCACCTCGATGAGTTCAGCGAAGTCGCTGACGGTCTTGTTTCTTGACTCGGTTAACTACCCCGCTCGCCACTCACGCCACCCTCGCCCGTCTTACATGTTGTAAGCATTTTGTAAGACGAATGCAAGACAAAACGTAATTGACTCTGAATTCTTTTTGTCTTACGGTGCGTGAAACAAAGGAGACATAGTGAAGAATAATAGAACCAACGACTTAACCGTGTTTGCCCCACCAGAAATCAAGCGCAGTGTTACGGTCAGAATAAAGTGGTCCATATTCGAACGGCTTAGTGAGATTGCGGAAAGGTGGGGGGAGAGAGCCGACCGCAACATTAGGGGCTCTGGGAGGATGAATATCTCTTATGTCGTTGAGAGGCTTCTTGATGTGGCCTCTGCCGAGGAATTGGCGACAATGGGAAAGAGGAAGCTATGAGTCAGCTACACAGGGCGAGGTTCGAGATGATTCGCCTTTCGGATGAGTTGCTGAATACTGGTCTCGATGCGCTTAAGCTTTGGGAGGAGCAGTATTCAAGCGTGTTTGCCCACAACCAGAGGATTCTGGAGGTGCTTCATCAAGTCTATCTGCTTATGTCCAACAAAAACCAGCCAACACAAGAGAACTTCGATGATGTTTTCAAGACTATCTGGGAGTTGTTGCCCGTACATATGCGGCCCCCATTTTTACCCGAAAGAAAGCGCCCATGAGTAATCAGAGTGAGTCGCACGAAGAATTAGACAGGAAAATAAAAAGCCTAGAGCATGACCTGGACTTCATGCATTCCGAAAATGATGAACTTTGGGATGAGCTCGACAAAATGCGTCATTTGTTGTGTCACGTGCATAAAATGCTAGTGGCCCCACAACCTCCCTGCTACGACGAGAGACACAGGCTACTTGCAATGACCATGCAGCACATAATCAGGGCCACGGTCATTTCAGAGTTAGGTCTCGACGCCTCGGTCTCCATGGAGCCAGAGGCAAAGTCGTGACGGAGTTTGGCCGCGGTGCCGTTGTGGCTGGCTCGCTGGTTGGACTGGTCGCATTTGTGCTCGGCGTTGCTTTTACTCTTTGGGGTCTTGCCGAGTTTGAAGAGCGCAAGTCCAAAAGGAGGCTAGAGGATGAATTGGAGAGGAAACGAATAAAGCCGTGACCGATGGTCCAAGATTGACCGGAATACAAAGACAAGGGTAGAAACGAGTTGCGGTGTACCAGCCGCCTCAAACACCCCACAAGCAAACGGACCCATGAGGTTCGGCCCGTACGAGACTGGTACCTCGTACGGGTGTAGTTTTTTGGAGGGTAAAATGTCCAACTGTGCAGTTTGCGGCTCTTCGGACGCGCGACCCCGTTACAATCACAAAGGCATTTTCTATGGAAACTCATGTCATGGCGTGTGTGACGGGTTGCTTTGGGAGGCCCATTTTCTTGAGCAAACGAAGGCCCAAGAAGAGGAGTGTGCGCAGGTATTGAGGATGTGGCGACGCCAGCGGGCCGCCGTGGAACGGGCGACTCTTGGTGTGCCTGAGCCCAAATCAAAGGCGGAATTGGCGCTAGAGTCGGCCCTGGCAGATGCTGGCATTATAGACATTGCGAGGGAGCTGGCATGACATATCTGGCCTTCGACTTAGACGCCCTCAATGTGGCTGCAGACTTGGGCCGAGCCGTTGGAGTTCCAGAAGAGCGCATCACACACGGACTCCTTCGTCTCTGGGCGTGGTGTTTCAGATCCAAAACAGAAACCGTAGACGAGACCCAGGTTAGGGGTTTTTTCGGCGCCGAAGCCACCACAGCGCTCATTTCTTTTGGCTTCCTGGAGCCACAAAAAGACAATTTTCGAGTGCGTGGAGCAGACCGATATTTACGCATCACCGAGGCCAGAAGAAGGGGAGGGCTGATGTCTAAAAAGAATATAATTTCAGATGTTTACAGCAAAAAACAGGCACAAAAACGCACTAAAACGAGCTCCAACCCGGCTCCAGCTGGGGCTCCAGCCGAGCTCAAGCTCGGCTCAAGCTCGGCTCAAGCTCGGCTGCAGCCGGAACTCAAGCTCGGCTCAAGCCCGGCTCTTACACCGAGCACCGAGCACCGAGCACCGAATATTAAAAGACTTGTCGAAGACCAAAAAAACGATGAACCAAAAATAAGTGATTTACTTTGCGAAGATTTTGTGAGCATCATCGGTTCGAAATATTTTTGGCAAGGCGCAAAAGACTCAGTTGCTCTCGAGAAATTGAAGAAGCATTCCGGCATTGAAGAGATTCGAAGCAGATGGAAATTAGGCCTTACGCAGGACTCAAAATCCTGGAAGTCATGCAGGACGGTGGCGCAACTGGCGTTGAAGTGGAATGAGCTGGCTCCAGAAGAGAAACAAAGTTTTGTGTCTATTGAGCATCGACCATCGAGGATATTTGAGTGAAAACTTTCGAACTCGAATGCCTCAAGTCCTTCGCAAGTCAAAGCCAGGTTGATTCTAAATCGGCACTCGACTCACTGAGTGAAATATCAATAACGTCCTCAGATTTTGAGTCTAACGATGCTCGGCTGTTATTCGATACATTACAGCTAGCCATCAAATCAAACACAAACTTAGACGTTATCGCCATTTCAGAGAAAACCGCTCTACCCAAAAGCCTTGTCTCTGAGGTTGTGCTTACCGGCAACCCCGGAGTCATGGCGCACAGGTTTCAAATACTAAAAGAAGCCTCGTTGCGTCGACAATATTCCGGCGCATTACGAAACCTTCACCGCGTCGTTGTCGACTCCAATGAGCCGCTTTCGAATGCAGTGGCAGAGGCCGCGCGTCTGCTGAGTGCCTGGCAAGACGTCACAACGCCCGTGCGAACAATGGACGGAACGGTTTTGACTCTTGTTGATGAGCTAGAGGCGGTTGCCATGGGCAAGCGGGCCGGAACTCTGCCATCTGGCATAGAGGCCCTTGACGCTTCCATTGGCGGACTTCAACCAACACTCACTATAGTTGGCGCTTTGCCTGGCGTTGGCAAGTCTGCGTTGGTGGCGGGAATATGTCAGCAACTCGCATCGCGTGCTGTTTCGGTTGGTTTATTGAGTCTCGAGGATGAGGCCCAATGGTTGACTCGAAGACTCATGTCTCAACTCTCCGGCATTCCGGTTTTTGTTCTCGCAAACAAGAGACTGCATGACTCACAACAGGAAAGAGTACAGGATGCGGCCGTAAGGCTACATGCAATGCTGGCCCACATTCACGTAGATGACAGGCCAGGACTTTCGACTTCTGATGTTGTTGCAAGTGCGCGCAGAATGATTGCGCGTGGAGCAAAAGCAATAATACTCGACCACCTCGGAGAGGTACGAATTGAGAGGACTGACAGGCACGACTTAGATATTTCGGATTGCCTACGCGAGTTGCGAAACGTAGCAAAGACAACGAGAGTTCCTGTTGTGGTACTGACTCACCTCAAGCGGCGCGACGGACTCAATGTTGATTCTGAGCCTCGATTGACTGACTTCGCATTCTCCTCTGGTGTTGAGAGAATGGCCAGAGTTGCTATTGGTCTTTGGCGAGCTCCCAACAGGAGCGGGGAATTGAATGCTACGGTGCTTAAACAGACTCAGGGTGTTTCTGGGATTACCGTCCCACTGAGGCTCAACCAGAGCGCTGGGATTGTGGTTGATTCACCTGCCCCACAAGGACTTACTCAAATCTACGGTAATGAGTCATGAGTCTCTCTATGGAGTTGCTCAAACTAAAGAAGGCTTTGGTCTGGATTGATGAGCATGACGCATCAATAGACATGGAAATAAAAGTAGGCACAGTGTCTACTGCGAATGTCAGGGAACATTGGCGCACGTTGGCCAAGAGGACGAAGCTTCAGAGGGTCTTGACGAAGAATCAACTCTCTCTCGAGGCCGGTGGCTGTAACTCGCTAGATGTTTATTGCGTGCTACTGACTCGTATTATTCCACAGGGGGGCCGAAAGTACGATAGCGACAACCTCGCAAAGGCGCTCAAGCCGTTTAGAGACGGTGTTGCCGATGCATTTAAAATCAGCGATGGGCCACATGGGCCGGTGTGGGTACAAGACCAATTCAAAGACAACGAATCATTTGGTGTCAGAGTTAGAATTTGGCTTAGGGAGATGGCATGAAATCTCAGCAGTTTTTTGAAGAATTGAAGCTCGAGTCAGAGAAGCCGCATTGTGGGGATTTCTATAAGGGATTCATAAAGGCCTTGCTCATTAGGGCCGAGGAGGCTGGCCTGTGGAAGCGAGTCGCAAATGAGTCCTAAGGCCCATTGCACCACTGCGTCAATTTGTTGCATGTGTCATAAAGCTGGTGGTGGCAAGCCAATTATGTCCATATTCAAAAACAGGCGCTCCATCTGCTTTGGGTGCTTCTCGCGATTCATGGATAGCGACAGTGCATTGAAGTCATTCGATGATTGGAGAGAAACTCGTGAGTATTGAGAAGCCAGTAGAGCCAAGACTGTACACACACATAACAAGGGTGGACTTTGTTGCGCCCATTCCTATGATGGATAGCCCATCTACCGTTATTGTTGGCCGACACGTGTCCTCTGTGCACTGCGGCCGTTTATTGCCAGACGGAAGCCCTATTGTTGTGGAGAGGGAGCAGCGAAGCGAGGGCCTGCTTCTTCGTAGGAACTCCACGACACCAGCAGGGAAAGTCACCCAACAGTACTTCGTGCCATGGAGCAACATTTCCGGCGTTACTTTTGGCGAATAATGTGTGTATGGCGGCAGACATTCCGCATGTGCTAGTATTTATTTGTGACCCAGCTAGAATCAGAAGTTGCTGAAGTATTTGGTAAAGGTGAGACCCCCCTGGTGCTTGAGACACTGAGGGACACCAAGCGTGTATTGGCAAAAATCATCAGACAAATACACTTCGGCACCTTAGACCATAAACGCGGAATGGTTCTTATTGGTGGCCTTGGCACGCTTGCGAAGATTCAAGAGGCAGAGCAAGACAGGGAGATAATTACCCACCTCCAGAAAATAGAAAGGACTAAGGTTTTACGGAGCACCGTAACCTCGACCGCCAATGTCCTTAAGTCACTCTCTCCGCCGCAGGATTCAGGCGGCCATTGAGCAGGGGGTGCCAAAGGCACCTTTCGACGTCTCCAGTGCGCTGTTTCAAAAGCAATTACCCTTCGTGCTTGATGGCTCTCGCTATCAAACCGTAGTGACACCCCGCCGTGCGGGCAAGACTTATGCGGTTGCAAGCAAGTTGCTCTACGTCGCGCAATCAAGGCCCGAGAGCGTTGCTCTTTACATCACTAAAAGCAGACTCAACGCGAAGAGAATTGTTTGGGAAATACTCAAGCAACTCAACCACGCCAATGACATTTGTGCCGAGGACCCAAAGGAAGCCGAATTGTGTCTGGTATTGCCAAACGGAAGCCGGATATTTCTAGCAGGCGCCTCGCACTCTGGCGAAATTGACAACTTCAGAGGTCTCCCGCTTTCTATTGCAATAATTGACGAGGCGCAGTCATTCCCGCCCTACCTTGAAAAACTAATAGACGAAGTCATTTCACCGGCGTTGACTGACTTCGGCGGCATCATGGCTCTCGTCGGCACACCTGGGGCCGTTCCAGTCGGCTATTTCTATGAAAAGGTGCAGTCACACGAATGGACACACCATACATGGAGTGTTTTTGACAACCCATTCATACAGGCAAAGTCAGGGCGTACCGCGAGGGAGTTGCTTGATGATGAATTGAGGCGCCGCGGTGTTTCTGAGTCTGACCCAGTCATTCAACGCGAATGGTTCGGCCGTTGGGTGTTGGACTCGAACTCCCTCGTTTTTCGCTATGACTCAACTCTCAATGATGCCTTGGCGCCTCCATGCACAGACTTCGTCATAGGTATTGACTTGGGGTTTGATGATGCTGACGCTGTTTGTGTGTTGGGATGGAGCGACTCGTCTCCAAACTGTTACCTCATTGAGGAGTGGGTAGGCGCAAAAAACGGACTCACTCCACTCATGGAAAGACTCAATGTCCTGACGTCGAAGTACAAGCCTCTAGCCGTTGTCTGTGACATGGGTGGACTCGGTAAGAAAATAGCATTCGAGCTCCAAGAGAGGACGGGAATACCAATTGAGGCTGCCGAGAAGGAGAGGAAGCTAGAGCACATTGAGCTACTCAACGACGCTATGCGCACGGGGCGGTTTTTAGCACCCAAAAGCTCCAGGTTTGCCCACGATGCGCAGCTTGTGGAGTGGGACAAGTCCAACCCAGAAAAGCCTAAAATAAGCGACAAGTTTCACTCAGACATATGTGACGCCGTGCTTTATGCCTGGCGTCGGTGTCAGCAGTGGCTGCATGTTCCAGCGAGTCCTGCGCTTCCAAGGGTTGGCACTCCGGAATGGCAAAGCTTGCAATTGCAGACAACGCTTGCTGAAATAGAGTCAGCCTTCGAGTCGCAAGCAAACGAAAACAGAAGAAGAATCCAAGAAGAAGGAGAGTTGTCTATATGGGGATGAGTAACGAGGAAGATTGGCCGCCCCTGGAGGAGCGCATCAAGGCAATGCGTGAGTCTGGGCTATTTAAAGACATAAAAGAAATTCTAAAGTCCTACTCAGACAAAACAACCAAGCTCTCCGAGGCGTTCTCTAAATATGTCTCTAAGTGAAAAGCAGATTGGCGAGCTGACGCTTGATGAATTGGAGACAATCTCCAAGCGCTTCGCTTCGGCTATAAGCACAATACAGGAAGCGCAGAGAATGCTCGGTGTTGCCTCGCCCCAGGTGCAGCCAGCCCAAGCCCAACAAGTGGCCATTCAAAACACCCAGAATACGCATCCGGAATTGCAGGCATGGAGAAACAGTCCGGAGAGGCAAGCACTCCTAGACTCCATGCGAGACACGCAAAAGAAAGACGAAAAGGAGCTTCGTCCATATGGGTAACGGGCATGAATTGGGCGGCAAGTACAGAGAGGACCCAATCAACTCACATAAGGATGCTGGGCGTTCAAGGGGACTCGAGGCAAAAAAGCATTCTCGAGATGGGGCTAGTTGGACTCCAACAGAGTCGCGCATTCGAGACGGGCTTATGAAACAGTTTTGTAAGTTGGGCGAAGGCTCGAGCGGAAACTCGGCCGAGTATTGCGCCAATTACGACTTAATTGACTGGAGCAAATGAAGGACCTCAGTCTAAATGATGTTACTCGGCTCGTCGAGGCCATGCGCAAGCGTGGTGTTTTGAGTTTTGAGGTGGGTGGGCTCAAGGTTGAATTCTTCCCTAGCGCACCGGATGCAGACACACCACTAGCGCCGCCAAAGCTTGAAGACAATACGCCGCTTTGCGGGTGTGGACATGCAGAGTGGAGTCACCAAAACGGGCTTTGCATTTATGGTTGCGACATAGAGAAATGCATGACCGAGGAGAAACAAGAGTCATGAGTCCTTCGCGGCGAGAGCCAGGCACACGAGACTATAGGGACCTCCACAAGCCAGGAGAAAAAAGCAGCAACTCAAATGGCAAGAGCGAGTCTAGGTGGTGGAATCTCGAGGGCCAGCAATGCGCCGCTGCTATTGGCGATGATGTGGAGTTTTTAAAGAAAAACCAGTCCGTGAGACTGAGACAGCACAACATCAGCGAAAGACTATATGGAAACTATGGGATAACGACGTCCTCAGGCAGCAACTACACGCGCCTCTCCATGGGTATGCAGTCAAGCAATGACAGAGTCACATATAACGTCGTGCAATCAACAATAGACACACTTACGGCCCGTGTTGGAGAAACGAAACCCAGGCCATATTACGTAACCTCTGGTGGAAACTACAAACAACAGAGGAAGGCAAAAAACCTAAACACATACGTCGAGGGTGTTTTCTATGAGAACAAGACATATGACGTAGGACTCGAGGCCTTTAGAGATGCAGCCATCACCGGAGATGGTTTCGTATATGTCTATGGAAGCGCTGGTAGGGTTTGTCACGAGAGAGTGCTTCCGAATGAAATATGGGTCGATGAAGTCGAGGGACTTTATGGCAAGCCTCGCAACCTTCATCGAATGATGCTTGTCGACAGAGACCAGCTGGCCGCCGCATTTCCAGAAAAGAAGAAAGAAATATTCGAAGCCACCAGGGCACCGGCCACGCAGGCATATGCGCCTCGAAATATTTCAGACATGTTAACCGTAATTGAGTCTTGGCACCTTGCCTCGAAGACGGAGGACGGCGAATTTGTTGGTGGCAAGCACGCCATAGCGTTAACGGACAGTGACTCCATGCTTTTGGAGCCTGAGGAATGGGGCTATGACTTCTTTCCTTTTGCAAGAATTAGCTGGTGCAAGAAGCAAAGCGGCTACTGGGCACAAGGCCTTGCTGAGCAACTTCGCGGAAATCAAATACACATAAACAAGATGCTTTGGCTTATTCAGAGAAGCATGCATCTGGCTGGAAGCTTCAAGGTGTTTTTACAGAATGGCTCTAAGGTTGTGAAGGAGTCAATTTCCAACGAAATTGGAGCAATAGTTACCTATACGGGCGCCCCACCAACATACCTCTCCCCTCAGCCAATTCATGAGGTTTATTTCCAGGAAGTTGAAAGAGAAATAGAAAGGTGTTACCGAATTTCTGGCCTGAGTGAGTTGACCGCCTCAAGCAAGAAACCTATGGGGCTAAATAGCGGCGTTGCGCTTCGCAACTTCGAAGACATCGAGTCTGACAGACACCGCACAATTCAGCGCCAAAATGACAACCTCTACCTCCAAATAGCCTCACTTTCTGTCGTCATTGCGAAGGAGTTGGCCGCAGCAGGGAAAATGCAGGGGGTGCGTGCGCCAGGTCGAAAGTCCTTCAACGAAATAAACTTTAAGAGGGACATTGGGGACATCCGCGACGACGACTTTGTACAGCAATGCTTCCCTGTCTCAAGGCTCCCGAGAGACCCAAGCGGAAGACTGCAGACAATTCAGGAATACGTACAGGCCGGGTTTATGACGCCGCGCCAAGCCCGTCGTGCGTTGGACTTTCCAGACTTAGACGCCATTGAGTCTCTCGCCAATGCACAGGAAGAAATCATCACCATGACGTTGGATAAAATAGTTTATGACGGCAAATACAATCCGCCCCAACCAACCGACGACTTGAGTCTCTGTAAGGAGTTGGTGATTGAATACATTCAGCACTACCGCACTACTGACTTGGAAGAGGAGAAACTGAATCTTCTTCGCACCTGGAATTCTCAGGTAGACATGCTTTCGCAGATGGCCGCCCCGCCTCCAGTTGCAGCGTCTGGCGGAGCACCGCAGGCGGCGCCAATGCCGCAACCTCAGAGTGACTTAATTGCCAACGTACCCACATCAGCATCAGCCTAGGAGCTCAGCTATGCCAGAAGCCGCTACCGCACAAACAACTCAGCAACAAACACAGAAGCAAACAATCTCGGCTTCACCTAGTGACACCCAGTCTGTCGCGCCACCACCGGCCACAGGAGCAACAGACGCAACCAATGAGTGGAAACAGAAGTTTGAACTGAAGACAAAGGAAAGCATCGCCCAGCGCCGAAACCTTGAGTCCGCACTCAAAAAGGCGCAGGCGGAGGTTGCAGAGAAGACTGCCAAGCTTGTCGAGGCCGAGAAGCTTAGTGCTCTAGCCAAGAGAAACCCGACTGGCTACCTTGAGAAGGTTTATGGCGACAAATACTGGGACAAGCTAGTCGAAGCACGTGTCAACGGCGTAGCGCCCGCCGACATGATGGCTGAGGAGTTGGAGAAACTCGAGGCGAAATTCGAGTCACGACTCCAGGCGAGAGACCAAGAAGCGAAGGCGGCCGCCGAGAGGCAGCAACAACAGCAGGTTGCCCACGCAAAACAGCAACTTCTCAACGAAGCGGCGAATTTTGTCACACAGGCAGGGAAGGACTACCCCATACTTTCCGAGCTCGGTGATTCCGACGCCATTGCGCGCTCTATTGCCCAGCGCGTCGAGTCTGAGTATTTCCGCACACAGGTATGGCAGGGCAATCAACTCGTGCGTGACGGTAGAGTGCTTACAAACAAAGAAGCAGCCGAATTGATTGAAGGCGAGTTGGTTAAAATCGGCATTGCCGCGTATGGTACTGACAAATACAAAGCAAAATTCCAATTGCCCTTGCAAAGCAAAACAGCACCGGGTAACGTCGCCTTGTCTAGTGAGAAGCAGCAGGTTGAGAAGCAGCAGGCAAGAAAAACGCTGTCAAACAACCTGACGGGCTCGACTCAAGGGCGAAATCCACCAATCTCAGCACAAGAAAGACGCGAGAGAGCTCTCGCGCGTTACGCTGAGTTGGCTAGGAAATAATTCGCTCCAAACGAAGGGCCCCAACCGGCGCATGACGCCGATGAGGCTTTTCGATGGGTGCATATTATGACTTGCCGGCAATCAATGCGGCACTCAAGGAATGGTACGACGGCCAAGTCGTTGAGAATCTCGCCTATGACGAGAATCCACTCATGGCGATGTTGCCCAAGGAAACCAACGCCACGGGCAAATACATTCCGTTGCCAGTCATCTATGAGACAAACCAGGGGCGTTCTGCGACGTTCTCAAACGCCCAGGGCAACCAGTCGCCCGCGTTGCTTGCAGAGTTTCTCCTGCTTTTGAAGCCAGACTATGACGTCGCTACGCTTGCAAATCAGGCCATGCTTGCCTCTAGGGATGACAAAGGAAGCTTCCTCGACTTCGCAACCCAATACATAGACATTGCAATTCAGGGGTGTGCACTCTCGGCGGCCTCCGCCCTTTTTCGCGCTGGCACTGGCTCCATTGGGCAAATTTCATCAATTACCGGTGGCGGCGTAATTACTCTTACCAACCCGGCAGACATTTCTCAGTTTGGCATCAACCAGACGCTGCAGGCCTCTTCAACTGATGGTGGCGCACCTCGCGCGGCACTTGGGTATGTAATTTCAAGAAACGTACAGCTTGGTACCCTCACCGTTTCCAGCACCTCGATGAATGGCGCCGCTGGCCAGCCTTCTGGTTGGACCACCAACGACTTCTTGCTTGTCCAGGGAGATTCAAACCTGAAAATGTCTGGACTGTCGGCGTGGCTTCCTTCGTCTCCGCCCCCCGCCCCCTCCGATAACTTCTATGGGGTGAACAGAAGCCCGGACTCTCGCCTGTATGGGTTGCCATACAACGGGGCGCAGCAACCAATTGAGGAAGCATTTATTGACGCCGCTATGCTGGTGCGTCGCGAAAAGGGCCGGCCACGTCATATTTTCACCAACTATGGCAGCGAAGCGGCCCTCATCAAGGCGCTCGGCACTCGACGGGAATATGTCGACTGGGAAGGCGAGGCCGAAATTGGATTTCGTGGAACCAAAATCCAGGGGCCAGCTGGGCCAATTGAGGTTTTCGCAGATAGAAACTGCCAAGCAGCCACCGCTTACTTGCTTCAATTGAATACATGGAAACTGTATTCAATCAACCCAGTCCCGCACATTCTTACGTATGGTGACGGGTTGGACATGCTTCGACTTGCAAATGCAGATGCCTCTGAGACCAGGGTTGCATACTACGCGAATCTCGGCGGACGGGCTCCTGGTTGGAATAGCAACATTACTTTGGGGGTTTGATTCATGGCGAATAGAACCTTCGACCAGTATGACCTGACAATCCTAAAGCGCATCTGTACGCTTTGGGCGCAAGTGCAGGTTACTGGCACCACCCCAGCACTCCAGAAATGGAACTACCCACAGCTAAACAACTCGACCGTGGCGCGCACTTACAGCAATGCGCCGTCTTCTGGCGGAGGAACCGGATTCCCAACCAGGTACGCACAGGGCGAGTCAGGCGTATTTTCTGTTGCTAGAACTGGAACTGGGTTGTGGACTCTCACGCTTCAGGACAATTACCAAAGAGTCATAGGCATTAGGTGTGACGTCTCCATTGCCGGAGGCTTGAGCAACATTGTGGCATGCGCCGAAAACAGCACCATCTCAAACATGAGCGCTTCTGGCGGCTCCGTGGTTGGCCTTGCGCTCCTTTCTTCATCTGCAACAGCGGCGGACCCAACCTCTGGAAGCCTCGTGCGTCTCAGAATTGAATTGCATGATGCGACGGAGCCGTAACGAATGGCGCTAAACTGTCAGGTTGTACTCAACTCAACGACATATGTGGCCGGAGCCACTCCTCCGCCCTCCATTAATTTGGTTGTGTACAACCCCAATGCGTTTGCAGTGGCTGTCACTGGTGTGCAAATGACAGTCAATACATTCGGAGATGTGCTTGTAAATCGCTCCCCGGCCTCGCCTATTCTTGTCCCAGTTGGCCCGGGTCAGACAATCTCCGTTCCAGCGGTAAGCAGCATCACAATCGGACCAATGCTTTTCACGGCCGGGTCCGCCGCAAATGCGAGCTCAGCGCAGGCAGTTAGCCAGACAGGCAATACGTCTCCGGTAAATGTGCAGCCAAGCCAGCCGTCGAATGAGATTTACCAGGTGGGTGCGATTGTCAGCGGCAGTGATGGCAGTGTCAATGTCGCCGGCCCGGCCGGCATAACCGTCTCGTATTCACAACAGCCACCACTTGGCTCCCAAGGCGGGTTTCTTCAATTCTCATTGCCGGCAAACTTTATTACCGGCCTCGTCACGGGGGTGCTGTAATGGCTCTCTCTGTTGTTTTGAGTAGGCCCAGTAGTGGCTCCGTCATTGTGAATCAAAACACACAATTCACGGCGGCGGTGACAAACACGAACGCCTCTGCTGTGTCTCTTTTGTCGCTGAGCATTTCCGAGTCGACAGAATCCGACGCGCAAATTTCCCAGCCTGTTATTTTTGCCCCTAATACGCCGGTGGGCACCTCCAACACCGTAATCCCCAGCGGTGCCACCGCGTACTTTAACTTCTCCGTTATCTTCAATAGTCCTGGTGTTGGGCCCTCAGTTTCAAACCCCGGTGGTGCGGCTCCATTCAATTCGGCCATTACTGCGGACCCGTTCTTTATTCTACAGGCCATTGGACAAACATCAGATGGCAGTGTGTTTTCTTCAACTCTTTTGGTGCCCGTCCTGAGCTCCATTGCGCCCTATCAAGTCTCACAGGGTGGTGCTTTTCAGTTCTCTTCAGGGTTCAACCTCATCAATGGCCTCACCATGGGCGTGTTGTAAATAAAGGAGCAATAAAATGGCTTTTACACCCGTAATCGCTCGCGATGGCAACAACGCCGCCCAGTCCATGGCGGCATTGCAAGACGCGAACTCTGTCAATTATTCAATGGTAAATCTGGACTCCACTCGTCCAACCTACCGGGCTTCCGCCTCATTCACTCCGCAAGCCACTGCGGCAGTGACTGTGATTTCAATCCAAGGAAGCGCAACCAAAACGGTCCGAGTTAAGCGCATCATTGTGGGGGGCGCCGCAACTGCATTGTCTGACACACTCTTTCAGCTTGTTCGAACGAGCGCACTCGGCGCAGGTGGAACCACTGTCAACCCCACCATCGCCAAGCTTGACACCAATAGCGCCGCGGCCACCGCCGTAGTTGCGCACTACACCACTACACTGAAAGCGGCTGGCACCACGGTTGGAGTCCTCTCGACTGTGCGTCTGTTTCAGGACACTGTCACCACGCCCACGGTTGCGTCGAAGGAAGCCGCCTTCCTTTACCCTGAGCGCGGAATGCCGGTAGGTCAAGCCATCGTGCTTCGTGGGACCTCGGACTTCTTGGAAGTCCAAAACCAGAACGCTGGAAACTTGGCGGCCGGCTCTGTGCTTGACTACGTAATTGAGTGGGAAGAAGACGCTAGCTAATTGTTGGAAGTCTCTGTTGCCCGGGAATGCCTCTCTTTCCTGGGCAGTGGTGACACAAAACTCGATGGTGAATTAGGGTGGTGTTGTATGACCACAACACTGCTTCAGCTTCGCGACAGATGCAAACAAGAGTCAGACAATGTCGGGCAGTCGTTTGTTTCTGATTCGGAGTGGAATACATACATAAACGCGTCATACCAAGAGCTCTATGGAATCATTGTCCAGGCTTTCGGGAACGACTACTTCGTACAGTCTCCGGCAAGTGGATACACATTCACAACCGACGGAGTGAATCAATTCTTCAACCTTCCGAGCGACTTTTTTAAGTTGCTAGGCGTTGACTTGTTGGTTTCTAGCCCAAATTACTGGGTGTCGCTTACTGCCTTCACGTTTCAAGAGAGAAATAGACTCAACCTATTCAACAACCTTGTGCCAATGGCCGGCCAGCAACTTCGGATGTTCTATGTTCCACGTGCAACAGTCCTGGTGAGCGACTCGGACTCTGTGGACGGAGTGAACGGCTGGGAGGAATTCATTGTCGTTGATGCATCCATGAAGGCGTCGTCAAAGGAAGAATCTGACGTCTCTGTGTTTATGGCAAGAAAACAGGCACTCCAGCAGAGACTCGACTCCGAAATTGAAAACAGAAATGCCGCTGAGGCCGGACGCGTGGCTGATGTGCTTGGACTGCGGAGTCGTGCAATGCAGTACAGGCTCAACGGCAATCAGATTTGGCTTATTGGCAATGGGTTGCCGGCGTGGGGGCCATATGGGTATCTCATGGATGATGGGGCTTATTGGAGTTTTTGAGTCTGCTATGGTTTGTTTATGGCGAACCAGTCTGCATTTACAAGCCTAAGACAAGAGCCGCTCCAGAGTAGAGTGCAGGACAATATTGCAAAAGTCCTTACCCCAATTTCAAAAAACCTAAACGGCACACCAATAATGGGCGCCCCTCCCCCGGCATGGATTTCGCCCGTATTGCTGAATGTGTGGGCCAATTTCGGGGCACCGTATGCCGTTGCCGGGTACCATCTCGACGCCCTGAGGTATGTGCACATAAAGGGACGTGTCAAAAACACATCCGGCGCTGGCTCCTCTGCTGTCATTTTTACGCTTCCGTTGGGTTATAGGCCAATGGAGACTCACCGCATCTCGGCGCTTGGTGATGGCGTCACTCCAAACGCGCTCGTGATTAAGTCGGACGGCACCATTACGCCCGCCTCTGCAATTGGTGCTGGCAATTCAATCGACCTAGAAGTCACATTCCTTCAGGAGGCATAATGTCCGTTGATGGCCTCAACTTCCAGTCCGTGGAACTCAAATTCACGGAGGGAATGGATACAAAGACAAATAAAAAGCTGTCTCTCCCTGCTAAGTGGAACCTTGTCCGCAACGGCACACTGACGGCCGACTATGCCATTTCAAAAAGAGATGGAATAACTCCGCTTGTTGCGACGCAAAACAGCAACTGTCTTGCGACGCATGACAACGAATTATTAGCAATCAGTGGTCAATTCGTGAGGTCAATTCAGCTTGCCACAAGCCCAGCCGTTTCGGTCGGCAAGCCTGGCCAACTTGGTTTCGTCGAAACAACAAGTAAGCCAATTACAAACACAGGAAGCTATCAGGACCAGTTTGATTGTGCATATGGCAACGGCTTTACGGTGTATGTCTACAGGCAATTCACCTCATCCATTGGAATTGCCGTCTCTGGAATAAACGTGAATGTGGTTGATGAGCAAACTGGAAATGTTGTTGCCAGTTTTTCACCCAGGTCAACGGCCACGTCGCATCATCCGAGAGTAGTTTTTTCTCATGATGTCTTTTACGTTCTGTATGCTGACTCAGCCACGGCATCTATTTATGCAAGGGTGTACATACCGACAGAAGCCACTGGCACACTTGGAGCCGAGACTGTTGTAGAAAATACAAACGTCAAGTCCCTTGCGTTTGATGCTGAGTCTTTCATTCTCAGCGGCAACTCGAGGGGATGTTTGTTTGCGTATGGTTGGACAGATGGCGTTACGAGCGTAAGAGCCAAGTCAATATCATCGACAGCACCTAATTCCGGAACTGAATACACGGTGGCAGTTGGCTCCTCGGTAAATGTAATTACGGAGGCCCAGCTTCCAAACGCAAACCTCGTTTCTGTTGGCTGCACAATGCTAGGTGTTTGGGCTGGCATAGTCTCTCAGGGGATTGGTGCCACAGCCATGTGCGGCATCGCCGCGCGACTCATCGATAGCACCATGGCCCTGACTTCTGCAGCAGTTCAGGTCGACTCGTCCGTTGGCGTGACGGCCGGTGCAAGTCATATTTGTGGCTCTCCAATTCCATCCACCAATAGCGCACTCATTTGTGCTGACAGGCGCTCCGAAATCGGAACGAATGGACAATGGCCAATAAGAAGCGTCATCATTACAACGACAAACGGAACCAACATAAACATAAGCGTCGGTCCGCAGACTATTGCAAATTCAAACACGTATGCTGACCCCAATTTCATTGTGGCAGCCACGCCGGTCGGCCCACAGGGCCCGTTCATTTATGGAAAGCCAATCATAATAGGCAACCCAATAACAACATTCGGAGCCTCTATTTTACCGGTGGCCGTTTCTGACACCCTAAACCCACAGACGGGGACCACCACGCTCAACCAGCAGTCTTCATTTTTTTTGATTGATGCCGTTGCCGGGCCGGTTGTTGGCAAGGCGCAGTACGGTAGTTTTTTGGCCGAGAGTCAGACTTTTATTTCTGGCACTCCATCCACAAACGGAGGCTCTCCGTGTTCCACGCCGGTGGTTCCATCTGGTTATGCCATAGCTGGGCCAGTGCTGACGACGCTTGCGATTGTTACTTCGGCAACTGGCACCTCAAACCTAAGCCAGTCAAACCCGACAAGGTTGACGATTTCTCCAAATACAACAAGGTCATTTATAAAGGCCCAGCTGGGCACTTCGACATACTTCGCCGGTGGCATGCTGTCGACGTTTGATGGAAACAGGGCCGTAGAACAAGGTTTCGCTCTTTTCCCGGAGGGTATATATGCAGCCGGCAACGGCGCAGGCACTGGCAATGTCCATGATGGCACATACCAGGTTGTGGCTATTTATGAATGGATTGATGGAGCCAACCAGCGCCACCAGTCAGCCCCATCATTGCCTCAGTCCGTGGTTGTAAATACTGGAGGAGCAAACACGGGGTCCATTACGATTAAGGTCCCCACCCTTCCGCTCACTCAAAAGCAATTGTTTTATACGAAAACATATGTGACACAAAACGCAGGCACAATATTCAACTATTCTGGCGTGACGAACTATTCCTCGTCTGGCGCCTTCAGCACCTCAACAATAACTGCCGACATTACGACGCTGGCGTCGAATGAGATTTTGTACACACAGCCAGACCAATCAGGAACGACACTAGCCAATGATGCCCCAGGACCATGCACTGCCATCGGAGTTCACCAGGGCAGGTTGTGGGCAAATGACTCAGACAACCCACTCCTCTTCAGATATTCTCAACAACTGGTCAACACGGTTGGGCTTCAATTTAATGAGTCGCTGTCTGGAATGCTTCCAACAGAGGCCGCGTCAGTTGTTGGATTTTCATCTCTTGACGACAAGCAAATAATATTCGGCCAAAGAAAGCTGTATGTGGTTACTGGCAGCGGGCCTAATTCTGCGGGGCTCAACAACGGATACTCGGACCCGATTGAAATACCCTCAGACGTCGGCTGTAGCGAGCCGAGAAGCATTCTCAAGATGCCATTCGGCATCATCTTCAAGTCGGCCAAGGGCTTTTACTTGCTGAGTCGAGACCTAAGCACTCGCTATATTGGCGAGGGAGTTGCTGCGTTTGATTCAAACGACGTAACCAGTGCTGTACTCTTGGAGGACAGGCAGGAATGCAGATTCACTAGCACATCTGGAACGCAGCTTATTTACTGCTACCAGGTGAATGCATGGGCAACGACGCAGATAGCATCATCCGCAACATCCAATTCACTCTATCAACCAGCCGATGCTGTTTGGTGGCCCACCCTGGGCGTCTATGTCTCAACGTCATTGCTTGATGGCCTCAACAAGGACCAGCCTGGCGTATATTCGGACCAGGTAGGTACTGGCTCGCAGACGGCCGTCAACCTCACGCTGCGAACCTCGTTTCTTCATATGGCCTCACTTGAGGGATTCCAGAGGGTGAGATGGCTCTACCTTACCACCTCGGCCCCAAGTGCACCGAATAGCACGCTTGGAATTCTCGTTGATTATGATGACATATATTCAGCGGTGACGCCGCCAGGCGCACCAGGTGAATACTCAATCTCAAAACAACTTGGAAACATCTCGTTCCCAAATCCAGCGTGCATAGACTTGAGGCACAAGCTTGTGCGCCAGAAATGCAAGTCTGTTGCTTTTACATTTACAGACAACCCTGCTGCTCCTGGAGAACCTGGGCTCAATGGTTTCCAGGCCATCTTGATGCAAGTTGGAATCAAGAAGGGCACTAACAAACTTCCAGCAGCTCAATCCATCGGGTGACGCATGGCCAGAATTCTCAATCCAGATGACCCAAGCAATGGCCGCTCGAATTTAGGAACCAGTGGCGGCGTTGATAAGATTTCAACCGGGTACGGCCTAAGGCCAGACATTGGCTCCCCAGGCATGTACAACGGGCCGGGCTCATACGGTACAGCCCCGGGCGGAATCGATTTAAACTCCGTTGTCGACAACAAAATTAGTAGCTCAGCGCCTGGCGCAAGTCTCAACGTGTCTCAGCCAGACGAAGAGCGCATGCGAATGCAGGCCCTGCTTGCTCAACTCAACAGCACAGCGCAAACAGGGAATGGCACATGGCAACAGGCGCTTCAGAATGCGACTACTGGAGCCAATGCATCGGCCGAAGCACTTGGGCAGTCGCAAGCAGGCCAAAATCCTTTATTGGCCTTGAGAAACATAGGCAACGCCCAAGCGGCCAACAACCAACAGGCGATAGGGCAAGGCAATATTTTGCGTGCACAAACACAGCAACAAGCCTTGCAGGACTTAGCCACAATTGGAAGCGCAACAAACACCACAGACGCACAACAGGCCGCACAGGCCGCTGCGGCTCGACAGAGCCTGAGAGAAGCCAACAATGACATAGCGGCCAATAATTTCAAAAATACGGCGGGCATTCTCGGAGGAGTCGGTCAGGCGGCCATGGCGATTGGAGGCGCCTCACAAGGTGGGTCTGTGCAGGGCAAGGCCAGTGTGTTTGGAGACAGCGAGGCAAACGACACGGTTCCGGCATGGCTCTCACCTGGAGAGATTGTCCTTCCTCGCTCCGTGACACAGTCTGGCAATGCGCCTGAGGCCGCGGCGGCATTTGTGCAAGCAATTCAGCGTCAACACAACTCAAAACACCAACACCACTTTGCGCCTGGCGGAAGAGTGGACCCCAACACGGCAGGAGACCAGCCTGGGTCAATTCCAGTAGACACAAAAGACGCCAGTGGACTCTATGGAAGTATTGGACACCCAGTTGACGCCAACGGAGTGCAGACGGATGCGCAGGGGAACCAGACTCTCTTGGAAGACCCATCTGTCACGGCTGGCTCTGGCTGGAATCCATTAAGTGGACTTCTTCCTGGCCAAACACAAGAGGCGGCCTCAACGCTTAATGGTGGCCTTCTTTCCAACATAAACTACAACCAGTCGCGCGGTCAGAATATTGACACAGCAAACGCACTTCAAAGAATGTCACAGGGGCTTGGGCCTTCGGTTGTTGGCCAGCAGGCTCAAAATGCGCGCGACAGCAATATAGCGGATGCTCTCCGTGCAATGGCTGGTGGCAGAGCCGACCAATCTCTTGCCGGGAAACTTGGGTCGGCCAACCAGGGCGTTGCTAATCAAGCAGGGCAAACGGCACAGGTGGAGTCAGAAAGAGGACTGCAGGGTTACGCAAACGCCCTTCAAAACCAGCGCGCGCAGGACTTGGCATTTGCACAGGCACAACAGCAAGCACAATGGAGGAATACTATGCTCAATTCTGGTATTGCCTCCGCACAACAAGCCACACTCGCTAATCTCTTGAGTGGTGCTGGCCAGGCGGCAACAGCCGGCTCCAGACTCTTTAAGAGCAACTCTCCAGGCGCAACATCATCACTTTCCGATGCTGGGGCGGCCAACGGAGGTGACTTATCTTCGCTTGGTGACGTCTCCGGGGTTGAGGATGTCAGCAATATCGAGGGTGGCGAGGGATTTTCTTCAGGTGGCGAGATTGAAGATGAGCGCGTCAAATCATTCTTGGCCGCCATGAGAAAGAGAAGGGCCGCATGAATCCAGACAGAGTTAAACTCGTCGGTGAAGACGACAAATTCTACACGCTAAATGATGGCAAGGCCCAATTTCGGGTACCCAAGAAAGGGCTATCCGACCACATGCATGTGAAGATTCGTGGGCTTGCGCCAAAAATGGCCGACGGTGGAGAGGCTGTCCTTTCAAATGAAGAGCTCGCTGAAAAATATCCTGGTTTTGTGGCGTCGGTTCCTCCCGGAGAAACAGAATTCACTGTCGCCAACAAACTAGGCATTCCGCTCAATATCGAGAAGCCTGAGCTCATTGGCAATAGGGTCGAGGAGCCAGAGGGGCGCAAGACAGGGCTCGCCCATGAGCAATTGGCCGCCATTGCTCTGCCGCCAGTTCCAACGCAAGCGCCGGTTCCGGTCGAGCCGCCCGCAGTAGTTGCGCCTGCTCCAACCGTACCGGTAGACATGAACATGGTGCGGAAAGCAATCTCCGCGAATCCGCGCAAATCCGTAGCGACAACTGCGCCGTCCATACTCGACTCGACGGCCCAGGCTGAGCTCGAGGGCAAAAGACAAGAGGCGGGCGTGCAGGCCAAAATGGGCGAGGAGCTTCAAAACATCGAACTTGGGCGACAGCGCGCACTTGAGAAACACATGGCTGAGCAACAAAAACTCTGGACAGATTCTCAAGCCGAGACACGTGCGGCAATTGAGCAACACAAACAACTCTCGGACAAGATGGCCTCAGAAAGCGTAGAAATAGACCCAGGAAGATTCTGGTCAAGTCGTTCAGCGCCTCAAAAGATTGCCGGCGTTATAGGTCTCGTTCTTGGTTCTCTTGGTGCCAGCAGGGACGGCGTCAACAGGGCTGCCGGAATGCTTGATAACTATATTTCTCAAGACCTGGAGCTACAGAAGGCAGAGCATGAGGCGCGACTAAAAAAGGGCGCCCAGGCGCTTGAGGCCGCCAATTCTAATTACTCAATGAATCGACGACTCTTTGAGGACAAAGAGGCCGCCATGAATGCCGCGCACGCAACGCAGCTAGACATTGTTGCGAGCCAGGTTGCGCAAGCTGGTGCCAAATTCTCCAGCCCCATGGCTCAGGCACAATTGAAGACACTAGAGGGCCAACTTCGAGGCCAAAGCGAGGCGAGACGACAGGTTGCCGGCGAGGCTTATTTTAAGAATAAACTTGAGACTCGTAAGCTTGACCTGGAAGAAAAGAAAATCAACATGGAGGCGGCGGCCAAGAATGCCGGGAGTGAATTTGTATCGCCAGGGTACACACTCATGCCTGGAGCAAAGCCAAAACAAGAGGAACTTGGAAACTGGCGACAAGCGCTTGCTTCGAAAAACACAATTTCGACCCAGGTCGAAAATCTAAAGAAACTTATTGATGAGGGCGGCCTGAAGAATCCATTGAGCGACAATTCAAACAGAGCTGAATCTATTGTGGGAGACCTGAAGGTTGCACTGAAAGACCTCGCCAAGTTGGGCGCGCTTTCTGGCTCAGATTACGCCCTCATTGATGCTCAAATACCAGACCCTACAAAACTCAGAAACATCGTCAAGAGCGACTCGGCCATGAAAGAGAAGCTCAATCAATTCGTGCGCAATGCGGAGTCTAAATTTGATGCACACTCGCAGTCGCTCGGCATCGTGAAGACAGGAGTCCCGAGCGCATCATCACAGGTTGATGCGGCCAAACAGTGGCTTGCCGCCAATCCGAACGACCCAAGAGCCGCGTCGGTTCGCGCCAAGCTTGAACAGATGGGTGCACAGTGAGTGGTTTTGACCCCGATGCGTTTGTTGCTGGTGGCGCGACTGGCGGCTTCGACCCCGATGCGTTCGCCAACAGCGGCCCTCTGCCGGCGGGCGCCGTCAAACAGAAAGACGGCACATACCTCGTGCCAACGCCAGACGGCCCAGCGCACGTCGATGCCGAGGGTAACCCGATTGGCGCGGCGGCGGTTGGCGAGAAATCAACCAAGGAGAAGGCGCTCGAAACGGCGCTCGCATTCACACACGGCGCCGCCCAGGGGCTGACACCCTACGTTGCCGGGGCAAAAAGCGTGGCCGAGGAGTTGTTCGGCGACAAGCGCACGCCTGGTGCCAAGACGCTTGGCGACATCTACCGACACGGGCGCGACGCTGCCGCGCAAGAGACATCGGCGGCAACCGAGGCGCACCCAATCGCAAACATCGCCGGCAGCATCGCCACGACAGCCATGGCGCCCACATCGGTTGCGGGTCGACTTGCTGTGGCAAGTGGGCTTGGCGCTGCCAATGCGGCCACTTCAAGTAAGGCCGACCTGACGAGGGGCGAGGGGGCAGAGCTTCTCAAAGACACGCTTGAGGGCGGCGCTATTGGCCTTGGAGCTGGCGTATTAGGTGAGGGGCTTGGGTATGGCCTGCGCAAGGCCGGCAGTTACTTCACCGGGAAGGCCGGAGAAGCGGTCGCTCAGCAGGCCGCCAAAGACGCTGCAGCGGTCGAGGAGGAGATTGGGAAGCTTCGCGGCGCCCTTGGCTCTGAAACACAGCAGGGCTCGCGCATGTTGGAGAACATTCAGCGCGCGGCGGCTGGGTTGCCAGAAAAGACGGGCATAGCGGGCGCGGTTGGCGAGGGTCTACAAAAGGAGGCCATGGCGGCCCTGGAGTCGCCCGCCTCAAGAGAGCTCGCTGAGGGCGTACTGAAGCGCAACCTCGCCGAGCTGCCAGGCAAGCAGGCCTCAATCGAGGCACTTCAGGGCGAGCTCGCGGCCCGCACAGCGACGCAGGCCGAGGAGGCGGCCAAGCGCACAGCCGAGTACTTCTCGAAGCCATTGGTTGCGAGCGAGATTGTGCCACGCCTCAAGACGCTGGCGCCACGCTTTGGAATGGCGGCCTTCGGCATGGCCACCGGAGCCCTCTACGACGCCACACTTGGCGACGGCAGCGGGCGCGGAATAGCCGGCGGTTTTGCTGGCTCGGTGCTTGGCGCACCCGGTGTCAGACAGATGCTGAAAAACGTCGCTTCGTCGCCGCGCGTCCGCGTGGCCGTCGCGAACAAGATGGCGGGGCTGCTTCAAAAGGCCTCGCAGGCCATCGGCCTTGGCTTGGTGCCAACACTCAACACGCTGGCACCACAGATGATGCATGAGAAGGACCTGGGCGAGCCGTCACTAGCGGCGGAGCAGCTTGTTGCTCGAGGTGGCCTTAAGTCAGTCATTTCAGACAACCCGCCAGACCCCGTGCGCCTCTCTGGCGTCAATGCGCCGCAGTCGGAGCTCGACAGGGCCATCATGCAGACCGCTGGCCTTATGACGGTTGCCGGCGCGCTCGACGACCACCACCAGAAAGAAGACGCGGCCTTGACCAGTGTGGCCCGGGGCGACAAGTCGGAGCCAAGTGAGAAACACGTTGTCCTGCCTGAAGACATCCACACTCTCGCGTCAAACCCAGAACTAATCATAAAACGAGCCGCCAACAACATGGGCGGGCTTGTTGATGTCGCCCCCGCCATACACGCCAATGTCGTAGCAACCACGCAGCGCGCCGTACAATACTTAGCAAAAATATCAGCAGTTCCGCCCAAGACTGGCCCAATGGCGCCAGATTGGACACCAAGCCAAGCAGAGAAGTGGACCATCTCAAAGGCTTCGGAGGTAATTCAGGATCCTCTTTCAATACTAAAACACGCCGCCTCTGGGACGCTTACCAAAGAGCAAATTGAAGCGCTGAAATTTGTTTACCCAATGCTAACAAGGTCAATTCAAGACAAGGCGCTCCAACTGGCCACTGCCGGCAAAGACATGCCCTATAAATCGAGACTCTCTTTTGGGCTTCTTACTGGCATTGACTTCGATGGGACAATGAAGACATTGCAGTCAAATCAAGCCGCTATTTCTTTAGACAAAGATAAGATGCCAAATAAGTCTGGCGGAATAAAACCAACACAAAAGGGACTGTCTGACATTTCAATTGCAGACAGAACTGCAACAGCCGGACAATCACAAGAAAACAGGGAGAGACGAGAATGAAATGCATGCATTGTGGTGGCCCGGTTGGGCATGATGGAAAATACGCAGAAGGTGGCATGGTTGAGTCAAATGAAATGCCATCTGACGAGTATGAAATGGAATACTCTGGCCCAAAGGAATACGAGGAAAACGAAATAGAGGAATACCCAGAGTCAGACCAAAAACAGGCCTCCGACGCGATGAAGAATATGGCTTTCGCCGCTGCCATGCGTAGCCGAAACTCATGGGATGATGGGGCCTCTGTGCGCAACGATGGGCCAGAGGATGAGGGGCCCATTTCGGTAGAGGATGAATTGCATCGCAAGAAACGTGAGCGCTATTCATTCGGAAAGAGAGGCTGAAATGGCTGGCACTACCTACGCCCCACTCAGGCCACCAACTGAGAGGGACACGATTCATCTACTCAATGGCGCCCCAATCTATCTCGGAGCCCTCGTTTCCACGGGAGCGGCCGTCAACAACGCAACAACCGCCACGCCATTCAATGCCTCGGCCACAACCACAGCCTCGCTTTCTGGCACGCTGGCCGGAAAGGTGTTGCTCCTTCAGCCAACTGGGGCCGGTCTCATTTCTCCGGCAACGTCAACAACGCTAACCATTGCGGTGCAAACAACCATTCCACCACTTCTTGGAACAACGCCCGGTTTTCTCATTCAGAATGCGTCTGCTCAAATCATTGTTATGCGGCCAGACACAGGGTGGTTGCAATGGCTCCCGTCCGCGAGCTCCAACCTTCTGGTGTGGGAATTGACGTGATTCGACTCATTGCCATGTCGGCCGCGCTTGCTTCCACGGCCTCCATGGCATGGCCAGGCTGGGGAAACACCTCGCTAGGCCCGTGTCCGGCTGGCTATGTTGGCGGCGGCCTTACTCCGTGTAGACCCAGCGGGTATGCTGGGTTTGAATTTGCGCCGTCTTCGGGGGCTGGCTTGGGCTCTCTGTGTGGGTGCTCTACGGTTACGGGCGCCAACGGGGAGGCGCTGACTTTCTCTCGCGCTGGCAATGCAACATGTAGTCTCACAAATTTCGACACACCTAGGGTTGGTGACTTTCTTACGTGTGCCGCCAACTTCCCCAGAATCATGAGAAACGCGAAAGGCACTCTTGGTTATTTCCAAGAGCATGGGCGCACCAACCTCGTGCTTTGGAGTGAGGATTTCTCTAACGTGGCTTGGACGACTCTAGCCACAGTGACAACAGACACAGACTTGTCGCCAGATGGAAGCCAAGACGCGGACACCATAAATGACATAGATGTTGGCTCCAACCAAACCGTTTGTCAGTTGGTCACAAGCACGGCGCAGGTGCAATATGCCGGCTCCATCTACCTGAAGGCCAAGTCGCTTACTTCTGCCTCTCTCTCTGTTGTTGGCGTTGGAAACTCAGCCGGAGACTGTGCCACAGGAGTGCAGGCTCTTGACGGTGGGTACAACAAGCTCTCATGTCTCTCGCCGGCAGTTTATGGCGCTGGAAAAACTGGCCTTATGCTGTGCCTCAGCATTGGCAATGCGGCTAGTGATACCGGGACAATAGTCGCATGGGGTGCCCAACTCGTGGCCTTTACCGTACCAGGAACGGACTACATTCGAATACCTGATTCATACATCAAAACAACCTCAGCATCTGTTGTGCGCGGCACCGACTCGATGACGTTTCAATACTCTCCAGCATCATCAAATGTTATGTCTGTGTCTGCAGTATTCTCTGTACCATCAATCCCAAACACAGACGGCGGAATTGTTCAGGTGGCCGGCAACGACGCCGGAAGCGTTGCGGAACTACGCCAATTCACCACGGGCACAATGACGGCCACTGTTGGCGGAACAAGTTCGACACCAACCGGGCTCTTGTCTCTTGGCGCAGTCAATAGGGCCTCTATTTATTGGGACGGCGCCAATCAAAACTCGTGCAGCAACTCTAGCTGTGTTTCGGCCACATCAATCAACGCCCTACCAGGCACCCCATGGACCGTGTGGATTGGTAGAGAGTCTTCCTCATTGAGAACCATAGAAGGAATTGTCAGCCAAGTATGCCTAGACAATGTCAGCGCTACGAGGTGTCAGTGAGACTCCTTATTCTTCTGGCTTCGCTTCTTTCTGTTGATGTCATGGCTTGGCCATTCGGACGAGGCGGAGGCCTCACGTGTCCAGCTGGATTTGTCGGCGGAGGCCTTGTGCCATGCACTCAGGCGCCAGCGTTTTTTGAATTCGCAAATGTCACCGCTAACGGACTGGGCGCAGCATGTGCCTGTACTGCTGTGACTGGCTCCAATGGCGAGACGGTGACATTTACACGCTCCTCTTTGGGTACATGCACCGCAACCCCGGCCGGAGGCCTTTCTGTTTCAGGAATAAGGGCCAATGATTTAATAAACTGCATAAACAACAAGCCGAGAACGGAATATGATGGCTCTGGCGTGCTTGGTCTTCTTGTCGAAGAGGCCAGAACCAATCAAATCCTACGCAATACGTCAATGGACAACGCCGCATGGTCATCAACGGCCACCGTAACGGCAGACCAGGGCGCATCTCCTGCTGGAGGACAAACAGCGGACCTCCTCACAGACAACAGTGCTGGCTCAATGCAGGGAAGTTCGCAGTCGGTAGGTTCCGCCACTCAAGTCCTAGACACCGTCAGCTGCTACGTGGAGGCGGTGACAGCATCCTCGGCCACAATTCAGTTAGTCGGTTCTGGAAACTCGGCCGGCGACTGCACTGCCTCAATAAACACACTCAGCACAACGACATGGAATAGGCTTTCATGCACAAGCGCTGTCGCGTATGGCGCCGGGATTCTAACAAAAACACTCAACATTCTTGTTGGAGACAGCGCCTCTGTTACTGGGTCAATTCTGGTATGGGGATGTCAGCTTGAGGATGGAGCGTTTATGACGTCTCCGATTGCAACCATTGCCGCAGCAGTGACTAGAGTTGCGGACCAAGCTACTGTCACTTTATCCCCATCGCCAATTACAACCATTAGCGTCGCTCTTAACGCCGGGCTTCCAACAACCACAAACACAAGCGCAGATGTCATTTTTATAACCGGCTCGTCTGGCGTTGTTGAAATGTCGCTTCTAACTCCCACGTCACTCAGGAGCTATTTCGCAGTCGCAAACACCGTTGACGGACCCATCTCATTCACCAAAAACACAAATGTCAGATTTGCTGCATTTTATGACGGAACAAGTCGGGCCTCATGCATCAATGGCGCTTGCGCCACAACCTCAGGCGCCATTTCGTTTTCAGCAACACCGTGGACAACTTACATAGGCGGATTTAGCTCGCTCAGCTTCAACTCTAACGCCATCATCTCTAGGGTGTGTGTTGACCCCGTCTCATCGAGGTGCCGCTAATGCAACGAGTACTGGTTACAATCGCAATAGTCGGTGGTCTTTCGTATTCTGTTTACCTTGTGACTGGCGGCACCGTCTCACAGCAAACCGCCTTTCTCCAGGATGCCGGGTACACCGGGGCCACGCATGTCGCATCTTGCCCAGTCATTTTCAACACAACATGTCTGGCGCAGGCACAGGACGCCGGAATACCTGTACACAAGTACGAGATGCTGCGATTCCCCGTTGCTGTGCGCCTACTTTCCGATGGCGGCCGCGACGTGCAATTACCTCCGATGAATGTTGATGCTGTGCGTGCGTGTTTTGAGGTTATGGATTGGACTCAATGCACTCTCGTGACAGCCGCCAGCGCACCGTCAATTGCGGCACTTATAGGACAACAGCTCCCTTTTTCTTTGGCTGGAGCTGTGCGCATGTGCGTGCGTCCAAACATGGACGCGGGCCTGACATGCATGCGTCGCGGTGTTGATGGCGGCCCATTCTCATTTGGCGACAGAAACGTTTTTCAACTCGGAGACGCTGTTAATTCGAATGACTGCGAGTCTGTTCAATGTGCGGTTTATTTCGGAGATGACCCAGAGGTGGACCTATGAGCTCCGAAGAAGAGATGCGGGTGCTGAGGGCAGAAATGCTTTATTTGCGCGAGAGGCACCTCAAGCTTGAGAGGCGATTCGACGAGTACACAGAATCTGTCAACAGCC
>Ga0335069_10002015_pt1 | contig 31788 bp, 25 predicted proteins | sample Lox_Sample_11_FD_206714 | JGI IMG/M metagenome (GOLD analysis project Ga0335069, IMG submission 206714) | Soil microbial communities from Loxahatchee National Wildlife Refuge, Florida, United States - Lox_Sample_1.1 | ecosystem: Environmental > Terrestrial > Soil > Wetlands | place: USA...
GGCGTCCGCGTTAGCCTCCGGCCTATGACGGACGCCTCGGCGAGGCGTCCCTACCAATTTCACCGCCGTCCGCGGGCTAAGATTGGCAAGTCCCTGTCCTTCAAAGTCTTGTGCCGCTATCGTCTAGCGCATCCCTCCCTCACCTCCAGCTATGCACAAAGGATGCACACCGGTACCTCACCGTAGAACCTCTGCAAGGTTTGCAGAGGTTCTACGGTGAGGTACCGGTGTGCATCCTTTGTGCATAGCTAGAGACCAGGGAGAAATCGGCAGGGAACATCCGACATCCAACATCGAACCTCCAACATCCAATGGCCGATCCCGTGGCGCTCATTGGATGTTGGATGTTCGATGTTGGATGTTGGATGTTCGCGCGCCGCCCTCGTGCCGTCCTGGTTCATGGTCCCAAAGCGTGCGCGGATGCGAAAGGAGGCTTCCCATGCTCCCGGTTTCAAGTATAACAGCCGTCGCTGCACCCGGTTCACACTCTATGTCCAGGCCGCTGATGTTCGCGCTGACTGTCGCATTCGGCCTCTGGCACATCGCCGAGTGTCGCGGGGCCGAGGCGGCGGCGCTGGGAACCCCCAACAGCCCTCCCCAGCCGACTCATTTTGCGGCAGCCGGCCCGGCGCTAATCTCAGTCCGAAAGAATGCCTCGGAGCTGGAGTCGTTTGCGGCCAACGAACTGCGGCGCTACGTGTATCTGCGCACGGGAAAGCTGCTGGCCGTGAAGCCGGGCGCGAGCCGCGGCAGCCGGATTGTGGTGCAGCGCCGTCGGTGTGGGTGGCACGCAAAAGGCGTGAAAATTTGACGCCTGCCGCAAATTGGTTTCTTGGATTTCCCCTTGAAGCTTAGCTGGCATGATTCTTGCCTAACAGAAACTCATGGGAAGACACCTGCCTAAAACTCTGGTTATAGCGGGAATGTTCCTCTCGGTTGGGTCGCTATCCTGTGGCCGAGGGCAGAGCTGGACCCAGACCGGCGCGCCCTCGAATAATTGGGGCGCGATTGCCTGTTCCGCCGACGGCAGCAAATTGGTCGCTGCCGCAGGAAGCCGGTTTTGGGGAACTAGCGGGGGCATTTACACCTCCAGTAACCGCGGCACGAATTGGACTCTGACAGGTGCGCCCATAGGCGAGTGGGATTCTGTGGCCTCATCAGCGGATGGAACCAAGCTCATTGCTGCACCCTGCGGGGGCAACCTTTACATTTCGACAAACTCAGGCCTGACATGGATAACCAACAGCCCTAGTGGGTGCGGCGTCGCTGCGTCCTCTGCCGATGGCTCTGTTCTCGTAGCATTGGACGGCAGCATTCACTTTTCGACTAATTCGGGCCTTACCTGGGGCAGTTTGCTCGCTGTGGATATGATCGGTGTAGCTTGCTCGGCAGACGGAGTCTGGATGGCGGTTTTCGGCAATGGCGGATATGTGTTTTCTTCAAGCAACTCCGGGGCGAGTTGGGAATCTCCCGGAGCCATTCCTAATCCGTGGTATGGTGATGGTGCCTATGAATACTTTTCGGTAGGGTCTTCGGTGGACGGTCGGATCCTTCTGGTGGCCGCTGGCAGGTCTCGCTTCTCGCCCCCCTTTGCCGGCCTCTTTTCTTCTACCAACTCCGGGCAAACGTGGGTCTCGAACAGCCTTCCCACTAACGAAGGTTGGCAAGGCGCCGCCCTTTCGACCGATGGCACCAAGGGCTTCGTGGTGAATTCCTTGGGCCAAGTCTATTCTCTACCTAATCCGGGTGGCATTTGGGTCTCCAACAGTGCCCCGGCCCTTTCCTGGCAATCTGTCGCCTGCAGCGCTGACGGCGCGGTAGCCTATGCCGCTCCCTCGAACGGCAGCATCTGGAAACTTCTTACCGCCCCCTCACCTCTTCTGGGAATCACTTCCAGCAGCAACAGTGTACGCCTCTCCTGGTTGGTGCCTTCGGAGAACCTCGTGTTGCAGCAAAACGCGGCCCTGAACGTCGGAGCTTGGAGTGACGTAACCAATGTGCCTATACTCAACCTCTCCACGTTGCGAGAGGAGGTGGCGCTTCCTGCGGGTGCTAGCGCTACCTTCTATCGCCTGAGCGTGCGATAGGAATCAGCCCAGAGCCGTGCGATTAGGCTTATTACGCATGCGGGACCTCCTCGCAATGGCTCATCCTCGTGGGTATTGCGGTGTTCGAACGGAATGAGTGGGACGAGCGGCACTAAGGCGCCGGTGGAGGCCGGGGAGCCGCAGGAAATCCGCGCGTTCGTTCTCTCCGACGAGAAGTGCAGCAGGGTGACGCTCTACTGGCGTCCGTTGGGGGAGGGGCAGTTCAGGGAAGTCCCGGCCACGTGTCGGGCCCGGCAGGCGTATCGTGTTTCGCTGCCGGCCCGACCCCGGGGCGCGGTCGAATACTATTTGCAAGCCGTCCTGGCGGACGGCGAGAAGGTCCTCTGGCCGGCCACGGCGCCGGGCATGGACCAGACGGCGGTGGTGTGGTGAGGGGCGTTGATTATGAACTATAAAGCCAATACTGGTTTCCGGACGGCGGGCGCGGCAGCTTTGGCGGCCTGGCTGACCGCGGGCTGCGCCGGCGTGCACACGCCGCAGGCAGACGCGAGCCAAGCCCAAATCCAGCGGCGCCTCGAGGAGGTCTTCACGGCGGCGGAGAGCAAGGATTTCGCGCGCCTGGACAGCTATCACCTCTACGGGCCGAAGTTCACCAAGTTCACAGGCTCATCTCCTGGCCGCCTGGACGCGGCTGCGGGGCGGCAGGGCGAGCACGACGGATTGGGAGCCGCCGAAGGCTTAAGGATGCGGGCCGATGCGCTGAAGATCGACGTTTTCGACAATGTGGGGATTGCGACTTTCATTCTCGATTACAGTTTCGAGTCCGGCGGCAAAGTGGTGCGGCGGAGGGACCGCTCGACGTTGGTATTCGTTAAGGATGCCGGGCAGTGGAAGATAGCCCACGAGCACCTGTCACCTATCAGCCCGTGAGGTCTGCTGCGAGCGCCGGCGCGGTGGAGCCTGATTGCGAGGTTCATGCGGAAGCCAATGGCAGAAGTTGAAGATAACCACAAAGAGCGCAAAGAGCGCAAAGAGACAGGGCCGCCGGGGGCGACGGCAGGTCGGGAATAGCCGATAGCCATTAGCCGATAGCCAATCTTGGGGCGAGGCGGCAGCGCGGCTTGTCAAAGGCAGGCGCGTCCGCTAGTTTCAGGTCATGATTAGACAGTGGGCTTTGCTTTTGGCCTTGGTTGGATTCGGGCTGGAGCAGGCTTGTGCAGATACGATCGAGTTAAAGGAGAAGGCCGCGGTAGTGGGGAAGGTGTTGGCCGAGAAGCCCGACCAGGTGGCCGTGGACGTGGGCTACACGGTGCTCGTCATTCCCCGCAACCAGATCCTCCGCATAGATCGCAACTCCCCGTCGGCCAGCAGGACCAAATACGCGGTGCCGCCGCCGGGGCCTGCTTCCGAAGCCGCCGCGGTGGCGGGCGCGACCGAGGCGGCGTTTTATACCGCGCCGAGCAAGCCGCAGCCCGCGCGCACCGTGCTGGACCTGGTGAAGCAGATCGGCGAAGCGGTCGTGCAGGTGCGCACCCCAGGCGGCCTGGGCTCGGGTTTCTTCATCAACGAGGACGGTTTCCTCATCACCAACTTCCATGTCATCGAGAATGAGACGCAGATTTCGGTCGAGGTCTATCACCAGAGGCACGGCGAGCTGGATCGCAAGACGTATAAGCAAATCCGGATCATCGCGCTGAACAAGTTCGCCGACCTGGCGCTGCTGAAAGTGGACGACCGGGACGCGCCCAAGTTCAAGTATGTGGACCTGGGCAGCGCCGACGCGCTCTCGGTGGGCGAGAAGGTGTTCGCCATCGGCAGCCCGCTGGGGCTGGAGCGCACGGTGACCGAGGGCATTCTGAGCACCAAGACGCGCGAGATGGCCGGCACGTTGTATTTGCAGACGACAGCGCAGATCAATCCGGGCAACAGCGGGGGCCCGCTCTTCAACATGAGCGGCGACGTGATCGGAGTGACCAATATGAAAGCGACGGCGGCCGAGGGGCTGGGCTTCGCCATCCCCGTCGAGTCGGTGAAGTTCTTCCTGGATCACCGCGACGCGTTTGCCTACGCCAACGACAACCCTGGCAACGCTTACCGTTACCTGGAGCCGCCGAGTCATACGCGGCATTCCACGGCGGAGCCTTGAGCAGGGTGCAGGCGGGCTCAATTTGGCATTGCGCCCGGGCAGTAGCACGAGGCTCTTGGACGTTTTCTGTGCAACCGGCCAGCGAATTCCGAATGCCGAAATCCGAAGGCCGAACGAAGGCCGAAGCCCGAAGCCCGAAGGTTCCCGTCCCATCGCTATCGTGGGGGTGGAGCGATCAGCGCGTCCTTGCCTCTGAAATCCTTGGCCTGGCGGCGGCGCTCATGCTCGTGCTGGCGCCCCAGGCCCACGCCGCCGTGCCTCCCGCGGAGAAGCTGCTGCCGGACAACACGCTGGCGGTCTTCACCGCGCCCGACTGGAGCAAGCTTACCGGCATGTACCGCAACTCGGCGTACGGCCGGTTCTGGAATGACCCGGCCATGCGCCCCATGCGGGAGCACTTCGTCGCAAAGTGCCGCGAAGAACTGATCCGTCCGCTGGAACGCGAGCTGGGGGTCAGCCTCGATACCTACGCGAGCCTGATGCAGGGACAGTTCACTTTGGCGTTGACGAAGAATGACTGGCAGAGCGGCCCCGAACACCCGCCGGGCTTCGTGCTGCTCCTCGATACGCGAGACAAGGCCCCGGTGCTGAAGAGCGACCTGGCGGACCTGCGCAAGCAATGGATGGACGCCGGCAAGCCCGTGCGGACGGAGCGGCTGCGCGACTTCGAGTTCTCCGTCTTCCCGTTATCGAGCAACAATATGCCCAAGGCGCTGCGGAAGATCTTCCCGCTGCCGTTCGATCTGGTGCCGCGGCCGGGCCAGTCGGTCTCGCCGAATGCGGCGGCGGTCAGCGACCTAGCTGCCGGCAACGTGGACCTGGTGCTCGACACCGTGGCCAGCTTCCTGATGTCCGGCACCGACCTGGTGATCGGCCAGGCGGACTCGTTGCTGATCATCGGCAATGCGCTGCCGCCCGTGGAAAAGGTCGTGGTGCGGCTGACGGGCGGGGCCTTGCCGCCGCTGAGCGAAGTGGCCGGATACCAGGCGGATGCCCTGGCGCTGTTCCGCAACGCGCCGGCGTATGGCTGGGTGAATGTGAAGGCGCTCATGGATGCGGCCAGCCGCAAGCAGGCCGAGAAGGCGGAAGGCGAAGCGCCGGATCCCTTCGACGTCATCCCGCCCGAGAAGGCGATGAGCGCGCTGGGACTGGGAGCGGTGAAGACGCTCGCGGTCAGTGTCCAGGCGACGACCGACGGCGTGCGCTTTCAGCTCTCGGTGGGCGCGCCGGAGGCCGGCCGCCAGGGGCTGCTGAAGGTGCTGGCGGGCGAGCCGAAGGAGACGAAGCCGCCGCCGTTTGTGCCCGCCGACGCGGTGAGTTTCCAGCGCTGGCGCGTGGACGGCCAGAAGGCCTGGGCCAGCTTGGAGCAGATGCTTAACGACGCTTCGTCCCAAACCGCCAGCACGATCAACTGGATTCTCGATACCGCGGCCGCGCGCGCGAAAGAGAAGGACCCGGACTTTGATCTCAGGAAGATGCTTGTGGGCAACCTTGGCGACGACTTGATCACCTATGCGAAGGCTGCCGGCGGCGGCAACCCTGGCGAGGCGAGTTCGCCTTCCTCGATCGTTCTGCTGGGGTCGCCCGACCCGGAGCACCTGGCGGCGGCGCTCAAGGCGCTGTTCGTGATTTTCCCGCAGGGCGACACGATCACCGACCGGGATTTCCTGGGCCGGAAGATTTACTCGGTGCCGTTGCCGCCGGTGGCGCTGTTTGGGGCTTCGCTGGCCACCCCGGCTCCGGGGCGGGCGCTGAGCTTCGCTGCGGGCGCGAGCTATGTGGCCCTCTCCACCGACCCGGCGCTGCTCGAGGAATACCTGCGCAGCGCCGAGAACCCGCCCCGGGCCTTGCGCGACCGGGCTGGCCTGGCGGAGGCGGCGGAAAAGGCAGGCGGCGTAGGCACCTACCTTTTCGGCTACGAAAACCAGGCAGACGCGATGCGCGCGGCCTTTGAGGCAATGAAGAAGGACCCTAGCGCCGCCGCCAACGCGAACACGCTGGGCCTGTTCCCGGGCGTGCCCGGCCTGTCCGGGGCGGAACGGCACTTCAAGGGCTGGATGGATTATTCTCTGGCGCCGGCGTTCGATCGGGTGGCGCAGTATTTCTATTTTACGGTCTATGCCGCGAGCGTGACGACCGATGGGCTCACGCTGAAGTTCTACGCGCCGACGCCGCCGGGCGTGAGGTTTGGTCCCGTGGCCGAGAGTTCGAACTAAGCCGTATCCATGCAGTTGGTTTCGTGGAGCACACGCGCCCTCGCGTGTCCCGGCCGGCGCCCTCGCCGGCCGGAGCCGGGCTGGCATCGGCCACTAAACCGTTAGCCGCGTAAGCCCTCCCTGTTTTCCGCGGGGGCGCGGAAAACCGCACGCGGGGGCGCGTGCGCTCCCCTTCACGAACCGCATCGTTACGGCTAAGGCTTAACCATCACTTTTTCTCTTCCAAGGGCACGGAGCAGATCAGACGAGTGCCCTGGGCGCCGGCGCTTTTGATTTCCAGGGAAGCGCCGATGAGGCTGGCGCGGTAGTTCATGATCCGGAGGCCAATGCCGGTGGCGCGTCCCTGGAGATCGGGAAAGGGGAGGCCATTGTTGCACACGGTCAGCACGATCTTGCCGTCGCCATCCGCGAGGCTGATGGCGACCTCGTCGGCCTTGGCGTGCTTGATGGCGTTGGTGACCGCTTCCTGCGCAATCTTGGAGACCTGGCTGACGATGGCGGTGTCCAGGGGCGGTATCTGGCCTTCGACGTTCAATCGGCAGGAGATCTTGAACAACTGCTCGGCGTGCCGGGCCAGGCCCTCGAGGGCGGCCGGCAGGTCTCGCACAGTAAGGTCCAATGTGGCAAGGTCTTGCGCCAGGTCGCGGGCGTGATTGAGCGTCTGCTGAACCAGCTCGTGGATCTTGGCGGCGTCGGCGGCCTCGCGGGCGCGGCGGGCGGCCAGCTTGCGCTCCAGTCCTTTGGTCATGAGCGCCAGGCCGGAAAGCTTCTGCCCGAGGTCGTCGTGCAGGTCCAGGCCGAGGCGGCGGCGTTCGCGCTCGGTGATGTCGAGCAGTTCATATTCGAGGCGCTTGCGCTCGACAATGGCGGTGACGAGTTTGGCGTTGACCGCTTTGAGTTCCGCAGTGCGTTGCTGCACGCGCATTTCCAGCTCCTCGTGGGCGCGGCGCAGGGCTTCCTCCGCGCGGCGTCGCTCCCGGCGCACTTCGGCTTCGCGCAGCTCGCGCTCAATGGCCGGGCCCAGCCGCGCCAGCTTGTCCTTCATCACGTAATCGTGAGCGCCGGAGCGCATGGCCTCGACGGCGGTCTCGTCCGTGATGTGGCCGGAGACGACGATGAACGGCAGGTCCAGCCCAAGCTGCTTCACGAGCGCCAGGGCCGATAGGCCGTCGAATCGCGGCATCCGGTAGTCCGCTATGACCAGGTCCCAGGGTTCGCCTTCCAGGGCGGCGCGCATCTCAGTTCCGGTCTGAACTTGCCGGCAGTGGAGCGCGTAGCCGGCGCGCTGCAGTTCGTGCTGGAGGAGGGCCGTGTCGGCCTCGGAGTCCTCCACAATGAGCACGCGGAGTGGCTGGCTCATGGCTGGTGACCTCCGTGGGCGGCTCTCCCCGGGCGGCGCAGTTGCATCGCAAAGGCAGGCCGCAGGGGCCGTTGCAGCATAGGTCTGGCGCTCCTGGTCCTCATTCTCTTCCTCTCTCAGTCTGTACGCTGCAAGCACCATAACCCTCGCAGGTATTCCGAGGCAAGCGGCGGAGCCTTGGCCAGCGCCAGCCAGTCGGGCCTTGGGGGCGCCGGATGTGTGCCCCGGTGAGTCCGGTGTGTCTCCCATGGGGCCCGGACCACATGGGAGACACACCGGGCTATAACCGGGCTCCCGGGCGGGCCTCGTCACCCGCGCAAACGCGAGCAGGTGTGACAGGGGACTGTGCCATCCGACAGCAGGCTGTGCCATAATGGCACTAGTGGCACACTTTCACCGGGGCTGCGCGCCGATGGATTTCGCATAAGTGCCTCGCAGAGCGGCATTTACATTTTGGATGGGGCTGTGGCACCCCTGGTGCTAATAAGGATCCGGATTTTTGTATCCAGGAACATATTATGGCAAAAGTTATAGGCATTGATTTGGGCACGACGAACTCCTGCATGGCGGTCATGGAGGGGGGCGAGCCTGTCGTGCTCGAGAATTCAGAGGGGCGGCGCGTGACGCCGTCCGTTGTGGCTTTCACAAAGAGTGGCGAGCGGTTGGTTGGCGATGCAGCCAAGCGGCAGGCGGTCACGAATTCCAGGAATACCATTTACTCCATCAAGCGCTTCATGGGGCGCAAAACCAACGAGGTGGAGGAGGAACGCAAACGCGTGCCTTACAAGGTCGTGGCCGGCTCGAACGGCGACGCCGCGGTGGAGGTGGAGGTGGAAGGCAAGACCAAGCAGTTCAGCCCGGCGGAAATCTCCGCGATGATCCTGGGCAAGCTGAAGGCCGACGCCGAGATGCGCCTGGGTGAGAAGATCACCCAAGCGGTCATCACCGTGCCCGCCTATTTCAACGATTCGCAGCGGCAGGCGACCAAAGACGCCGGGCGCATCGCGGGCCTCGAGGTGCTCCGGATCATCAACGAGCCGACGGCCGCCTCGCTAGCCTACGGCCTCGACAAGAAGAAGGACGAGAAGATCGCCGTCTATGACCTGGGCGGCGGCACGTTCGACATCTCCGTGCTGGAAATCGGCGACGGCGTGTTTGAGGTCAAGGCCACCAACGGCGACACCCACCTGGGCGGCGACGATTGGGATGGCCGGATCATGGACTGGATCCTGGACGAGTTCAAAAAGGAGAACGGCATGGACCTGCGGAAGCAGGCCGACGCCCTCCAGCGCATCAAAGAGGAAGCCGAGAAGGCGAAGATCGCGCTGTCCAGCTCGCAGGTGTATGAGATCAACCTGCCGTTCATCACGGCGGACGCCAGCGGGCCCAAGCACATCAGCATGAAGCTGACGCGGGCCAAGATGGAGCAGCTTTGCGACGACCTGTTTGAGCGGACCATTACCCCGGTGCGGAACTGCCTGCGCGACGCGGACATTCCCGCCGAGAAGATTGATGAGTTAGTGCTCGTCGGCGGCATGACCCGCATGCCCAAGGTAGTGGATACCGCGCATGGCCTGGTGAACAAGACGCCTCACCAGGGCGTGAACCCGGATGAAGTGGTGGCGGTCGGCGCGGCCATTCAGGCCGGCGTGCTCAAGGGTGAGGTCAAGGACGTGCTCCTGCTGGACGTCACGCCGCTGTCGCTCGGCATCGAGACGCTGGGCGGCGTGTTCACCCGCCTGATCGAGCGCAATACCACGATCCCGACCCGCAAGTCGGAGATTTTCAGCACCGCTTCGGATAACCAGCCGGGCGTGGAAATCCACGTCCTGCAGGGCGAACGCCAACTGGCGCGGGATAACAAGACCATCGGCAAGTTCCATCTGACCGATATCCCGCCTGCGCCGCGAGGCGTGCCACAGGTCGAAGTCACGTTTGACATTGACGCCAACGGCATTTTGCACGTCAGCGCCAAGGACCTGGGCACCGGCAAAGAGCAGAAGATCACGATCACGGCCAGCAGCGGCCTGGCCAAGGACGAGATCGAGCGCATGCGCAAGGACGCCGAGTCCCACGCAGAGGACGACAAGAAACGGCGTGAGGAGATCGAGCAGCGCAACGAAGCCGACAACGCCGTGTATCGCTCCGAGAAGATGCTCAAGGAGAACGCGGAGAAGATTGCCGGCAACGATAAGAGCAAGATTGAAGACGCCATCAAGGAGGTGAAAGAGGCCTTGAAGGGTGGGGACACCTCGGCCATTCGTTCGGCGAGCGAGAAGCTCAACGAAGCCTGGCAAGCCGTGTCGGCCGAGCTGTACAAGGCGGCCTCGGAGAAGGCCCGCGCCGGCAAGGCGCAGGGCCAGCCCGGGCCGGAAGCCGGCGGCGAAGGCGCCCAAGGCGGCAAGAAAGGCAAGGACGAGGGGCCGATCATTGACGCTGAAGTGGTGGACGACAAGAAATAGCGCGCTTGGCGAGCCGGACCGGCTCGCCAGACCCGTTTACAGGTTTCCCCCGTGGGTGCGGTGGGATTTTGCCTTAATTAACCGAAACAACAACAAACAACGAAGACAGACAAACTATGGCATTAAACGTTAAACCTCTCGGCGACCGGGTTCTGGTTGAGCCCGTCGAAGAGAAAGAAGTGAAGAAGGGCGGCATCATTATCCCCGATACCGCGAAGGAGAAGCCGCAGGAAGGCATCGTCCGCGTCCTCGGAACCGGGAAGACCGACGAGGACGGGAAGAAGGTCCCGTTCGAGGTCAAGGTTGGCGACCGCGTGCTGGTCAGCAAGTACGGCGGCACCGAAATCAAGCTCGACGGCAAGGAGTTCAAGCTCCTGAACGGGGACGACCTCCTGGCTATCCTCGAGTAAGCTCTCAAAACGCAACGAAACAGAACAAATAAGATACTATGGCAGCTAAACAATTAATCTTTGATGAAGCCGCACGCCAGGCCGTGCTCCGCGGGGTTACCAAGCTTTCCCGCGCCGTCACCGCCACCCTCGGCCCCAAGGGCCGCAACGTCGTGCTCGACAAGAAATTCGGTTCTCCCACCGTGACCAAGGACGGCGTCACCGTCGCCAAGGAAATCGAGCTGGAGGATCCTTATGAAAACATGGGCGCCCAGATGGTGCGCGAGGTCGCCAGCAAGACCAGCGACGCCGCGGGCGACGGCACCACGACGGCGACCGTGCTGGCCGAGGCGATCTACCGCGAAGGTCTCAAGTTCGTGACCTCGGGGGGCAACCCGATCGGCATCCAGCGCGGCATCAACAAGGCCGTCGAGGCGGCCGTAGCCCACCTGGACAAGATCACCAAGAAGGTCAAGGACAAGGAAGAGATCAAGCAGGTGGCGACAGTGTCGGCCAACTGGGACAGCACCATTGGCGAGATCATCGCCGACGCCATGGACAAAGTCGGCAAGGACGGCACCATCACCGTCGAAGAAGCCAAGTCCATCGAGACCACGCTGGAAGTAGTGGAGGGCATGCAGTTCGACAAGGGCTACCTGTCGCCTTACTTCGTCACCAACGCGGAGACGATGGAAGCCAAGCTCGAAGACGCCTACGTGCTGAATTACGAGAAGAAGATCAGCAGCCTGAAGGACATGCTCCCGCTGCTGGAGAAGGTGGCCAAGGTCGGCAAGCCCATGCTGATCATCGCCGAGGACATCGAAGGCGAAGCGCTGGCGACCCTCGTGGTCAACAAGCTGCGTGGCACGTTGAACATCTGCGCCGTGAAGGCGCCGGGCTTCGGCGATCGCCGCAAGGCCATGTGCGAAGACATTGCCATCCTCACGGGCGGCAAGTTCATCAGCGAGGACCTCGGCGTCAAGCTGGAGAGTGTGGAGCTGAGTGATCTCGGCAAGGCCAAGAGCATCGTCGTGGATAAAGAGAACACCACCATCGTCGAGGGCTCGGGCAAGAGCTCGGACATCCAGGGCCGGGTCAACCAGATCCGCCGCCAGATCGAGGAAACCACCTCGGACTATGACCGCGAGAAGCTCCAGGAACGCCTGGCCAAGCTCGCCGGCGGCGTCGCCGTCATCAATGTCGGCGCGGCGACCGAGACCGAGATGAAGGAAAAGAAGGCCCGCGTCGAGGACGCGCTGCACGCGACCCGCGCCGCAGTCGAGGAAGGCATCGTCGCCGGTGGCGGCGTGGCCCTGATCCGTTGCCTGGAGGCCATTGACAAGGTCAAAGGCGACAATGACGACGAGCGCATTGGCGTGGACATTGTGAAACGCGCCGTGGAGTTCCCGATCCGCGAACTGGCCAACAATGCCGGCGTCGAGGGCTCGGTCGTGGTTGACGAAGTCAAGAAGCGCAAGGCCAACGAGGGCTACAACGTCGCCGACAACCAGTACGAAGACCTGGTGAAGGCGGGCGTGGTTGACCCAAAGAAGGTGACCCGCACCGCGCTGCAAAACGCCGCGTCCATCGCCGGGCTACTCCTGACCACGGAATGCCTCATCACTGAGATTCCGGAGAAGGAGAAGAAGGCTCCGATGCCGGGCGGTCACGGCGGCGGCATGGGCGACATGGATTATTAAGCCACTCGCGGCGCCCGGCGAAGCACGGCAAGCCCTGGGCTTGCGAAACCGGGCGCCGTTCCGGGGGAACGAGGCAACATCGAGCGAGGCTGGCGAAAGCCAGCCTCGCTTTCTTTGTGCGCCCGGCAGGGCGCGCTGACTAGCTGGCTAAAGTCCAATGCACACCCGACCGGCCCCAAACGACCAGACCTCATCGAAGGAATGCTCGAGCAGAGAAGAAGAACTTAGCCTCTTCCTTTGCGCTCTTTGCGGTCTTTCGGCATTTCCAAGCGTAGTCTCCCGGCTGGCGAAGGACCTGCCTCAGGGCCAAGCGGCTTCGGATTTCAGCCGCCAGGCTCCTGGCTATTGAGAAAAGCGAGCGACCTTTAGGCCTTTGCCACGTCGCCGGGGTGGGCCTGGATCTTGCGAATGGCCTCCGCAATCTGGTCCATATCGGTGCGCGAGCCCAGGAGCATCGTCTGGGCGAGCCAGACGGACTGGGCACACAGCTTGTCGTTCTGCGGGCAATGGGCCTGCTTGTGCCAGCGATCAAGCGCCTCCTTGCCGTACAGCTTCTGATAGTGGCGATTGTTCGGCAGGGAAGTGACGTATTTGTCCGAATTCAACTGCGAGTAGCCGCCGCCGGAGGGCACGCCTTCCCTGTTGAGGGCGCCGATAAACTTGTCGTGCGGCAGCCCGTCGAAATGCTCCTTGTCGTAGCGGAACATGTAGAGGTGGTAGGCGCTCCGGGTGCAGCCGTCATAGAGCCGGGCGGGGGCGATGCCGGGGATTTCGCACAGGAGCTTGCTGAGGTATTGGGCGTTTTGCCAGCGGCGGTCGGATTGCTCTTCGAGGCGGGTCATTTGCGCGCGGAGGATGGCGCCTTGCCATTCCGACATGCGCATGTTGGTGCCGCGGTTGCCGGAGTAGGCGAAGTCGTCGGCATTGCCGGCGGCGGTCTTGCGCGCGCGGCCCTGGTCCTGGAACAGCTCGCAGCGGTGGGCGAATTCGGCATCGTTGGTGAGGATGGCGCCGCCTTCGCCGCAATTGAGGTTCTTGCTGGCCTGGAAGCTGAAGCAGCCGCAGCGGCCCCAGTTGCCCACCATCTTGTGCCGCCACTCGGACAAATGCGCCTGGCACGCGTCCTCGATCACGGGGATGCGATGCCGGTCGGCGATTTCGACGATGCGATCCATGTCCGCCACGTTGCCCCCGATGTGCACCGGGATAATGGCCCTGGTGTTCTCGGTGATCGCCGCCTCGAGCTTGCCGGGGTCGAGCTGGAATGTCTCGAGGTCCACGTCCACGAAGATCGGCAGCGCGTAGTTCAGGACGATGACGTTATAGGTGGCGACGAAGGTGTAGGGCGTGAGGATGACCTCGTCGCCCGGGCCGATGTCCAACGCGCCGAGGGAGGTGTACAGCGCACTGGTGCCGCTGGAGGTGGCCACGCAGTATTTGGCGCCGGCTCGCTGGGCGTAAGCATCCTCGAAGCTCTTCACCTGCACGGCGTTCTTATAGTAGCGGAACCATTCACCGCTGCGCAGGCTTTCGAGCAGCCGCTGCTCCTCGGGTTCGCCGAAGACCGGCCAGGTGGGCCAGGAGCCCGGGTGGGCGGGGTTGCCGCCGCAGATGGCGGGTTTGCTGATGGGGGCGGGCCCCTCGGCCCTGGCGCCAAAGGCGCTGGCGAAGCTGAGCCCCACGCCGGCGGCGGCGGTGGTGCCAATAAACTGGCGGCGATTGAATTGTGTATTCATAGAGGTGAGAGGTGCTGACGGTCTTCGGTGCACTGGATCGTTCATTACAATTCGGCTTCGAGGAGCACGTTACAAGTTAGCCGAAGCGACGCCCAAGGCTATACCCCAATCGGGTTAGCCGCAACGGGCGAAGGCCCGAGAAGGGGCGCCCGCCTGGCTGGGCGGGTGAGGGGTTCTGGGGGGTGCAGCTCACCACTGTCCTTGTTCAGGTAGGGACGCCTCGCCGAGGCGTCCGCGTGCGCAGGAAACGGACGCCTCGGCGAGGCGTCCCTACCCAGCTAATGATAGTGGCAAAATGCACCCGGTTCTGGGCCGTAATGGGCTTCATCGGGCGGCAGGCGCGCCAAGCTCCTGGAGCTTTTGGCTGGCGTCTTTGTAATCGGGCTGGAGCCGGAGGGCCTCGTTTAGCTGCGCGATTGCCTCCTCGCGCCGCCCCAGGCGCGCCAGCGCGCAGCCAAGGTTGTAGTGCGCCACCACGTAGCCAGGGCTCAGCCGGAGTGCCTCCTCGTAGTGGCCGATGGCCTCGTCAGCGCGGCCCGCTCCTGCCAGGGCGTAGCCGAGCCCGTTTTGCGCTTCGGCGTAAGCAGGATCCAGCCGCAGCGCCTCTTCGTACTCGGGCACCGCCTCGGCGTATTGGCCGCGCAACGTGAAGACGTTGGCCAGGCCGTTATGGGCGATGGCGTACGCCGCCTTGAAGCGGATGGCCGCCCGAAACTCGAGGACGGCATTGTCGAACCGCCCTTGCTGCGCGTAGGCGATGCCCAGGTTGTTGTGCGCCTCGGCGTATTCCGGCTCGTATTTGAGCGCAAGCTGGTATTCCCGGATCGCATCGTCCAGCTTGCCGAGGCCGGACAGCACGTTGCCCAGGTTGTTATGGGTGGCAGCATGGGCGGGGTTCGCCTGCAGCGCCGCCTGGTACCAGGTGATGGCTTCCGCCGCCTGCCCTTTCTGCGCGCACGCGTAACCCAGGTTGCCCAGGGCCTCGACCTCCTGCGGGTAGAGAGCGATGGCGCGGCGGAAGCACTCTATCGCATCGTCCAGCCGCCCGTACTTGTGCATCAGGTAATAGCCCACGTTGTTGTAGGCGAGATAGTTGTCCTGCGTCACGGCGAGCGCATGAGAGAAGAGCGTCTCGGCGTTGCGCCAATGCCGCAACTGGTCTTCCGTCCGCGCGGCGCACGCCAGGAGGAGAGCGGCCACCGTGGCGCGGGCGAGGACCCTGGGCCAGCGACTCCGCGCAAGCACTTCCGCGCAGCCCCAAACGATCATCACGAACACGCCCGCCAGCGGCACATACGTGTAACGGTCCGCGCCCGAGTGCGAGCCGACCTGGATCAGCCCGCTCACCGGAAGCAGAATCAGCAGGAACCAGAGCCAGCCCACGAGGAGGTATGGACGGCGGCGCGCTCCAGTGATTGCCCAAACGCTGACAGCCATGAGCAGCAACGCCGCCCCGGCCACGAGCCAGAGCGGCAGCGCCTTGGGATAGGGATAAAAGATGGCGAGGTCGAAGGGCCAGAGCATCTGCCTGAGATAGCGCACGCAGGTTACCAGGGCGTTGCTGGCGCGCATCAGCAGCGGGATGCCTCCTTTGGCCGCCACCGCGCCGATGGACTTCTCAGCATGAATCGTCAGCAAGCCCGCCGCCAGGGACAGGGCAAGGAACGGCGCTTTTTCCCCGGCCAGCCTGCGCCACCCGGCGGTGGTTCGGTCGAGCGGCCAGTAGTCCAACACGAGCATCAGCAGCGGAAGGGTGACCAGCGTCGTCTTGCTGGCGAGGCTGCACGCGAAGAACAGCAGGGACAGCGAGTAGCGCAGCAGCACCGGCTCCCGCGGCGCCTCCTTCCGCTGCGCGTAGCCGACATAGAACCAGAGCGAGACAAAGCCAAAGAAGGCGCTGAGCACGTCCTTGCGCTCGGCGACCCAGGCGACGGACTCGACATGCAGCGGATGCAGCGCGAACACCGCCGCCACCACCGCGCTCCGACCCGCATACCCCGTCATCCGGTGGAGCAGCAGGAACAGGAGCACCGTGTTCGCGGCGTGCAGCAACACGTTCGTCAGGTGGTGTCCCCAGGGGTGCAGCCCATAAAGTTGCACGTCCAGCATGTGTGATAGCCATGTCAGGGGATGCCAGAATCCTGCAGACAGGTTGGCGAATGCCCAGTCCACCTGTCCCCAGCTCAGGCCGCGCAGCACGTGCCAGTTGTCGGTCACATAAACGGTGTCGTCGTAACCCACGAAGTCGCACCACAGCGCCGGCGCGTAAACGGCCAGGGTCCCGGCGGCCAGCAGCAGCGCGATGACCCACGGGCGCAATGGGGGGCCGGCGGCTTTAGGCGGTAGCGATGCCGGCGCCGGTGCTCGCCGCCCCGCGCAAGCCTGGGACGCGCGCCGGCTCATCCGCTGGCAATGACGCGGCGGACGTTGGCACCCGCCCACGCAGGCTTGAATGGCTTCCGATCTAACGGCATTCCGATTCCGATGGCTTCATCGGAACCGGATCATCTAAGCAGAGGCGCGGCGAGTCTGGCCAGCAGGTTATTGAGCAGCGCCAGGGAGCCTCGTGGCCGCTCCGCCCTCAGCGACGGGCGGCGGCCTCGGAAAGGGAGTGGGTTTGCGCCAGCGCCGCAGTCAGGTCGCGGATTAAGCCCAACCGCTCGTTCTCCTCCTGCCTGCGCTGCGTAATGTCCCGGGCAATGGTCGAAGCCCCGAGAATATGACCCGTTGCATCCCGGATGGGCGAGACGGTCAGCGACACCTCCACCGGCGTGCCGTCCTTGCGCAGGCGCACGGTCTCGAAACGAGCTATGTCCTGGCCCTGCCTCGCCGGGTCGAGAATGTCCGGTGGCTCCTCCGGTCGGTAGGCGGGAAACAGGACCGATGTCGAACGCCCGATCATTTCCTTGCTGCTATAGCCGTAAAGCCGCTCCGCGCCGGAATTCCAGGTCACGACCGTTCCCTCCAGCGTCTCGCCGATAATGGCGTCGCTGCACGACTCAACAATCGAGGCGAGAAAGGCGATCATGCGTTCGCTCTCCCGCCGCTCGCGCCTTTCCTGGGCTGCCTGCAATTCGCGCCTGATCGCCGGCACAAGCCGCACCAGCCGCGTCTTCATGACATAATCGTGCGCGCCGGCCTTCAAGGTTTCAGCCACCGCCTCCTCGCCCACGCAGCCGGAGATGCTGATGAACGGAACGTCGAGCCCCGTCTGCCGGTAGATCGCCAGCGCCTCGGGGCCCGACAGCTCGGGCATCGAATAGTCGCAAATAATCACGTCCCACTTGCGCAGGCCCAGCGCCGCCTTGAGCGCCGCCTCGGTCTCGACGCGTTCGCAGACGGCCTCCAGCCCGCCGCTCTTGAGTTCCTGCGCCAGCAGCAGCGCGTCGTCGGCCGAATCCTCGATTATCAAAACCTGCAAGGGATCGCTCATATCAATCGCGGCTGTTCTGTCAGTGCCGCGACGGCGAACCTCGCTCACGTCGGCTTACGAGTCAAATAAGGTATTCTGGAGCTAAAGGCTCCAGGGCGGGCGCATCTTCCGGCCCTGCAGGCGCTGGTTGGCCTCGGCGTCGCCGGGGAAGCGCTCCTGGCGGGGGTCCCACACGAGCTTGCGGTTGAAGTGCAGGGCGATCTCGCTGAGGTGGCAGAGCGTATCGGAGCGCACGGCATCGTCTATCGGGCAGACCGTGTCACAGCGGCTGCGCACACAATCGAGGAAGTTGCGCGTGTGATCGGGGCTGCGGGTGAGCTGGACCTTGAAGGCGTCCTCGCTCCGGTCAATCAGGTTCTCCGGCTGCAGGTTGATGCCGCTGCGGTCCACGTGGACCCAGCCCTCGGTGCCTTCGAAAGCGGTGCCGTGGTCGGTGATGCGGCGGTAGCGCGTTTTCCACTCGGCCTCGTGTTCCCAGATGTCGCACGACGGGGCGTCGGGATTGGGATGATTGGGCGTGCCCTCGAAGCGGAGCGTGACGCCGCTGCCGAATCTCATGTTCACATTCCACGCTGTGGCGGTATCGCAGATGCCCTCCGCGTGGAAGGTGCCGCGGCCGTCCACCTCGACTGGTCCGATCAGCAAGTCGCCGCCGCCCCAGGCTGCGATGTCGAGCGGATGAATGCCCCAACCGGCGATGAAGCCTACTGCGAGGTCGCGGATATACCACCAGGTCTTCTTGGCGCCGGGGCCGGCGACCAGGTCTTCGGTGTGCGGGCGGGCCGGCGCGGGGCCGAGCCACAGCTCGTAATCCAGGCCGGGCGGGACCGGCACGACGCGAGTGGAGCCGCCCGGGGCGCTGGCGGGGGCCCAGACGTTGATGCGCTGGAGCGTGCCGATGCAGCCGTTGCGGACCAGGGCGCAGGCGAACCGGAACGTGCGGGAGGAGCGCTGCTGGGTGCCGAACTGAAACACGCGCTTGTGGCGGTGGACCTCCCGGCGCAAGGCCCAGTCCTGCGCGAGGTTCAGCCCCATGGGCTTCTCCAGGTAAACATCCTTGCCGGCGCGGACGGCGGCCAGGGCGGTGAGCACATGCCAGTGATCGGGCGTCGCGATAAGCACGGCGTCAATGTCTTTGCGGGCCAGCAGTTCGCGGAAGTCGCGGCAGGTGGCACAGTCCTGATTTCCGTAGTGCTGGTTGACCCGGTCACGGGCCTGCTGGAGGTGCTCCTGCATGACGTCGCACACGGCGACCACCTGGGCGTCCTTCTGGTTCAGGAAGTTGCCCATGTCGCCTTGGCCCTGCGGGCCGACGCCGATGCAGCCTACGTTGATCCGGTCGCCGGGAGCAACGCTGCCGGCCCGGCCTAGCGCGGGAGCGGGAGCAAACGTGGGCAGGGCGGAAGCCGACGCAGCCAGCGTAGCGGTTTGTTGAAGGAAGTGGCGGCGAGTGATGGCATGGGTTTTCATGGCGGTGGCACTATTGTGGCCTGTTCTCTTTGCATCGTACGGCAGCACGTGCCGTGTGCCCGAGGCTGCCATAGTTCCACCCTTGGCGGAAGCGCAAACGCATCGAGCAGCCGGACGGGCATAAAGGCTTTGAGTCAAGGGCGCATTCTTGCTACAAGGTGGCGCATGAAAACCATGCGTGGGATCGCGACGGCGCTGGCCGTCCTGGCGGTCGTGGTGGCACTGGCAGGCTGCGCGGCCCGTTCGGCTGCAAACCACACAGGCAAGATTCGCGTGCTGTTGGTTACCGGCGGGCACGGGTTCGAGCGGGAGCCGTTTTTAAAGCTGTTCCGGGATAACCCCGAGATCACCTGCACGTGGGTGGAGCACCCGAACGCGCATACGATGCTCACCGCGGAAGCGAGCAAGAGCTGGGACGTGCTCGTGATGTACGATTTCAACCAGAAGATCAGCGAGGCGGCGCAAGCTGACTTTCTGGCGCGGCTGAAGGAGGGCAAAGGACTGGTTGTGCTGCATCACGCCATAGCCGCCTACCCCGAGTGGCCGGAGTACTGGAACATCGTCGGCGCGCACTACTACCTGGCAGCGACCAACGTGGCGGGAGTGGCCAAGAAGCGCTCGGGCTGGAAAGAGGGCCTGCATTTCCGCATCCACGTGGCCGACCCTGCGCACCCCGTGACGCGCGGCATGACTGACTTTGACACCCACGACGAGGCGTACAAGTGGTTCGACGTCTCCACCGAGTGCCACCCGCTATGGACGACAGACGAGGCCGAAAGCAACAAGGTTATCGCCTGGGCAAAGAGCTATAAGGGCGCCCGCGTGGTTTACATCCAATCGGGGCACGACCATTTCGCTTACGAGAACCCCAACTACCAGCAGATGGTGCGACAGGCCATCGAGTGGGTAGCCCGGCGGTAGGTCGGAAAGCCTCAGAACCCAGCGAGGTGAGGGACGTCCGCTCGAACCGCCTCCACGAGAGACGTCTGGTTGGCACCCTGACTGATTGCGATGCGGTTAGCTTGCCAAAGCGACCGGTTGGCTAGACAATACGTAGCATGAGCTACAAAGGAACAGTCCGGAACGGAGTAGTGGTCTTGCCCCCGGATGCGAAGCTGGCGGAGGGCGAGGACGTCGAGATAACTCCCCTCGGGCAGCCGACCGCGGACGACTTCACCGACACGCTCATTAGCATCTCCCAGAAGGTCGCCGGCCTCCCGCGAGACCTGGCAGCGCAGCATGATCATTATCTCTATGGGACGCCGAAGAAATGAAAGCGGCTTTCGCCGACACGTCCTTCTTTCTGGCCTCGCTGAATCCGAACGATCAACTCCACAAACGGGCCATTTCCGTCAGCCGTGAGGTCACGGCCCTGCGGCTCACCACCGGTTTTGTGCTGCTGGAGGTTGGCAATGCCATGAGCCGCGCCGGGTTGCGCTCCCGGTTTGTGGAATTCTACACTTGGCTCGACCAGCACCCGCGCGTTCGCATTGTCGCTGCTTCCGAGGAATTGTTGCATCGCGGCTACGAACTCTATGCAGCGCGGGAGGATAAGGACTGGTCGCTTACGGACTGCATTTCATTCGTCGTCATGCGCGACGAAGGCTTGCAGGACGCTTTGACCCACGACCAGCACTTCGAACAGGCGGGATTCAAGGCGCTCCTCCGTTGAGAGCGTGTCTGGAGAATAGCCGTTGGGGAGGGCGAGTGTCCCCGGCGTTCGGCGCCCTGGCGCCTTGGCTGGAGCCATGGTGAAGCCCGGTGTTATGCCAAGCTAGTGGCCGGCCGGAACGGTTATGGCGTAAATTTCCCCGGTGTAGGCTATAGCGTAGAGTTCTCCGTCGTGGTCTTCGGCGAAGGTGGTGATGTTCTTGGGCTGATGCAGCAGCACGGCGTGCTCGGCCACCTTCCCGTTGCGGTAGCGGAAGCCCCAAAAGGTGCCTAGCACGTAGTCGGCGTACATGTAAACGCCGCGCAGCGAAGGGTACTTGTTGCCCCGGTAAACGTATCCGCCAATGACGCACATGCCGATGCCCATTTCCGGGAACCGCGTTTGCGCCAGCAGCTTGGGGTCGTGCGGGTACTCGATCACAGGGTCTATGTAGCGGGCACCCTCGGGCCCGGGCTTGAAGTGGTGCGCTCCTTCGCGCACGCACCAGCCGTAATTGCCGCCTTCGCGGATGAGGTCCACCTCCTCCCATTTATCCTGGCCGACGTCCCCGGCCCAGAGGTCACCGGTTTCGCGGTCCCAGTTGAACCGCCAGGGATTGCGAAAGCCGTAGGCCCAGATCTCCTTCCGCACGCCGTTTTCGTAGAGGTCGGGCTCACCCACGAAGGGGTTGTCGGGAGGGATGGCGTAGCCGAGGGTCGTCCGCACGCCGGCGTTAGTGACGGTGGCGCGGTGGTCCACGTCAATCCGGAGGATCTTCCCCAGCAGCGTTGCCGTGTTCTGGCCGTTGTTGAAAGGGTCATTGCCGTGGCCGCCGTCGCCCAGGGCAATGTAGAGGAAGCCGTCGGTCCCGAAGCGCATCCGGCCCGCCTTGTGGTCGTCGAAAGGCTGAGGGACCTGCAGGACGATGCGCTCCGAGCTGAGGTCTGCCCGGTTGCCGGCGACCCGCAGTTCGCTGATCACGCTGCGGCGGGGGTTTTCCTGCGTGTAGTAGATATAGCAAAGGCTATTGTCCTTGAACCGGGGGTGAAACGCCAGGCCGAGCAGCCCGTCCTCCACCTTGGTCATCGGATGGCGGTTGGTGATGTTGAGGAACTCGGCCGGGTGGGCGCCGTCCGTGCCGTTGGTCACGACCAGGATGCGGCCGGTCTGCTCGAGGCAGAAGAAGCGGGTTGAACCGTCGGGGGCCTCTTCCATGCCGTCGGCCACTTGCAGGGGCAAGGCCGGGAAGACGCGGTGCAGCTCGATGGGGGGCACGGGTTGGCCTGCCGCGCGTGACACGACGCCCGCCGCGCCCAGCGCCCAAAGAAGGGCGAGGGCGAGAAGTAGCGGCCCGCGGGCTGCGCGGTCGTGCAAAGGGCTGTGGCTCAGAAGGCGATGCGCACCCCGGCCCGGATGGTCAGCGTGTTCAGGTAGTCAGTGTCGTTCGCCCACAGGAACCGGGCATCGCTGAAGATGCCGATGCCTGGGGTGAAACGGTATTCGAGCCCGACGCCACCGCCATAGACCCATTCCCAGGTGGGATACATCCCGCGACCGCCGCCACCGTAGAGGTAGGGTGCCAGGCCGGTGTTGGCGATGGGGAAGCGCACGTAGAGATTGCCCACCCAATAGTCCACTCCCCAGTTGTTCTGAGAATAGCCGCCGCGGTTATAGTAAAAGCCCTGGTGGTCGGACACGCTGAAATCTGTTCCGATGCCCACCATCTTGGTGAAGAAGAAGTTCAGCCCGGCTCCCCCGCCCCAGGACCCGTGGTGGATGTTCTGGTCGAAGAGGCGCGTGAAGTTCCTCTCGGGGTTGACGTAGGTGCCAAATAAATCCAGCGTCAGCTCCATGGGGTTGTAGAGGTCGTAATTACCGCGTTGCCAGTGCGAACTCCACCACTCGTCCGTATTGTCCCAAATATGGGGATACGTGGTGGTGGTCGTGGTGGTGGTTGTGGTTGTTGTTGTCGTCGTCTGATCGCCCGTGGTTGTCGTCTGACCGCTCGTGGTGCTCGTCTGACCTGTGCTGGTAGTCGTCTGGGCGTTGGCGATGGTCGCCGCCAACAGTGCTACCCCTATGAGGATGCGTTTTAACGTCATGTTATTCTCCTTTGCGCTTCGAGATGTCACCCGGGCATCTCTTGGTTTCCCGTTACAACGGGGGTTCTTGTGGGCCAAGCTCCGTTGACTCCTTGATTCCAGCAATAGGGTACAAACCCTACGCAGGCTTACGCTCCGAGGGAGGCGCAGGGTTGAGCACCAGGTAGAAAGTGGCGCCCTGGCCTGGAGCGCTCTTCACCCCAATGCGGCCTCCATGAGCGAGGGTGATCTCGCGGGCAAAGGACAGCCCGAGCCCGGCGCCGCTTTTGGCCTGGCCGGGCACCCGGAAGAAGCGGTCAAAGATGCGGCTATGATAATTGCTCGGAACGCCGGGGCCGTTGTCGGCTACGGTGAAGACCACGTTGTGGTCGTCGCCGGGGGCGGCGCGCAGCCGAATCTCGGCGCCCGGGGGAGAATGTTTGATGGCGTTGTTGAGGATATTGGTGAACGCATAGCCTATGCGCTGCCGGTCAACAAAGACGTCGGGCAGCCCTGGCTCGACGGCGGTAACAACCTTGAGGTGCTTGGCCGCCGCCTCTTCGGCTGTCTCCCGCACAGCCGTATTCAATAACTCCGCGGGCGCGGCGTTCTCCCGGTGCAGCTCGGCGCTGCCTTCCTCAAGCCGGGCAAGGTCCAGAAGGTCATTCAGGATGCGCAGCAGCCGCTCGGTGTCCGAGCGCGCCGCCTCGAGCAGGTCTTGTTGCTTGGGACTGAGAGCGCCCACGGTCTTCTCGAGCAGGATGTGCAGCACCATGCGAACGCTGGTGAGCGGCGTTTTCAGCTCGTGACTGACCGTGCCCACCAGGTGGGTCTTGGCCGCATCGAGCAGGCGGAAGCGCGTCACGTCATATAACACGACCGCGACCCCAAACAGCGCGTTGTCCTTGGCCCGCATGGTGAGAATGCGCGGCAGAAAGAACAGTTCGGCCCCTTTGACGCGGCAGGAAATGACCTCGCTAAAGCTATGGGGCAGGAAGCTCTCGCCCTGGGCCAGGGCTTGTTGGGCCCTGCCTTGCAACTGCGGAGGCAGGCTGCCGGCCAGCCCCAGCCCCGCCATCAACTCGGACGCCGCAGGGTTCCTCAGCTCAATCGCGCCGTCCTTGTTCAGCACGAAGATGGGGTCCGGAAACGAGGCCAGCGTGGTTTCCATCGTGCGATGCAGGCGCATGATCTCTTCGGTCGTGCTTTCGCGGTATGCCTGCAGCCGCGCCGCCATTTTGTTGAAGGTCAGGGCCAACTCGCCGAGCTCGTCCTGGAAATCCAGCGGCATGGGGCGGCTGAGATTTCCTTCGGCCAGCTCGCGCGTGGCCCGGGTGAGCTGTTGGATGGGCTGCATCACCCAATGCCCTAGCTGGTAGGTGGCTGTGGCTGTGAGGATCAGCGCCACCGCCATGCCGATGATCATGAGGTTGGTCACGTCGCGCGTGATCTGGCGGACGCTGCCGCTGGTGGCGAGTATCGCCTTCTGGTTGGCCTCCAGAATCCGATCCAGCAGCGCTCGTATCTGCAAGAGGTCGGGTGTGATCTCTTTCTCATAAGCCAGTTGGCGCTGCTCGGGCTGGGGGATGGATGCCAGCTCATCGGCTTCCTTACGGAAGCTGGCGTATTTTGCCTCGAGTGCCCGGTTCAACGCGCGTTCGGGGGGCGACGCCGCGTTGGTGAGCAGCAACGACAAGGTGGCTTCAAAGCGCTTCCGGCACTCGGCCGACGTGGGCGTGTGCGAGGTCCCTGTTCGCACGGCGGCCCAGGCCTCCCGATCCAGGCCGGCCAGGGCCAGGTTCATTTGCTGCACTTCCACCAGGCTGCGATACTGCTCGGCGACTACGGTGTCGAAGGTGTGCGCGAGGCGCGAGAACAGGACTATGGCATAGGTGCCCGTGGCCAGGAGGATGGCGGCGAAGGGCAACAGGTTTAACAGCAGGCGTCGTCGCAGCATGGCCGTTCGGGAGAGCGGAGGTTCGGGTCCAGCCACCGGACCCGGATGCCCGGCGCTTTTGGTCTGGAGTTACGGCGCCATCTTCTTTCTTCGGCGGTACAAGGTGGCAGGGTCAATCCCCAGGATGCGGGCGGCTTCTTCCAGAGTGGCCGCTTGCTGGCTGACGCGGGCGATGTGCTCATTCTCGAGCGCTTCGAGCGACACCCGGGCGCCTATTTGAAGGCCGCCAGGCTCCGCTCGGCCCGCGGGCTGCGAGAGTTGCTCGGGCAGGTCGGGCAGGCCGATCTCGGGGGTGCCGGCCAGGATGACGGCCCGCTCAATCACATTGCGCAATTCGCGCAGGTTCCCTGGCCAGGAATACCCGCGCAAGGCCTGCTCGGCCTCGGGCGAGAAACCCTTAATGGGCTTGCCGCACTGGCGGGCGAAGAACTGGAGATAGTTCCCGGCGATGGCCGGGAGGTCGGCCACACGGTCTCTCAAGGGCGGCACGATCACGGAGATCACGTTCAGGCGGTAGTAAAGGTCCTCGCGGAACCGGCCCTCCTTGACCGCCTTATCCAGGTTGCGATTGGTGGCGGCGATCACGCGCACGTCGGCCCGGCGCGTCTTGGCCTCGCCGACACGCTCGTATTCCTTTTCCTGGAGCAGGCGCAGGAGCTTGGGCTGAATTTCGGGCGGCAGTTCGCCGATCTCGTCCAGGAACAGCGTGCCGCCGTCGGCCAGCGCCACTTTGCCCATGGTGTCGGCGGCGGCCCCGGTGAAGGCCCCCTTCACGTGGCCGAAAAGCTCGCTCTCCAGCAGTTCGCGGGAGAGGCTGGGGCAATTGACGGTGACAAACGCTTTGTCTTTCTGGTTGCTCCGGGAATGGATGGCCCTGGCGAGGACCGTTTTGCCGGTGCCACTCTCCCCCATCAGCAGAATCGTGGCGGGCGTGGCAGCGACCTTGGCAGCCACGTCGAACACCTTCTGCATGGCCGGCACGACGGACGTAAGCTCCGTACCGGGAGTGTCTGAGGAAAGCCGCGATTCGAGGTCCGCAACCCGCTCGCGAAGGCGGTGAGCCTCGATCACGCGGTTCAGGACACGGCGGATTTGCTCGGGTGTGAACGGCTTGGGAATGTAGTCGGCGGCCCCGCGGCGCATCGCCTCAACCGCTGTCTCGATCGAGGCATAGGCGGTGAAAACCACCACCTCCAGTTGGGGGTTCAACTTCAGCAGTTCGGGCAGCAAATCCAGGCCGCTCTCGCCATTGAGCTTCAGGTCAAGGAAGGCCAGGTCAAAGTGGGCCGCTTCCACCCGCTTCAGGGCGGTCGCTCGGTCCTCCGCGCCGTCCGTTTCGTAGCCCATGGCCTCGAGGACGACGGCCGTGGTCCGGCGAATGTTCTCCTCGTCATCAATGATCAAGGACCGCATTGGCTTGCCGATATTCCTGGGTGCAACCATCGCCCCAAGGTAAATGATCAAGCCCGCGAAAGCGAATGGCCGGCGGGGTTGGTGCCCCGCCGGCCTTGCTCACCCCTCTTAGGTCCCTGTGCTCCCAGCTAGTCCTCCTCGTCGCTGTCGTCATACATGAAGCGAATGCGGCAGGCCCCCTCGGGGCGGCCGCCGTCCTCGCGCGCGTCGCGCGGGTCGGGAATGCCCAGATCCAGTTCGAGGTAGCGCACCCTTTCGGGATGCGCCGGCATTTCCGGGTGCCAACGCTCCTCCAGCTTCAGCGCGAAGGGTATCCCCTCCTCCCAGGTCACGGGCACTACCACCCGATTCCCTGGCCCCACTTTCACCGTCCTATGCACTCTTTCCATGATTTTTGCTCTCCTGTTGCAGTTGTGCGAGGCGGCCGGCGGCCCTCCTTTAGCCGCAGCCGTCCCGCGGGAAAATTGGTCACGGTTGGCGGTCCTCGCGCTGGTGGGGCGCGGGTTGGGCCTGCGGCTGCCGTGGCGCTGCATTCGGGGCGGGTGTGGCCGCCCCACCCGGCGCGTTGTGCGGCGCCTCATGCTGGAGGCCGCGCATTTCGGCGGGCGGCTGTTTGGCCGGCACCTCCTGATGGGAGCCGGGCTGCGATGCAGGCACCTCGCTCGGCTGTCCCGGCGGCTTGGCCTCTTGTTGCCTCATCCGCTCCATGCTGCGCGATGCAGGGGCCAGGTTCGGAGCGACCCCGCGCTGCTGAGGGTTCTGGGTTTCGTGGCGCGGCTCGGCCGGATTCGGCTCCTCGAAGCGTTGCGGATTCTCATTCGGAGCGAATGGCTGCGGCTGCGACCTCTCGGCCGGCGCGGCCTGCGGAGCGCGGTTGAAATGCTGGTTGTTCTGGTGGGCCGGAGTACGGTGTTCGGGCGCCGCAGTGCGCCGCGCCGGCACCGTTGCCCGGCGTGCGGCTTCCTGAACGGGCACGGCGTTCACTCTGTGTCCGGTTGCTTTCTCAACCATCGCCATCCCGGGGCCCTGGTTCACCGCGATGCGGCGCTGATGCCCGGCGAACTCGCGTTCCTCGTGCCTGACGTTATTCAGCTCGTGGGTTCGCGCGTATAGTCCTCGATCGCGCAAGATGACTCGTGAGTGCTGGATCGGCTCTTGGAATTGGTTGACCGGCACGAAGGCGAAGTCTGGATTTGCGGCGGATACGGACAGGCCTGGAGGTGCCATCGGCGCCCATCCGATGTAGCCGTCGCCCTCCCGCCAGTTCACCCAGGCCGGCGCCCACTCCGTTCCTGGCACCCAACACCAGCCCCTGTTTGGATAATCGTACCAGTTGCCGTAATGGTCACAGGCCCATCCCCAGGGGTTGTCGCTTTGCCAGTACCAGCCGGCATCTGTCCAGATCCACTGGCCATCCGTGTAGGGTCGCCAGCCTGGGGGCACTCCCTGCGGCTGCCAGCAACGGCCCACCCCCGGCAGGGTTATCCAGGTGCCATACGAGGATAGCGGCCCGTAAAACTGTCCCACGGCGGTAATGCCTCCTGGGACGTTCACATCTAGCTGCGCATACTGGCCAAAGGCGGTCTCCACCACTAGGGCACTCCCCGTGATTCCAATCATTATGAGCCTCGACAACGCCTTCATAACTTCATTTCTCATTCCTTCGATTCCTTGGCAGCTTAAACGAAGCCAACGCCCTGCCGGGTGCGAAAGTCGGGGCGCCGCGGCCATTGCCGGCACGACTGGCCGGGGTTCGGCCCGTCAGGGGAGAGGTTGGGCTTGCATTTTGCGGGAATGGCGGGCGGGCGGGTCTTGCATTTTGCGGCGAAGGGTTGCCGAGGGAGGCCGCCGCTACTACCCTAGACCCTGGTGATCGCTCTTATTGACTATGGCTCGGGAAACCTGCGTAGCGTGCACAAGGCCCTGCTCCAGGCAGGCGCGGAAGTGCGCATTACCCGGACCCCCCCAGAACTGGCTGATGCCCAAGCTGTTGTTTTGCCGGGCGTCGGCGCGTTCGACGATTGCATCCACGCGCTCGACAAGCAGGCACTTCTGGGGGCCACGCGCCAGTTCATAGAATCTGGCCGTCCATTCCTGGGAATCTGCGTGGGGTATCAAGCCCTGTTCGATCGGAGCGAGGAGTTCAATTCCTGCGCCGCGGGTCTCGGCGTCTTCGGCGGAAGCGTCGTCCGGTTCGCCGGCAAGGACGGGCTCAAGGTGCCCCAGATCGGCTGGAACCAGCTCGAACTCGTGCGGCCCGAGTGCCCGCTATTCAAAGGCATCGCGGACGGCAGCTACGTCTATTTCGTGCACAGCTTCTTTCCGAAGCCGGCGGACGCCTCTATCATCGCCACTCGCACCAGCTATGGGGAGACCTTTGCCTCCTCGGTGTGGCGGGACAATGTCTTTGCCACGCAGTTCCACCCCGAGAAGAGCCAGAAGATCGGGCTGCAACTGCTCCGGAATTTTGTCGAATTGGCCGAAAACGGTCAGGTTTACCGCGCGGGCGTATCGGCCTCCGGCAGCGCGCGGTAGAAGCGCTGCGGATTGGCCGGGGCGTCGGGGTCAACGAAATCAATCGCGCCGTTGAAGACCTGGTTGGTGCACAGGGGTGTCCAGGCCAAGAGGTCGGTCGAATACTCCAGCCGGAACCAGGCGCCGTCGGGGCCATCAGCGTAGAAGTGGAAGGCCCCGCCGGGGAGCATCGCGGTGAAGGGCCGTATCCCGTTGCTGTCAAGGATCAGCGCGGCGGCCGATTTAGGGACGCCGAGCGTGTAGGCGGGCGGCTGATTTGTGGAGGCGGTCAGGGTAAGGATGGCGGTCCGGTTAATGTCCGGCCGTCCATCATCAATGGGCACCAGGGGGATCAGCGTGTAGGCTTGTCCGGCGGGGATGGTCACCGAGTCCGGCAGCGCCACGTATTGAACGCCGTTGGTGGCCGTGCCGCTGGTTGAATAGGTCACCGTCAGCGGCTGGCTGCAGTCGCCGAACCGGCGCACCTCAAACAGGGCGTCCTTGGGCCCGCAATTCGTGAGCAACCCCGGATGAGGCGCCGGCCAGTTCGTCCAGGCCGGTTGCATGTTGGTGACGCCGAACCAGTGCCAGCAATTGGTGCCTTCGATAGCCAGGGGATCGCTGGCCACGATGCTCACGACGCCGGAGGCATTAGTGTCCGGCGGCACGGAGGCGAGCACGCTGATATACACCGGGGCGGAAGTGACGGCGTGGAGGGTCAAGAGGTTGGTCATCACGGCGGTCAGGGCGTAGTCGCCGGCTGGCGGGTTGGTCCAGACCAGCGTGAACTGATCGCGGCCATACAGGTAGCCCGGCAAGGGTTTCAACGGCGTGTCTATGTGCAGCTTTTGGCCGATGCCGAGGAAGTTCGTGCCGGCGTAGAATCTCACTGGCGCTCCCGGTGTGAGGCTGTCGCGGGCGTAGGCGAAGATCGGGATATCCACCGGCGTGTAGAAGACCGCGAGGTTGGCCGGGCTGATGATCGAGATCGGCGTGACGGGTCGGGGATAATAGGGTTGCGCCAAGGCAGGGCGCAACGGCGCCAGGCTGAGGCAAAGGGCAGCTAACCCGCAATGCGTGAGAACGTTCGAGCGCACGGTCTTGTTCATAACGGAGCCTTTCGCAATACAGCTTTCCCGCCTGGCTAAATACATACCCGCAGCTCCGCGTGGCAGCAATTAGAAAAGGTTAGTGACTTTGTAACCGGCCAGGCTGAACGGAGCCGGCAGCGTCGTCCCGCCCGCCCGGCGGCGCGCCTTATTCGCGCTCGTAGCTCAGCCCCGGGCGGCGCCCGGCGTCTATAGCCTTCCAGAAGCGCTCCTGCACAGCCTGGTAGATGCCATACAACCCGCGCGCGTCGTGGTCCCGATTGACCGGGATCCACTCGCTGGGCGGCGGTGGCTTGGGGGCCGCCAGGAAACGCGGGCCTTCGGCGCGGATGACCTTCGTCACGGGGCGGTCGGTGCCGTCCGGGTTGATGACGCCAAAATCGCTGTTCTCGCCGAGGCGGAAGCCGCCGGGATACCACCAGAAGAACACGCCGTCAGCGCCCGATTCGCGCATCATGCGATAGAAGTTGGCGTAGTAGCTTGCTTCCCAGGCGAGCTTCTGAGGGTCGGGCGCCATGCGGTTCATGTCCCAAACGCTGTAGCCCATTTCGGCCCAGACGAGCGGCAAGCTGGAGTTGCAGAGGCGGGCGTAGGCGGCCGTGAAGTCGCCCGCGCGGACCCGGGGCCAATCCCCGACGCGCCCATAGGCTTCGGGCTCCCAGATGTCCACCGCGTCGGCCAGGCCGTAGAAGTCATACGGCAGGGCGCCGTCCCAATTATAGAGCGGGTCCCCAGCGCAGGACATGCGGAAGCTGACCGCGTGGTTGGGATCAATGGAGTGGATAAGCTCGCGGGCCGCCGAATAGCGGCTGTTGAGGATTTCGTCCAGGCAGAGGCGGTAGTCGGCAACCATAACGCGCCAGGGGCCGTCCGTGGTGAGTTGCTGCGCGGTGGGGATATCAATGGATATGGCGGAGAAGCGCTGTGAGAGCGGGCTGAGCGTGGTCTTGGGGGTGGCAATGCGACGCGGGGCGGGGAAGGCCCAGGCGTTAGTCGCCGCGTCGACCGTCCCGTACTTCCGGATAATCCACTGTTGCCAGAGGCCGGCGTAATCACGCTGCTGCTCCGCGTAGCCGCCGTGGCTGGGTTCCCAGGCTAGATCGTAGGCGAAAACCGTGTCGTTCCCGGCCAGCCCGTAATGCTCGATGATGGCCTTCATTTTGTCCCAGTGGAAGTTCATCGGCGAGCCGGGGCGGAGGGACAGGTTGACGTGCAGGTCCAGATTGCGGCAGCGGCGCAGGAAGTCGAGCAAGTGCTGGGCGTCCAGCGAGCTGTAGTCAATAAAGACGCTGACGGCATTGAAGTTCATGCCCTTGATGCGGAGCAGGTCGCGCTGGATGACCTCCGGATCGTAAGCGCCGCGCCCGAGCCAATTCTCGAAATATTGGTGATTGGCCAAACCGATCCCGCTGGAGGGCAGGTAGTTCACCCCGTGGACTTTCCAGGGCTTGCCATCCAGCCGGAAGGCGCCGTCGCGGGCGGTGATGAAGTGGGGAGTGGCCGTGGGCTGCCAGACCGCCAGCGGGTTCTCGAGGACATCGAGGAGAGCGTGACCTTGCGTGAGCGAGGTGTGCACTGGGGTGCTTCTGAGGTTCAGCATTACATCGTCGCTCGCCACTACTTCTGTCTCGCCGGGCAGCAGGGTTAAGTTGGTCCGGAGCACGACATTGGGGAGATTGCCTGTCTGCTCATCAACGGCTACTTCGAGGGATAGGTTAGTTAGTCCTGCCTTGCCGAAGTTCACCACGCGGGCACCGGCGGTGAATGGCTGGCCGAGGAAGGTCGTGAAGAACTCGCTGCCGCCTTCGGCGAGGAACAGCCCTCGTTTCATTCGCGCCAGGACCTGGCGCAGAGCATTGGTGACGATCGGCTGCTGGTAGAAAGCAGCGTCGGCCGGAGTGAAGGCCGCCCACACGCTGCCGTAGTAAGGTTTCTCGACATTGACGACGAGCGCCGCCACGGCGCCGCGGTAATCATCAGAGTGCGCATCGTAAGCTCCCAGCAGCGGCTCCCACCGGTAAGGTCGTCCCTGGTCAAAGCCACCCCCTCGGGCTCGTGGCTGGAGGCCGACCTGAGCCAGCGCGTCTCGCCGGCAACCCTTCA
>Ga0335069_10002016_pt1 | contig 31774 bp, 23 predicted proteins | sample Lox_Sample_11_FD_206714 | JGI IMG/M metagenome (GOLD analysis project Ga0335069, IMG submission 206714) | Soil microbial communities from Loxahatchee National Wildlife Refuge, Florida, United States - Lox_Sample_1.1 | ecosystem: Environmental > Terrestrial > Soil > Wetlands | place: USA...
CCCATCCTTGCTCGGCAATATTCCCGATCTTGAGAAAATCCAAAAGATCGCCAAGAAGCACAAACTTTCCTTTATTGAAGATTCGTGCGATACCGTCGGCGCGACATTCGCCGGAAAGCCGACCGGACACTATTCCGACATTTCGACGACGAGCTTCTATGCATCGCACATCATCACTGCCGCAGGGTCCGGTGGAATGGTCTGTGTCCGCGATCCCAAAATGGCGCATCGGATTTTGGTCAAGAGCAGCTGGGGCAGGGATTCGACACTCTTCGGTACCTATGAAAAGTCAGAGGACATTACGAAACGGTTCGCAGGGAGAATTGGTGAACAACCCTATGATGCGAAATTTGTGTTTTCTGAGATCGGCTACAATCTTCAATCTGGCGAACTGAATGCAGCGTTTGGCCTTGAGCAATTGAAGCGATTGAAGACGTTCGCAGCCCGCCGACAAACCAACTTCAAACTCCATTCACGCTTCTTCAAGCACTATGAGCAATTCTTTGTGCTCCCGATACAAGATCCTCGTGCCAAAACAAGCTGGCTCGCCTATCCTCTCACAATCCGTCCCGGCGCACCGTTCACTCGCATGGAGATCACGCGTTATCTTGAGGAGCATAATATACAAACACGTCCGATTTTCACGGGAAATATATTACGTCAACCGGCCTTCAGCGAACTCTCGAAATCCGTTAAACGAGATCGTTTTCCTGTTGCTGATGATGTCATGAGAAATGGTTTTCTCATCGGCTGTCATCATGGTTTTGGAGATGTTGAGAGGGAATATCTGGAGGAGTCCGTCTTATCAGACTTTTTGAGGCCCTATGTCTCCTAAGATTAGACCTCATACCGTACTCATAACCGGCGGAGCAGGGTTTATCGGTTCCCGTTTGATCCGACGATTCTTCCTAAAATATCCAGATGTACACGTGATTTGCCTCGATGCACTCACGTATGCCGGTAATCGCAAGAATCTTGCGGATATACCAAAGGCATCGCGACTAATCTTCGTGAAAGGTGATATTACTGATGCTCCGCTCGTGCGTCGTGTATACAAGAAATATCGTCCCGACCTAGTGATCAACTGTGCCGCCGAAACACATGTGGATCGGAGCATCCATGGCGCAGCCGATGCCTTTGTACGAACCAATGTGCTCGGTACGACAGTTCTGTTGCGAGCACTTCTCGATGCGCCATTTGTGAAGAAGTATGTGCAAGTGTCGACCGACGAAGTGTATGGTAGCTTGACGCTCGCATCCAAAAAAGCATTTACCGAATCGAGCCCGCTCGCTCCGAATTCTCCCTATGCTGGAAGCAAGGCTGCAGGAGATCTCTTAGCACGCTCGTTCTTCAAAACGTACGGATTGCCCATTGTCATCACGCGTTGTTCCAATAATTATGGACCGTATCAATATCCAGAAAAGTTCATACCATTTTCTATTTTTCGGCTCATGCAAAGTAAACCGCTTACGCTCTATGGTGACGGCAACTACATCCGTGACTGGATCCACGTAAACGACCATGCAGATGCACTCATTCTTGCGTCCGGTAGTGGCGTGCCCGGTGAAATATATAACATTGGTGCATCAGATGAAGTGAGCAACCTCGACCTCGCGCGCAGCATCCTTACATATTTTGGCAAAGATGAATCGATGCTTTCGTTCGTTGCCGACCGTCTCGGGCACGATCGTCGGTATGCAATCGACTCGAATAAAATTCGCCATGACTTAGGTTGGAAACCCTCGCATTCATTCAGGAAATCCTTGCCAGAGACGATTGGATGGTATGTCGACAACCAGCGATGGGTCGATGATGCACTTAAGCGTAATGGCTTAGCAAACCAACATATCGTTAGCGAAGATAAAGATGCGGTATAGTGATGGTATGAAAGGAGTCATTCTCGCTGGGGGATTGGGGACGCGGCTTCATCCGCTGACCAAGATAACCAACAAACATCTTTTGCCGGTCTACGACAGACCAATGATCCTCTATCCGTTGGATACCCTGAAACGCTCTGGGATTGAGGAGATAATGATCGTCTGTGGACGCGAGCACGCCGGTCACTTTATGCAATTTCTCGGTTCTGGTAAAGAATATGGGGTGAAGCTCTCGTATGCCCTTCAAGATACAAATAACGGTGGCATCGCCGATGCGCTCTCATATGCGGAGGATTTTGCAGATAATTCGCCGATCGCGGTCATTCTCGGCGACAATCTTTTCGAAGACGATTTTCATGAGGTGGTCGCAAATTTCAAAGGAGGAGCAACTGCCTTCTTCAAGAAGGTCGAAGATCCGAGACGATTTGGCGTACCAACCTTTTCTAAGGATGGTAAAACAGTCATTCGTATAGATGAGAAACCTCAGAATCCCGCTTCCAATTTCGCACAGACGGGGTTTTATCTCGTTGATGCGAAAATATTTTCGTACATCAAAACTTTGAAACCATCAGGACGTGGGGAACTTGAGATGACTGATGCAATAAACAAATATGTAAGGGAAGGCGAGCTTTTGTTCGGATATGTGCAGGGAGCGTGGCTTGATGCGGGCACAATCGACTCGCTCTTCATGGCCGCTGCATCCATGCGGGAAAAATTAAAGAAGCAATAGTATATGGCTGATACAGCACTCTTTACAGCGGAAGCACTCGGACTTCCGGGAGTACTCAAGATCACACCGAGGGTATTCAATGATGAGCGCGGGCTTTCGTCGACAACCTATGCACCGGAGCAGTTTGCGGCAATTGGCATAACCGAACAATTTGTTCAGGATTATTTCTCACATTCACACAAACATGTCATACGCGGGATGCATTTCCAGCGTGCGCCATATGCACAGGGCAAGTTGGTTCGTTGTGCTTCGGGCGAAATCTTCGACGTGGCTGCAGATTGTGATCCCGCATCACCTACCTATGGCACGTATGTATCAACGACGCTTAGCGCAGACGCACAAACGATGCTCTATATACCAGGTCGCTACGCGCATGGATTTTGTGTATTGAGCGATCAGGCGGTTGTCGAGTATAAAATGAGTAGCATATATGAGCCCAATTATGCAGGTGGGGTGCGCTTTGATGATCCTAGACTTGGCATCGAATGGCCGATCTCCAGCCCAATCCTTTCTCCGAGAGATGCATCGTGGCCGTTGCTGCCACATACCTAGTCTATGGACATATTTCAAGAGACGCTAACGACAGGAGCGAACGGGATGGTCGGGAGCTATGTCGATTTTGGTATCCGTACTGATCATAGGTCGCTTGATGTGACGGATCTCTCGATGGTTCGCGCCGTGTGTCGAGAACATAAGCCAAAAGTCATCATTCACCTTGCCGCAGCGACTGACCTCGCACGTTGCGAACGCGAACCTGATTATGCCTATCGCGTCAATGCGGTCGGTACGTACCATATGGCGCTCGTCGCGCGCGAGATCGGCGCGAAACTCGTTTATGTATCCACATCAAGCGTATTTGATGGCACGAAGAAGAGCCCGTATCTAGAACGTGATATACCGAATCCCATAAACACCTATGGACACTCAAAATATCTCGCCGAACTCGCCGTGCAGGGAATGCTTGAGGATTACCTCATTGTACGTGCGACGTGGATATTCGGTGGCGGGCCGGATAATGATAAGAAATTTGTCGGGAAAATCCTCAAACAACTCAACCAACCAACTATCAATGTTGTTGTCCATAAACGTGGTTCGCCGACGTACGGTAAGGATATGATGCAAGGCATTAAACGTCTTATTGTAGAAGAAAAACGTGGCGTTTTCCACATGCCCAATCTAGGTTCTGCGACACGCGCCGACATTGTGCGAGAAATACTCTCCATTACTAGATCGTCGGCTACGATCAAGGAGACAGATGAGTCAATATTCGCCGTAGCATATCAGACGGGTGAGAACGATAGTCTTGCTTCGGAAACAACCTTCTTCATGCGTCCGTGGCAAGATGCACTGTGTGAATACGTAGAGACCGAATGGGACGAATATGTTAGAAATTCTGCCACGTAAACACTGCCCTGCCGAACCCAGAATAACCACTAGGAGCTTGCTATTTTAGAACACGCTTTGTATTATGGTTCATATGTCGGAGCGCCATGAAGGAATAATACGGCGCACTGCGCGAAAAGTCGTCTATAAAATTCCAGGAGCGAAAGCGCTCTGGCAGCGGTGGATATTCGGCAAGAAAGGCGTCCATCAATTCGAGGGCTGGGGGATGACCACAGAGGCCGTCCCTCCTTGGCGCAATCCTAGAGATGACACCGCAAGAGATTTTCTCCAAGTTCATGAGGCACTTGTCAAAGAAGTCCTTGCGGGTCGCTTCCGCCTTGCGCAATTCGATGCAGTCAATGATAAAGAGGCCTTATTGTATAGCTTGATGTGGAGACATTATATTGTTTTTTGGTCGGCGCGTTATGCACAGACGGCCATGGGTAATACGCTCGCCGAATGTGGCGTCTGTGACGGCCTCACTGTGTACTTTGCCATGAAGGCGCTCGGCAAAGACCATAAGGCATTTCTCTATGATGCATGGGAGGGAATGGACGCACAGCACCTGCTTGAGAATGAACATAAACATCTCGGTGATTATGCATATCTCGACATAGAAGACACTAAGAAGAATCTCTCAACATTCAATACGATCTTTATCAAGGGTTTTATTCCAGAATCATTTGCAGGTGCAGAAAAGCCCACCGGTGTGGTGTGGTTACATATAGATCTCAATGCGTCGTTACCAACGACCGATAGCCTCCGCTATTTATTTGACCAGATACCCGCAGGGGGAGTCGTGCTTTTTGATGATTATGCCGGTCAAGCATATACCGACACAAAGAAAGCGGTCGACACCTTCTTCTCAAATAAAAAAGGTATCCTCTTACCATTGCCAACGGGACAGGCGATTTTCTTTAAACGATAGGTTCGATAGGAGGCACGATGACATGAAAAAGACCCCCGACGTCTCTATAGTCGTGTTGAACTATAATACATCCGATCTTTTAGATGCTGCTCTCGAGTCGATACAATCGACCGTGGATTCACTATCGGTTAGTGTTGTGGTTATTGATAACGCATCAACCGATGGAGGGATCTCAGCCTCCACTAAAAAGTTTGTTCAGGATTCGCGTTTCGATTTCATTCAGAATGAGAAAAATGTCGGTCTAGCGGCAATGAACATTATGCTGTCAGAAACGAAGGGTAAATATATTCTCACGATGGATCCTGACGCACGTCTGCTCTCCGGCGCTCTCCGAGCATTGATAAATTTTCTGGAAGCTACTCCCGAGGCGGGTGCCGCGACAGCAAATCTCTTAAATGCCGATGGAACAGAACAACGATATTTCCGTCGCCTTATAACACCGTCCTTAGGATTTTTTACGACGGTCATGGGTCGATTCATAGACAAATATTTTCTTGGACTGCGGCAATTTAAGAAATATCATTATGAGGACGCGGACCTCACAAAGATTGTTGAGATCGAACAACCCTCGGTCTCGTGTCTATTGATTCGTCGGGCAGTAATCGGCGAGTATATCATTGATCCTGACACACCGTTTTATTTCACTGATGTCGGATTGTGCAAGCGCATTTATAACCAAGGTTATAAGATATATTTGGTGCCTGACGCTAAGGTTATCCATCTAAAGTCGACATCTTTCAAAAAGACTAGGAATGCATGGCGAACACAAGAGTACTATAGGAGTCTCATGATGTATTTCAAAAAGGAATATCCGAACTATGCTCCAACCATGTGGTTCATCCTATGGGGAGACCGTCTTTTACGAGATCTTATGCTTTCTATTATGGATCGTGAACCTATGCGCTAATGAAACCCTATGGGAGATTGCATCCACAGAACGACCTGCCGCATTTGCGGAAGTACGGACCTCGTAGAGGTCCTCGACCTCGGTCGTACACCGCCGGCAAATGCATATCTCAAGTACGAAGATCTCGACAAGCCCGAGAAATCATACCCCCTAGTACTATATTTTTGTCGCAACTGCTCCCTTGTACAGCTGCTTGATGTGGTTGATCCTAGGATCCTCTTCAAGGATTACCATTTCTTGACGAGCGCCAGCGCTCCCGCGGTCGCACATTTCAGAAAGTATGCCTCCGAAGTCATCATCCCAAACCTTACAGATCCGTCCGATCTCGTTATCGATATCGGCGGCAATGACGGTGTACTGCTGAGCTATGTGAAGGACCATGCGCGTGTGCTCAATGTCGATCCGGCCGAGAACATGGCCCCTGTTTCAGAAGGAAGTGGCGTGTCTTTTTATCCAGCATTCTTTACATCGCGGACGGCCGATGACATCATCGCCAAGTATGGGAAAGCGCGGATGGTCGTTGCCAATAATGTATTTGCACACACCGATCCGATCCGCGATGTTTTTGAAGGGGTCGCTAAGCTCATTGGGAATGACGGGATATTTGTATTCGAGGTCCATTGGGTGAAGCACCTCATTGACCAACGATGTTTCGACCAGATCTATCATGAACACCTCTGCTTCTATTCACTACATGCAGCGAAGTATTTGATCGAGGCAACTGGCATGCAGGTATTCGATGTAGAAGTCGTCCCGACACAGGGACAATCACTACGCATCTACGCATCGAAGAATCGTCCTGCAAAAGATTCAGTCATCAAACTTCTTGAGATAGAGCAGGCTGCAGAATTGACGGATGAAAAAATGTTTCTCGGCTTTGGTAAGCGAGTGAAGGACAATAAAGAGAAGTTGTGCACGCTACTATTTGACTTAAAAGCGCAAGGTAAGCGTATCGTCGGATACGGCGCGCCCGCCAAGGGCAATACGCTCCTGAATTACTATGGGATCGGTCCGGATACACTCGACTATCTCACCGACACGACATCACTCAAGCAAGGTCTCTATAGCCCGGGCATGCATATTCCTATCGTAAGCCCGGAGCGTCTCATGGTCGATCGACCCGATTTCATCCTTCTTTTAGCTTGGAATTTCAAGGATGCCATTCTTGAAAAAGAAAGCAACCTTCGTGCACAGGGGACAAAGTTCATCATCCCGATTCCCGAAGTGCACGTTATCTAGTATATGAAAAGTCTTTTGTTGCTCTATGAATCGAAACAAGTTTCCATGCTCCCTAGCTTGCGAGCGCTTGTACCGATCGAAGAACAGAAAAATTTGACGATCATTGCACTCGGTGTAGATATCGAGCTCGCACTTCGTGAACAGAACATTCTCTTTGAAACCGGACGTGGTCTTCGGACGACCAGTCATGCCGATGCTTTGATGAAAACGGAAATGATCGGACGCAGCATACTTTCTGATCCCAGTCTTTCTTTTCTCTTGTATAGAGGGGTACCGCTCGCACATGTCCTCATGCCAGTTTTGCAAGACTACCTACTTTACCCACTCTATTTTATTGATATCCTCACCACGCTGATAGAAAGGCATCCAGAATGCGAACGGATCATAGTTCCTCCCTCGACCATCACCGTCCTTGAAACCGCAGGTATCATGGCACTACTTGAAACTTCCGCTGCAATGGATGCTGCCCGTTTGATCGGAAAGAAATATAACATCGAGATCCTCATGGTACCGACTGTTGAGTCACGGACGTTCTCGCCGCAAAACTATCTCGTTAACGCCCGCTTTTATTTCACGCGGCGTGTATTTGGATGGGTACTGTCCTTATTGAATACATTCGTGACCACATTTCGTCGACCGCAACACATACGCGTTCTCGTTACCGATTATTGGAAACATCTGTCGCCCCTTATGAAAAGGCTTCCGGAGAGCGAGCTCATGCTCCTCGATAGGAGCGAGGTACTTAATGCGGGCTTCCCGGCAATTTGGCGAAATCGAGTACAGTTCATACACATAGAAGACTTCCTCTCGCGTCAAATAAAAAAAGAAGCCTCAGTCCAAGCGGTGCGATTACTAGCAGAATGGCAAGACGTCGCTCATTCAAATATAGCGATCCAACAAGCAGTATTCCGTGGCCACGCGCTAGATAGTCTGCTTCGTACTGCAATCCACCATATGTTCATGGTGGGAGGGAGGCGCTCAATGCGAGTTATCGAAGGTTCTTATGCTCTCTACGAAAGAATGCGGCCGGATGTCGTTTTGGTGCGCGCAAGTCTTTCACTGCAAATACATTTCCCGATCCTTTGCTATGTTGCAAAGGTGTTCGGTATTCCATCCATAGAAATTCAGCACGGCCTGCTGTATCTGGGACCCGGCACATTCATCAACAATCCCGCGCCTGAATACATTGCTACTTACGGACCACTCACGAGTGCCGGATTCAAGCGATTTGGTTATACGAATGAACAGTTACTCAACACTGGTTCGCCACGATTCGACCAATACGAGATCTTACGGAAATCGGTGCGAGATTCGTCCAGTTCGACTAAGCTATTTACCATTGCCTGCATCGTACCGGCCGTACTCCCGCAATCATGGTCTGATACGTATGAGGTTGAGGATTATTTCAGACACATCGCCGCGGCTGTCGTTGATATTCCCAATATCCAGATAATCTTCAAGTTGCGACCAGGCGCAGAATACGAAGCGTTTTATCAACGTATCATCACGGAGCAGATGCGTGACGTTAATTTCAAAATAGCGCAGTACGAATCACTCATCGACGTTTTTGCAGAGGCGGATGTGGTCGCAACGATCTATTCGACGACAACCCTTGAGGGTCTCATTTCTGGACGACCAGTCGTCTACAACGGGACGCTGGAAATGCACGCGTGGCTTGGTCGCGAGTTCGAAGAATACGAACAGGCCGGAGCATTAATGATGGCGACGACGCCGCAGCGATTGAAAGAAATTTTCGAAATTCTAGCGCACGACCCACAACGAGGGGCGGAATTAGTCGCCAATGCCGACGCATTTATGAAGAAGAATTATTCTTTCGATGGAGGTGCGGCACAAAGGCTCGCTGACGATATTCGACGCTTGAAAGCCCGAAAGGATTCCGAAGAATGAGTGCTAGGCCTCAGCGTAGGCGATGAGCGTGTCCGTCTTATGAGCTTCTATAAGAATGCGCTCATAAGTACGCTCTATGTCGGTGCTGCGCAGGGCAGGAAATTTCTTCTGGCCACCCGGCTCTCCAGAGACGAGCCAGCCGATGTGATTAGCGAGTGGGTAGCGTTGGAATCCTTGTATCTCGATATTCTTGAAACCACCTGCCTGCAGGAATGCACGCAAGCTTTCTTTTGTATGAAGAATGAAATGTTCGCTCCAGAGCGAGAATTGTTTGAATGAATCCAAAGAAAAGAGTACATCGCGTGCATGCGGTACCTCGATGACGATTTTGCCGCCTGGGCGCAAGAGTTTCCGAGTCGCCGCGAGCGTTTCGAGTGGATCGGTAATATGTTCGAGTACATGAAAAAGCGTCGCTATGTCGAAACGGCTTTCGGGAGCTTCTTCCGGGACGCGATACATCTCATAACCGAGCGTGATGAGTTCTTTTCGGACATATTCTTGCGGCTCGATCCCAGAGATACTGTGTGAAGCCCTTTTGATCTGATCCATGAATCCTCCCGTGCCGCAACCGACATCAATGACATCTTTGCCGACAATGAGATCATGAAATTGTTTCGCGCGACGCTCGTCATCCTCGCGATATTTTTCAAGTGCCTCTGCCCGATCCTTCGCGCCCCAATATGAGCCGCCTTCGATGGACTCATAGTGCGCCATGTCCATATGATCGGAACGGTCCAGAAAAATGATTCCTGTCTCGGTATCGCGCAGGACACCGATATCATCGCGATCGCGCACGCGCGCCGAGAATTTCTCAAGACGCTTTTCGTCGATGAGACCGAGCTTGATGAGGTCGCACGCGATCTTGTTTTCCATTGTTAGAAGCGCTTCAACTTCTTACGCTGTACTTCTTCGATGTCGAGAACCTCTTTCTTTTTGTGGGTGAGTGCTGTGTGGGTCGCATGTAAGTCACGTACAAGTCGGCGCATACCATCGGGCTCGAGGGATGCCGCGTGATCGGTTCCTTTCCAGGTGCGGTTGAGCGTGAAGTGGCGTTCAATGATGGGAGCTCCGAGCGTGTATGCGGCGTTATCAATCGCGATGCCGTTGTGATGTCCCGAGAATCCTATTTCTTTGACGATATTGCCATACGTTTTCTTGAGGCGGACGATCTCAAGCAGCGCGACATCTTCGAAAGGTACTGGATAGCCTGAGGTGCAAGCGTACAAGACGACATCCTTGGCGCGGCCGTGCTTTTTCATAAAATCAACGATCTTTTTCTCTTCAGCGCGCGTCGTCATACCGAGCGCGATGTGAATTTCACCATTGTAGTGCTTCGCGAGGTATTCGAGCATGTCGAATCGTAAGTTGGAAGGTGAGCCGACTTTGATCATACGCGGCTGTAAGACGGCGATCTGCTTGGCCGAGGTCAAATCCCAGACCGAGCTCGAATACTCGATACCGAGACCCTCCGCATATTTCTTGAGCTTCGCGTGTTGGGCTGGTGTGAACTCAAGAAACTCACGATGAGCGCCGTACGTGTCGCCGTAGCTGTTGTCCGGATTGGGATGCGGTGCATTGTATTCTTCCGGCGTGAAAAGCTCTTTGTTGGTGCGCTTCTGAAACTTGACCGCATCAGCTTCGCAGAACGCTTTGGCGACCTGGATCATTTGCTTGGCAATTTCAAAATCACCCTTATGGTTCCCGCCGATCTCGGCGATGACGTAGGGTTTCTTATAGAGAGGTGCAGCAGTCTTTTTGGCCATAGAGGAACACTGTATCACTTTCCTTTTTCGCGTGCCAGAAGCAGCTTCTCGACCTCTACCCAATCTTCCGGTTCGTCGAGTTCAACCGCAAAATGCGGCGGCATCTCGTAGACACCGATCGAGCCCCCGAGGCGGTTCTTCTCACGCTCAAGCGTCTCTTTCTTTGTAATATAGAACGCACCGTTCTCCATAATCGTGCCTTTGAACTGCTGACGCATCGGCCGATTCTTGTAATCGTAATTGTGTGCGACCCCGTCGTCAGTCCAGAAGAACCGCTTCGTACGCACACCGGTCAGCATCGAGTCGTGATCGTTCTTGAGGAAATGATCGAGTGCGGCTTCGAGCTCTGCCTCGGTCGTGAGAGGAGATGTCGCCTGAATAGTGAAGAGAATGTCGAAGTCCGGCACTTCCTGCATAAAATGCATCATCACTGCGTCGGTCGTCGTGAGATCCTGTGCGAGCTCCTCCGGCCTCTTGATGACCTTCACGCCAAGTCCGAGCGATTCAACGACTTCTTTGATTTTCGGATCCTCGGTCGAGACATATACTTCTGAAATAGAAGGAGAATCAGTAGCCGCCTTAAGTACCCAGTAGGCGAGGGGCATTCCACCTATTTCTTTAATGTTCTTATACGGAATCGACTTCGAGCCACCACGAAGTGGAACAAGAGCAACAACCTTTTTTTTATGAGTTCCTTTTCCGATCATGTAGTAGTCTATTGACACTTAATGATAATTAATACATACTATAAGCAGGAAATAGACAAAAAGCAAGGGAGATCCACGTGAACATCTTGGCACTTACGACAATGTTCGCCGCGGTGCTTGGGCTCGCGGCCACGTTTCTCTATAGAAGATACCTTCTCGGGAAGTTAGGAGTTTTTACCGGAAAAGAAATATTGGTGGGACAATCGACAATTGCCGCTCTGATGTGCATCGCGTTTTTTGTCACGGTAGGTCCGTGGTGGAATACGTTCGCTCCTGAAAAGCAAAATCCATCTATTTGGTGGATCGGTCTCGGAATGACGACAATAGTTGGCTTCGTCATACAGTTCGCCAACATGCGTGTAGCGAGTCTTGCCGAAGCCTCGTTCACTGCGCCTATCAGTGCGATGACGCCAGGCCTCGTCCTCCTTTCGGCACTCATGATTGGAGAGAAGCCCGGACGCATTGGAATAATTGGCATCATCATTGTCGGAATCGGTACATTCATTCATGTGCGTGAAGGTGCATCGTGGCGCGAATATCTGAAGCCACTTTTTTTCTGGCGATTATTCTCGCCTGTTGAGAAATTGCCGGAAGCAGAGCGAAACAAGATACTCGCACTGCGATGGGCTTATGCGTCTGCGACGTGTGGAAGCATAGGACTGCTAGGTGACGGGCTCATCGCTCGTCACGGTGACATGATTCTAGCGGTCACGATCCAGCTTGTCGCATTCGCTCTCGGCTTCATGGTGTTCGTCCCGAATCGGACGAACGATGAAAGGTCCAAGAGTCGATTTTTTCCGCGTCTTCGGGCCAATGCACCGCGAATGGTGATCATGGGAATCGTCTACGGACTACCTTTCATCCTCCTAGGAGTTGCGTTCCGGCTTGCGCCGATCGCTTCTATCGGAAGTCTGAAGCGACTCTCGCTGGTCTTGATCGCAATCGGCGGTAGCCGGCTCTTGGGTGAACAATCGGGCACGCGACGTGTTCTGCTCTCTATGATCATCGTGGTTGGGGCAATTCTCATCAGCCTCGATCCGACTTCAGCGGTATTCATCGATTCGCTCGATGCACACCTGCAATGATCGCGAACAAACGACTTCAAAAGGGCGGCTTCGGCTGCCCGTTTTTTTATATAAAAATCGACACGTCGCGTTTCCAAGGAGACGAATTTTTGATAGACTCATCGACATGGAATCTGCTGTCAGTGGGCCCATACTCAAGACCTTCAAAGGCCTTATCCTCGACGCCGATGGCGTGTGGTTTTCGGGGCATGAGTATCGAACGGTCTTGGCGGATGGTTCGGTAGCGGTCATGAAAAAGCGACATTTTCATGATGCGCAAGGGTTGTCATTCTTGCGTGCACTTGGTCTCAAAGTCGTCTTCGCGACCGGAGAAGGCCAGCCACTCGATAGCATCATCGACAAAATCAATAAGATTCCATCGGCTGCATCAGGTGCCTGGGTACCGGTCGAACTATTCACGGGACAGCTCAACAAGGGTGGCAAGGTTGCATCGCTTGAAGCATGGCTCGCACAGCAAAACCTTACCTGGAGCGATTGCATCTATATCGGCGATGATCGCACTGACCTCGAAGCGATATTGAAAATAAAATCCGAAGGAGGAATTGTTGTCGTCCCTGCGGATGCGACACGGCTTGTAAAAAAGCTTGGCGACATTGTTCTCACCAAGGATGGTGGCGAGGGTGCGATACGGGAGTTCGCCGAGCTGGTGCTCGACGCGCGTGGGATCGATGAAGCGACGCTACCGGCCGCATAAGATTGCTATGGCAACACGCACACCAGATCGCAGTTCGCTCGATATCCTCGCACATACCTTTCGCGGCTATCTCTGGTATTTCATCGCGGTCACCGCCCTCGGGACGCTGACAGCACTTATCGATGGCGTCTCGATCGCTTCGATCATTCCCATCGTCTCGTTTCTCATTCCGAGTACTGCTACGGTCAGTACTACCGTGACACACGTCATGCAGGTCACTTTCTCTATCCTGCACATACCGTTCAAGTTCTTCTTCATGTTGCTTTTCGTCTCGTGTCTCATCATAACGCGCGCCGTCTTGATGGCACTCTTCGTTCTCTTGCGCGGCATCGGGTCGGGACGTTTCTTGTCGTATCAGATCGATTCAACCTATACATCATTGCTTAATGTCCGCTGGCAATTCGCATTGCGGGAAAAGGCCGGACATTTACAAAACATCGTCCTCTGGGATACGAAACGTGCGGGACAGCTCCTCGACGGCATAGTGCAATTCCTCCAGTCGGTGACCGGATTTCTCATTTACCTTGCATTAGCGGTCTTCATTTCGCCGTTCGTGACCTTCTTGGCACTTGGCGCGGGCGCAGTACTCATCTTTATTCTGCGGCCCTTTATGTATAAGACGCGGCAGTTTGCCGACGAGACGGCACGGCTCGAGAAGGATATTGCGCAGCACATCGGCGAGCACATCCAAGGATTCAAGACCGTTAAAGCTTCTGGTGTCGTCCCCCAAGCGCTCAGCGTTGCACGCGCCTACCTCACACGCTTCCGCGAGCTTGCAGTGCGAGCGATATTTGTCCAGAGCCTCGGATCTATTTTCATACAACCCTTTGGGTTCATCTTTGCGATGGGCGTCTTCGCGTTCAGCTACTATTCAGGCAATTTCAATATCGCTGCATTTGCGGCGACTTTGTATCTCATCCAGAAGATCTTCGTCTATTTAGACTCCACACAATCGTCATTCAGCATGGTGATACAGTACATTCCGTTTGCCGAGAGCGTCCTCTCTTTCAAAGCGCGCACGTACGCAGAACGTGAAGAAGATGCGGTAGGGGCGCAACACTTTGCATTCGAAAAAGACATTGTATTTGACAAGGTATCGTTGCGGCACGAAGGCGGCGCGGAGGCGCTCTCCGACGCCTCATTCGTCATCAAAAAAGGTCAGTTCGTTGGTATTGTGGGACCGTCAGGAAGTGGCAAGACATCGCTCGCTGATCTCTTACTGCGCCTCTTCACCCCGACAACGGGCACGATCAAGGCCGACGGGATCTCAATCTCGAATATCCGAATGAGTGAATGGCGACGATCGATCGGCTACGTCTCGCAAGATTCATTCCTGCTCCATGCTTCCATTCGCGAGAATATTCGTTTTTACGATGAATCCATCACCGAGGCAGATATCGATCGTGCGATCCGCGAAGCACAGCTGTTTGATTTCATCAAGTCGCTACCGGAGGGACTCGATACAATTCTCGGTGACCGTGGTGTGACGCTCTCCGGTGGCCAGCGCCAACGAGTCGCGCTCGCCCGTACGCTCGCTCGGCACCCCTCGATATTGGTAATGGATGAAGTAACAAGTGCGCTCGACTCGGAGTTGGAAGAACAAATACAGGCAGTTATCAGTGAGTTGCACGGGTCTATAACGCTCGTGGTTGTTGCACATCGTGTCTCGACGGTGGTCAATGCCGATGAGATCATCGTATTGAAAGATGGGGTCACCATGGAACAAGGTGCACCATCGGCCATGCTCAGCAATCCCGATTCCTATCTTTCCCGTATTGTCGGGCTTCAAGGAGGGAATCAAGACGCGAATCGCTGAAGCAGAGAGTTCGTGTATAGTTCCAATATGGGGCGACGCATCGTCATACTATCGTACGATTTCGGAGGTGAAAATATCCATAGCCGCGAAATAATGGAGCGCAAGCTTGCGCGCGATGGACGTGCTGATGCAACGGTCCTCTATATCAACTGGAGTCCTAAGCGTGAGCACATTACACTTTCCGATCGAATACAAGTCGAAGCACTGCGGGCACGATTCCCAAAGTCCCGACCACTATACGATCTACTCTTTATATTTTTTGCTCCGAAGATAGTCTCAGACAGTGGTTTCAAGCCCGACGAGATACTCATCTCGGATTTCAGTTTGGTATGGGCAGCGATGCGCGTGCGCGCACGAGTTGGTGGACGCGTCATCTTACAGTTGAATGGATTACCTCATCAGCTTGCCGCGACACGCGGCTTTGTGCACTTCATCTATTATCGTTTGAACGAAAAGTTTACTGCGCGCTTTGTCGATACCTTTGTCGCCATCAACGAGACAACACAGCGGTATCTTATTGAGCTCGGTGTCCCATCCGATCATGTAGAGGTGCGTGCGCCCAATGTCATCCGAGCGGACATGTCGTTCATCCAGTCGGCAGTGCGCGGCCGTGTACGAGACGAGCTTCGTATCACGCACGATACGCCCATACTCCTCGCCGTCGGGCGGCTTGAGCCGGAGAAAACATTCGATGAATTGCTCCATCTTTTCGCGACCGCATCTATTGATACCCGACTCATTATTGTGGGGGAAGGGAAGTTACATGACTCACTGCAAAAGCTTACAGATGAACTAGGTATCAGAGACAGAGTTTTCCTTGTGGGCCACAAGGACCGCTCCAAGATATGGAACTATTACAGAGATGCAGATGCGTTCGCACTGATCTCAAAAAGTGAAGGCCTCGGCCTCGTCTTATGGGAAGCGATGTATGCGGGAGTACCCGTCATTGGCCGGCCTGTTGGCGGCATCAAAGAGACGATCGGCGAAGACGGTCTGCGGGGATTCTTCTGGGATACTCCGAATGGCGCAGCAGCATTTGGCGAGAAACTTGAGCGGTGCTTCAAAAAGGAACATGAAGTGCAGGAAATGGTGGAACGTGCGAAAGTATATGTGAAGAGTCAGCTTGGAATCGTTGATGTATGACTACTATCATTACAACCAGTTGGGATGATGGCGATGCGCTCGATGAGCGCCTTTCCGATCTACTCGATCGATACGGGGTCAAAGGCACATTCTATATTGCGCGTGACTACCGCAAGCATCGCATAGCGGACGATGTGATTAAACGTATCGCGCAGCATCACGAGATTGGTGCACATACACTCACGCATCCGAATCTTATGCAAATCTCGCCTGAAAAACGCCGACAGGAAATAGAATGGAGTAAAGCGTGGCTCGAAGATATTGTCGGGAAGGAAGTTCCACTCTTTTGTTATCCGGGAGGAAAGTTCGACGATGCGGTTGTCGAGGCGGTGCGCGCGGCGGGCTTCCGTGGCGCGCGTACGACGCAAAAAGAGGCGGGAGAATTGTCTACTGACCCGTTCCGCTTTGGTGTGAGTGTGACGCTCTATCCGAAGCCATTCACTCAGTACGATCATGCGATCGCCGGATATCGGCGATTGCTCGAGCCTTTGGGCACGGGTGTTCCGAATTTTCTTCAAGCTGAGTTTTTACAGCTGCAGCATTCATGGGAGACATATGCACGTGCACTTTTCGATGAGGTGCACGCACGAAGCGATATCTTCCACCTCTATGGACACTCGTGGGCAAACACGCGCTATGGCATGTGGCCGGTACTCGAACGCTTCTTGGCATATATAAGCAAGCGAAGGGATTGCATATACCTCACCAACAGTGAAATGTTGGAACGGTTGTCATAGGCACACACGGGAGGTATTGTTCTTATCCATGAAGCAGACAGGTAAGCCAAAGAAAGCCAAAGAGGGAACTAAGCCCTCGGCGAAGCCCCGATCAAAGACCCAATGGGTCATGGTCTCTGGTGGATTCGACCCCATACATATCGGCCACGTGCGCATGTTTGAGGCGGCGCGCAAACTGGGGAGTAAGCTCGTGGTCGTCATCAACAACGACAATTGGCTGCACACGAAGAAGGGTCATGTGTTCATGCACGAGAAGGAGCGTGCGGAGATCATCTCGAACTTTCCATTTGTCGATAAGGTCGTTCTCACTTCGCACAAGAAAGATGACCCTGATCGGAGCGTGGTGCGCGAACTTGCGCGGTTGAAGCCCGTCATCTTCGCCAATGGCGGCGACCGTGATACGAAAGATGCAAAAAACAAGAATTCATCACTCAATCCCGAACAGCGCTATTGCCTCGAACACAACATCAAGATGGTTTTCAATGTTGGACGCGGCGGGAAGGTGCAGTCGTCATCATGGATGATCCGCGATGCGAGCCGCAACTTCATGCGCTCGGTTCGCCCGTGGGGATCATTCTACGGTTGGGATGCAGGAAAGCGCTGGAAGCTCAAGACGATATACATCGATCCGAAAAAGCGCTTGAGCCTGCAGTATCATCATCATCGAGCGGAACATTGGATGCTCGTCGAAGGTGATGCGACGGCGACCATCCACGATACAGATGGCGCGGCGCGGCGGATACAGATGCAGGTAGGTGTACCACTGTTTGTCGATGTGAAGGCAATTCATCGGCTCGAGTCGAAGAAAGGTGGCGTAGTCGTCGAAATAGCACTCGGGGAATTCGATGAGAACGACATCGTACGTATCGAAGACGATCACGGCCGTGGCTAGTCGAGACTCTAGCGTCCCGTGAGTGACGTGGTACAATCCCACCCATGTCACTTCAAAAAATATTGCGATGGGTCGTTATCATTGGCATATTCGCCCTCCCCTTCGTACCACTCATTGTCTCTACGTCGCTCTTCTTCCCCTATATCACCGGCAAGAATTTCACCTTTCGCATCATTGTTGAGCTCATCGCCGGCGCGTGGCTCGCGCTTGCGCTTATGGACCCACACTATCGTCCGAAGCGTGGCTGGATCCTCGGAGCATTCGCACTTTTTATACTGGTCATCGCTCTCGCCGACGCGCAGGGAGTGAACCCCTTTAAGAGCTTTTGGAGCAACTATGAACGCATGGATGGTTGGGTGACGATCGCACATCTCTTCGTCTATTTCGTCATCGCATCGGCCGTGATGAATACCGAAAATCTCTGGCGCGCACTCTTCCTGCTCTCGGTATGGATCTCCTCGTTCTTGAGCGGGCTTGGACTACTTCAGATATTGGGTTTGGTGAACTTCGGCTCTGGCGGCACGGGGCTCTCCGCCCGTATCGATGTGACATTCGGCAATCCGATATACCTCGCGGTCTACATGCTCTTCAATATTTTTATCGCAGCACTTTTGTGGTCACAGGAAGGGCGTCAAGGCTGGAGTGTGAAGGAGCGATATGCACTGCCCGCAGTACTACTCCTTACCGTTGCAACCATTCTGATTCCACAGCAGGGTCAAGCCCTCCCCGTTCTTGGTGGTCTTACACTTGCGTACATCATATTCGTCCTCCTTATCGAGGGGCTCATGCTCCTGCCCCAGCGGTATCTGTTCTCGGTTATCATCCTTATCGATACGTTCGCACTCTTCTTCACAGGCACCCGCGGCACTATGATCGGTCTCGCACTCGGCGCCGTCGTTACCTCTGTGCTCCTCATCATTATGATGAAGAACAAAAATATAACGCGCCTCGCCGGTGGCATTCTTGCACTCATTCTTGTTTTTGGTGGTGTGGTATGGATCGCGCGCGACAGTGCGTTTGTACAAAAAGTCGGCTTCCTCGATCGCCTCGCTACCATTTCAAGTGACGACACGACCATCCAATCGCGCATCATCAACATGGAGACAGCCTGGAATGGTGTCAAAGAACGCCCGATACTCGGTTGGGGACAGGAGGATTACGCGATCGTCTTCGACAAATACTACGATCCGCGTATGTATGCCGATGAACAATGGTTCGATCGAGTGCACAACATAATCTTCGATTGGCTCATCGCTGGTGGTGTGGTCGGGCTCGCGAGCTACCTTTCTATTTTCGCTGCGACGCTCTGGGTGCTCTGGCGTAAGAATAAATCAGGTGGCCACACATTCACGGTTGCCGAACGAAGCATTATCACCGGACTTTTGGCCGGATACTTCTTCCACAACCTAACCGTTTTCGACAATGTGACGAGCTACATACTCTTTGGTACTGTTCTTGCTTATATCGCGTGGCGTACAGATTCTAAAGACAATGCACCACCAATCATACGCGGTGATCTCGTGCCGAACGCCGCCTCTCCCTTCATTGTAACGATCACTATTGGACTCGGACTGGTTGCTGTTTGGGCAATAAACTGGAACGCGCTCCAAGAAAACGTCACACTACTTAACGCACTCACATCACCCAATCTCGCAACATTCGAGAAAGCGATATCGTATGGCACGTATGGCACACAAGAAGCTCGCGAGCAGCTCGCGCAAATTGCAGCACAGGCCGCCGCGGCACCGTCGCAAAACGTCTCCGATGCGGTGAAGCAACAATTCTTCACCACTGCCATCAATCAGATGCAGCTGCAAGAAAAAGCATCGCCCTTAGATGCGCGATTCCCACTATTCACTGGCACCATTGAGGATTCTTTTGGTGATTACGCCGATGCCGCACAGGCATTACAAGCGGCTCATGAGCTTTCGCCCAACAAGCAGAGTATACTCTTCCAAATAGGTTTCAATCAGCAAGCACTCAATGATCTCAGTGGTGCCGAACAAACGTTCAAACAAGCCTATGAACTCGATATACATGATCAAATGGCTCTCGGCTACTACATCGAAGCCGCGGTTCGCGCTGGCGATGATGCCACCGCACAAAACCTCCTCACACCCTCCGCGCGTACTTCAAGTAGTGTCGTGACGCAACGACTTGCATCAGCCTTCGCATCTCGTAACGCCTACAGCAAAATTATTCCGATTTGGAGCGCATACCTCGCAGCAAATCCCACCGACGTGAACGCGTATACAACGCTTGCGGCAGCATACTTCCAAACGGGGAATACTAGCGATGCAATTACAACCTTACAGGCACTTGGCAAGGCAGTGCCGTCCTCTGCTGCTCAAGCCGAAAGCCTCATTCAAGAGATACAGGGTGGTGCGATCAAAAAATAGTACGTGGGTTTGTTATTGCACAAAATTAATCCGCGCATATACTGAGGTGGTGAGTGCCACACATCCGTGTGATTGTGTAGTACCTAAAACGTGAAAGTTGCCAAATGCCGCCTGCAAGGGCGGTTTTTGGTTGTGTTATGATTGCCCGATGACAAAAGCAATCACTTTGGAAGAGGTAGGAGTCAGCTTGAAAGAAGTGGGGGAAATGCTTACACATGTCGTCAGCCATATAGCGACGAAAGAGGATCTTGGGGAATTAGAAGAGAGATTAACGAATAAGATTGAGGGGGTCGATTCTCGCTTAGATACTGTAGAAAAGCGCTTGAGTGTTCAAATACAAGCGCTCGATTCACGCTTCGGTGCGCACGAAAATCATGAGCTTGATAAGCGGAATGCAGCTCGAAGTCCGTGTCGATACGCTTGAGCAGAAGGTACTCGCGCGCAAGTAAGGGTGGAAATCATCAAAAAGAGGAGCTTAAAACCTCCTCTTTTCTCTTTATTGCGCTGTTTTTGCCTCATGCTACCTTTATTGCAGATATTCAAGATATAAAAAGACGCAGCGCGGAGGGCGGCGGCACTCACATAAGACTTTCACTTTGGAGCTCGCACCCGTCCTCCGCATTGCGCCGTTTTGATTTGAACGTACAACGACATACACAACAAAAATATTCGAACGAACTAAAATATTTTTGTAAGAAATGATCCTCCGTGATTTATAAAATAAAAAGTTATCCACATATATGCGCATCATGTACTACGATGCACGTCATGAGTGTAATAATGAATGAGTAAACGCATCTTCGTGCAACATTGCATGCAATGCGGGTCGAACTTAACCACTCACAAAACATTTACATCATATGGCAGCTAAAAAGCGAAAGACAGCGAAGAAGGCAGCGAAGAAGCGCCGCTAGTGTCTAGAAAAATCCCCGCGTCTGACGCGGGGATTTTTCGTTTTATCACGCCGAGCGAGGAACGAAATGAAAGCAAGCTTTCATTTCGTTCGAGCGATGGCGGGACACAGGATATGAAACTAGGGCTTGCCTTGAAGTTTTAATACCTTTTATATACTCGTAGACGGACCGTCGCAAAAAAGAACGTTTTGGGGTAGGATGACGCGATGGGATTTTGGAATCAAATCGTCGGAGATGAGAATGCTGCGGCTCTAAAGCGTGCTGAGCCGATAGTTGCAAAAGTGAACGATTTGGAGCCACGTTTTAAGGATCTTTCTGACGAGGCTCTCAAGCTCGTGACTATCGAATTCAAAGAGCGTCTCACCGCAGGTGCAACCTTAGACGAGCTTGCACCGGAAGCTTTTGCTGCCGTACGAGAAGCCGCACGACGCACCCTTGGCCAACGGCACTTCGACGTGCAGCTCATCGGTGGGATGATTCTCCATAACGGAGATATTGCAGAAATGCGTACCGGCGAAGGCAAGACGCTTGTCGCGACTCTGCCAAGCTACCTCAATGCGCTTACGGGCAAGGGTGTACATATAGTCACTGTCAACGATTATCTTTCTCGACGTGATGCAGCATGGATGGGTGCGGTTTATCACGCACTCGGACTTTCGGTTGGCGTCATCAATCATGAAGCATCATATGTGTATGATCCTTCGCACGTGACTCGGGAAGATATCAAAACAGAAGATGAGGTTGGCAGCTTCAAGGTCATGCACGATTTCCTCCGTCCTGTTAGTCGTCACGATGCCTATGCCGCCGATATTACCTATGGTACAAACAACGAATTCGGCTTCGATTATTTGCGTGATAGCCTCGAATATGAACCGGAAAAGCTGCGTCAGCGACTTCCACAAGATGGCGCATATCACTTCGCTATTGTTGACGAGATCGATTCGATACTCATCGACGAGGCACGGACGCCACTCATCATTTCGGCACCGGTGGCTGATGCAGAATCTCTCTACGCACGCTTCGCCACCATAGCAGCGCATCTCATACCCGAAGATGATTACACGATCGACGAGAAGCATCGACAAATAGCGCTCACGGATGCCGGTATCGAGAAGGCGGAGAAGGAGTTGGGGATCGAGAATATCTATACCGACGCGGGCATTAAATTTGTCCACCACCTAGAGACGGCAGTACGCGCGCAGGCTATTTATCGACGCGACAAAGACTATGTTGTCCACGGCGGGGAAGTAGTCATTGTGGATGAGTTGACTGGTCGTATGCAGCCGGGGAGAAGGTGGTCCGATGGTCTGCACCAAGCTATTGAGGCAAAAGAAGGCGTCACCGTCCAGCAAGAGTCGCGCACATTTGCCTCTATAACATTTCAGAATTATTTCCGCCTCTACGAGAAACTTGCCGGTATGACGGGTACTGCTATCACTTCCTCTGAAGAATTCTATAAGGTGTATGGACTCAACACGGTTGTCGTACCCACCAATCGCACATCGAAACGCATCGATGATGAAGACCTTATTTTCCAGAGTGAGAACGGCAAGATGCGTGCCATCGCGAAGACGGTCAAGGAACTCCACGAGAAGGGAACTCCGGTCTTGATCGGTACTGCGTCTGTCGAGAAGAACGAATTACTCTCGGCATATTTCAAACAAGAAGGTATTCCGCACGAACTTCTGAATGCGAAAAATCATGAGCGCGAGGGCGAGATTATCGCGCAAGCAGGAAGGAAGGGTGCAGTGACTATTGCAACCAATATGGCGGGACGCGGTGTCGATATAAAGCTCGGTGGCAATCCAAGTTCAGAAGTTGAATATGCTACCGTTCGGGATTTGGGTGGATTATTTGTACTCGGCACGGAGCGCCATGAGGCTCGTCGCATCGATAATCAACTTCGTGGTCGTTCGGGTCGTCAGGGAGATCCCGGCAGGACACAATTCTTCGTTTCGCTTGACGATTCGCTGATGCGCGTATTCGCATCAGACACACTCAAGCGCGTCATGGGCACGTTCAAGATTCCTGAAGATGAGCCGATATCCAATGCAATGATCACGCGTTCACTCGAGAAGGCACAAACCAAAATAGAAGAACTCAATTTCGATGCACGCAAGCACGTGCTCTCGTACGATGATGTATTGAATGTCCAACGTCAGAGCGTGTATGGTCGACGTCGCGCGCTTTTGACCGGTGATGCCGTTACGATCGATACAGAACTCAATTCGATCGGAGGCGAGGACAAATCATTCTACCAACTTCTTGAAGAGAAGCGGCGCGAATTTGGAGAATCATTCTATCCAAACACTCGGCGACTTCTCTTGCAGACGATTGACTTCCTTTGGGTAGATCATCTCGAAGCAATGGAGTATCTTCGTAGTAGTGTCAATTTGCGTGCATATGGTCAGCGAGATCCACTCGTCGAATACAAAAAAGAAGGACTCAATCTATTCCATGCAATGGAAGCAGCATACAACACTCGCATACGGGAGCTCATACCTCAGGTGACAGTGAATCCGCAGACACCTGTGCCAGGGACACAGGAAGGGGAGGCGATTCGCCGGGCGGCAATTGCAATAACAGCGTCCACAGAAGATAGTAAGAAAGAATACGGACGTAACGAACATGTCACCATTACGAATGGATCTGAGATACAGGAGATGAAGTATAAGAAAGCGGAGCGACTGATTGCGAGCGGGCAGTGGCGTCTCGTGGAAAAGACCTAGATTCAAAAGGCTGCCTGGGGATAACACATCCGGACTATAGTACCTAATCCGTTATATCGTCTCTCCGATACACGCATATCGGATTCCGAGATATCCATATATATCAATGAAATCTCGGCATTAGGAATTCTAGGCATTCTAACAATCCTTCAAGTACTTCTGAGGTCATCGCAGACCTACAGGGTACCGCTTGGAAAGATGTTTGAATTTGTTACAGTATCAAAATGACAGATGAGTATGAGACTACAATAGGCCTTGAGGTGCATGCAGAGCTGAAGACCAAGACAAAGATGTTTTGCTCGTCTAAGAACGATCCAGATGAGACGAGGCCGAATATGAATATCTGTCCGGTTTGTCTTGCACACCCTGGGACGCTGCCGGTGCCCAACTGCGAGGCACTAGAGCTTGTTTTGAAGGTTGGTGCCTCTCTCGGCAGCACACTGGCCGATTACACGGAATTTGACCGTAAGAATTACTTTTATCCAGACCTTCCCAAGGGCTATCAAATAAGTCAATTCGAATTTCCATTAGTCGCCGGCGGAAGCCTTAATGGCGTTGAGATCACACGCATACATCTCGAAGAAGACACCGCAAGCTCAATACACGATGACAATACTGGTACGACCCTTATCGATTACAACAGGTCAGGCGTGCCTTTGATGGAGCTTGTGACTGAGCCCGTCATGCACAGCGCCCAAGAGGCGGGGGACTTTGCGCGAGAGCTGCAGGTTCTGCTACGGACGCTTGGTGTCAGCGAGGCCAATATGGAGAAGGGTCAGATGCGCGTAGAGGCCAATGTTTCAGTTGCCAAGAAGGGGACTCGGAGTGCTGCATACGTCGAGATCAAGAATCTCAACTCCTTCAGAGCAATGGAGCGTGCTGTCGCCTATGAGATTAAGCGTCAGCAGGGAATGCTTGATCGTGGCGAGATCCTTACCAAGCAGACGCTCGGATGGGATGAGGCAAAGCAGGAGACGTTCCCACAGCGAAGCAAAGAAGGCAGTGCAGACTACCGTTACTTCCCAGACCCCGATATTCCATCACTTCGTCTTTCCGAGATACCATATTACAAGCCATCTCGGATACAATCGAGTTTGCCAGAGCTACCAAACCAGAAGCGCGTACGATACGAAAGTCTCGGTATTAATCCAGAAGATGCTCAAATGTACGTGAATCAAAAAATACTCGGCTCATTCTTTGAGGAGGTTATCGCGAACGAGACTGATAGCACGAAGATCAAACTTGCCTCCAACTATATCGCCAATGATCTGGTGAAAATAATCCGAGATTCTTCCAGCCGAGATACGGAATCAAAGGAAATAATTGAAATATCGGTACCAATTTCGGCAGATTATTTCAGATCAATAATCGATCTCATTGCGAGCAATAAAATATCTTCCCGTTCAGGCAAAGATCTCTTGAGGCTTACGATCGAGGAGAACCGACAACCTGAAGAGCTGGCGAAAGAGAGAGGCCTTATGATGCAAAACTCGGCTTTCGACCTCGACGCATTGATTGCAAAGATAGTAGCTGATAATCCGAAGGTTGTGGGAGAATACAAATCTGGTAAAGATTCGGTCCTTGAATTCCTTGTTGGGCAGGGCATGAAGGCATTGCGAGGATCAGGTGACCCACAAGCCTTGCGCAAAGCTTTTCTTAGCAATCTGAAGCATTAGAATCAATTCCCGAATCTTCTGACCTTAAGGACGTTCTTATTGTGCACCATTGAGGCGAGCACACTCGAACAGTATCGAGTATACTCTACCTTATATGGTTGAAGAGATACCAGTAGGCGATAGTACATATGTCTCGTCTAAGCGAGCATCAGAAATAAGCGCATATGCACAAGATTACATCGGCCAGCTTGCTCGGGCGGGTCACATTGCGGCGAAAAGAGTCGGAGGACTCTGGTATATCGACATGAATTCTTTGGAAGCTTACAGATCAAATCCGATCGCAAACCAAAGAGACCATAGGTCTAAAGAAAATGGCTATCAAGAGGACCAAGATACAGAAGCACTCGTATCATTCGATGGAAAAAACTATATCTCGGCTAGTCGAGCATCGAAATTGACAGGTTATAACCAAGATTATGTCGGCCAACTAGCACGATCGGGCAAATTACTCGCAAAGCAAGTCGGCAGCCGTTGGTACGTGGAACGAGATGGTTTACTGGCTCATAAAAAAGAAAAAGACTCCTTATTAGCAGCAGTGCAGGCGGATGCCGTCGGGATTGGGCTATATTCGCCTACACCAGTTCTTACTGATGATCATCTTGACATTCAGGAAATGCCGTTACTCCAATACTCCCCCGAATCAAGAGACTTAAGACCGATTTTGCGTTCTAAAGATACTCACGATATAGAAATAAAGAGACAATCTAACGAATATAGCCAGAAGGGACAAAATTCAGAGACATTTGAAGATATCGGAAGCAAGAAAAGTATTAAAATAGGATCACAAGACGACAAAAAAACACCTCCAGAGAACTTCAAAAACAATACGAAGAAAGAATCTCAAAAGAATCTCATTTATCTCGCTTTTGGGGGATTCCTGTTGTTATTAATGGGATTGGTTCTCGTTTTAATTTTAAAATTGAAGACTCCTTCGGAAAAAAATTCGAATATAGTAATTATCGCAAGCGAGAATGCATTAAATCAGCTGACAAGATCCTTTGAAGACACATTTTCACCTGAACTCCAATATAAAAGAGATTGATTTACTCGCCATGAAAGAATATCTAATAAAATATAGTAATTTCGTTTATACGGACGAGTAAATAAATGTAGAATAGGATTGATAATTATTACTCGTGTAGACGAGATCCTATCTCCACGAAGCATAGATGCACTATAAAGTAGGGCATCTCGAGTAATATCTTTTCGAGACCCATTCACAATAGGATAAGTTTCAGTTTAAATTGAACTCAAAATTTTAAAAATCTCTATTATTTCTCGACCCACATCATTCCGAGTCGTAATAAAAAACAAATTAAGTGTAAGAAATTCTTATCCCCAGATTTCCAAGAAGATAAAATTATATAAACGAATTATCTAGTAATATATTAATGATATCGTGTTGCCGACCTGCTCATGAGTGACGATTTATATTTTGAAGGACTTAAATATATTTCCGCAAACGAAGCGGCAACCTCTTCGGGGTTTACACGTGATTATATTGGAAGACTTTGTCGCGCCGGAAGAATTCGTGGAAAAAGAATTGGTAAAAATTGGTATGTCGATAATACATCGCTGCAATCTTTTTTGATCTCACAAGAATATCTACGAGGCAAGCGTCGTGAATCATTGGTACAAGAACGAACATCCGAATATCAACAAGCTCAAGCAAATGGAGTTATAGCTCGTAGCATTCAACCAGTAGCTAAAGCTTCTTGGGGACCAAGCTATAAAGCCCCGAACCCGCATAATTTTTCAGGGATTGATATCAAAGCTGCTCATAACTACGAGTTTTTTAATAAGAGTACAAAATCGCACGAGAAAATTTCCGCCGGATTGGACTCCCTATTAAAAATTCCGGCAGGTGTCGGGCATGCGGCGCTGCAGGTTAGCCATATACCTGTGTCGAATGCACTTCCGTTTATAGATATTGTACATAAAATGACGGCGCTGCTTGCGATTTCGATCATTGCATTTGGGGCATATGCCATGGTGAATCCTCAGGGAGCGTCACTGGTGCTGAATAATGTTCAGAAGGATATCGCTCGTACAATGGGTATAGAAGCTACTCCCGTTGCCGATGATTCATCGGGTAGGTTACTTGCCGCTGTTGCCAGTCCCACGAATCCGATCTCATCCATTGAACAAGTGTTCGAGGGGATTGCTCGTTCCATCAACACGAATGCCAATGCATTTCTGTATGCTGTCATCCCTGGCATGATGCCTCAAGATAGTGTGAGTGCAGGACGTGGCACAATCGCATTAACTGTAACGTCCTATGATCCTGTTACTCAGCACGATACTAGTAGCGGGACCTCATTGGCGCAGTCCAACACGCAGCCAATTCCACAAGCAAGCACGACGCTCGTTACAGCTTCAATCCCCATCCCGACAACGAGTCCCGTACATACGAATCCCTCACCTGCGACAGTCGTTACCAACACACTGCCAGTTGTGGTTCGTACTATTGAGACGGAGCGTATTGTGAATGAGGGAGGTGTCTCTGAGAATGAACTCACAGAACGTTTACAAGAACTGAACAATTCTCTGACGGCAAGCATCTACAGACTTTCAGGTGCGAATACTCAAGTGATCGGTCAGAACTATAATGTCACTGCACAAACGAATGCGATCGATCAGCTTACTGGTACGGCGATCTCAAATCCTACGATAACTGGTGGATCAATATCAAATACATCTATCGCTGCATCGGACTTGTCAGTCTCGGGGAATGCCACGTTCGCTTCCATTGTTGCTGGCACTTCGACATTCACGGGGCTCTCACTCACCTCAACCAACTGTTCAGGACTAGGCAACGGTGGCAAGCTTACGACAGATGCATCGGGGAATATTATATGTGGTGCCGACCAAGGGGGTGCAGGCAGCACAGTCGCTGGAACAAACGGACAAGTCCAGTTCAATGCTTTTGGTGGTTTTGGTGCAAGTTCTAATTTTTCTTACTCTACAACTACCAACACACTCACATCCGTCAATGCATCGACGACGAATGTATCAATCTCAGGGACGGCGTATCTCGGTACTGGCACCACGACCGCGAGTAACGGATTCAATATCAACACCGGGTGCTTCGCCGTGAATGGTACCTGTATCACCGGAAGTGGTGGCGGCACTTGGGGCAGCATCACGGGCACGCTCTCGAATCAAACCGATCTCCAGAATGCACTCAACGCCAAGCTCTCGCTCGCAAGCTGGTTTGCGACGACGACTGACGCACTCGCGCAAGGAACGACCAATAAATACTTCTCCAACGCACTCGCACAAGGAGCAATATCGGTCTCGGGGCTTCCACTTACCTATTCAGCAGGTGTCATTGGTATCAATCAAGCATCAGGATCACAGAACGGCTTCCTCGCTTCGACTGATTGGAATTCCTTCAACAACAAAATCTCTTCAAGTTCCTTGAGCGCAACATATCCGCTCAGCTACAACAGTGGCACCGGTGTCTTCAGTACCGCCTTTTCAACAACAACAGCTAATACATTCAATGCCACCAACATATTCAACGGTGCTACTACACTTACCAACGCAACCTCTACCAATTTCTTCTCAACGATTGCATCGTCGACGAACCTCTTTGCACAAACCGCGAGTCTCGGATCACTCACGCTCGGACTCGGCACCACGACCGCGAGTAACGGATTCAATATCAACACCGGGTGCTTCGCCGTGAATGGTACCTGTATCACCGGAAGTGGTGGCGGCACTTGGGGCAGCATCACGGGCACGCTCTCGAATCAAACCGATCTCCAGAATGCACTCAACGCCAAGCTCTCGCTCGCAAGCTGGTTTGCGACGACGACTGACGCACTCGCAGAAGGCAGTACCAACCACTACTTCACGAATGGTCGTGTGCAGTCATATCTTGATACCTTGAACAAGGGTTACTTCTTCTCAACCACCTCCGCCAACTACTGGGGTTCCGCGCAAGGTTATCTGACCTCGCTTGCTGGCGCTGCCTCCTCCACACTTCTTCTCGACAACAACACATTCAGTGGCAACACAATCTTTAGTACTGGTTTGATGTCGCTCGCCTCCACCACCATCGGTAGTGGCACGCAAGTAGGCGGTCTCACGATAAGTGGCGGTGCCACGACAACTGGTAATGCGTATTTCGGCGGCACTGGCAAATTCGCGAGTGCACTTAGCTTGGGCACCGTCTTAAACTGTGTAGGAAGCCAAGCACTGCAGACCGACAGCAATGGCAACATCTCTTGCGGCTCCATCTCAACGGGTGGTTCTTCTACGGGAGGTGGCTGGTCAACCAACAACATCGGCCGCGTCTCACTCGCAACCACGAGCGATCTCGTGGTCGTCGGTGCTTCCACCACTCCCTATGCGAAGTTCACGATACTCTCAGGCTCAAACGCAACCACCACACTCGCACTCGTTGCAAACTCAGGACAAACCGCCAACATCCTCGACATCTACGGTTCGGCTGGTTCACTCTCTTCCGTCCTCACTGCTGGAGGCTCCCTTGGCCTCGGCACCACCACCCCCGGCTCCTTACTCTCACTCAACAACATCGCGAACTTTACTGTGGCGACGTCGACGTTTTATTCAACCGGCGGCATCAATATCAAGGCTGGGTGTTTTAGTGTGAATGGTAACTGTCTCGGATCGAGTAGCGCAAGCACCACCCTCCTCTCCGACACCAACACATTCTCGGGCAACGACGTCTTCTCGAAGCCGCTCTCACTCACCTCCACAACAGGCACGACGACACTCGCTGCGGGTCAAGGCTTCACGATCGGCTCTTCTCAACTCGTTTTGCAACAGGGAAGCGGATTTGTAGGAATCGGGACAAACGCCCCCACACAAGCGTTACAGGTCAACGGTAATGCGATCCTCGGGCAAAGCGGTGCATTCTCGTACTACGCACCCGACGGTATCACTAGCGCGGGACTTTCCATCCACTGGGCAGACAGCACGCTTAATCCGCCCCTTTATATTCAGGGTGCATATACCAATGGTGGGGGTACCACCGACTCTCGGTGGCCAGAACTTTTTGAAGACTCAACAGGAGAAGACAGACTATTAATTGGTCTCTCGAACGATTCGAATGTCGATACACTTCTCAACCTCACCACTGCGGCCGCTTCAAAGTTCCGCTTTATTAAAGGGGGAGACATCAATCAGACACTGGCCGTTGTTACCAGTTCGGGCTTCCTCGGCGTAGGCACGACTTCTCCGCAGACAAAAATTGAAGTTTCCAGCAACGCATCCGCAACAACGACACCCCTCTATATCTCGAACTTCTCTTCAGGCACTTCCTCTGCTGATGTCGGGTTAGCATTTAGGACTGATGATGTGACACACAACACCGGCACCTCAACCGCATCCATCTCCTCGATTCTTCAGAAAAACTTTGGGGCAGGGAACGGTGATCTCCTCTTCTCAACTCTCACCAACGGCAAGCTCGTTGAGGGTGGACGCTTCCAAGGTTCAACCGGCTACCTCGGCCTCGGCACCACCACCCCCGGTTCACTCCTCTCACTGAACAACATCGCGAATTTCACGACCGCCACCTCTACCTTCTATGGATCGGGCGGCATGAATATAGAGGCAGGCTGCTACGCCATTAACGGCACTTGCATCGGCGCAAGCAGCCCATCGGCATCCTCCACCTTACTCACCGACACCAACACCTTCTCCGGCAACAATATCTTCACCGCCTCCACCACCTTCACCAAGGTAATGAATATTCAGAACGCTTCCACAACATTCGCAACACTCGGTTCCTTGTGGTTCGCAAACCTCACCAACGCACTCCTCTCTACTGATGCAAACGGCAAGATCGTCGCCACCACTTCAATTGGTACCAACCTCCTCACGGGAACACTCGCCACCATCAACTCAAATGCAATCACTGCCGGTGGCACCTTCACCATCACGGCCGCGTCCTCAAGTCTTCTCACCGACACCAATACCTTCTCCGGCAAGAACGTCTTCACCAACGCCACCTCCACCACTCTCTTCTCCACCACTGCATCATCAACCAACCTCTTTTCCCAGAGCGCATCATTCGGCAGCTTGATCCTCGGCACTGGTACGACGACGGCAGGGAATGGGTTTAACATCACGAGCGGGTGCTATGCGATCGGCGGCAGTTGTCTCAATTTGGGGAGTCTCTCCGGCATCCTCCCCATCGCCAACGGCGGCACCGCAACCTCCACCCAAGTATCGAGCGGGGTCAACTACTTCGACGGCACGCGCATCACCTCAGGCA